>SXGT01139723.1_pt1 | contig 10400 bp, 10 predicted proteins | sample 3176221 | NCBI WGS metagenome assembly SXGT01 (sample SAMN11356862, study PRJNA531348) | freshwater metagenome | isolation source: freshwater sample F1-120 | place: China: Fuxian Lake, Yuxi | collected 2017-12-25
ACTCGATTCGTACGGCGTGGCGGTCATCGGGTATCGTACCGAGGAGTTCCCGGGTTTTTTCACCGCCTCGACCGGCCTCCCGGTGTCAGCGACTGCCAATTCCGCAACGGAGATCGCGCGTGCGTTCCTCGCGGGCCGCCAACTTGGACGTCCCTCAGCGGTGCTCGTGGTTCAGCCGCCGCCAACCGGTGCGGCGCTCGACCCGAGATTGGTCGAACGGGCGACCGGCGGGCAGTCGCTCGCAACGAATCTCGCGTTACTCGAATCCAATGCCCGGCTTGCCGGTGAAATCGCCGTCGCGCTTGCTGCCGAGAATACGCGGAGGCCGTTGGGGTTGCGACCGCGATAGTTTGGGTGGTCCGGTCTGGTCATCCCTTGTTGTGTTTTGCGCTTTCTGATTAGGTTGCCGTCAGTTACCCGAGCCGGAGGTCAATAGGACGATGCCTTCGCCGTTTCTGAGCTCCGAGGAGTACGACGAGCGGGCTCACCAGCTCTACAACGAAGGGAACTACGATGACGCCCTCAGCATGCTGCGCGAGGGGTTGACGCTCTATCCCAACGCCGTCGAGCTCCACATTGGTGTCGGGTATGCGCGCTTAGCGCGCGACGAGTTTGCTTGGGCGCGCAAGTGTTTCGAAGAAGCGCTGGTCCTCGACCCCGACCACGAAAACGCGCTCGCCGGCTTCGGCGAGACGCTGCTCAAGTTCGGCCAGCAGCCGGCGGCCGTTCGGTCGTTCAACCGGATCCTCGACCTCGGCTACCATGACGACGTCGAACTGATGCTGCAGGTTGCCCGCGTGCTCTTTCGCGAGAACTTGTTGGACGATGCGCAGGGCTTCCTTGACGTGGCACTGCAGCAGACCCCCGACCACGCCGAGGCGATCGCGATGTTGGGGTATATCGAGCACCGGCGCGGCCAGGACACGGAGGCCATCGCCACGCTGCGTCGCGCGCTGCAGATCGATCCGGAGTACTCCGAGGCGCGGATCTATCTCGGCAACATGCTGTATGACCGCGGCGAGTTCGAGGCGTCGCTCTATCACTTCGAACAGACGGAACCCGAAGACCACTGGGACGAGCTCGGCATCTGGCGCCTCATCGAGTTGCGCAAGAGTACCTACCGCCTCACCGACGATGATGAGTCGATGCAGCCGTGGGATGAGCGTCTTGGTGAACTTGCGGGTGAGCCCGACTCGCTCGACGAGATGCTCGGCGAGATCGAACAGAACGCTGTGGACGCCGCCGAACGCGAAGTGCGCGGTCAGCTCGAGTTGTTCGGCGCGCTGCTCGCCGACTTGTCCGGTCAGCAACAGGAATCGGCGACCCACCACGTTGTGGCGCGCGACGGGCGTGAGTACAACGGCACGTGGGACGAGATCGTCAGCGAGATGCGCACGGACAGCACCCTGCCAGCGCGATCGGTGTTGGAGTTCATGCAACAGGAGGCCCGTCGTGGATTCTCGCTGACGGGCATCTTGATTCCAGCAGGCGACGCCGAGTCGTTCCTCCGCGGGAGCGCCGATGCTGGGCTCCTGAGGATTCTGAACTGACGGACTGCGGTGTAGCGTCCACCCGGAGTGATGGATGATTTCGCTCCAGGGCGTTTCGAAATCGCACCGGTCACTGACCGGCCGGCAGGTGCTCGCCGTGAACGATGTGACGCTCGATGTCGCAGCCGGCGAAGTGGTCGGCATCGCCGGCCCGAACGGCGCTGGCAAGACGACGATCATCGCGATGCTGCTCGGATTCCTTCGTCCGACGGCCGGCACGATGACGATCGCTGGGCTCGAGCCGCGCCGCTACGTCGAGCAGCATGGCATTGCCTACTTGCCCGAGCTTATGACCCTGAGAAAAAGCTGGCGTACGGACGATGCACTGCGTCGACTCGCGACGCTCGACGGCGTTCCGGCCGACCGGGTCGAGGTCGAGGTGGAGCGCGTGATTGCGCTCCTCGAAATCGGCGAGCATCGGCGGAAGCCGGTGCAGGCCCTCTCCAAGGGAAACTTCCAGCGCGTGGGGCTGGCTCAGGCGTTGTTGCGCGGGCATGACGTCGTCGTTTTTGATGAGCCAACGCACGGGCTCGATCCCTTGTGGACACAACGGTTTCGCTTGGTCGTGACAGAGCTCCGGCATCCGAATCGCGCGATCGTCATCGCGTCGCACAACCTCGACGAGCTCGCGCGCGTGGCCGACCGTGTGGCGATCATCGATCACGGCAAGTTGCAGCGCGTGGTGACGGTGCGCGATTCGCATGAGTCGGGCACGCGCGTCTATGTGCTCCGCGTGCTCAGCGATCCGGCCGTGGTGCTCGCCACATTTCCCGGCGCCCGTGTGGTGGGACCTGGCGAGGTCGTGTTGCCCGCGCTTGGCCTGGCGGAGCTCAACGCCGGGCTGCAAACAGCGCTCTCGCTCGGCGCGCAGGTGACCGGGCGCGCGCCGCGCGAAAGCGCACTCGAAGCCGAGTTCCACGCAGCGGTTGGTGGCGCCGGTGGTGGCGCCGGTGGTGGCGCCGGTGGTGGCGCATGAGCGGGCTGGCGACGCGCGGCCGCATCACGGCGTACCTGCTCAGGTTCCAGCTTCGTGACTTTGTGCTGATGCGGGCGGGTTTGCCCACGCTGCTCGTCGCCATGTTCGGCTTCATGATCTGGAAGCAGGCCGGACCGGCCATGGAATGGGACACGCCCGACGGGCAGTCGGTCGCCAACGGCATGTTTCGCAACCTCGCCGGCGTCTTTACCACGATCGGCTCGTTCTTCGGCGTCGCGCGCATGGTCACAGACGACCGATCGAACGGGTATTTCCGCTTCCTCTTCAGCAAGCCGGTGTCGATCGAGCGGTTCTACGCGCAACAATGGCTCCTCTACGGCGCAGGGTTCATCGCGATCGCCGGATTATTGGCATCCTGGCTGCAGGCAGGGACGACCGCGCTGCCGGTCCGCGAAGTGCTGATCGTGATGGCGCTCAGCTGGGTGTTGATCGGCGGTATCGGTTTCTTGCTGACGGCGGTGACCAATGCCGACACAGCACTCCTCGTAGTCATCTTCGTCGTGAGTAACGTCCTGCACACGCTGAAGAACACGCAGAACTTGCCGATGTGGCCGTGGCTTGCGCAGGTGACGCGGTTCCTGCCCCCGACCCACAAACTCGATTCCATCCGCGACCAACTGTACGCGGGGCAGGCCATGCCTTGGCCCCACGTCTGGCATGTACTGAGCTACGGAGCCCTCGCGTTCATCGCGACGCTGGTCGTGCTTCGCCGCGTGTCGTTCGCCAGATGAACCCGCGTCTGCTCGACAGCGTATTCCCCGCCGGAAGCGTGGTGCGCGAAACGCTGCCGAACGGGCTACGCGTGGTCGTGCGGCCAAAGCCAGGCTGCGGCGTCGTCGCGATTGTCACGTATGTCGGCGCGGGGTACTTCGACGAGACCGACGACGTCTCCGGTATCGCGCACGTGCTCGAGCACATGTACTTCAAGGGCACGCCGACCCGAGGCGTCGGAGAGATCGCCCGCGCCACGAAAGCGAGCGGCGGCGTGCTCAACGCGGCGACCATTTACGATCACACGCACTATTACACCGTCTTGCCCGCGTACGGTGTCGAAGCGGGCATGGAGATCCAGGCGGACGCGTACGCCAATTCGCTGATCGATCGTGGCGAACTTGGGCGCGAGCTCGAAGTCATCATTGAAGAAGCCAAGCGAAAGTCCGACACACCGACGGCCGTAGCCACCGAGACGCTGTTCGCGCTGCTGCACGACACACACCGCATGCGGCGCTGGCGGATCGGTCGGGAGCCGGGACTCCGTGCGCTGACGCGTGACAAGGTGCTCGGGTATTACCAGAACTTCTATCGTCCGCGCAACACCGTGCTTTGCATCGTTGGCGACGTGAAGGCGGGGCATGCGATCGCGGAAGCGATGCGGCGGTATGGCGCCGTGCCCGACCAGCCCGTGGTGCGAACTCCGGGTCCGACGGAAGCCTCCGCGCGGGCGCCTGGGTTGCGGTATCAGGAACTCGACGGCGACGTACAACAGTCCGAAGTGCTGCTCGGCTGGCGCACGCCGGAGCTCACGCATGCCGATACGCCCGTCATCAACCTGGCGTCGGTCGTGCTCTCGGGGGGACGCGCGTCCCGGCTCTTTCGCGCCGTGCGCGACCGGCGTCTCGCGTCGTCAATCAGTGCGTGGAACTACACACCAACCGAGCTTGGCGTCTTTGTGGTGCACGCCACGGCGCGACCCGAACAGGCCACCAGTACGCTGCGCGCGGCATGGGATCAGGTCGAGCGGATGCGTGAGGGCGATGTGGGCGCGCCAGAAGTCGAACGTGCCCGCCGCATGGTGTCCTCGCAGTGGCTTCGCGGGCTCGAGACGGTGGACGGCCAGGCCAATCATCTGGCCGCCTGGGAGTTGATGGGCGGCTGGGAGCGGGGCAGCGACTATCTCGAGGCGATACTCGACGCCGACGCGCAGGCGGTCGGCCGTGTCACCCAACGCTGGCTCGCGCCCGAGCGTGCTGCGCTGCTCGTGTATCGCCCGTCGAGTGCCACGCCGTTTGCCTCAAGTGCGGATGAGGCAATCACGATGCTTGCTGGCGACCGACCCGATCCGGTGGACCCAGTGACGCTGACGCAGCCGGTTGCCGTGGTGAAGGGCGGATCGTGCGCTTGGCGGCTCGAACGCCGCCACGGCGACATATCCGTCTACCGGACGGGGACTGGCGTGCCGATCGTTTTCCAGCGCGCGCGCAGCCCGATCGCCCACGTCGGCTGGTTCGTGAATGGCGGTGCACTGCAGGAGGGAGCGGCGAATGCCGGCGTGACGTCGCTCATGACGCGCGTGGCGCTCCGCGGGACGGAACGGCGGTCGGCTAAGCAGCTCGCCGAAGATGTGGAGTTTGCTGGTGGTGCGCTTGGCGGTTCGGCGGCCGCGGACGGGTTCCAGTGGACGGTGTCTGTGCCGGTGGCGCGGTTCGACGATGCCGTCGAACTCTTGGCCGACGTGGTGCAACGTCCGGCATTCCGCGACGCCGCCGTCGAGTCGGAACGCGCCGTCGCGCTCGCCGAACTTGCTGCGATCCGCGACGACATGTTCCGGTGGCCGCTGCGGCTCGCCACCGAGGCGGCCTGGGGTGACCATCCATACGGTCGGTCGGTGCTCGGCGTCGCCGCATCGCTCGGACGGCTCGATGCCGACGCGCTCCGTGCCTGGCACGAGGCGCAGGCCGTTGCCGCGGAGGGCGTGATCGTGTGCGTGGCCGACCTCGATGCCGACGATGCGGTTGGAGCGATTGCGCGCCGGTTCAGCGAGCTCACGCCGCGCACGGTAAGGGCGGTACCAGCGCCCGCCTGGCCGGCGGGTCCGGTGCAACGCACCGAGTCGCGCGACAAGGCGCAGTCGGCCTTGGCTATGCTCTTTCCCGGTCCCGCGCGCGGCGACAACCACCGATTCGCGGCGTCATTACTCTCCGGAGTGGCGAGCGGGCTCGGCGGCCGGTTCTTCGAGGAATTGCGCGACCGGCAGTCGCTCGCCTATACCGTGATGGTCACGCCGGTCCTGCGCCGGCACGCGGGCGCATTCCTTGGCTACATCGCGACCTCGCCGGAGAAAGCCGAAGCCGCTCGGGCGGGATTTCTCGGCCAGTTCGCGCGGCTCTGTTCCGAACCGGTCACCGAACGTGAGCTGCAGCAGGCCAAGACCTTTGCGGTTGGGTATGATGCCATCCGTCGCGAAGCGGCATCCGCCATCATGGGCGACCTCGCCGACGCCTGGATGTGCGGTGATTCGATGGATGACATCGCCCGCTACGATGAGCGGATCCATGCCGTCACGGCCGCAAATATTCAGATGGTCGCACAGGCCTCGTTCGATCCAGCGCGGCGGGTCGAGAGCATGATTCGCGGTGCGGGCCGAGCGGTCTGACTAGTCCGGAACGCACGGACGCTGCCGGCGGCGGCCCGGCGCGGTCGCCGCGCCTTCAGCGTGACTTCGCTGTTGGGTAGCCGAGTGCCCCGTTTAGCCAGCGGCAGAGCGGCAGGATCAGCGCGAAGCCCTTCATCACCTTGTCGATCAGCGACGGGGCGAGCGTTTCCTTATCGCTGTAGTTGGTGCTCACGGTAAATGAGTTGAAGCGGAGCCACGCTGCCGCGGGAAGATTCTCTACGAAGCCGCGTGGCATCCGCGTGAGCCTCACGCCCAGTTCGTCGTCGGTGAGTCCGCCAAAGCAAACGATTTGGCTGTGAACCAGGCAGCCATCGCGGGGGGTGGTCGGTGATGGGTAGGGAGGCGGATCCGGGAGAACCTATCCGCGGCCGAACGCCCGGGCCGGATGTGTTTCGCTGACTCCGAACTTCCGCGCGAATACATCCACCGCCTTCTGCGGATCGCGTCCCGCTGCGACGAGCAGGTTGAGCACGACTGTTTCGCGCTCGGGTAGTGTGTGCACCGCGATGTGCCCGAGGTCGAGAAAGAGAATCAACGCGAGTCCGTCACGCGGGAGCGTGCGGACGATCGGTGATTCTAAGGTGCTCAGGCCCGCCGCGCCGGCCGCGGAGAGCGCGAGGCCGGCGAGCGCTGCGGAGTCGCGGAGGACCGGTGAGGCCACCCCGCGAAAATCGGCGACGCGCTCAACGAGTGGCGGCGGACCGTTCAGGGCGTACTCATCGCAAGCATATCGGCCATGCGGTCCAATCCCGGACGGGGGAAACTCGCTGTTCCGCGAAGCTAGGGTGGAGCTCCTGCGCTGGCAAGCAGTCGGGGTGGTTTCTAGCTTTACGTGCATGGCACGCGACTCCATCGCAACGCTTCCAAACCTCGTGTCGCTTTCGCGGCTTGGTATGGCCGCGCTCTTCCCCTTGCTGAAGGGTCACGAGGAGCGGCTCCTCTTGATCGCTGCCGCGGGCGCAACCGATTTTCTCGACGGGTATCTCGCGCGCAGCCGCGGCGCCTCGACCCGTTTCGGCGAGATCATCGATCCGTTTGCGGACCGCTGCTTTGTGCTCGTCGCCCTCGCGGTGCTCTGGAACGACGGTCGGCTCTCCTTGGTCGCGACGCTGGTGCTCGCGGCTCGCGACATCTGCGTCCTCGCCGCATTCTTGGCCACGCGGGGCATGGACCAGTTCCGTCAGTTCACCTTCGTGGCGAGATCCGCCGGCAAGGTCGTGACGGTACTCCAGCTGGCCGCGCTCGCGATCGCGTACCTGGAACCCTCGTTGCTCCTGACTTCGGTGATCGCCGTGGGCATCGCATCAGCATGGTCGATCGCCGATTACTCGATCGTGCTTTGGCGGGGCAGTGCTCGCGTGTAGGCGGACCGGCGTGGCGATCACCGCCGCCGGCGCCGGCTCGTCGTGAACCTCGGTGTACGCGGGTTGGTCGTTGCCGTGGCAGTCCAGCTGGGAGCCGGCACAGCGGTGGCTCAGGCATTTCGGTTCGTGCCGACTGTGCAGCCCGAGGTGACCGCCGGAATGATTGGAGGCGCCAGGTCTGTCGTCGTGGCTGGCGCCGGCTTGAACGTGCCGGCCGGCTACTACGTTCGTGCCGCGGCGATCATCGCGGCCGGGCGCGAACTCGGCGCCAACCCCGGTACCGTTGCGCGGGCCGAACTCGCGGCACGATTTCTTGCCGACCCTTTCGCTGAATGGCGTTGGGGCCCGTATGCCGGCGCTGGGATTGCCGTCGAAGCGGGCGAGAGCCGCCGGTCACGCACGGCGCTCATCTTTTTTGTCGGGACCGAAATTCCCCGTCGCACCGGTTGGGTCCCGGCGGTGGAACTCGGATTCGGCGGTGGCGCACGGTTGGCCGTCGTGCTGCGCCGCACGCGTCGCGCCGGACGTTGATCGGCCACGACGCTGAATAATTGCAGAGGGCGCCATCGCTGGCGCCCCCGGAAATCTCTACGTTCTTTTCTAGATCCTGCTGGGCCCACAGACCCTTACGCGCTGACGGCCTCGTTGCGCTTGGCCGGCTGAGCGAAACGTTCACCCAAGGTGCGTAACTCCGCGAGCTTGGTGGCGTCCAGTTCGTGGAACCGGTCGCGCATGTACCCCATCGTTTCATCGAGCCATTCCTTCTGGTGCTCCGCATCGGCGCCAACCACCTGACAACTGATGATGTGCTGGAACAGCTCATCGCGCGCCTGTGCGAATGGTGTCGGGGCCGTCGTGTCGCGTTGCTGTGGTCTTATCGTCCTCTTCGTGCTCATCTCGTCCGTTTATTGAGTGATTGCTGCAGACACAATAATAACCGATTTGGGCGTCGCATCCTATAGATGGCGGCTCAAAAACAGCTCCCTCGGTGCCTCAATTACGGGTTTTCGCCGCCCTTCGTTGACCGAAACGGGTGACCAGCGAGGGGCGGGGCGGGTTATCTTCTGGCAAGCCAAAGTTGACCGACTGGCAGTCGTCCGGCGTATCCGGCGGCGCGCCGACATTCTGAGGAGAGCTCGCCGTGACCAAGCCCGTCAAGAAGAAGCCGTCCAATTCGCGCTTTGTCGGCGCCATTTTGCTGGTGGCCGTCGTCGGAGTCGCCGTGCTGGGGTATGCCGTATCGCGTCCGCGTGCGGGTGTGAAGCCCGTGGACCCGAGCCTCGCGGCCGGAACGGCTGAGGGCTATCTCGTCGGCAACGCCGACGCGCCGGTGCAGGTCCTTGAGTTTGGTGACTTCGAATGCCCCGCGTGCGGGCAGTGGGCGACCCTCACGGAGCCGGACGTTCGCGAGCGCCTCATCAATACCGGCCTTGTGTCATTCCGGTTCTATGACTTCCCGCTCGACATTCACAAGAACACCTGGCCCGCGTCGAACGCGGTGGCCTGCGCAGCCGATCAGGGGAAGTTCCTCGACATGCATGACCGCGTGTTCGCCACGCAGGACCGCTGGAATGGCGAAGCGACGAACAATCCGAAAAAGGTATTCCTGCAGCTCGCCGCTGAATCTGGGATTGATACGGCGAAGTGGGAGGATTGCTTCGACTCACAGCAACACTATCCCCGCATCAAGGCCAACCTTCAGGAAGGCGTGCGGCGCGGCATCGGCCAGACGCCGACCTTTATCATCGGTACGAAGATGATTCCTGGCAACATTCCGTTCGACGAGTTCCGGAAGTACGTCGATGCGGCAGCTGCCGAAGCCCCGCAGGCGGCGAAGGCCACACCCAGTAAGCCATAGTCGCGTCGGGTCCCGGAGTCGGCCGATGACGAAAAGGATGTTGGTCGCCGTCTTGGCGTTGGGTGGCGTCTTTCTCGCCGCCTACCTCACCCTCTACCACTATGGGTACGTCGGTTCGCTGGCGTGTGGGACGGGCGGTTGCGAGAAGGTGCAGGGGAGTAGCTGGGCCAAGTTCCTTGGGGTCCCGGTCGCGCTCTGGGGTACTGGCTACTACATGAGTGTCTTCGCCGTCGCGACCGCCGGCTCGCTTGGTCCGTGGGTCGAGCGGCGATGGCCGAGTGGCGCGCTCGTCTTTCTGAACGGGTGGGGGGTGCTTTTCTCGGCGTATCTCACCTGGGCCGAAGTTGCGCGCATCCACGCGATCTGCTCATACTGCGTCGTGAGTGCAGGGCTGGTGGTCGTCCTGTTCAGCCTCAGCCTACTGGACCTGCGGAACTACCGGCGGGCCCCGAAGTAGATCGCGATCGCCGCGGTCGGCGCCTTTTCTAGCCGCTCCATCGGGAGTGGTGTCAGCCGTCCTTCTCGTCGTACTGGGTCTTGAGCGCCGCCACAACGCTGGGGTCGGCGAGGGTGCTCGTGTCGCCCAGCGCGCGCGCCTCGGCGATGTCGCGCAGAAGGCGCCTCATGATCTTTCCCGATCGCGTTTTGGGCAGGTCCGCGCTGAACAGGATGTCGTCCGGTCGCGCGAGCGCGCCAATCTTGTCGGCGACGAACCGCTTGAGCTCGACGATTAACTCGGGTGACTGCTCGAATCCCTCGCGCAGCGTCACGAACGCGGCAATGGCCTGACCCTTCACGTCGTGCGTTTTGCCGACCACGGCGGCCTCGGCGACCGCAGGGTGCTCGACGAGCGCGCTCTCGACCTCCATCGTGCCAATCCGGTGACCGGCCACGTTGAGCACGTCGTCCACGCGGCCGAGGATCCAGAAGTACTGATCGTCGTCGCGCTTGGCGCCGTCGCCGGCGAAATAGAGGTCCGGCCTCCCAGCCCACTTGGAGAAATACGTCTCCACGTAGCGGGCATCGTCTCCCCAGATGGTGCGGAGCATGGACGGCCACGGCTTCGTGAGCGCGAGGAGCCCGCCGCCTACCGGGATTCGCTCGCCCGTCTGGTCCAGCAGTTCAGCGAAATACCCAGGCAGGGCCTTCGTTCCGCTGCCCGGCTTCGTCACGGTAAGTCCCGGCAGTGGGGAGATCACGATCGAGCCCGATTCGGTTTGCCACCAGGTGTCGACGA
>SXGT01241896.1_pt1 | contig 10399 bp, 8 predicted proteins | sample 3176221 | NCBI WGS metagenome assembly SXGT01 (sample SAMN11356862, study PRJNA531348) | freshwater metagenome | isolation source: freshwater sample F1-120 | place: China: Fuxian Lake, Yuxi | collected 2017-12-25
AGCTGAGATACCCGGTGAACTCATCTGGCCGCGCTCCGAAGAGTTTCGAAAGACGAGCTTTCGTGTCGAAGGTGGTGCTTCCCACCGTATACGAGGACCAGATTGATCGATCGCCTTGCGTGTTCGAGCCCATGATCGGTGTCGTCAGGCTCGTGCCCACATCGTAATTGCCGTGATGTTCCAGACCAAAGGCGTGGCCAGCCTCGTGGGTGGCGGTGGTGGCGATGATCGACCGCAGGTCGCGGAACCGGCCCTCGCTGTCGGTGGTTCCCCAGGTGCTCATGTACTCGGCGAAGACATAAACGACGTTGGGTTCGGCATTGGTGTAGGAACCGATGGCGGCATAGCCCGAGGTGTCGACCATCGTGCCATTGTCATTGGAGATGAAGACGTCGCGCGTGGGAATGTTGACGGTCGTACCGGCGCTGTTGAGCAGCGTGGCGCTCGACTCGCCGGCGATTACCACTCGTAGCGCGGAGTTATTGGCGAAGCGCAGCGGGGAGACGGTGGTGACATTGACATTGAACGGCGCGTAATCGTCAGCCACTGTTTCCCAGATCTTGCGGATGGCGGATTCTTCATTCGCGCTGATGCCGGCGGCATTGTCGATGTTGAACTCGGCGGCGGTGATGTTGGTGTAGGTCTGATTGCTGTCGGTACGGTTCCAGGTGGCTTGAAAATGGCCATCGAAGTCGAGATATAATGTGTGCGGGGCTCCAGGCAAGCTGCTCAGCTGCGGGACGCCGGCAAACATGGCACGGGTTTCGAGAGGCTCCGCAGTCAGGCGACGTGGTCGTGACCGAGGCTTCGTCGACGAGCTCGGTTGCGCACTACGCGAAAAAAAGAAGTTGGACATGGAATTCTCTACCTCTGAGGAACAGGTGAATCGGCGGGGACCATCCCCTTGCATTGTGGAGCGGAAAAACAGGTCGGTTGTTACATCGGCCGCGAAGCGTCAGAGCGGCGATGCCCCGAAGCCAGAGCGATAATGGTGATTGGCGGCTGATTTGCCTGACGCCGCGTGTCGGTCACATCGCCTGACGAGCGCATCTTTGGTGTCTCCAACCGACGCATGGGGAGGTCGCGACCGGCGAGCTGGATCAGGCTTTAACGGTCGTTGACGCGGCGTCGACTGGCAGATGAAGATCGACGATCCCCGCTGCAAACTCAAATCGGTCTACCCCAAAATTCAGCTGTGACAAAGCACTAGTTGTTTAGCCAAGAATTGAATACGATGACACCTTTCGATCCGCAGCATCCGATCCGCAGCATCGCCAAGTCGGCGATTTCTCTGGAAAGCAGGCATTGAATGGAACGCAAGATTTTTCTACCCATCGGCGATGCCACCGAAATCATGGATACGCTGTATCCGGTGTTTCGTCTGCAGGAAGAAGGCTATGAAGTGGTCATCGCCGGCCCCGAGGCAAGGCACTACCACGGGGTCATGCACGAAATCCCGCCGGACGCGAACATCCCTTGGGACATCACTCGTGAACAGCCGGCTTACCACATCCGCGCCACGGTGGCCTTCCGAGATGTCAATCCAGAGGATTATTTCGCCGCGTTCTTTTCCGGCGGACGCGCTCCGGAGTATCTCCGCTACGATCCGCATCTTCTGGCCATCACCCGGCACTTTTTTGAGGCGGGAAAGCCGGTGGCCATGCTGTGCCACGGGGTCGAAATTCCGGCAGCGGCCGGCTGTCTGCGCGGCCGTAAAGGAACGACTGTGCCGAAGTGCGCGCTCGATATCACGCAATTCGGCGGCGAGTATCTCGATCAGGACGTGGTGATCGACGGCAACCTGATCAGCGCGCGCGGCTGGCATCAGAATGCTCCGCTTCTGCGCGAGTTCTGCAAATTACTGCGTTCCTTTCGCTGAGAATTCGATTTTATGGCGACGATGCGAATGGTCTGCGGGATGGTCAGGCTCTGGACTGTGCTGGTGACGGGCGCGACGTTGGCGGCTGCCTCCCTGCAAGCCGCTGAACCCTACGTTGTTCGGATCGTCGATCCTCCGTTGAGCAATCAGGCCATCCGTCCGGAAGCCCCGCTGCCGAAAACGTGTCGCACCGGCGATCGCCTCGAACTCATGGCGGCCCGCGGCGAATATGAGCCGGCATCGTTCGTGATCGATGCCGCGAAACCGCTCCAGCAAGTTCACGTCACCGCTTCGGACCTGCGCGGACCCGGCGGCGTCATTGCCGCGTCGGCGATCGATCTCCGAGTTGTCGCACCCGTGTTTCGATATACGTCGGATTTTCCCATCGTCATGAACTGGGTTCTCGTTCATGATCCGAATTTGATCGAAGTTCGCGACGAGCCGCAGCCGCGGTCGCAACAACCAGACGCTCCGCCGGTGAGTCTGGCATACACCAAGACGAATTATTTCACGCGCGAACCCATCGATGCCGAAGTCCTGCAGTCGGCGGACATCGCGCGGCAACAACAGTTCTGGCTGACGATTCATGTTCCGACGGATGCCCGGCCGGGTCTCTACCGCGGCCAATTGACGATCACTGCCAGGAATCAGCCGAACCGATCACTCGACGTGCAGCTGACGGTTCCGGATTTTGACCTGGCCGATCCGGAATTCGAATACTCGGTTTATCATCCGGCGTGGCTCGTCGGGGATCTGCCCGTCGATAACCCGCAAGGATACGCCGTGCTGACGGCGGACGAGTACCGGGTCGATCTGCAAAACATGATGGCCCATGGCTGTCGCAACCCGGTGATTTATCCGCAGCCGAAAGCAAAAGCCGACGGCACGCTCGATTTCACGCAACTGGAGATCGTCCTGAATGCCCGCGAACAGGCGGGCATGCCGAAGGATCGCTTGTTTCTGCTGGGCGCCGGCCAGGTGAATGCGTCGCAGAAGCTCAGCGAAGAGCAGTACGCGCTCAATGTGCGGCAGGTCAAGGAGCTCGTCGATTACCTTCGACAGCGGGGTTACGGAGACGTGCATCTGATGGGAGCGGATGAAGCCACCGGTGCGGCGTTGATGGTCCAGCGCGACGCCTGGCAGTCCATTCATGAAGGCGGGGCCCGAATCTTCGTCGCCCACTACGCTGGATATACGGAAGGCATCGGCGATCTGCTCAATGTGCCCATCATGCTCCATCCGATGCATGTCTTGACGGATCGTCACAGTCTGATGCCGGCGGCGAAGTTCTTGGCGATGCCGCCGGAAGTCGGCGAAGGCCTGGAGGTCGACCTGCTCCTGAAGCCGGAGGTGCAGGATAAAATCCAGCGAGTCCATCAGGCCGGCCATCGCGTTTACACCTACATGGACCCCTGCGCCGGACACGTCTGGGTGGAGCACCATCGCCGCATGCGAGGGCTTGGACTTTGGAAAGCCCGGTTGGACGGGACGATGACCTGGGCCTACACGCACATCACGCAGCCGCGCTATCGCGATGCCGGGCCGTTTGATGTCTCGATCGGATTCGTGCTCCGCGGCAAAACCGCTTCCTTCGACACTCTCTCTTGGGAAGCCTACCGGGAAGGATACGATGATGCGCGCTACCTGGCCACGCTGAAGAACGTCCTGCTCCAGGCGAAGGATCAGGAGCCAAAAGCCGGACTCGTGAAGAGCGCACAGAAATGGCTGGACCAGGTCGGTATGGAAATCAACCTGAATGACTGGAGAAGCGAAATGGCCCGCCGAACCGAAGAGCTGTTGGCGAAGTAATTTTTGGAAGCATGTAACGAATCGAATTTTCCGAGCAAGGAACCAGACTGATGCCCGAACGATCGAATGCCGGCGTCCACCAGGTCTCACGAGCCGTCGACCTGGAGTTTTTTCAGCGTGAAGTGGACAGCTTTTTGCCAGAATACGTCTTTGACGCCCATTGTCACATCTGGCTGGAGCAGGAAGTTGCCTTCCGGGTTCCAGGAGTTTCGGGAGACATTGGCACGAAGGAATACCTCTCCCTGATTTCGGAACTTCATCCGCGGCGAAAGGCCGGGGCGCTGTTTCTTGGTTTCGCGACGCCTCAGTTACCCGACGGCCGGCAGCGGATGAACGAGTTCGTTGGCAAGCAAACGGCCTACGGCCCGGCGTTTCGCGGGGAGTTCTTCGTCCGCCCGGAAGACGATCCCGAATGGGTGCGGCAAGAAGTCCGCCGACTCGGCCTGCATGGATTGAAGTGCTATCACACGTTTGCCGCCGTCACTCCGACGTGGGAGGCCGAGATCCCCGCATTTCTGCCGGAGAGCCTGATCAAGGTTGCCCATGAGGAAGGCTGGGTGATTACGCTGCACATGGTGAAGTCGCGCGCGGTCGCCGATCCGTCGAACATTCACTGGATCAGGCGATATTGCCAGATGTATCCGAATATGCGGCTCATCCTGGCGCATTCCGCGCGGGGTTTTCAGCCGGCCCACAATCTGGAAGGATTGGAGCAGCTCAAAGGACTCGACAATCTCTACTTTGATACCAGCGCGAATTGCGAACAGATGGCCCACCAGGCGATCATTCGCATCATCGGCCACGACAAGCTGATGTATGGGAGCGATTTACCCGTGAGCCACATGCGGGGGCGGTCATTGGCCGCCGCGGATTCATTCCTCTGGATTTACGAAAACTCGCCCGTGTGGGGAGAAATGCATCAGAAGATTGAACCCGTGCTTATCGGACTGGAACATCTGCGCTCCCTCAAATGGGCCTGCTGGTCGGAGCGGCTCAGCGATGCTGCCGTGGAAGACATCTTCTGGAACAACGCGGCACGGTTGCTCGGTGTCTCGGCCGATCAGGCGGTGCAATGCGGGGAGCCAACTTCGACTTGAGATCGGCAACGGCAGACCAGGGAAGTTCTTCGGCGATTACTGAAAGGTTGGATGCTGGCCGTGGGCATTGATTTCGTTTCTCAGGCGCACGGAGAAAATCGAATCCGAAACATGAGAAAACCAACGGAATTTACCTGCGTGGTTGTCTGGATCATCATGAAACTCTGCGCTAAGTCAGCGACCCTAAATGCTAACTCGTCGGCTCCCTTGCCACCAACTCGGCCAGAATTTCCCGGAATCGCGCGGGGTTGATGTTCGGATTTCGCTTTTTGGCCTGGCCGATCAGGCTGCCGGCGGCTTGTTGCTTGCCACTTTTCAGATCATCGACGATCTTGGGGTTCGCGTTGAGTAACTCCTGGCAGAGCGCGTACATGTCTGATTCGTCGACCTTCTCAATGCCTAGATCTTGGATCACCACGGCGGCGCTGTTGCGCGTGACGAGCATCCGCGCCAATACCTCGCGACCGCGCGTCGTGTCCAACTCGCCGGCCTTCACGGCCTTGAGCAGCTCCGCCAATGCGGCGGGACCAATCGGATACTCGGCGATCGAAAGATGCTGTTCGCCCATCACACGCATTACATCCTGCTGCATCCAGTTGCTGGCCTGTTTGCCGTTGCCACACAATTCGGCCAGCTGCACGAAGTAGTCCACCAACTCCCGGCCTTGATTCACCAGCACTTCGCTGTCGTAGGCGGTAAGCCCGTAGGTTGATTCGAGCCGAGTCCGCAGTTGGGCCGGCAGCTCACCGAGCGTTGCGCGCAGTTGCTCGAGCTTCTCCGCGCTGATCGTGACCGGTACGAGATCGGGATCGGGAAGGTATCGATAGTCGCTTGATTCTTCCTTGCGGCGCTGACCGTAGGTTCGTTCGTGGACATCGTCCCAGCCGCGGGTTTGCTTCGGTACGTCGCCGAGTTTTTGACCGGTTTCCTGCCAGACTTCGTACTGCCGAGGGGCCTCGTATTCCATGGCCCGTTCGACAGCGCGGAAGCTGTTCATGTTCTTGACTTCCACAATCGGCGTGGCGATTTTACCCTGCGGCGTATCGATGTGCAGATTGATGTTGGCGTCCACTCGCAGGCTGCCTTCCTGCATGTTGCAGTCCGAGACGCCAAGATAGGTGAGCAGCAGCTTGAGCTCGGCGAGATACGCCCTGGTCTCCGCCGCTGACCGAAGATCGGGATGGCTGACAATCTCCAACAGCGGTGTGCCGGCACGGTTCAGATCGATGCGGCTATCGGCCACACCGGCCGTTTCATCGTGCGTGCTCTTGCCGGCATCTTCCTCCAGATGCGCGCGAATGATGCGAATCCGTTTGGATACCAGACTCCCTCTCCCCCGCTGCGGAGGAGCGTGCTGGGGTGAGGGGGTTGCGGTGCCGGCCGAACCCTCAGCCCCGGCCCCGTTCCCTTGTCCAAGGGAAAGCGGAGCTTGAATTTCCAGCCAACCTTCGTAGCTGAACGGCAGATCGTACTGGCTGATCTGATACCCCTTGGGCAAGTCGGGATAATAGTACTGCTTGCGGTCCCATTTGGTGAACTGGTGAATCGAGCAGTTCAGTGCAAGCGCCGTTCGCAGCGACAACTCAAACGCTTCGCGATTCATCACCGGCAGCGTGCCCGGCATGCCGATGCACACGGGGCAGGTCTGTGTATTCGGCAGCGCGCCAAATTTCGTCGAGCAGCGACAAAACAGCTTCGTCGCCGTGCTCAACTGCACGTGCGTCTCCAGACCAATGATCAAGGTGTAGGGGGGCACGGGAGTTAGGAATCAGGCGTTCGTCGTGACGATCGCCGGCGGGTGTTGGTGCCCGTTGGTTGCTTGTTGAAACATGTACGCTGCGCGCAGCAACGTTTCCTCCGTAAAGGCTGGTCCCTGGAGCTGAAATCCTATCGGAAGTCCGGCTTTGCTCATTCCACACGGCAGCGCGATGCCGCCGATGCCCGCCAGGTTCGCCGTCACGGTGTATAAGTCCACCAGGTACAACGACAGCGGATCGGCCGATTTCTCGCCAAGATTGAACGCGGTATCGGGCGTCACCGGGCCAACGATCAAATCGCAGCTCTTGAATGCGGCATCATAATCGTTGCGAATCAAGCGACGCACCTTAAGCGCCCTCACGTAATATGCGTCGTAGTAGCCCGCCGAAAGCGCGTACGTGCCAAGCATGATGCGGCGTTTCACTTCCGCGCCAAAGCCCTCGGCCCGGCTGCGGCGGTAGAGTTTCACCAGGGCATTATCGAGCCGATCCAGCCCCGCCTGATCGCTGGCCTGTTCCAGACGCGCCCGCTCAACCGCCAATTCGGTTATCAATCTCTTTTCATCGGCGCGGTGGCCGTAATGCACGCCGTCGTAGCGAGCCAGGTTGCTCGACGCTTCGCACGGTGCGATCACGTAGTACGTGGCGATTCCGTAGCGAGCATGCGGCAGCTCGATCTCGACGATCCTCGCACCGAGCGATTTGTACACGTTGATCGCTTCGCGCACCGCCGCGGCCACTTCGTGATTCAGCCCTTCGCCGTAATGCTCTTGGACCACTCCCAGTCGCAAGTTCTTGAGCGGCTCGCGAAGGGATTGTGTATAGCGCGGCACGGGCCGAGCGACCGAGGTGCTGTCGAGCGGATCGTGACCGGCGATCACTTCCAACAGCAGCGCCACATCCTCGGCCGTCTGGCCCAGGGGCCCGATCTGATCGAGACTGCTGGCGAACGCGATGACTCCGTAGCGACTTACACGGCCGTAGGTGGGCTTGAGTCCGGTGATGCCGCACAGACCGGCCGGCTGGCGGATCGAGCCACCCGTGTCGCTGCCGACGGAGAGCGGCGTCATCCGCGCGGCCACCGATGCTGCCGCGCCGCCGCTGGAGCCCCCCGGAGTACGCTGCAAATCCCACGGGTTGCGCGTGGGAAAGAATCCCGAGTTTTCCGTGGAGCCGCCCATGGCGAACTCATCCATGTTCGTCTTGCCGACGATCACGGCGTCGGCGGATCGCAACCTGGCGATGACGGTCGCGTCGTAGGGTGGATGAAAGTGCTCGAGCATCCGCGAAGCGGCGGTCGTAGGCTCACCGGCCGTGCAGAGCAAGTCCTTGACCGCGACCGGCAACCCACCGAGACGTCCCACCGGCTGGCCGTTCTTGCGCCGCTGGTCGATCTCCTCCGCCGTCGCGATCGCCGCGTCGCTTCGCACACGCAGGAATGCTTTCACCCGCGAGTCGACTCGGTGGATCTGATCAAGACAAGCCCGCGTAAGTTCGAGCGACGTGACTTCGCCGGCGTTCAGTTGGGCGAGCAGTTGGGTGGCCGTTTGTTCGACGAGACGCATCGTCACTCTCCCAGCACGGCCGGAACCAAATAGAACTCGCCATCCTGATGGGGCGCATTGGCCAAGGCTTGCTCGCGCGGCAAACTGGGGCGAACGACGTCTTCGGCAAACACATTGGCCACGTCGAGGGCATGCGCCATCGGCTCGACTCCTTCGGTGTTGAGTTCGTTGAGCGACTCAACATACTCGACGATCTGCTGCAATTGCGGCGTCAGAAGATTAAGTTCCGCCGAGGAAAGCTCCAACCGAGCAAGCAGCGCCACCTTCTCGACATCGGCACGTGAAAGCGTCATGACAGGAAACCGGAAACCGGAGACAGAGCGACAGGGGCACAAACCCGAGTGCCAAGTGCCCGTAGCCGAGTGCCGCCGTTACTCTTTCGCCCCCACCGGCAACTTGAAGGGCGCCTGACGCACCTTCTTGACCACCCGACCGCTGCGGATGCACTGGGTGCAGACAAGCACCGATTTATTGGTCCCTTTTTCGGTCACGTGCAGCCGTTGCAAGTTGGGCTTGAACTGCCGCCGAGAGATGCCGGTGACCTTGGTGCCCACGCCTCCCAAGTACTTGGCCTTTCCGCGGGTCGTCACCTTATTGCCCAACTGCGGTCCCTTGCCACAAACCTCACAAACCCGCGCCATGGTCAGTCCTCAGTGTTCAAATACGGAAGTTGAAAATTGACTCATCAGTATATCGGTCCTGTGCGAATGAGCAACCCAAACGTGGGGCCCCACGGACAATCCGGCAATCCATGTTGGAGGGTTGGCAACTTGTAGGGCCGGCTTTGCCGGCCGCCAGGCTCGTCGGGCGCGCAGGGCGACATCGCTCAAACTCTGGCTCTGGCCGGCACAGCCGGCCCTACGGCAAACTACGGATCGGACCGTCGGGTTCGTCGCTCTCTTCTTGTCCGGGCCTTCGGCCGCAGCCATAATTCAGACTTTGAATTGGCGTGTTGCTTGATGTTGGTCCGCGGGCACCCGGTCCACACGATCAAGCTCGTTTTTTCCCCGGCAGGCCGGATTGATGGGAGGAGCCAACGAAGAATGATGACAACCGCTCGATTACATGCGTTCGCCTGGCTGTCGATTAGCACACTTTGGTGCTGCATGTCATCGGCCGAGGAACCAGCGACCTTGGAGACCGGCTGGTCGACAATCCATGTGCCCGCTGCTTGGGAAGAGGATGCCGAGGGGCGATTCAAAGGCCATGATGGTTTCGCCTGGTATCGCTGCTACGTGAAGATTCCGGACTCATGGCGGGACTCTTTGCTGTATGCCGATTCGTTGGTGTTGGCAATCAACAACGTATCTGCTTTTCTATCCCGACGCGAACGACGATGACATACCCGATGGCGACCCGGTGGTGCATCTCTCGGGTTTTGGCTTGGAGGATACGCACTCGGCCTCCAACAGCCTGGCGTGGGGACCGGACGGGTGGCTGTATGCCATGCAAGGCTGCAACACGATCGCGCACATCACCGTGATCGGCCAAACGAAGCCATCGGCCTACCTGGACGGTCCGGGCGTATGGCGTTATCACCCGGAAACGCGTCGTTTTGAGATCTTCGCGGAAGGGGGCGGCGGTGTTGGCACTCTTCACCGACGCATCCGCCGGCGAGAGTCTTTGGAATCAACCGCTGGTGGCCCAGCACGTGGCCCCCCATTTGATGAGGCGGTTTGCCCTTGCTGGCACGCGCGAGGATTTGTTGAGTTGCGCGCGGCTGCTCAAGTCTGCTCCCGATGAAACGCAAATGTTGCCGCTCTTGAGCGGATTTGAACTGGCTTTCAAGGGACGCTCTTTCGGCAGCTTGCCCCTGGAGCTGGTCGAGCAACTCCATCGCACGAAGCTTGCCGATACGCTTTCTTTCCGGGCACGCACGGGAGACGCCGCCGCGATCGACGAAGCGCTCAAACAACTGGCAGACGCCCAGACGCCCCTGCCCACGAGACTCGAGCTGGCCGAGGTGCTTTGCGACGTCGATCATTCGGGCGGCGTCGAGGTGCTCTTGCAATTGCTCGATGCGGATTCGCCCGATGTGCTGCGCATCGCGGCGATAACGGCGCTTGCCCGGCACGCCGAAGAGACCATCGGGGTGACCGTTGTTAAGCGGTTTGACAGGTTCACACCCGATGTGGCAGCGGCCGCGCTGACACTGCTCGCCAGCCGGCCGAATTGGACGTTGGAGCTGCTCACGGCAGTGGCCGACAAACGCATCGCGGCACAGGCAGTTCCGCCCGACATGGTTCGCAAAATGCTGTTGCATTCGGAGCCGCGGATCGCCGAGCTGGTGGC
>SXGT01474197.1_pt1 | contig 10399 bp, 6 predicted proteins | sample 3176221 | NCBI WGS metagenome assembly SXGT01 (sample SAMN11356862, study PRJNA531348) | freshwater metagenome | isolation source: freshwater sample F1-120 | place: China: Fuxian Lake, Yuxi | collected 2017-12-25
ACGCCGTGAGGCCGCGCGCGATGGACTTCAGCACGGTGCTCTTCCCCGACCGCGCGGGGCCCTCCACGAGCACCCGCTGCCCCCGGCCGAGCGGGACGCAGAGGTCGATCGTCCCGACGCGCGAGAGCACCCGGGCGGCGCTCGGCGCGGCCGAAGCGTCGCTCGTCCCGTCGGCGCTGGCGATCGCGGGCGGTGGCGCGCCGCTGCCGGTGGCCGTCGAGGGCTCCAGCACCGTGCGCAACCACGACTCGCCGGCCTCGCGGCGCGCTGCCAGCGCGGCCACGATCCGGCTGATGCGCACGCCCTCGTTCGCCACCCAGCCGTTGCCGTCCTGCGACGGGACTGCGCTGTGGTGCAGCGCGATCACCTGCCAGGAGTCGTTGAACACCGGCGCTCCGCTCGAGCCGGGGGCGGTGTCGGTGAGGTAGGTGAGGAAGTCGTCGCCGACCGACACCAGCTCGGTCTCGCGCAGCGCGACCTGCTTCAGGTCGCCGTTCGGGTGCTGGATGATCGAGACCCACTCGCCCTTCACGACCTTGCCGGTCGAGCGGATCAGCGGCAGCTGGCCGAAGCGTGCGAGGTCGTCCCGTCCGTCGAGGGACTGCGGCGCCACCAGCACGAAGGCGAAGTCGAGCGACTCGCCGGCCGCCAGGAGCCGCTCGATCCTGAACGTCGCGCTGCGCGCCGGCGCGCCGGCGGCGCCGAGCTCGAACCCGAACTCGGCGAGGCTGCCGGCGGCGAAGCGGCGCGGATCGGCGGGATCGGCGAAGGCGACGTGGTGATTGGTCAGCAGCACGCGCGGCGCGACGAGGAACCCGGTGCCGTAGCCGAGGAGCTCGCCGGCCGCGTCGCGGATGCGGATGCGCGCCACGGCATCGGCCGAGCGCGCGCCTCGCGTGAGGTAGTTGACGTGGAGCAGCTCGTTGCCGCCGAGGATGCGCTCGAGCGCCCGCGACTGGCCGGTCCCCTCGGTCTCGAGGTGGGAGCGCCGACGGATCAGCTCGGGCGAGTCGGGGGTGAGCCGGTTGCGCCAGTCGCGCGCCTCCTGGCGCAGCTGCGCGAGATCGCAGCCGCGCAGGCGCGCTTCGGTCTGTTCGCGGATCCGGGCGGGAAGCGGTTGCGGGACGATCATCGTGCTCTCCTCCAAGGCGGCGCGGCAGCGCGCCGCTGGCGGAGGCAGCGGAAGCGACGCCCGCGCGTCACGCGGAACCGGCGGGTCAGCCACTCGTAGTTCGTGCGGAACCCGCGGAGCGATGCGATGCAGCGGACGCAACGGTCGATCGTGCAGGCGCTTGCGGCGGTCGCGCTGATGGCGGGAGCGGCCGCCGGCCAGGCGCCAGCCGCCCCCGGCAGTCCCGCCGTCGTCGCACCCGTCGTCGCACCCGTCGTCGCACCCGTCGCCGCACCTGTCGCTGGCGCCGCCACCGGCACGCTGATCGTCCTCAACAAGGCGGCCGCGAGCGCGTCGCTGATCGATCTTGCGGTCGGCAAGGAAGTGGCGCGGGTGGCGACCGGCGTCGGGCCGCACGAGGTGATCGTCAGTCCCGATGGCGCCACCGCGGTTGTGGCCGACTACGGCGATGCGACGCCCGGCTCCACGCTCACCGTGTTCGACGTCGCCGCTGCGCGCGTGCTGAAGACCATCAGCCTCCTGCCGCACCGCCGACCGCACGGGATCATGTGGCTCGGCGAGGAGGCGCGCGTCGCGGTGACGTCGGAGACCAGCAACGCGCTGCTGCTGGTCGACCTCGACGCGGGCGTCGTCGACGCGGTGATCAAGACCAACCAGGAGGCGAGCCACATGGTCGCGCTGGCGCCGGCGTGCGACCTGGCCTACACCGCCAACATCGGCTCGGGAACGATCTCGGTGCTCGATCTCGTGGCCGGGAGCTCGCTCGGCGACGTGCAGACCGGCGCCGGGTGCGAGGGGATCGACGTGACGCCGGACGGCGCGTTCGTCTGGACCGCCAACCGCGCGGCCGACACCGTGTCCGTCGTCGAGGCGCTGAACCGCCGCGTCGTCGCGACGCTCCCGTGCGCCAGCTTCCCGATCCGCGCCAAGGTGACGCCCGACGGACGCCAGGTGCTGGTCAGCTGCGCGAAGTCGGGGGACGTCGCCCTGTTCGACACCGCCGAGCGCACGCTGCTCGCGCGCATCGCGACGTCGTTGCCGCAGCCATCCGCCGCCGGCGACCAGACGACCCTCGGCGGCGAGTTCGCCGGCAGCTCGGTGCCGATCGGGATCCTCGTCCACCCGGATGGCAAGCTCGCCTACGTCGCCCACGGCAACGCCGACGCGGTCTCGATCCTCGACCTCGCGGCCCGCGCGCAGGTCGGCACGCTGGCCACGGGCAAGGGACCCGACGGACTCGGCTGGTCGGCGCTGGCGGTGACGACGAAGTCGACCACGGACGGGTGATGGCCGCGAGGGCCGCCGGTCACCAGTCGCTGAGCGGCCGCTGCTGGTGCCAGGCCGCGTCGTCCCAGGTCTCACCGAGGCACGCGACGACCGCCCTCGCGATCTCCTCGTCGCAGACCGGGCAGAAGGGATCGGCGTGGTCGCGCATGCGACACTTCGGCCACGGGCGGAACACCTCGCCTGCGCGGTAGTAGCCGCCGGCGTGGAGCCATTCGTGCTTCTTCTCGCCGGGCAGCGCGAGGAAATGGCGCCACTTGACCGTCGCGGCGATCGTCTCGAACGACTTGCGATCGACCTTGGTCCGCAGCGTGACGTTGGTCTCGTCCAGGTCGGCGTCGTTGGTCGGCAGCTCGAAGCGGAGCGCGTCGTCGTGGTTCACGTATTCGTCGGCGAGGTTCGCGAAGCTGTGGCCGAGTTCATGCACCGCGATCAGGAACGAGGTGGTGTCCTGCGCCGAGAAGACGGGCGCCGGCAGGGGCCGCTCGCGCCCCTCGAGCCCAGGGAGCGTCGCTCCGGCGCCGCCGTAGCGCTCCGTGTTGACCATCACGAAGGCGATGTCGACCGGCCCCGCGCGTTCCACCAGCTCGAGCAGGCGCTCCTGGTTGCGCACCGTCAGCAGGCGACCCTGCCGGGTGTCGAAACGGCAGTCGAGCACCGTGTCGACGGCGTCCTCGTCCGAAGCCGCGTCGCAGCCGCGCTCGCGAGAGGGGGCGCAGAGGCCGCGGATGTTGAACCGCTTCCTGAACCGCACGAACGGCTCCTCCTCGAGGAGGCGCGTCGCATAGCGGTTGAGGTCGACGGCGAACTTCTTGTTCACCTCGCGCTGCAGGTAGCCGTCGCCGACGAAGAGGATGTCGACGCTCTTCGCGGGATCGCCGCCGACCTGCCAGTCACGCAGCTTCGGCGCGTCATCGGGCGTGGCGGGGACGAAGCGGGACGACGCGGCGATGGCGGCCATGAACCCGGTGGCCAGGACCATAAGGCGGGGCAGCGGCAACGACATGACGCCAACACTAGCCGGCCGTGCGCACGCACGCCTTCCGGCGAGGGCGACGCGCCGCTAAGACCGGCGCCCCCATGACCACCCGAAGCAAGATCCGGCCCAAGGCCGGCGCCAAGTCGCGCGTCCGTCCCGTCGATCCCGCCGCGCTGACCGGCAAGGAGACGCCGCGCGAGCTGCTCGAGAACTTCTTCCCCGCGTTCGCGGGGCGCGGGCTGCGCGAGGCGCACCGGCTGATGCGAGCCAGCGTCGAGGAAGATCACGTGGTGTTCGCCACCGTGTCGGGCGCGATGACGCCGGCCGGCATGCACCAGTCGGCGCTGATCCCGATGATCGAGGCCGGCTGGATCTCGAGCCTGACCACGACCGGCGCCAACCTCTACCACGACCTCCACCGCACGCTCGGCCACCTGATCCCCGAGGTCAACCCGGCCGGCGACGACGGCGCCTACCGCAAGGCGCGGATCATCCGCATCTACGACCTCGGCTTCGACGAGGACGTGCTGCTCGACACCGACCGCTTCTTCTGCGAGCTGCTGAAGAGCAAGCCGTTCCAGCGGCCGATGACGACCCCCGAGCTGCACCACGAGATCGGCCGGGTCGTCGCCAAGATCGAGGACGAGCGCGGGATCACGCGGCCGAGCCTGCTCGCCACCTGCTTCCGTCACGGCGTGCCGGTCTTCGTCGGCGCGCCGCAGGACGGCTCGATCTACCTGAACGTGGTGAAGATGGAGCGCGAGGACCCGAAGGGGTTCAAGTTCCGCCTCGACGTGGCGCGCGACGTCTACTCGATGGCTGCGCTGCAGCATTGGGCGCGCGCGAAGGGCGGTCGCGGCGCGGGCGGCAACGCGAGCGTCTGGATCTTTGGCGGCGGCGTGCCGAAGAACTACACCCTGCAGGGCGAGCCGCTCCTGTCGCAGATCCTCGGCGTCGACGCGCGCGGCTTCGACATCGACGTGCAGATCTGCGTCGACGTCGTCGACAACGGCGCGCTCTCCTCGTGCAGCGCCGGCGAAGGCCACACCTGGGGCAAGACCTCGATCGAGTGCGTCGAGCGCAAGAGCGTCTACCTCCGCACCGACGTGACCGTGGCGCTGCCGATCGTCACGCAGGCGCTGCTGTCCGATGCGGCGCTGCGGCGCGAACCGCTGCGCCTCTACGACCGCCTGCCGGAGGCGTGCGCGCTGCTGGATCAGGAGTGGAAGGGGAAGGCAGCGAAGGCGTAGCGAGTTCGTCGTTCCGAGAGGTGGACCGATGCGCGCGATCGGGGCGGTGCTGGCGGTCGTGGCTTCGCTCGGGCTGGCGCAACGTGGTCCGGCGCCGGCCGTTCAGGAATCCGCGCTGCGCCCGCTGTCGGTGCGCGTGATCGATGCGCGGACGCGCCAGCCGCTGAGCGGAGTGCGTGTCGCTCGCGCCGAGGACGAGGCGGCCGCCGAGCGCGACCATCCCGGTGTCGTGACGCCCGAACGCCTCTTGGTCCGCAGCGCGCGCTCGCCGGTGGCGGTGCCGCGCGTTCTCGAGCGCTTCGACGAGGAGGTGGTCTGGATCGGGGCCGACGGCTACGCGTGGAGCCGACTCGAAGTCGGGATGGATGCCGCGGTGGAGCGCGTGGTCGAGCTGGTGCCCGGCGGCGCGCCCGTGATGAAACTGGCGGGCGAGCCGATCGCCGACGCGGTCGTGCGGATCGATCCGCTGCCGCCGATCGAGGAGATCCTCGCCGTGCTCCGGCCGTCGCTCGCCGCGCTGGCCGAGCTGCGCGGCGAAGACGTCGTGCCGTCCGCAGAGGAGCAGCAGCTGCGCGAGCAGGTGGCGCGCATCGAGCGCCGCGACCCCGCGGCGCACGCGGTGGTGCGCGCGCGAAAAACCGCGGCGGTCGAACTCGCCGTCGTGCCGCCGGAATTCCCCGAGCGCGTGGCGGTCGCCGGCACGCTCCACGTCCCGCCGGAGTGGGGCGCCGACCCGATCACGGTGGCACTGCGTGCGCTCCGGCTGCCGCACGGCGCGCCGAAGCCAGTCGCAGCCGAAGCGCCGCTCCTGGCCCGTCCGATCGAGGGAGAGCCCGGCCGTTTCGCCTTCGATGCCGGCATGCGGTTGCCCGGCGACTACGAACTCGTGCTGGCCGCCTTCGGGATCGCGCAGCCGTTCGCGGTGCTGGTCGGCGAGGAAGGACTCTGGCCCGCGACTCCCGGCCGCGCGACCGCCACTCCGGCGCGCGCCGACTTCACCTTCCGGGTGCCGCAGGGACAGGTCGCTTTCCGCATCGAGGCGGCCGCGGATCGCATCTGCGAGCAGCAGTTCCTCGTCGGCGAAGGCCGCAACGAGCTGACGCTGCGCCTGCGCCCGAAGGACGCGGAAGCGGGAGGGTGAGAGCGGCGCGGTCCGCAGGCGCGTTGATCGCGCCACCGCCGGTCGCGGGGACTCCTCCATGGATAGGGCGCACGCGCCTTCGTCCCACTTCGATCCACGGAGCGCCACGATGTCTGCGCGGCTGATCGCTCTCCTCGTTCCGCTCGCACTCACGCCGGAGGCGCCGCCGCCTTCTTCCACCGCGATCGCTTACCGCGTCGAGCCGGTCCTCGACGGGGTCGATGACCGACTGCTCGTCTCCTTGCGCGTCACCGGACTCAATCGAGGCATGCGAGACCTGGCGTTCGAGCTGCCGCTGTGGGGCGAGTGGATCGAGCTCGACGAGTACTACGTGCGGCGCGCGGTCGGCAAGCCGCCGGTCGTGCATGACCTCGAGAACCGCTTCTTCTGGCGGCCGCAGCTGCCGGAGCAGTGGGACGGGACGCTCGAACTCGACTACGAGATCCCGATCGTCGACGTGAAGAGCGTGGCGCACGAGCGGCACGGCTTGCTCCCGTGGCGCTCGGACGGCTACGTCTCCGCTTACAGCGTCAACACGCTCATGCGACTGCTGGTCGGCGATCAGCGGCAGGACAGCGCGCGCACGCTCGAGCTGATCACTCCCGAGGGCGGCACCGCGGCGAGCGGGTGGGGCGGGGTCGTCGCGGACCAGGGGAAACAGAAGCGGGGGGTGCGGCGTTCAGCGGCGCCGATCGCCGTCCCGCCCGACGGCCACAACACCGCGCTGCTGTTCAGCCGTGAGCCGAGGCGCGCGAAGGAAGCTCGCTCGCCGAAAGAGCCTGCACTCGGTCTCGAGGTCGCGCAGTTCTCGAGCGGGCCGTCGCGCGTCGACGCGACGTTCGAACTGCTCGAGAAGCTGCGACGCGCCTACGCCCGGACGACTGGCGCGCCCCCGCCCGCCCCCGAACACGTCTTCATCGTCGAGCCGGGCATGGGCGGCACGCACACCGATGGCGCGATCACGATGGGTGCGCCTGCGCTCGAGGACGACGGCCGCTTCGAGGTCGGCACGGCGCACTTCGTCGCGCACGAGAGCTTCCACGCCTGGCTGCCCGGCGTGCTGAAGCCGGTGAATCCGGGGAACGGGCTCGAGTGGTTCTTCGAGGGCTTCACCGACTACTTCTCCTTGTGGCACCTGGTCGCGATCGATGCGGCGACGCCGCAGCAGTTCGCCGACCAGCTGCGCCTGATCGTGAGCATCGGGCAGGAGAGCCCCGCGTGGCGCAGCGCCGTCTTCGCCGACCTCGCCGTCGACTGGCGCGATCCCGACCACGAACGCGTCGCCTACCGCGGCGGCGCGCTGCTGGCGTTCCACTTCGACGTCGAGCTGCGCTGCCAGGGCGAGTCGCGCCTCCTGCAGCTCTTCCCCGACCTGATCGCCGAGAACGGCGGTCGCTACGACCTCGCGACGCTCGAGACGTGGTGCGAAGCCAACGGCCTCGAGGAGTCGTGGTCGCGATACGTCAAGACGCCGGCGCGTCCGAACGTCGACGACGAACTGGTCCGCGCCGGCTGGCGCGAACGGCGCGAGGGCGAGGCGAGGATCATCACGGCGGCGGGGGCGGAGCTGGGGGCCTTCTTCAAGCGCGAACGCTGAGCCCGGCGCGCCGGCTACGCTGCGATCGCCCGTCGCGCCGCGTGTTCGCGGTGCGATCGAAGTTCGGGGTCGCCATGACTCTCGCCGTTGCACTGTCCGCAGCGCTGTTCGTCGCGCAGGTCCCACCCGCCGAGCGGGTCGAGGCGCCGCTCGCGTCGCTCGTCGTGCACATCGTCGACGCGACCACACGCGCGCCACTCGATGGGATTGACGTCGTCGCGGCACCCGACCCGGAGAGTGGGTCGTGGCATCCCGGTGTCGTCGAGTCGAAGCAGCTGCTCCAGAGCGACGTGACGTCGCCGGTGCGGCTCGCCGGGAGCGGGCGCTGGTTCGTGCGGGCGAAGGGGCATGCGTGGGGCTTGGTCGACGCGCGAGCGGAGGCGCTCGCGGAGCGCATCCTCGAGTTGCCACGTGCGTGCGAGCTCGCGATCGAGGCGAGCGGGGTTGCGGCCGTCGACGGCGCGGTCGTGCGGATCGAGGAGTTGTCGGGCGTGGTTTCGCTGCTGACGCTTCCGACGCAGCTTGACGGCCGCTGGCAGGTCGATTCGCTGCAGCCGGGTCGGGTGCGCGTGCGGGCGCTGCTCGATTTCCATCGCAAGCCGTGGTACTGGCACACGGTGACGTTGGGCGAGGCGGTGGTGGAGCTCAAGCCCGATCGTCCGGCGCGCGCCGAGTTCACCGTGGCGCCGCGGCCGGCGGGGCTTCACGCCGACGGGACGGTCGACCGAACGGCGATCGTCATGGTACCCGACGGGGCGCGGCGGGTGCGAGCGACCGGATCGGGGGAGATGGTGTTCCGCCATGTGAAGCCAACGCGTCACGTCGACGTCGCCGCGATGGTGGAAGGCGACCTCGAAGCGGGTGACCCGATCGAGCTGCTGGAAGCAGATGGCGAGGAGTCGCCGGACGCTTTCGAGGGCGACACGCTCATCATCGAGAGCGGCTGGAGCAGCCTCTTCGAGGAGCTCCCCGACGGCTCCTACGACATGCAGCGGACCTACCGCGCGACGATCCGCGACGGCGAAGCGAGCCTCCGCGTGCCGTACAGTTGCTGGCTCGAGTTCGAGTCGCTGACGCTCGACGGCGAGGAACTCCCGGTCGATTTCGTCGAGCCGGCGTGCGACACGACCCCGCAGCCCTGCGAAGTCCGCGTGCGCGGCGCATCAGCCGGCGCGGGCACGCTGGACGTGCTCCTGCACGTGGTCGATGCCGAGACGAAGGAGGAGCTGACGGGTGTACGGATGGCGCTGGAGTGCGAGTTCCACCACCATGGCATGCCGGAGACGGTGTCGCACCCCGGGCCGATCGCGTTGCGGGAGCTGCTCGTCACGAGCGCGGCCTCCCCGTTCCGGCCGCCGAAGCCCGATCCCGAGCTCGACTGCGGGCAGTTCTGGGTCGGGGCCGAGGGGTACAGCTGGGAGCGCGTAACGCTCGAGTCCCATGCAAACGGCGAGCGGGCGGTGGCGCTCCGCCGCGCCGCAACGCTGACCATCGAGGTCGCGGGAGCGCCGCCAGCGGGCTCGAAGATCGTCGTCCGGCCAGTCTCGCTCCGGGAGGAGCGCATCGCAGAGATCGAGCCCTGGCTTGCCTGGCTCGACGAGGCGGACGAGGCCGACTTCCGGCCCGGCGACTCGCGTGAAGCGTCGCGCGCGAGGGCCCTGGAGCACGCGGACCGGTACCGCTCGCACGCATGGCAGCAGCGCCCGTCGTTCCTTGGCGCGCCGATGGTCGCGCTGCAGGCGCAGTGCGGCGACTCGATCGTGCTCGACGGCATCCGGCCGATGAGCTACGTCGTGAGCTGCGAGATCGGCGAGTGGTACACCGAGCCACCGGCGCTGGCGAGCGCACAGGTCGACGTGGCCGCGGGGCAGCAGCACGTCCTTCGGCTCGAGGTTCCCGTCACGCAGCTGCCGCTGGCGGTCCCGCTTGGCGGCACGCTGCACATCGATCCGGCGTGGGGCAACGACCCGGTCGATCTCGGGCTGTGGCCCAAGCGGGTCCCGTTCACCGCCGCACGGACCGAGATGCGACTGCCCGCGGCGGAGCTCCAACCGGTCGAGGAAGAGCCGGGGACGTGGCGGTGGAACGCGGGGCGACGCTTGCCGGGGGACTGGGAGGTGATCGTCGAGCGCTTCGGGCACCGCCAGGTCGTGGTCCACTCCGTCACGGGCACGACGGCAGCCCACATCGACATCGGCCCGCCGTGCGACGGGATCGTGCGGTTGAGGGACGAGACAACGGGCGAGCCGATCGCCGTGACGCGGCTCGACTGGCGGCGCATCGTCCACGAGGAGATGCGGCACGGCGTCTTTCAACGGGTCGCAGTGTGGCCTGATCCGTCGACGGGAGCGCTCCGCTTCCAGGCGCCCTCGGGTGCGATCGAGATCCATGCCTCGACGCGAACCCACGGGGATGTCCGTGGTGAGTTCATCCTCGCACCCGGCCGCCGCGAGCTGGAACTGCGTGCGCGTCGCACCGCTGTCCTTGAACTTTGGCTGACCTGCGGCGGTGCACGATTGCCCTATCGAGCGACGTGGCGCCGGCTGGAAGTGCGCGACTCGAGCGGCGCGCTGGCGTCACCGTCTCTTCGGAGCGAGTCGAACGCTCTCGAACTCCGATTCGATCGCCCTGGCCGCTACCAGCTGGCGTTTCCGCAGCTGCCCGGCTTCAAGGCGATCGTTCCGCAGGAGGTCGAGGTGACGTTCGGCGGGATCGCGACGCATGTCATCGAGGTGGCGCGCGAGGAGTAGACGGTCGGCGGGCGGCTCCGCTTCGATGCGCGCCGCTCGCCTGCAGCGCGTCGTGCTGACCGCCGCGCTACAACGCCTCCCATGTCCCCCTCCCGCGGCGCCTCCTCCAACCCCGCCGACCGCTTCACCGGCCGCGCCTTCGACGTCGATCTCGAGGCGCTCACGGCAGCAGCGCACGCCGCCGGCGACGACGCGATCCCGGCGCCGCGCACGCGCTTCCTCGAGGACCACTCGCGGTCGATCGTGTCGACCAACGACAGTCCCGA
>SXGT01665420.1_pt1 | contig 10398 bp, 12 predicted proteins | sample 3176221 | NCBI WGS metagenome assembly SXGT01 (sample SAMN11356862, study PRJNA531348) | freshwater metagenome | isolation source: freshwater sample F1-120 | place: China: Fuxian Lake, Yuxi | collected 2017-12-25
GCCCCTTGATTCTCTGTGAAAAACTCGCCAAAGGCGTCATCCAGGACTTTCCAATCAATCAGATGAGCCAGTTGGTAAAGTTCGTGTTTTGGATTTAACAGATCGGCCAGAGGGGTGTTGAACAGGTCAATTTGTCCGCTCGTTTCCTGGGATTTTGGCTTCATTTTGAATAAAAATTTGCAAGAAATTAATATCTATTTTACCCGTTTCTTGCAATTATTACCCGGCTTTTTTGTTAAATATCTATTTTAATTCAATGTGTTAGTGTAGGTTTTATGGCTTTTCAGGGACGACTAATTGGCTGGTCACGATGGTGGAGTGGTTTCCATGCCGGTCCTCCAGGCTTTCCAGCATGTCGCGGCGTTGTTCGGCGGTGAGTTTGGTCAAGCCCCAATCATCCAATATCAACACGTCGATTTTGCTCAGACGAGCGAATAGCTTGGTGAGACTGCAGTCCCCTTTGGCGATCGGAAGTTCTTGAAACAGGCGAGGCACCCGCTGATAGAGCGCACTATAGCCTTCGCGGCGGGCTTTCTGGGCTAGTGCGCAGGCGATCCAGGATTTGCCGACACCGGTGGGGCCGGTGATTAGAATGTTGCGGTGTTTTTTCAGCCATTGACAGTCCTGCAGACTCTGCATCAAGGCTTTGTCCAGGCAGCGATTGACTTGGTAATCCAGATCTTCCAGGCAGGCCGTTTGCTTCAAGCGGGCTTGGGCCAAGCGATTCTTTAAGCGGCGATCCAGGCGATCGGTCAGTTCTCGATCGACTAATAGCCCTAAGCGTTCTTCAAAACTGAGCTGATCGATAGCGGAGTGCTGAGCCTGATCGAGTAAACCTTGCACCATGCCGGGCAACTTCAAGGCTTTGAATTTATCCAATGTGGGGTAATTGAGCATCGGTGTCTCCTTTTGGTTTCTGTATGAAATCGTTCTGGGAAAGTGCCTCGCCGATGACGGTACCGGCGAGGCTATTCGGGTTAGTGGTAGTAAGCGGCGCCGCGAATGTTGGCGTGCTGCTGCGGTAAGGTCGAGCTGTCCTGTTCTGCCAACGGCTTAGCCTCCAGACCGTTTTTCAAAATGGATTCGATGCTTTTGTAGCGCTGGGTGCCGAGTAACAAGGCACGGCCGCAAGCCGCTTCTAGACGGGTATCGCTGTAAGTCTTGCCAAGACGTGAAATGCCTAAACAGCTACCATAGCCCTGTTCGGGGTGGCGGCGCTCTTGCAGAATGCGGGTGATGACTTGTTCGGTAGCCGGACCGATTTTGGCAGCCCAGCGTATGAAGCGTTCCGGTGACCAGTCGCCATAGTGTTGATGAGCCGGCGGACGATGACTGGCCTGGGTAGTGTGCCGGCCTTTTTGAAAGGAGCGGACATGGCTGGCCAGTCGCTGGCCTTTATGAAACAGCTCGACGGTATGGGCGGTCATGCGAGCATCCAACTGCTGCTTGAGAAAGGTGTACGGCACCGAATAATAATGGCCGTCTATCTCGACGTGATAATCGATGTGGACCCGCACCACTTTCCATTCGGCGTAAACATACGGTGTCTGTGGCAATGGTTTCAGGGCGGGAAAGTCGATGGTTTTAAACTGATCCCATCGACAACCCGGCAGCTAGCGAAAAGGCCGCTGATTGAGTTTGATCAGCAAAACCGCAATCGCCTGGTTCAGCTAGGGAAGTGTGAAAAAGGTCTGAAGGCGTAGCGCCGCCAAAATCCAACGCTCGACGATCTGTACGCCGACTTCGACTTTGGCTTTATCTTTGGGTTTGCGCGCCCGGGCGGGCACGATGGCGACCCCGTAGTGAGAAGCCAGGTCCTGATAGGTCTGATTTAGATCAGGTTCATAGCGATGCGCCTGACTGACGCCGGCACATAAGTTGTCCGGCACCACCAATTCCGGCACGACACCGAAAAAGGCAAAGGCCCGGCCATGAGAACCGATCCAATCCGGCAGCGCTTACCTCTCCTGGTGAAATAGTCACAGGATGCAACAAATTAAGTTAGATGCTTACGTGGTGCGGTTAGGCCATTACACGGTATTTCACATAGAGCCACAACTATTGTCACAAGCAACCGACAATACTGGCAGTCTGCATCGATAGCGTCACTGGTTCACCAGTAATCCTGAGTAAGAATTAATCGAGCTTGTCGAGTATTTGCGGATTGTGCTGTGCCCAAAAATCTAACAATACGACCGAAATCGGCTCGTGGACAGGCAATAGCGATTTAATTGTGTATTGAGATTGCAGTGGGTCGGCCAGATTTAGAATCATCGGCTTGGAAAGTAGTTGTTTATGATTATCCGTGACGATTTGAAGCGTCGGTTGTTTAGGCTGATGCGGATTAACCTTCACAACAAAACCTAAAACACCAGTATTCAATTCGACCACACTATTGAGCGGATAACAGTTTATAGTCATTAGGAAGTGCGCCAAAATTTCGGTATCCAATTCATTCTGCTCTAAAGAGAGTTGTTGTATCACCTGATTTACCGACTGTTCGTCAGCTTTCAGTAATCTATTAAACTCAAAGACTAACGCTAATATCGCCTGAAATAACGGGTTTAACTTATATTCGAGTTGATAGGCTTGTTGGCGGTTTTGGATCAGCGTATCGGCGCGATTGAGATTGGTGAAGATATTGACCAGCCGACTATCGCACGGACTTTCGGCTGATTCTGTGCCGGCGATCGATTCTCCAATTTTAGTCAGCAAAGCCCCCTGCCCCAATGCTTGGATACGTTCAACATTCAACTTGAGGTGATGGGCCAACGCCAACGTCTGAACGCAGACAGGAATGGCTTGTTGCCAAACAAAGTTTTCAGGGGCAGTTTGCAAACTCAAGCTCAGGATAGGTTCCGGGTAACGCTTCAAGCCTTCTAATAAAGCCTGAATCAGGTTGTTTAACCGCTGTATATCAAGTCGTTGCTCCGCTAGTACTGTCTGTAATAAGTCCTCATAGTCTTGTAGACTTTGCTGATAAAGGATTTCAGCTGAAGTTAGTTTTGTTGAAGTGGGCTGATTGATCCGATCCGGGAGATCGAGGCCTTTTTGCGTGTCTATGAGTACGAAATGACAATACTCCTGAATTTTTTGAATTTGGGCATCGGATTTAATCAAAAACTTCGACCAAAGAAACGGGGTATCTAACCATTTTCGGTCGGTACCACAAACATACATGCCTTTGATCAATTGCTGTGAAGAAATTTTCTTGATCATATTGGCCGACTAAACTCCAAATCTCCCATCACCCAATCATAAAGGGATAAGATTTTGTAAATACGCCTTCTTCATGCAGTTTGATTAAATCTATCCCGTAATCCTGCGCTCTGAGTATTTGCTTGACTCGATAAGGTTGTTCATTTGGTGTCAATATATTTGCCGCCAAATCCAGTATTCTTCTATCAATAGGCTGTTTGTTATGATCGAGTAAAAGCAATAATTTTGGTTTTAACCGATCCGCTTTATTTTGTTCGACAACTAATGCGACTTCACCGGTATTTAATTCCACCAAATTACCTTGAGGATAAAAGCCTATGCAATTAATAAACTGAGTAACGAAATTGCCTTCAAAATGTTTACTCATACCATTCACCAAAATACCTAAGGCTTTGATGTGTGACTGACCCTTTTGATAAACTCTGTCGCTAGTAATTGCATCATAAGTATCAACCACCGTAACTATTTTTGTAAAAACGGATAATGCGGCGCTATCTACCCCCCTGGGATAGCCACCTCCCTCAACTTTTTCATGATGCATATAAGCCACGTCTACCGCGCCGGGATACAGATTACGCGCAGCGATCAACACATTCCGCCCTAACAGCGTATGATTACGCATCACCGCCAGTTCATCCGCATCCAGCTTGCCGGGTTTATTTAATACTTCCAAAGGCACTTTCATTTTGCCAATATCATGCAACAGGCCGCATAAACCCAAATCATTCAACTCATTGACAGTGAGCTTCAATTCCCGACCCAATAATATCGCCAATACACAGACATTCATGCTGTGTTGCGCAGTATATTCATCCTGGTTTTTTAGCTGAGTTAACAGCAACATGGCATCTGTATTTTCCAATACTTCATCGACACATTTTGTGACGACCTGTTTGACAGATTCCACGCTAAATTGATTTCCGAACCGGATATCATCAAAGACAGATTTGATTAATGTACTCGTCTGCTGAAAAACATTAGCCGTTTGTTGGAAAGATCGAGCAAAACTTAATTGCTTTTTGGTATCTGAAACTCGCGTGGGAATATAACCATGCTGAATTTTTTGTTGTTTAACATCAATAAATACATAGTCACAAACCTTTTGAATGGCCCTAATATCAGCGGGTGTTTTAATGTCAATGACATCAAACAAAAAAGGCGATTCATTTTCCAAGACTTCCAGGCGATTAACCCGCATACCTATTCTGAGCTCACTGGCGTGGATTCGGATTTCGCTATTTTCTGGATTTGACATTCACTTCTCAAGAATGGGTGACAAGTACTTGAATGATTTTACTTTAGCACTGCTTCATGACTGCTGAAATTTACAAGAATTTAAACACAGTTCAAACAACCTAAACACCTCACAAGCCGATTTTCAACAAATTAAACGATGCGCGTTGCATATCCACCCTACGCTATCGACACATCGCTTCATGAGGGATGATTCCAAAAGTAATAGCCATAATGCGATTGATCGGTTGGTGGTTTTGATTGTGGGTTACGGCTTCTATCGAATTTTTATGCTTCAGGGTAAAACTTAACTACGCTGAATATGAATACACCTTTACAATCCAACAAATCCCATTAGTCCCTGCAGCTCTTTGGGTTCCAGTTCATAATAAGCATGACTGCGGACTTTTTCCGGCAGCGTGATATCGCCGTAACGCACTCGAATCAAACGACTGACTTTTACGCCTTGGGATTCCCACAAGCGTCTAACCAGACGATTACGACCTTGTTTGACCGTCACATAAAACCATTTATTGGCGCCTTCACCGGCATAAAACCGCACTTCATCAAATTGGGCCGGACCATCCTCCAACTCCACACCCTCCCGCAAGCGCTGCATCATGCCTTCATCAACCTCACCGAGAATACGCACGGCATATTCCCGTTCGACTTCCCGAGAAGGATGCATGAGCCGATTGGCCAGTTCGCCGTTATTAGTCACCAGTATCAGCCCGGAAGTATTGATATCCAGTCTGCCAACCGCAATCCAGCGGCCGACCGGCAGGCGTGGTAACTGGGTAAAAATCACCGGACGACCTTCCGGATCACGGCGCGTGACCAATTCACCAACGGGTTTGTGATAAACCAATACACGCGTGGGTTGCTCGGCATATTTCTCCCATTTTACAACCCGGCCATTGATTTGCAGATAATCGCCAGGTTTTAGATGGTAACCCGGCTGGATGCTTTGACCATTCACCGTCAACTTACCTTCTTCGATCCAGCGTTCAATTTCTCGCCGCGAACCTAATCCAGCCCGCGCCAAAAGTTTTTGTATGCGTTCGCCACCCTCGGAGACAGTTGCTGACTTAGTGTAATGTTCGCTGCTGGTTGTCGGCTTCGCTTTGCGGATCGGGGCCGGTTTCCTTGGCTGCGAAGGGCTGGACGATTTTTTCGGATTCAATGGAGTCTGTTTGCGGTCTTTCACGAGGTTCCTGCTGATTGGATTCGGGATTGAAATTAAGCTCGGAGATTTCTTCGAGAGTAGGTAACTGGTTCAACGATGTTAAATTAAAATAATCCAGAAATTGTTTGGTGGTGCCATATAAAGCCGGACGCCCTGGTACTTCTTTGTGTGCAATCACTCGAACCCATTCGCGTTCCAGCAAAGTATGAATGATACTGGAGCTGACACTAACGCCGCGAATATCTTCAATTTCACCTCTTGTCACCGGTTGGCGGTAGGCAATAATAGATAAAGTTTCCAATAAAGCCCTGGAATAACGCGCGGGTTTTTCCTCAAACAAGCGAGTCACCCAGGGTGCCATACCGGGCTTGACCTGGAAACGGTAACCACTCGCCAAATGCACCAGACCAATAGGTCGAATCAGATAATCCTGCGCAATCGATTCGATAGCCAGTTGAATTTCCAGGGTGTCCGGCTGCTCCAGTTCGGGAAAAGCTTCTTGTATCTGTTTGATCGTCATCGGTTTGTTGGCGGCAAACAGAATGGCTTCTACGATGCGTTTAGTATTCACGTCGCACTCAATCGAGTATTTGGGTAAGGTCAGCGGGCGCTCGAACAGAATAGGTTGACCTGCATTGGCACGCAGTCTGGCTGCCCATTTTGCCGGAAACCGTATTGCCAACTTACTGCAGTTAGTCTGTGGCCTGGGAATTGGGTCACTATTGCGTAACTCGCTTGTCCATACCTTGGGAAAGCGAACCACGCGCTTACGAGCCTGAACCAACACGGTGACTGGTTCCGGTTTGATTCTTGGTTTACGAGCTGCTTTGGGTTTGGCATCTGCAACAACATCGTTGATCAGGCTTTCTGAACGACTAATCTCATCAATCGCCGGTACTGCTGTTGACGCGAACTCGGACGTGAATTCCGGCGTAGGGGTCGGACTGGAAAATGTCGATGATTCGTTCCTTGGAGAGTTCAAGGATGGCAAGAAACGCGACAACCACCCCGTTTTTTCCTTCACTTCGGGTAAAACACGCTGTGAAAGGGAGCTGATCTGCTCCGTTAAGTTTTTCCAAAATGGCTGCCATTCGTTCACGGACTGATAAGGGCTCTTTGGTTATTTGATGGTGACTGAGTTGTTCGACGCGTTTCAGCACATCCTGAAACGCCAACAATAATTCTTTGAGTTCTACATCCGGCGGAATTTGATTCACACTGACTGTGGAGGTATCAACCGCAACCTCAAAAGTATCTCGCTCGTTACGCGGCAACTGATCAATTTCTTCGGCGACTTTTTTAATGGCTTCGTATTCCTGCAACTTTCGAATCAAGAATGCCCTTGGATCCTCTTCTTCCTCTTCGCTTTCCGGTTGTCTGGGCAGCAGCATGCGGGACTTTATTTCCGCCAGCAGCGCCGCCATCACCAGATATTCCGCCGCCAGTTCCAAACGTATCTGATCCATCATTTCGATGTAACCGATATATTGATGGGTAATCTGGGCGATCGGAATATTCAGGATATCCAGATTCTGCCGACGAATCAAATATAACAACAAATCCAGCGGACCTTCAAAGGCATCCAGAAATACTTCCAATGCATCCGGTGGAATGTATAAATCATCCGGCAGAGTCTCATAGGGCTGACCTTGTACCAGTGCCAGCGGGGATACTGGTATATCCGGCTGGACTTCTATGCCGCTCATAAACTTTGGGAGCGCATTGCGTAACCAATATTGCCAAGCACACTCATAACCCGGCTAAGCTAAAAAACAGCTGCTGCACGTAATACATGGGGTAAGCCAAAATCAAACTTAAGGCATTGGTCGCCAGTAATAAAATTAAAATCAAAAAACCAAAACGCTCCAACTGATTAAAGCGCCAAGCCCAGTAATCCGGCAATAATCCGGAAACGATACGGCTGCCGTCCAGCGGCGGAATTGGTAGCAGGTTGATCAATGCTAACACCAAATTGATGGTTATCCCGGCAATGCCAGTGTATATCAAAGGCATGGTGATATATTCTATTCCGATTGCCACCCCCAAACGAGCCAGCAAAGCCCAACCAATCGCCATCAACAAATTAGATAAGGGCCCTGCCAAGGCCACCATCATCATGGCTTTTTTAGGGTTTTTAAAATTCCGCGGATCGACTGGAACCGGCTTGGCCCAACCAAAAATGAAACCGCTAAAGGTAATCAGCAACAAACCCGGCAAGATTAAGGTACCCACCAAATCGATATGTTTGATGGGATTTAAAGTTAAACGACCTTGCTGATCTGCGGTTTTATCACCATAGAGTTTGGCCACCCAGCCGTGCGCCACTTCATGAACGGTAATTGCGAAAACCACCGGCAGTATCCACACCACTATTCGCTGAACCAGCGACAATTCATCCATCATGTTAATTCTCCAACATAGGTGCTATGCCTATGCCCTGCCGGACGATTTCAATCAGATTATCGGTACAGGCAATCACGGTAGTGGGTTTATAGTCAATGATGCCGCCATCGATAATCAAATCCAGTTCGCGATCCAGCCGTTGCCGGATTTCATAGGGATCAGCCATGGCTTCGTCGTCGCCAGGCAAGATCATTGTGGTGGTCAACAAGGGTTCTCCCAATTCTTCTAGCAAGGCACGGGCGATACGATTGTCGGTAATCCGCACGCCTATGGTTTTCTTTTTAGGATGCTGCAAACGGCGCGGCACTTCACGAGTAGCATCCAGCAAAAAGGTGAACGGCCCGGGTGTGAGGGTTTTGATCAAGCGATGCGCATCATTACCCATTTTGGTAAAGGTAGATACCTGGGATAAATCGTTACAGAGCAACGTGAAGTTATGGTTGTCATCCAAACGCCGAATCCGGCGGATGCGATCCATGGCCTGTTTGTCGCCAATTTGCGCACCCAGCGCATACGAAGCATCGGTGGGGTAAACGATGACACCACCACTACGAATAATGGCAACAGCTTGTTGAATCAAACGGGGCTGGGGATTTTGCGGGTGGATTTCCAGGTACTCGGCCATTTAGAAATGCTTAGGCTTAAATAAAAGCCATTGTACCTTATCTTTCCGACTGCTTTTTGGCGACTTTGTCCCGCAAGTAGACTGGCATGGCCTCCTCCACGGACACAGCAAAACCGTTGGCAAAATCATAGGCACCTAGTTGAGCAATACAGGCAGCGTGAGGCCAGATATCGCTGACAATGCCTTGCAGCCTATCGGTTAACCGCTTTTTCAATGCTTCCCCCTGTGCAGCCCACCCGGAACCCACACCAAAGCCAGAGCGCTCTGGAAATATCACGTTGTTCGGAGGAGTAACCGCTTCTTCACCCAGCAATTCAGCCAAACCCAGTGAATTTCGTTGATAGACACCCCAGAAAATCTCATCCATACGCGCATCCATCGCGGTAAAGGACAGATTGTCCTCATGCTGATTAAAAAACCCTTGGGCAATGGCCGCCAACGTGGACACCAATACCACCGGCACATCGGCACCAAAAGCAATGCCATGCGCAACCCCTGTAGCAATCCTCACCCCGGTAAATGAACCGGGCCCACGACTCAAACCTACCACATCCAACTGTTGCGGCTTCAGTTGTGATTCTGCCATCAGTTCGTCGATCATTGTCATGATCAGTTTGGTATGCTCGCGTGGGGCCAGTGCAAATTTTTCCAGGATGTCGCCATTGATGAATAATGCCGCCGAACAGGCATCGGTGGAAGTTTCTACTGCCAGTAATTTCATGGGATTGTCTATAAGAAGAATTTGACCGGCATTCTAATACAACAAGCTTTTAGTCCCGAATGAATGATAGTCGTCATATTAGAACTCCTTAATCATATCGGTAACAAAGTAGCAATACGATCCAGTTCAGATAACGTTAACACCAGCTATAGATCTATTGCTCTGATTGCTTTGATTCGAAACTGCCTAATTTCAGTTTGGCAAAGAGTTTTGCCTTTAACATAGAAGAGATTATGAATTTTGTAATGAGCTGAAAAGCACACTGACAGATATGGATATTATTAAACTGGACAGGTCCAATGCTTGAATTTATCCCTAACTTTAGACTGAACGCAGATTAAATTTTGATATTGCTATCTAGAACAATCGCCTGTTCTTTTTGTTCTGCTTCCAGCTTTTTGCGTTTATCGCACTTTTCTTTACACACACAATTACCGGTTCCGCCACAAGAACCTTTAATGGCGTTGCGTCCAAAGATTACACCAACTGCCATAATCGCAATGACGATTAACATAAAGATAAAAGTTGCCAAAAAATAGCCCATGAAATTACCTGATTATTGAATGTCTTAAAAGCAAAACGAGGAGACATCATTTCGATGCCTCCCCGTCCCATGTTCAGCGAATAATTAGAACTAACCGCCGAAGTCGTCCAGCATAATATTTTCTGGATCGACACCGTTAGCCAACAACATGTTGATTACAGATGTGTTCATGATTGGAGGTCCGCACATGTAGTATTCACAATCTTCGGGCGACGGATGGTTTTTCAAGAATTCTTCATACAACACGTTATGAATAAAGCCTGTATAACCGGTCCAGTTGTCTTCAGGTAATGCATCTGAAAGAGCTACATGCCATTCGAAGTTTTCGTTTTCTTTGGCCAGCATGTCGAAATCTTCAACATAGAACATTTCGCGCTTGCTACGTGCACCATACCAGAAGGTCATTTTACGCTTGGACTTCAGTCTGCGTAGTTGATCGAAGATATGCGAACGCATTGGTGCCATAC
>SXGT01717484.1_pt1 | contig 10398 bp, 8 predicted proteins | sample 3176221 | NCBI WGS metagenome assembly SXGT01 (sample SAMN11356862, study PRJNA531348) | freshwater metagenome | isolation source: freshwater sample F1-120 | place: China: Fuxian Lake, Yuxi | collected 2017-12-25
AGTTCAGGATGGTTGATATTTGCCGGAATGATCGCCCGCCCGCGCGCGACTTCCTCGCGGACAAATTCCGGCGTAATCGCCTTCGGCGTGTTCGCGCCAAAATTATTTCCCGGGTGCTGCTTTCGCAAGGCCTCAGCCGCCAGCTCGCTGCGCTGGTTCTCGCGGATCGCAATAAATTCCATCTCGGGGGTCACGATGCCCTTGCGCGCATAGTGCATCTGCGTCACGCAAGCGCCGACCTTCGCACGCAACGGCTTCCGCGTTCGCCGGAATCGAATCGGCCCTAGTAAGGGATCATCCTCGCGCTCCCGCCCGTACGACGACGAAACTCGGCCAAGTTCCTGCACATCCCCGCGCGCGAGAATCCAGCCCAGCCGCAGCGGCGTCAATCCTCTGTGCACATCGATGCCCGCATCCGGGTCTGTATATGGCCCGGAGGTGTCATACACCGTCACTGGCGCATTGGCCTCGGGCCCAGTCGCCGTCTTCGTCGGGGTCAGCACAATCTCGCGCATCGGCACGCGGATGCTCGCATCCGAGCCCTGCACGTACACCTTGCGCGATCCCGCAAACGGCTCACGCGTGATCCGCGATTCCTCGCCCGCCTCAAAGGCCGGCCGATATTCCGGAGTCACCGCCACAAAATTTCTCCCAGATATTTGTCATTCTGAGCGAAGCGAAGAATCTCCCCGTAGCTCAGACGGCAACCTTGCCTCAGCACACAAAACAGTCTATCAAAAATCACACAATCCCGCAGTCGGTTTTATCGAGCCAAAATCCGCTCCGCCACGCGAAAAGCATCCATAACACAATCGATCATCGCCACACCTCGAAATGCATTTCCCGCAAAGTACAGCCCCGGATGCGCACGTTCGGCCTCGTCTGCCGCATGCAGCACCTCGCCATGTTCCAATTCGTACTGCGGAATCGCTATTCGGTGTCGAAAAATCCGCACGAACTCAGGTGTTCCACTCGCGCCCAGTAGATCGAATACGTCCCGCTTCACGATCGACAGTAACTCCTCATCCGATCGCTCAACCAAGTCCGGATGCATCGCGCCTCCAAGCATCGAACGCAACAACACCTGTCCCTCTGGCCCCGCGCCAGGGAAAATACTCGTAGTCCACAAGCACCCCAGTGTCTCGCGCTTTTCCCGGGGTGGAACAAGATATCCAAATCCATTCAAATCATGCCGCACGCGTTCCCTCGGAAACGCAGTGCATACCACAGCAAGAGACGCATACTTCAGCGACCCAAACCGCTCTGCAGCCTCAACCGCCAAGTCGCGCATCAACTCCGCAGCAACATACCCCGGTACCGCGAGCACCAACTTTTCGCAACGCACTTGGGAGGGTCGCGCTCCCGCGCGACCGCAGTGCACAACAAATCCTTCACTCGTCTTCTCGATCCCCGTCACTACCGAGCTCGTCTGTGCAACCTCGCCCAACTGCTCCGCGACCCGTTCCGCCAGCCGCCCAATCCCTCCGCGCAACGTAGTCAGCGTGCCGCCCGGCCCCATCGGCCCACCACTGCCTGATCGTTTTTTCGCCAGCATCGCCTTAAAAAGTCCGCCATGCTCGCGTTCCATCGCCGCCATGCGCGGAAAGCAATGCTGCAGCGAAAGCTGCTTCGCATCACCGCCAAAAATTCCCAGCACCATCGCGCTTACTAAGATCTCCGCCGCCTCGCGCCCGATTCGCCGTGCCGCAAAGTCGAACACACTCTCCGGCGCATCGCCCCGTTTCGCCGGAATCAACGGCTCCATCAACAATCGCGTGCGCCCCGCAACAGACAACAACGGCGCCACCAAAAACTTCGGCGGCCCCACCAACTCCACGAGCTTTCCTTTGATCATCAGAAAGCGCCGCGCCGCCGCCTGGTTCGCCTGGATCAATTCCCCCTCAAGCCCCAATTCCCGAATCCACTCAAGCATCTGGGGCTCGCGATCCAGAAACCCGTTCGGCCCCCAATCGAGCTGATACCCCTGCTCGTGTGTCGTCCGCACATGCCCGCCGAGATAGTCCGAAGCCTCCAGCAGCCGCACACGGTCCCGCCCCAATTCGCGCGCCAACCGATGTGCGCAAGCCAGTCCGGCGATCCCGCCGCCGACAACTACCGTATGGAAATGTTCCGAGGACACTAGAGGCCCGCCCTATGAAAGTTATTCGCGAATGGTACGAGACTGGCCGCATCGCTACAAGCTCGGCAAGAGTTTCCGCACCATCCCGCCGATTTCGATTGTGCAAATAAAAACAGGTACGATGCCGCATTCTTTTGTGGGGGGATCTACGCACCTTATGACCGGCGCCGAACTCGTCCTGCGCATCGCCGCGTCGCGCGGCATCAATGCCTGCTTCGCCAACCCTGGCACAACGGAGATGGCGCTGGTCAACGCGCTCGACGCCGTGCCCGCGATCCGCCCCGTGCTCGGCCTCTTCGAGGGCGTCTGCACCGGCATGGCCGACGGCTACGCGCGCATGACGGGCAAGCCCGCGCTCACGCTGCTGCACCTCGGCGTCGGCCTCGCGAACGGCTGCGCGAACCTGCACAACGCCCGTCGCGCGCAGAGCGCCATCGTGAATCTCGTCGGCGATCATCCGCAGTCGCACATTCCTTACGACGCGCCTCTCACTTCCGACATCGCCGCGCTCGCAAAACCTTTTTCCTCCTGGGTGCACACCGCGCGCGTCGCAGAAACTCTCGCCGAGTGCACCAACGAAGCCATCGTCCAGGCTGGCACCCGGCCCGGCCGCATCGCCACGCTGATCCTTCCGGCCGATCTGATGGAAGGCGCCGCGCGCGCCAGCGAGGAAGTCCGCCGCGGTGTCGATCCGGGTGTCTCTCAGTCCAAGCTCGACATGGTCGGTCTGGATCACGTCCTGCAGGCCATGCGCACGGAAGGCCGTGTCGGAATTCTGCTCGGCGGCGATGCGCTGCTTGAGCCCGCGCTGATGCTCGCCGGAAAAATCGCCGCTGCCACGGGCTCAGCACTCTTTGCCGAACCCTTCCCAGGCCGCATGGATCGCGGCGCAGGCCTGCCGGAAGTCACACGCCTTCCGTATTTCCCGGAGGATGTCCTCAAGCGTCTCGCCGGCCTCACGCACCTCGTCCTCATCGGCGCAAAGCCGCCCGTTTCGTTCTTCCAATACCCCGGCTACCCGAATTCGCTCGTCCCCGAGGACTGCGAACTCCTCAAGCTGTCCCCTGCGGACGCCCCGGCCGTGCCTACGCTCGATGCCCTTGTCCACATGCTCGGCGTGCGCACAGCAGCACCCAAGTTGATCGCCCTCGAACGCCCCGCTACGCCGACCGGCCCGATCACAACGAAGTCACTCGCCGCCGCCATCGCCGCGACGCTCCCGGAGAACGCCATCATCGCCGACGAATCCGCCACCTCCGGCGGTCCGACCTACCACCTCACGCGAAACGGCCCGCGCCACGCCGCGATGTACCTCACGGGCGGCGGCATCGGCTTCGGTCTGCCCGCGGCCACCGGCGCGGCCGTGGCCTGCCCCGATAGCCGCGTCCTCGCGCTCCAGGGCGACGGCGGCGCGATGTACACCGCTCAAGCCCTCTGGACCCAGGCCCGCGAAGGCCTTAACGTCACCAACGTCATCCTCGTCAACCGCAAATACCAAATCCTCCAAACCGAATTCGCCCGCGCGTCCCAAGGCGCCGCCATGGGCCCCGCCGCCGAATCCCTTACCGACCTCCGCCGCCCCGAGTTAGACTGGTGCGCATTGGCTAGGGGGATGGGTGTACCCGCCAGCCGGCCCGACACCGTCGAAGCGCTGCTTGAAGCCCTGCGCCACGGCTTCGCCGCAAGCGGGCCATCGGTCATCGAGGTAGTACTGTAAAGCGAAATCACTTCAATTCACGCTATCTGAAGATCTCATAGGTCCTATACGTCTCATTCGTCTTATAATTCCCAGCACGAACACCCAAGGAACCGCTCATGCCCACGTTCCACGAACTATTCGGCGAAAAAAAATCCGGCCTAGGCGATACCTTCGATCCGCAGCCGGTTACCCTTGAGAGCGCCTTAGTCCGCTTAGAGCCGCTCACGCTCGATCACGCCGAAGCCCTCACCCACGCCGCGCGCATCGGCACCATCTGGCGCTACTTGCGCATCCCGCAACCGAAAACCGTCGACGACACCCGTGCCTGGATCCGCACCGCGCTCGAAAACCAGAAGAACGGTACCGAGGTCCCCTTCGCCACCATCCACAAGCCCGACAACCGCGTCGCCGGCACGACCCGCTTCATGGACATCCGCCGCGAACACCGCGGCATGGAAATCGGCTGGACCTGGCTCGACATCGACTACCAGCGCACCTTCGTCAACACGCACGCCAAATTCCTCATGCTCGAGCACGCCTTCGAAAAATGGGGCGCCATTCGTGTTCAAATCAAGACCGACTTCCGCAACCAGGCCTCCCGCAAAGCCATCGAACGCATCGGCGCCCGTTTCGAAGGCGTCCTCCGCAACCACATGATCAACTACGACGGCCACGTCCGCGACACCTGCATGTTCAGCATCATCGCCAAAGAATGGCCCGACAAGAAAAAGCAGTTGCAGTTACGGTTGCTGTAGGAGTAATCGTTAGATGGGCAACACAACTCGACGGTCTTTCGGTCTCGTTGTCGTCGGCTTGTTCCTCATCCTGATCTACGCCGTCGTATTTCTCTTGTTCGAACGGGCGACCTGGAAGACGTCGACATCGTTCCAGGCAGAACTGAGAGGAACGGCGGCAGCCGAACTCGACTTTAATCACGAGCAGTTTCTTTTCCTTCAGCTCAATCCCAATTCTGACGCGGATTTTACGGGTCAACTGCAGGAAGGAGTTGAGGTGTGGAATCATCCATACGCTGAGGGGTATTTGTTTTCCACGCCGTATCGAATCGCCGCGACTTCCTACGTCGAGTCATTTAATCGGCGCATGTCGCAGTTGATTCGAACGATGCCAGAACGTCCATCAGCCGTAATACACCGCATTAGTCAACTCAATGACCCTGAATGGAAGACTCGGCAGAACGCGGCGGAGATGCTCGGTAAAATGAGAGATGCCGCCCGCAGCGCGGTTCCATCTCTCATCAAGTCCACGCAAGATGAGATGCCCGAGGTTCGTGCCACCGCCGCTTGGGCTCTAGCAGCGATCGGGTCCACCGAGCATGATAAAGACACGGTCGCTGCCCTTGAGATACTGAAGGAAACCCCGAATCCAAAAATGCAGGAAGTCGCATCGCGTGCGCTTGATCATCTCAGACAGAACGCAGGACGCAATCTTGAAGATGCGAGCTCGCAGTAGGGGTCTTGGTTAGACTAGCCCCAAAGGGGCGGCCCCAGACTAGCCCAGGGCAGAGCGACCGATAGGGAGCGCCGCCCTGGGTAAACGGCCCACCCCCTATCAAGCCCTGAAGGGGCGCTCCAGGGTCAGTCCCACACATACCGCTCGTCGAATTCGACCCCATGCGCCTTCAGCAAACGCCGGAATTCCTCTTGGAAATCCATCGACCTATGGTGCTCGTCCTGCTTCATGATGTATTCACGAACCTCGTTAACATTGGACCGGCTTACCGAGAACGCCCCGTATCCGCCTTGCCAATGAAAATCGCTGAATGATTCGCCTTGTGTCTTAAGCCATTTTGAGGTGGGTTTCTTTACCTCCTCAACCAGCTTCGCGGGAGAAAGAATTCGCGAGAGCGAACACAGAATATGGATGTGGTCTATGAATCCGCCGACCTCCATCGGCACACAACCGAGGTTGTTCAGAACGCCTGCGGTGTACGCGTAGAGTCGAGGCCTAATCGCTGGGTCTAGGAATGGTGCGCGGTTCTTCGTGCCGAAGACCAAGTGGATATAGATTTGCGAGAGCGATTGCGGCATCGCTTACCCTCGGTCGCCCCTTCAGGGCTCAGCGTGTGGTTTTCTCGCAACCCAGGGCGGCGCTCCCTATCGGTCGCTCTGCCCTGGGCTAGTCTGAGATCGCCCTTTCAGGGCTCAATCTGACCATCACATATATTAATAGGAATGCGCGGATCATAAATCAATTTCGGTTCTTGCGACGGAGAACCAGCCACTCGTGATACTACGTCCTCATAAACGATCAACGCTATCCTAATGCTTTTCTTGCATGCATGTATGCGAACTCTCCTTCTCGCGTTGCAATAGCGCGCGGAGTCTGCTTAGATGGCCCCGGTACGCAAGCGCTGGATGTACTGCGTCCAATACCTTAGGGAGACAAAACGATGACTTCGTTTCGCGCGGGAATGATCTTGGTCGCAGGTCTGGTCAGTAGCATCACGTGGGCGGCGGATCCAACGACCGTGAAAGGCGTTGTCTACAACGATCAGAACAATAACGGCGCCCGCGACGCCGGCGAACCGGGCATCCCGCAGGTCGGCGTCTCCAACGGCATCGACGTCACGCTGACGGACAAGGACGGCCACTACCAGCTCCCCATCACGAACGACTCGATCATCTTCGTCATCAAACCCTCCCAGTGGCGCACCGCGCGCGATGAAAACCAACTCCCCCGCTTTTACTACAACCACAAGCCCGCCGGATCGCCCTCGATGAAATTCCCCGGTGTCGACCCGACCGGCGATCTGCCCGCCAGTGTCGATTTCCCGCTCTACGCGCAGGAAGAACCAGACACCTTCCACGTCATCTTTTTCGGTGACCCCCAGCCGCGCAACGTCGAAGAGGTGAACTTCATCGCGCACGATGTGGTCGAAGAGCTAATCGGCAACAGGAATGAGGCGGTCTTCGGCGTTACGCTCGGCGACATCGTGTTCAACGATCTCTCCGTATTCCCCGTGCTGAACGGCGTCGTCGGCCGAATCGGCGTACCTTGGTACAACGTCATCGGCAATCACGACATCAACATGGATGTGCAGACCGATATCCTGTCCGACGAAACCTACGAGCGTTTCTACGGTCCGCCCTTCTACGCCTTCAACTACGCCAAAGTGCACTTCATCGTGCTCGACAACGTCATGTGGGACGGTGAGGAGTACCACGGCGAGTTCGGCGCGCGCCAGTTGGAATGGGTACGCAAAGATCTCGCGCAGGTGCCCGCTGATCAACTCGTCGTCGCCATGATGCACATTCCGCTGAACGGCACGAAAGACAAGTCGGACCTCTTGCGCATCCTCGAGGGCCGGCCGCATACCTTCTCGGTCTCCGCGCACTGGCACCGCCAGGGCAACTTCCTCCTCGGCGCCGACGAAGACGACACGCCCACGCACCACCACCTCGTCCACGGCACGGTCTCCGGCAGTTGGTGGGGCGGTGCGAAAGACGAATTCGGCATTCCGCATGCCTCGATGAGCGACGGCACACCCAACGGATATTCCATCGGCACTTTCAGCGGTTCCGACTACTCGCTCAAGTACAAGGCCTCGCGCCGGCCGCCGGAATTCCAGATGGCCATTCACGCGCCCGAAGCCGTCTCGCCCGCGGAATCTGCGCAGACGGAAGTCGTCGTGAATGTGTTCATGGGCTCGACGCAATCCACGGTCGACATGCGAATGGGCGATGGCGGCGAATGGGCGCCCATGACGCTAACCGAACGCGAAGATCCCTTCTACGTCGCCATGAAAGAACGCGAATTCGGCATAGAGCGCGCACTCGGCCGCGGCGTTCCCGATCCCGCCACCTCGACTCACCTCTGGGTCGCGAATCTCCCGGCCAACCTGACTCCCGGCACGCACGTCATCCACGTCCGCACCAAGGACATGTTCGGCCAGGAATTCGCGGGATATCGCATCATTCGTGTCGAGGAACCGGCCCAATAGCTGGAGTTGCTCCGGACTCGAATGACTGATCCGCTCAGCTCGAACTCGCAACCAATGCAGGCGTTTGCACAATGGCGATTTGTGCAACTAACGCTAGTGATCCTGCTCTATATCTTGCTTGCGCCGTGGCTGGCCTCGCTCAGCATACTCAAGCTCATCGCGCAGATCGTATTGTTCAATACCCTCTTCGTCACCGTTTCGACAGCGCCGGCTCGCAAATTCGATCGCCGGCTTAAATCCGCGGCATGGGTTTTGTTCGCATTATCGTTTACGGCATCCATTGTCGAAATGACGTCGCTGTTTGAATCTTGGCAGGATGCGATCTGGTACGCCGATCTTGCCAGCTCGATCCTCGTCCAAATCGGCTGCGCGGCCGGTATCCTCTATTACATCGCCCGATCCAGACACGTTACGATTGATAACATCTTCGCGGCCATCGTGACCTATATCCTGATCGCGCTCGTGTTTGCGATGGTCTACCTCTTGATCTGGCAGGTGAATCCCAGCGCGTTTTCGTTGCCACCGGAACTGTCCGCGAATTCAGAAGACGCCCGTGTCACCATGATCTATTTCAGTTTCGTCACCATGGCCACGCTCGGCTACGGCGACATCACCGCCACCGACCCCTTCGCGCGGATGGTCACGATCATTGAGGCGATGACCGGGCAGTTTTATGTCGCCATCCTCGTCGGCGTGCTCGTGGGTCTGTACATCTCGCACAGCACGTCCCGCGTGCAGCGCGACTGACCTTACTCTTCCAGCGCTTGCAAAATTGCGCGAAGGCGTTGTCCGTCCTGCTTGGCCAGGCACCGGATCGTGGTCGGATCTTGGCCCTTCGTTTCGATCTTCACCGCGTCCCAAATGATTCCGGAGCGGTAGTCAAAACCCGCAATCTTGTTCCAGGGTACTTCCGCGTCGTTTGTCCACAACCAGAAAAACCCGGGGGTCGATATAACCAACTTCTCGTCGTTGAAGCGTGCGCGCTGTGGAATCAATCGGAGGCGTATCAGGAGGGTCGGAAGCAGCTTCGCCTGAATGCTGAATTCCTTGATCCCGATTCGCTTTGTGGATTCCCGGAATTTATATCCGCACCACCGGCATTTAGTCGCATCGTGCGGGCAGAGGCTCTTGCAATCCTCGCACTCCTTGCCGACAACTCGTTCGCCACAACTGGCGCAAATTGCGGCATCGTTCCGGATCTCGCTCTTGCAGAATGGGCAGAACATGCTTTCCGGCATCGACCTAACCTTTTCGTCCGCTTTAGGTTCTTGATCTAGAGCACCAGATCCATGTCCGTCACCGCGCCCAAACTCGCCGAACTCACATGGCTCGCATACTTCGCGAGCACGCCCTGTGTATACCGCGGCTTCGGTTTCTTCCACGCCGCACGGCGCTTGGCCATCTCCGCGTCTGAGATTTCCAAGGTCAACGCCCGCTTCGTCGCGTCGATCGTGATTTTGTCCCCGTTGTTGATCAACGCGATCGGTCCGCCGGCGTAGGCCTCCGGCGTTACATGTCCCACCACAAACCCATGACTACCGCCGGAGAAGCGGCCGTCCGTAATCAGCGCAACGTGTTCCCCGAGGCCTTTCCCCATCACCGCGCTCGTCGGCGCGAGCATCTCGCGCATGCCCGGCCCACCCTGCGGCCCCTCGTAACGAATCACGATCACGTCGCCTTTCTTGATCGTTCCGTCGAGAATCCGTTGTAGCGCATCCTCCTCGGACGCAAACACGCGCGCAGTGCCGCTGAACTTCATCCCCTCTTTGCCGGAAATCTTCGCAACCGATCCCTCGGGCGCGAGGTTGCCGTACAGGATCACCAAATGCCCCTCTTTCTTGATGGGGTCGTCGAAACCGCGAACAACGTCCTGCTCTTTCGGATAGGGCTTCACGCCCTTCAAGTTCTGCTCGACCGTCTTCCCCGTCACGGTCATGCAGTCGCCGTGGATCAATCCTTTGTCGAGCAGCATCTTCATCAACGGCATCACGCCGCCGATCTCGATCAGCTTCTGCATCACGTACTTCCCGCTCGGCCGCAAATCCGCCAGTACCGGCGTTCGCTTGCCCACGCGCGTGAAGTCGTCAATCGTGAGCTTCACCCCCATGCAGTGCGCTATCGCGAGAAGATGAAGCACGGCGTTCGTAGATCCGCCGACAGCCGTAATGACGGCAATCGCGTTCTCGAAGGCCTTCTTGGTCATGATGTCCTTAGGGCGGATGTTCTTCTTGATGAGATTGAGCACCGCCTCGCCCGCCGCGCGGCAGTCCGCCGCTTTCTCGGGCGAGATCGCAGCCTGCGCGGAACTATTCGGCAGGCTCATGCCCAGCGCCTCGATCGCCGTCGCCATTGTGTTCGCGGTGTACATCCCGCCGCAGGATCCCGGTCCCGGAATCGCCACATGTTCAATTTCGCTGAGTTGCTTGTCGCTCACGGTTCCGTTCGCATGCCCGCCGACTGCTTCGAACACCGACACCACATCGACGTCCTGCCCTTTGTAGCGCCCCGGCAGGATCGTTCCGCCGTACACAAACACCGACGGCCGGTTCAGCCGCGCCAGCGCCATGATGCACCCCGGCATGTTCTTGTCGCAGCCGC
>SXGT01805271.1_pt1 | contig 10398 bp, 8 predicted proteins | sample 3176221 | NCBI WGS metagenome assembly SXGT01 (sample SAMN11356862, study PRJNA531348) | freshwater metagenome | isolation source: freshwater sample F1-120 | place: China: Fuxian Lake, Yuxi | collected 2017-12-25
ATGGACTGCCAGATGCCGGAAATGGATGGATACGAAGCGACGCGATTGATTCGCAGCGGAACCGTGGGCCATCTCGAAAACTTACCGATCATTGCGTTAACTGCTAATGCCATGGCTGGTGACCGCGAGCGTTGTCTTGAGGCCGGCATGAGTGACTACGTCGCCAAACCTGTTCACCTTCACGATCTCCTTAGCGTGATTCAAAGAGCGCTTGCCAGACGACAGACCACTGCCTAACAATGGGTCGATGGATGTAGCATTAAAGATCGCCACCGGCTTCGAGTATGGAATTCTATTACTACTCTTCGGATTATCGATTTGGTCAATCGCGATCATGATCGATCGCCGCCGCACGCTCGCCCGGGAATCCGACACTGCTGCGTTATCGCAGTTACGTAAAACGATTGTCGAAAGCGATAAAATGGCGTTGCGGAAATGGGTTGAATCTCATCCGGGAGTGCATGCAGCCGTAATCGATTCAGTGCTCGATTCTGGTTCGACAGTGAGCACCGATCCGGCGATGATCGATCGAAAAATACGTTCGTTTTTGGCTAATGAACGATTGCGCCTTGAGAAGGGACTCTCGACATTGGCTACGCTAGGAGCCAATGCGCCATTTATGGGGTTGTTCGGTACGGTACTGGGTATTATTCGTGCATTTGCGGCGTTAGGTGAATCAAGTGGCGGTGCTTCAAGTGTCATGTCTGGAATTTCCCAGGCATTGGTGGCGACGGCAGCGGGATTGTTCGTGGCGATCCCGGCCGTGATCGCCTTTAATGCTTTTTCGAATCGCGTGCGAACACTGCTCTCGCAGTGCGATTCACTCAAAGATCTCTATATCGCTTATCACGTTCGAACTTTGAAGGAGCGCTGAAAGTATGGGGGCGGATCCGTCTGCGGGCGCTGGAGGCGATGACTCTTCACAGGAGCTCATGTCGGCCATTAACGTGACACCCTTCGTTGATGTGGTGTTGGTGTTACTTGTGATTTTCATGGTGACGGCACCGATCATTGCCAAAGATTTGCTGAACGTAAGGCTTCCGAAAACAGATAGTGGCGATGGCAAGGGAATGTCGTCACTCGGTTTGAGTGTGAATCGCCATGGACAAGTTCTTTTGAATGGCGTGCCGGTGAGTGAAGAAGTGCTTCGTGACGAAGTTCGTAAGGCGCTCGCGACGGATAAAGACACCCAGGCAATTATCGCTGCTGATGTGGAAACACAATATGGAAACGTTGTCCGAGTCATCGACATCGTCAAGTCGGCAGGACTCAGCCGATTCGCGATCCAAGTCGAACGAAAATAACAGCACTGCGAAAGTGCGAGTTTCGCCGCTGACGCTATCGGCAGGTTTGCATCTCGCTGTCGCGAGTGTATTTGCTTTGCTCTTGGCACTGGGCCGAGGAGCGTCTGAACGGATCGAAATTGAAGTCATAGAAAAACCAGTCGCCGCTCCCCAGGCGCTCAATCTTACTGAAGAGCCGCCGAAACCGAAACCGGATGTGCCCCCTGGCCCACCGGCCCGAAGAGTATTCGGTGTCAGTAAAAAGGCTCTCACGGCTGACAATACGTCTAGCGAGGGCGTAATCGTGAAACAAGGCAATACCGTTGCCGTCACGCCCGACAATGAAAAACTTAAACCCAGTGACGACGAATCGCTCCCGATCCCGAGCGATGAATACCTTGTCACAAAGATGCCCGCAGTTACCGCGGATGTACGAATTCCTTATCCGCCTGAAGCTTTTCAGAAAAAAATCGAAGGCAAGGTGGTGATGGAGCTTCTCATCGATGTCGATGGCCGTGTGCGCGATGTACGGTTGATTTCGGGACCAGGGTTTGGTTTGGATGAAGCTGCTGCCGCAGCTATCCGCAGTTTCAAGTTTAAACCGGCGGAGATCAACGGTAAGGCTGTCGCGGTAAGAATTCCATTCACCTATAATTTTCTCCTGAAAAGCGATTGATATGAAAAGCATCATTTATTTACTCTTGGGATATCTTTTAGCGAGTGGGATTTTACTTGGATCTTCGATTGCTCAGGCGGCGACTTCGATTCAGGGGGTGCTTCTCGAGCGAGGAACCCGTAAACCCTTGGCTGATATCAATGTTTTTGTTCTGCCGCATAAACTCAAGGCGACCAGCGATGCCCAAGGCAGCTTTTCATTTACCGATGTACCTGCTGGCGACATTCAGATCGTGGTGAATGCAGCAGGCTATCAGCGCCTTGAAAAGATGCTGTCTGTGGAAGACGGTGGCGGTCCGACGGCGATAACTCTATTTGTAGAGCGCGCCAGTTATGCCGGCCTCGAGGCGACGGTGGTAGGCAAAGTTCGTAAGCGCGACGAGACCACTAAAACTCTTTCGCAGGAAAAGTTTCTAACTCTGCCAGGTTCCGGCGGGGATCCGGTTAAAGCGGTACAAAATTTGCCGGGAGTGGCGCGCGTCAGTGGCTTATCTTCACAGGTATTGATTCAAGGTTCGGCTCCGCAAGATACGATCTATCATTTCGAAGATCATGAAGTGCCTCTGATTTTCCATTTCGGCGGCCTTACATCGGTGGTGATGCCTGAGGCGATCAGTTCAGTTGATTATTCAGCAGCTGGCTATGGACCTGAAAAGGGCCGCGCCATGGGCGGAATCGTGGGATTACGAATGCGCGATCCTGCCACTGATCGCACCAAGGGGCTTGCCTTTATGGACACCACCAAGGCGGGCGGCCTGATCGAAGGGCCGATCAACGAAAAGAGTTCGTACTTGGTGTCGGGACGCTATAGTTATCTCGGCGAGGTTCTCAAGACTGTACTCAAAGATAATAGTTCGGGATTTGATCTCACCGTGGCACCGAGTTTCGGTGATGTGAATGTCGTCTATAAACTGAAGGCGAGTGAGGATGATGATTTTCGCATTACGACTCTCTACTCGCATGATGAATTGAGCTTTCTATTTAAGGAGCCGGCGCGAACCGATCCGGGTTTGCGTGGTAACTTCAGCACGGTTACGAACTTCTATCGAATCGTTCCGCAATGGACGCATCGATTCAACGACCAATCCGTTGGGCGCCTGTCCCTGGGGCTGGGGCAGAACATGCTCAGAGTTGATGTCGGCACCAACTACTTTGACCTCAACGATACCATTGTCTCGCAGCGGGCCGAGTTCGAGCATAAGCCATTTGCCGGTTGGACCAGTACCTACGGTATAGACAATATGTATAACCGGACGACGGTTAATCTCCGGCTGCCACGGCGACTGGATATTGGTGGCGTCGATACTCCGATTTCCACGAGTGATGTGATCGATATATCGATCACGGCAGAAGATTGGATGCTCGGGCCGTATTGGCGGAACAGTTACCGCGCCGATGGCTCGAGTTGGACTTGGTTGCCGAGCGTTCGCGGCACCTACTTTAAACTAACTAACGAGTTCAAGCCTGAGCCGCGAGTCGCTTTTCGTTATGACTATGATGAAACGCTTCATCTCAAAGCGGCGAGCGGACTCTATTATCAAGAGCCTCAACCACAGGAGATCTCACCACAATACGGAAATCCTGATTTGAAAGCGCCCTTTGCGATTCATTACACTTTCGGAGTGGAGAAGGACCTGCGTGGTGGGACGAATGAGGGCTTTAAGCTGGGCTCCAACCTTTTTTATCGGGTTTTCCAAAATCTGGTCGTCAATTCAACGCGATTGATCACTCGCGATGGCGTACTCACGGCGGAAATTTATAATAACGAAGGGCGCGGGCGTTCGTTCGGCATCGAGTTTCTGGTTCAGTATGACTCTGGACCATGGAGTGGTTGGTTGGCGTACACGCTCTCGCGCAGCCTGCGGAACGAACCAGGTCAGGAAGAGTATGTCTTTCAGTATGATCAAACCCATAATGTGAATCTGGTATTGAGTCATGAATTCAGTGGCAACTGGAAGGTTTCAGGGCGAGCGCGCTACGTGACCGGCAATCCCAGTACCCCTGTTACCGGTGCGAGCTTTGATGCGGACAATGATGTTTATGTCCCTGTTCGCGGGCCGTTCTTCTCTGAACGCGATCAAGCGTTCGTGCAACTCGATGTGCGTGTTGATAAGAAATGGATCTACGATACTTGGATTCTTTGGGGATATTTAGACATTCAGAATCTCAGCAATCAAAAAAACTCCCAAGGTGTGCGCTATGCGTATGATTATTCACAAAAGACAAACGTCAGTGATCTGCCGATTCTGCCGACCATTGGAATCAAAGGGGAGTTCTGATGATGCCAACTATAGACAAACGCAAGTTTAGCCATGTTTTTTGTCTCGCAGCACTGACGCTGCTCGCGGGTTGTGGCGAAGATAATTTTCCGAAATTTGAAATACTCGGCGGTTTGCGCGTACTGGCGCTGCGCGCTGATTTGGGTACGCAGTTTGCCGGTGCAGCGGAGTTTTCTCCTGGTGATAGCGTTGTGGTCACGCCCTATGTCAGTTACCTTAATCTGACGGCTGCGCCGACGTTCGTTGCAAAGGCTTGTCCCGATCCTGGCGTCAATGTGGGCGGCATTCCAAGTTGTGATGGGGTCTCTGGCTCTGTCACTGTTGCCAGTGGTACTATTTCCCTGACGGGCGGAGTTTCTGCCACGGGCCAAGCGGCCTCATTCACAGTGACTATTCCCAGCGACGTTTTGAGCGCGCGCTCCGTGGTGGCGCAATACAACGGCGTCAGCTATATCGTGACCTATCAAATGACGAGTGCGGATGGTGCGAAATCGGTTTCCAGCTTCAAACGCCTACCGGTGTCGTCGGCCGCGAAGACGAAGAATCAAAACCCCGTGGTCATTAGTTTAATGGGTAATGGTACTGCGCTCCTGGCAGTACCGAGTAGCGAGACGGCACTTTCCATTTCCTATGCCCCATCTGCGCGGGAGGCTTATTCCCTTATGGCCAGCGACGGCTCACTTTCGAACTCGTCCGAGGAGCTCCTCACGACTTTTTTCGTCACTGATGGAAAGTTGAAGTATATCCGTACCGTCAACGATCAGACGACTCTGTACACACCACCAACCACGGCACCGACCGATCATACGGCTTTGATCGTGGCCGTGGTCCGTGATTCTCGTGGCGGGATCGTGGTAAAAACTGTTCCCTAGCAGGCTTAAGGTCGAGTTTTATGAATGCTTGCGCTCGCCATGGCGACGGATTCGGTTAAGATGATCCAGGGAGAATAGTCGTGAGAACTAGAGAGTACTATTGGAGTCTGTATAATACGGCCGAGAGCAATCAGCTCGACAATCTGCGCACTGATCAGGTGGAAGCAGTGTACTCTGCCATTCCGCAACGTACGTTGAACGAGTGGCTCATTTGGCGAGACGGCTTTGAAGTGTGGAAACCCTTCGTCGATTTTCCGCAACTCCTGATCAGTCTACGAAAGGTGGAGCAGCAGGTACATATTCTGCCGCCGCAGCCACCACGTCCGGTTATGAAAAAGGCTCCCAAGCAGTCAGAGGAAACCATACAGACGCAGTCTGACGTCGTTAACTTGCGCGAAGATTCACAAAAGGGCTTTGATCTCGCGCCGGGTGACAACATCAAATTGAGTTTTGAGGAGATCTCATCGAGCGAAGAACGTAACAACTTTCGCTTCAACAAAGATTTTGATGTTCGCCTGATCGCTGGAAGCCAAATTTATCAAAACCGCACCGTGAATGTTTCCCTCAAGGGAATGCAGCTGGCACACCCGGTGCCGGCGCACCTACCGAGTTATTTTAACGTGGAAATAAGGCACCATGATCAGATGATTCAGATGGTATGTTCATCGGTCAAAAATCCCGACGGCACACCAACCAATCGCATCAAGATCGAGGTCAATGACTTCACGCCTGGGTTGTTGGCGATACTTCTCGCCGCTTAAAGGGCTGCGAGGTGAGCGGTCGGCCCTCGAGAATACGACGGAGATCGTGCACATCACGGACCCACTTGATACGATTTTTGAGTTTCAGATTTAAGTCGCGCAAGTGTTTTTGGTTCGAAGCCGGTATGATAAACGACGTGAATCCCAACTTATCAGCCTCGTGAAGACGGGCTTCGACGAACGAAACCGCCCGAACTTCGCCGGTCAATCCGATTTCGCCGAAAAAACACGCTTTGGCATCGATCTCAGTTCCGGTGTCGGTCGAAATCAATGCTGCAGCAACAGCAAGATCGGCAGCAGGTTCTACCAACTTCAGTCCGCCGACGACATTGATAAAGACGTCGGCGTTAGAGAGTTTCATTTCCAGATGTTTGTTTAAGACCGCAGTCAAGAGATGTACGCGGTTGACGTCAAAGCCGAGCGAAGTACGCCGCGGTTGCGGCATCGGCGTGAACGAGGTCAGCGCCTGGATTTCACAGAGAAGTGGCCGCGTGCCTTCAATGCTGGCGAAAACCGTCGAGCCGATAAGGCGAGTGCCGCGTTCTTCAAGAAAAAGTTCGGAAGGATTGTCGACTTCGGCAAGGCCTCGCCCGTCCATCTGGAAAACGCCGAGCTCATGTGTGGCGCCAAATCGATTCTTGAGAGCGCGTAAAAGGCGAAACTGGTGACTTAAGTCACCTTCGAACGACAACACCGTGTCGACCATGTGTTCAAGAACCTTAGGACCTGCAATTTGCCCTTCCTTGGTGACATGCCCGATGAGGAACACCGTTATACCGCCGCCCTTGGCTAGCCCCATCAACTGCGCCGCACATTCGCGTACTTGCGAGACCGATCCGGGCGCTGACGCTACTTCAGGCAGAAAAACGGTTTGAATAGAATCAACCACCAACACTTTTGGTTTAATCTCGCGCGCCAACTCCTTGATAGTTTCGAGGTTCGATTCGGCCGCCATATGTACCAGATTCGAGCGAACTCCGAGGCGTTGCGCGCGCAAGCCGCTTTGATTCACCGATTCTTCGCCGGAAACATACAGTACACTCGCTCCTTGATTGGCAAGGCCCCCGGCCATCTGCAAAAGGAGTGTTGATTTACCGATTCCAGGATCACCCCCCAAAAGAATGAATGAACCCTCAACCAGACCACCGCCAAGAACGCGGTCGAATTCATGGAACCCGGTCGAAACCCGCTCGATCGATATATTCTGCAAGTTCTCATCTAAGCGAACCACAGAGTTTGGACCAGAGTTTGGACCAGAGTTTGGACCGAGACTTCCAGAGAGTGATGATTTGTTTGCCGCAGGACTCCAGCCTCGCTGGCGTGCGGTCGTTGGTGTTTCCCGTTCCAAGAACTCCTCGACATAGGTGTTCCAGGCGCCACAGTCAGTACAGCGTCCCTCCCATCGTGGGCGCTGGGCAGCACAATTTTGGCAGACATAAATCGACTTGCTCTTTGCCATCAGCGGCTCCTGCATTGTGCCTGTATTGGGCCCGGTAAACTGCCCCGTTTTTTCACTTGGTAGCGGTGTGAAAACCTCGTTAACATGTTATTCGCGAACGAACAATTCAAGGATGGAATGTGCGTCAGAAGCAAAACTTACCTCGCCCAAATGGATTTGGAAGCTGTCTCTCAACCTGCCTCGTAGCCCGATTCTGGCTGGTGGTGCCATTGATTTTGACGCTTGTTTTGCCGCTTGCGCCGCAAGAAAATGCGTTTGCAGCCAATCGCGCGCCGGCAACCGCGCCCCAGCGTCCCGACGCCGAGAAAATTATGCGCGCGAAAGCGCTTGCCGCTGAGGGTAAGGTTGATGTGGCGACAAAGATCCTCTCGGATGCGATTGACAATGAAAAGGATCGCGAGCGACGGGCTCTCATGCGAATGGCACTTGCTGTTATTTATTTTCAATTTGGCAATCTCCCTATTGCAGGCGCTGCTGCCAGCGCCACGCCGCTCTCCACAAACGATGCCAATGCCGAGAAACAGTTTACTCTTGCCCTTGAAGACGATGTCCGTTTGCCGGACTACGCACATTACTTTCTTGGGCTTCTCAAAAAGAAAGCAGGGCGAGGGGCTGAGGCTCGTGCCGCGTTCGAGAAAGTTTTGGGTACGAAGACCATTCGGCCCTCAGAGATCGACTCGCGCTTTCAGTTGACCGAACTTCTTTTGCAGGAAGAAAAATGGTCGCAGGCGCGAACGCACCTTGAAGTCCTGCGCAAAAATTTGAAAGGAAACGAGCGCTACCCCGAGGTGGTGTACTCGCTGATGCGGGCGGAGCATAAATCAGGGCGTAAAACGCAAGCGTGTAACTGGGCGCGCGAACTCTACGCGAAATACCCCACTGCCGCGCAAGTTCGCGAATGGGGACCTGTACTTGAAAAGAATATTTTCGAAAAATCTCCGCTCGGCTGTAGTGCCAGCACCAAGGATCTGAAAAACCGGGTGCGTCGCTTGTGGCTTGGCGGCGATAGTGAACGTGCCTCGGCCGAACTCAAGCTGCTGAAAGATGAAACCGATGACGAAGGATATTCGCTCATTGACTCATTGACCATCGGTCACATGTTGAGTGAAGGGCGAGTGGATGAAGCGCTTAAAAGCCTATTAGCCCATTATGAAGCCGATAAGAATCGCCCGGGTTACCTATTGATGTTGGCTAAGGCTGCTTCGAATGCCGGTGAATACCAGGTCGCGGTCTCGGCTTACCAGCGGGCGTTTGAGCTTGCACCTCGTGGTAAGAACGGACTGAACTCCCTTTTTCACGCGGCCTTCACCAGCTATCAGATGCAGGATTACGACGGCGCCAGTCGTCGGTTTGAATACTTGCTCAAGCAAAATCGCAGTTCCCATCTGGCGCGAGAGGCTCAGTGGTACATAGCGTGGATCCGGTACTTGCGTGGTGATTATCAAGGTGCTGCCGACCAGTTTATGGCCTTTTCGAAGGCGGCACCGAGATATGTTCGCCGAAAGAATCGCCGCCGTAGTGTGATGGTGGCAACGGACTCCGCCGCGCGCGATCGGATGCGCTATTGGTACGCGATGAGCCTTTTGAAAATGGGTAAACAAAATGAGGCGATTCCTGTTTTTCAGGGTCTGGCAGTTGATCCGTCGCTTGGGTATTACGCGATTCTTTCTTTTTATCGCCTGCAATCACTGCCGGGTACGCCGGTTCCGCTTCTGGCAGACATCCATTTTGGCGTGAAGCGTCCGGATGCAAATGTCGCGGCAACGAAGATACCTCAGGTAGGTACAGCCAGTTTGATCACCGGTGCCAGTGCGATCGCGGCAGGTCCCCTGATTCCCTCTGAAGCGGAGCTCAAAGCGCAAAGGGCGGCAGCGACCGAAGAGGCTGCCGCCGAATACGAAGATGAAACCAAGACTGCAAAAGATGATTCCGAGGCGGCAGAAGACGCCGAAAAAGAAGAGGGCGCTTCAACAGAAGAGGCCGAAACCTCGGCTTCGAGCGCAAGTTTACCGGAATCAGTCGCCACGTTCCGCGACGCCAGTTTGGCGCTGCGCTTTGAGCGAATTCGCGATCTGGTCCTGGTGGGACTTGAAGACGGAGCCCGACGTGAGCTTCGTGAAATCGAGATGCGGGTACGAACCGTCGAAGACAAGAAATTGTTGATTACCGAATTTGTGAGCGTGAAGAATTTTGAACGTTCCAGCTACATGGCGGAAGTCGGCTTCGCCAACGCCCGCATGCATGGCGGGATCTTGGGCTCCGGTAGGTCATTTTGGGAATACGCCTATCCACGTGCCTGGGACTCCGCAGTTGTGCAGGCGTCGAGAGCCACGGCGGTTCCTGAGGAGCTTATCTGGGGAATCATGCGCGCCGAGAGTCACTTTCGCTCTGAGGCCCGCTCGCCCGTCGGCGCATTGGGCTTGATGCAGCTGATGCCGTTTACCGGACGTAAGGTCGCCGATCTTTTGAATTTGAAAGCGTTTGATACTCGTACGTTGATCGAGCCCGAAACCAACATCAAGCTTGGAAGCCGCTACTTGCAGCGTTTGGTTGAAAAGTTCTCTGGCAAAGTGCCGTTGGTGGCCGGCGCCTATAATGCCGGTCCCCATCGGGTCTATGCCTGGGTTCGCAACTTCGGCAGTCTCGATATGGATGAATTTATCGAGCACATTCCATACAACGAAACTCGTAACTACGTTAAACGGGTATCGCGCAACTTCCAAATCTATCGTTTGCTCTACGGCACAGGTGGCAGCCCGGCCCCATCGATGGCTCTTGCGGGCATGGGTAGCGGGGACAATTCGACCTCTCGGATGCATGCCTTGCGCTGGATAATCCAACCTGTTGGAGTTCAGCTTTCCGAGCCCCATTCCATGCGCGAAGTGTGGTGACAAAGCGGCAATGTTTTCCCGATGACGCGCGGGCTCATAAAACTGAGCTGTGCTTTCCTTTGACAGTGTCGTGGCCACTTGCGAAAAAAGTGGACCACCTCGGGAGGGGAAGCGCATATGCCCATTTCACTGTCCATTCCACTGACCATTTCCTTGGCAAAAAGTTTAAACCGCCAAC
>SXGT01861127.1_pt1 | contig 10398 bp, 10 predicted proteins | sample 3176221 | NCBI WGS metagenome assembly SXGT01 (sample SAMN11356862, study PRJNA531348) | freshwater metagenome | isolation source: freshwater sample F1-120 | place: China: Fuxian Lake, Yuxi | collected 2017-12-25
AACGCGCATCTTGCCCGGAGTAAACTCCAGCATATACGCCTGCTCGTCGTTGAACTGGAAAGGGAGGAGGCGCGCTTCGGCGCCATTACGAGTTTCAGCGAGATGCCGAAATCCCGGGCGGTAACGAGCTGGCCCGCTCACTTCAGCGATGTAGTTTACGAGTTTACGGCAAGACGACGTGTATACCGATATGTCAAAACGCCCCCGCGACTTGGGGGACGTCTCTCCGCCGGCGAAATTGACCAGGGTTGCGTTTGACATTATATCCTTGTGTTGTCACGTGAGGTAAGCCCGAAACGCCGAGCCAGTATCATAGAACTGTTCTGGATACGGCGGGGCGGCTTCTCTTGGCCGGACACAGCAGAAGCAGCTAACTGCGCGTCCATCAAATCGTTCTTCAGCGCCGCCACCAATGAGGGCTTCAGCGTGAATTTATAAGCTATAGCGGCCGCGAACTCCAGGGTCAGCACCTCGATGAAAAGAGGGTCGTAAACGCTGACGGTCTTGGCGTCATAGACGTAGGTAAGGTAAAGCGTTCCGCCCGAGGCTGCGTCGGTAAAGATGTACCCCTCACTGAGGTCGTACAGAGACGCCGGAGTGTCCGCGTTTATCGTGATATCTCCGAGAGTTAGGAGGCGTACAAAATCGTTCGGGAGAGCGTAGGCATAGGCGTATCCAAACGCCGGGGTCTTTGTCGCGCTGACGGTGAGAGCGACATATTTCTTTGCGAAATTAAAAATGTATTTACGAAGGCACTTACGCCTTGTCTGGTCGTAATGCCGGTTACAGATGTTCTCGTTCTCTGTGGTGGGAGTCTCTACCGACGCTATTTCCCTCTGGCCGATGCGGTCGAGAGAAAGATTGCAAATATGAACCGACGACGTAGGATTCGCCATTCTATTGGACTCCTTCTGCTATAACTCCTCTGTCCCCCGTATTTCAGAGGGACAGAGGCAGTTTCAATTCCCGAGGGTTTAGCCCTGGAGGAACGTGCCGTATATCGACACGGTGCCTGCAGCGGAAGGCGCGGCCACGGCAGTTATCGCCAGAACATAGGCGTTTTCTTTCGTGGTCAGCGTTTTCCCGAGTATCTCGTAGACCGGGAGTCCGATTTTGTCTATCGCAAGGTCGTGGAGACAGTTCAGTTCAGAACCGCGGGCGAACCCGCCGTTCACGTCGTGCTGCGCCATCAGGATATCCTGGTCGACAGCCACGCCAGCTTCGGTGTAGAAACCGATATCGGCGCTGGTGAAACCCGCAATCGCGTCGCTGTTCCACGACAGAGACAGGGGCACCATATTCCCGCCTACGAGGGCGAGTTTGTATACCGAGTCGTTATCGTCGGCGGCTTCCACTTCGAAAGTGCAAGCGAAACCGAAGATGTTTCCCGGCATGATTTTGGAGGGCGAGGACTTTTTGCCCGCCTCTACCAGTGCGTCAACCCATTCGTTCTTTACGGCCATAGTATTATTCTCCTCCCCTAATCGGGGACTGCGTACTTATTATACCTCTACTCCCCTGCCCCGGTCAAGGGGTGGGGAGTAGAGGCTACCTCCGATTAGTCGGTGGTGGTGAACTTCTGGACCAGGACGCCTTCCGTGCGGACGGCGCCAAGTTCGAATACAATCTGAACCTGTGTCGTCTCATGGAGGTCCGGGCGCTTGTCGATGGAAATTTCCATTTCCTTGGACATTCCCACGCACATTCCGCCCTGGGCGAGAACGAAGCAGGAGCGCACTCCGCCGGATACGCCGAGTATCGGGCGGGTTATGCCGCCGGCGAACTTGACGAGATTTATGCCGCAAGCGGACTGTATCTCGCCCTTTTCCACGACGTACTGGCGGCTGTAATCACCGGAGACCAGCTCGGTCTCTTTCATAAAGGCGGTGTGTTCGTCGCCGGTTATGGCCATCATCTTGGAGACGGGGGCCTCGTTACCGACTTCGTGGTCGATGAAATTCTGGTTGACTTCCAGGAGTTTCTCGTACGTCACGCCAGCGGTAGCGGCAACGGTGTGTCCACCGTCAGCGGCGAAAGCCACCGTGGTGCCAAATTCGCGGCCGGTATAAACGTCGGCGAACAGGGCTTCGACCACAATGCGGTCAAACACGCGCTCCATCGCGCGGGCGCAGGCCATCGCGTATTCGCTCTGCGGATTGGTGAGCATACCGCGAACGTCAGAGGCGTCTATCGGCAGCACAAGCGCGAAGCGCCGGCGGCTGATTTTGCGTCTTTTGTGTTCGATGTCCGAGAACACGACGGGCTGGTGCCTGCCGATTATCTCAGAGGCTTCGGCAAGGCCGAGGCCGTCGTAAGCGAACACGTCGCCGGACATCTGCTTGACTGTTACGTAAGGGCGCAGACGGGCCTTGCTCTGCTGGGCCGCGTTGTGCACCTGGGCTGAGAACTGAGTTATCATCGCTACGTCAACTGATTCCATCGCCATAATTGTTTCTCCGTTGTCTTTCTGCCGACTATCCGCCGGTCAGACATAGTAATACCACACCGCAAATCACATCTTTTGGGTTTGCGAGTGCAGTATCCGTCTCGACGACAACGGGTGCCCTCTGTCTTTAACGGAACTATCCGAGTGGCCTCACCACTATCAGCGGGGGTATGTCCAATTAGGGGCATCCGTATCCGCACTTCAAATCTACCCACAAAGTATACACACTGCGCGGAAGGTTGTCAAGTCTTTTTTCCGCGCAGTGTGTTTTTGCTATTTTTTCCCGGAAGACGCCTTGGCTATGGCGTCATAAAGTCCGTTCACTTTGGCGACCATCGCCGCGTGTCCGGGGTTAAACGCGTCTTTCCATTCCGCTGTCTGCATCAGCTTCTTGCCCTCGTCGTTCAGGCTAACGACATCCACCGCGGTACCGCCTCCGGCTCCGCTCAGATTATCCTCTTTCATGAACTTGGCCCGGACGCTCTCCATAAGTCCCGCGACCAGCACTAGACTCTCGTTGGGGAGCCTATTAAGGAAAGGCGCCATCTCGGGAGGGGTGAGAGAATTCAGTAGCTCTTTGCTGCGGAGCAGCACTTTCTCGTTCTCCGGGCCAAAGGTCTTCTTCGTGAGTTCGGCGAATTCAGCGTCGAGCCGGGCGGCTGCAGCAGTCTGCTCCCCCGTCTTCTCTTGGATGAAAGCGTCGAACTTGGCCATTAACTTACTCGCCTGGGCCTTAGAAAGCCCGGCTTCGTGGAACATCCCTTTAACCGACTTGACCGCCTCGGGGTCGGGAGTGGCCGCGCCCTCTTTAGGCGCCGGCAGTTCGTAATCCTCTACTTTGGCCGGGCGCAGAGAGCCGTAGAACTTCTCCACCTCTTCCGGGGTGGCGTTGGCTTCGGGTATCCCGGTTTTCTTGCCTATAAGCGTCTGCGCGCCGTCGAACTTCTTAAACAGCGCGGTATATGCTTCGGGACCCACTGGAAGGGCTTTCAGGTCTGCCAGGTAGGGTTTGTCTTTAAACTCCTGGGGGATAAGGGTGTCGAACACCGGGGGTTTGTTGGTATCGTCCATACTATTTTTTCTCCTCTGGATTCTCTATGTCCCGCAGAACTGCTACGGGAACGAAAGGGCGTAACTGGAGGTACACCCCGCGGCGAACCTCGTTAAACGTCGAGGCCGCCATATCTATTTCACCTGTAGTCCTGTTTAGAACGAGGCTGGTCTGGTCGTATCCACAGATGCGGTGGAGGAACTTCAAGAGTTCCTTACCGGATTCCGTAGCCGCCACTGCCGTTACCGTCTTTGCGAGAGCCGCTTTCTCCGCGGCCACAGCAGCTAAATACACCGCTTTTTTCTCCTCTGATTTTTCTGTCATTTTTTCCTCCTCACTGACTTGCCCCGCCCTGCCCGGCCGCGCTAATTGCCTGCACAGCCGAACCGGTATTGCGGGCGACCTCAGACGCTTGCTGCATCGCAGCTAGTTTGGCTTGTGACTCCTGTGCCTGTTTTCGCCCTTCGCGTATGGCCTGCACTTCTGATGTGGTCCTTTGTATTGTGGCCGGGGCGCCAGAATACGTTATCACATCTTTGGCCATCTCATCGAAATCAACATTGTCAAGGATAGCTTCCGCCCCGGGCGTAACTCCCATTTTCTGAAAGAACTCGGCGGTGGTAAAGATACCCTGGAGTTTTTCGGACTGCATAAACCGCTTGGCGGGAGAAACGTATTCCACCTCATAGACATCGAGGCCCGCGTCTATCGCCTCCTGAATTATCTTGGGGACGACCATTATGGGTTTACCGAGAACTCTAGCCCAGGCTTTGCGGACAGCCGCGCTTATCCCGCTGTCCCTCACGCCCATCAGCCCCTTTCTATAAAGGATATTGAAGGTGCGCTCCACGGTGGGAGTGAGCACCTCGGCTATCTGGCGAGAGAACATAGAGCCGAGGGACGCCCCGCGCATACGGTCGCGGATGCTCGTTTCGTAGGCCGTCATCTGTGTCTGATTGTTAAAGTCGAGGAGGCGGTCAAGGGCGAACGCTTGCGCGATGCTGACCTTGAACGCTTCCTTCAGCTTCTCGGCACTCTGGAGTTCTCCTACGGTGAATAGGGTGAACACAGGCTTTTCACCGGTCATCCGGCCGGAGCTATTAAAAACGTTGAGGGCGCCGGCGCTGGTATCTATGGTGCCCCCGCCTAACCTTCCATCGTCCAGCACACCCAACGGCGGGTCGAGCTGTTTCTCCGTGGCCACGATAATGGCCTCGTTCAGCGCGTTGAGAGACCCCACGTCAGGAAGAGCGGTCATAGCCGGAGACCGGCCGTATTCTTCTCCTGTGGTCTTTATCATACGCCCCACGGCCACAGGGAATTCTGCGTATCCCTTCTCGCGCATAATGTGCTTATTTTCCACATCTATGTGGAGAGTGCGTACCGGCATCCCCACGACGCCTTTTTTCTCGTCCTGTTCTCTCCGGGGACGGGGTTCTATCACCCTCAGAACTTCCACTTTATCCTCGAGTTTGCCCTGTTTATACAGCTCCATCAACTTGGGGTGTATCGAGTCGGAAGAATACTTTTCTATAACCTGGCGCACTGTCTCAGATTCGGAATAGAATATCGTATCCACGAACCCCTGCGCGTTTTCGGATATGCACATTCCTTTTACGTTCCAGGCTTCGTAAACCACAGGTACGGCTTCGTCCTCGCCCTCAAAAGTACCAAGGCCCGCGGTGCCGAACACCTGTGCGTCTATCTCGAACTCTTGCAAAGCCATAAGGAACCCGGCGCGGGGGAGGTCCATATACCGCTGCTGTTGTTCATTGGCAAAGCGAAAATACTCATCGACACCGGGCAATCCTCGGAGTTCGCGTACTGGACGGAGGATAAAAGACCGGGCGCTGTCGGGCCAAAGCATAGACACAAACACAGAGGCGGCCTGGAGCGCGGCCTGCTCTCCGGCGTTGTCAAACACGTTGTCGTAAAGAAAATCGCCAGGGGAAATGGTGGACAAGAAAGAAGATTTACGCGTGAGGAAAGCCTCTCCGAGACGCTGAAAGTGCGAATTCCATGGGTCTTTGCGGGTCTTTAAATCTCCCCAACGCGCCATCGTCTTACACGCTACGCTATCTGAAATCATAGACTCGTTCATTTTATCTCCCTAGATTAAGGCCGGGGCCTGCGGGCCAGAGGAAGGAACCCCGGCCCCGGGGGGTGCGACAGGAGCGCACCCCGTTTCCTTAATCTAATTTCCGAAAAGTGTGCTGCGACTTATGTTGTCCTCCGCCACATTACTGAAACCGGTACCCCGAGAAACGAACGCCGCTCTCGTCGGCCCTACCGGAGCCGAGCCATCGGAACCGAAGCCCGCGCGCTGTCCCGCGGTCTCGGCTTTCTTCTTGGCCGCTTCTTTCGCCGCGGCTTCGGTGGCTAATTCTGCCTCGCGCGCTTTTACTTTCTTCTTCTCGTCGTCGCGGGTCTTGTCTGCCTTGCGCGCCGTGTCCTGTCCGGATATCGCCGCGTACACAGAAGCCGCCGCCATTATAATCGCTGGTGCTCCCATAAAATTATCTCCTTCGCGCTTTCAAGGGGGATTTCCCCCCGTCCTTCTTCGCCCAGCCGCCGGCCGTAGCTCGGTTCGGTCCCGCCGCGCCTGTAATCGCACGGCGAACAGGATAAGCAAAAGTCAACCCAACCGCGTCGGCTATATCGGGAGACCGGCCCAAGACCTTTTTTATCTCGCGCTTGGACGCCAAGTATTTTAACCCATTACTGGTCTCTTGGTCAATAGGTAGCACAGAAAAGTCCGCGTGTATCTCGTCATCGTCCGGTATGCGGACTCCTCCGGCGTTTACCCACTTCCCCAATTCTATCAAAATTTCGGACCGCTTGTTCATGTAAATATCAGGTTCAAGGGGGCGTTCATTGAACGCTACGCCAATAACTTGGCGACGGAACCCTAATTCGTGAAGGCGGTCTATAGTGCCCTGTCCGTAGCCCCGGTCCATAAATACCATATCGGGAGCTTCGGTCTGTATAATATTGGCCAGGATACCCGCCAATTCCATAGTACCCATTCGGGTATACTTTAAAATTTTTTCCAATCGACGTCCGCGGCGGAACGCGATAATCGTGCGGTCCGAGTCGTCGCTCTCGCCCGCAGAGTCCACTCCGATAATCAGGGGTGCAGTCTCGTCGGTAACGGTGGACTTCCTCGCGTCCATTATCGCCTCGGGGCGCATCAGGCCAATGCCCGACGCCTGAAACGCCTCTATGGGATTGGAAGGATAAATCTGACGAAACTTCGCAGCACCGGACTTCGGGTTATCCCCGGTTCTCAGGTCCACTATCTCGATTCGGCGCCACATTATTTTTCTCAACGCCTGAACGCGAGGGAACTCTGAGAGATACTGCGCGATAAATTTTTCCTCTTCTTCGGTGAGGGTTTCGTTTCGGTATTCAGACTCATACTCATCTTGCCAATACCATGGCACAAAGATTAGCTCGTAGTCCCCGACACCGTTCATGGCGTCCTGGCATTTACGATAGAAGAGACCGATAGGCCCATTGGCCGTCGACTCCAGGATAACTTCGGTGCCCGCCACGCGCCCGATAGAGTTCAGCAATCCATCTTGTATCTCGTCGGCCTTCTCCCAATACGCTGCTTCAGACCCATGGACCAACTGCGCCGTACCGCCGCGGCCGACGTTCTCGTTGCCAGCGGTTCCCACCGCGTAGTCTGAGTCCAGTTGGTCGAAGAAAAGTTGGTTACGATTGGACGCGCCTTCGGACGGCCGGAGGGCTTCCATAATGTTCTCTTGGTAACGTTTGACCATTCGAAACAGCTTATCGGTGGTCTTGCCTTCGTGCGACAAAATGAACGTGGACACCCCGGGCTTTCGGGTCGTCTTGTGGTAGAATCGGGCGGACACATAGGTGGAACACCCCTGTTGGCGCCCCTTCAGAATACAGGCGCGAATGAACCCGCGCTCCCTTAATTGCTTCTCTAGTCTTTGGTGTATAAACTTCTGCGCGCGGTTCATCACAAAGGGTTTGACCGTGCCTACCTTATCCTTAATAAGCAGCGGTGCCTCCAGCATAAAATACTGAAGGTCGGTGTTTAATCGGTGGTGGACGGCTTCGAGTTCAGGAGGAAGGGGCATCAGAAAAGGCCCGCCAATTCTCCGAAGGGTCCCGGCTCTTCGTGCTTCTTGGCGTCTTCTACGACTTCGCAAACCACGTCTATAGCTGCAGCGCGGGCGGCTTTCTCTTTCAGGACGTCCGCATAAGAGAAGGTCACGGACTTACTTTCCACAGACTGTTTGGGGCGGCCCAGCACTCGGTCCAGCAGCATAGTCGTCGCGTCCGGGTCGCCGGAGGCCGCGGAGCGCGCCAACTTCACAATCATAACCTCCGCGTTGGTCATCCCCTCGAACTCCATCTCTTCTTCTCGGCGCGCCACGGCCTTCTTGTGCTCCGCGTCTGAAAGGTCGAGAGGCACCTCTGGAATCTTATAAGGAAGCGAAAGGGCTACCGCGGCCAGGTCCTCTATCCCCTGTTTGGAGATTGTAGGAACTGACGACGGCCTGGGAACCCCGTCGGGTCCCCAGACTATCATGCGTTTGTTGATGACGCCCAGCGCACCCACGGCCGGCAGATTGTCTCTGCTAGTGTCTTCAGACATGGATGTTATTCAGGCGTTCGAGGGCCTGGTCTTCTTTTCGTTCGGCCAGACGTTTCGCCTCGCGCGCGGGGAATCCAACGGGATTCAGCATAAAATCCACCACGGCGCCACGCAGTCCCTTTAAATCCCCTTTGTATTCGTCAGGAGAAACCGGGACGTCGAAAGCCCTTATGTGGGCAAGCAGTGAAGGCTCATCCATATAGGACACGTTGTTCGATGGTCTGCTGTTCGCGCTCAGCGATTTCACGTTCACGATTTCGTGAGTGAGGAAGGTGATGTAGCCAGGGTACTTCAGGCGTAGCACCTTGTCGAGCAGCTTATTTTTTATCACGGAGAGGGCCGCGTCGAGCGACGGAAGATTCACCGTTATGCTGTAGGACTTCTCCAGCTTTTTCCCGGGGGCCTCTGTCGCCGCGACGGTATACGCCCCTTCCACAGTCACCGCGTAGCCCGCCAGGGGGTTGTCGACGCCGGCTTCCTTTTTCATCGCTTCCTCTGCGCGTTTAGCGGCAGAAAGTTTGCGTTTAGGCGAGACGACCAAGGGGTCTGTCTGCGCGTTCGTTGCGGCGGCTGCAAGCTCTTTCGCCTCTTGGGGAGTGGCGGCGTTGCCATTCAGCTCAGCCAATAGGTCTTCGTTTTCTTCTTCAATCATTTTTCCTCCTGTCTGCATTTTAACTGACGCCATATTCTACATATACACGGCTCGGCTGTCAAGAGGTCTAAAATTTTTTGGGAAAAATTTTTCGCGGACGCACAAGAGCATATTAACCTCTTCCCCCCTGGCCCCCCGGCCGCGAAACGGGCTATGCACCCCCTCTGAAGGGGGGAGGGGGGTCCGCCGGTCGGCTACTAGGCGCCGCGACGCGCTATGCGCTACACAGCATACAGGGCGTATCAGCAGGCCGCTATTAGGCCGCCACGCGCTCCGCGGGCGCTATGCGCGCTATGAGGGCAGGCGCAGCGCCGCGACGCGCTATACGCGGCCACGCGCTCCGCGGGCGCCAGGTGCGCAGCGCCGCGACACGCTCCGCGGGCGCCAGGTGCGCGGCACGGCCGGCGCAGGCTATCTGTTACACGGCCGCAGCGCGCAGCACGGCCGGGGCGCGCATACCACAGATTTATGCTGTTTTTCGGTCTTGTTTTTTAGGCTGTTTTTTCGTTCTGTTACAAGCGTTCTGTTACACGCGTTTTTTCATCCGCGTTTTTGTGTTGTAACAGTTGTAACAGTGAAATGGAGCAAAAGCATAAAAGAGGCCTAGTTCTGTTACAATACGGCCGCTATCCGCTAAAAGTGCATTTTCCATAGCAAATATTCCTTATATTATCTGTAACTACTGTAACAATAGTACATTTCCCTTATGAGAACGCCGTAACAGTAAAGTTGTAACATTAGCGTAACACTTTCAAAGTAACAGATTTTTAAGCCGTTTTGCGCCCATTATGCGCCTGTTTCGCGCCCACTATGCGCCCGCGCGTCCAATCCGGGCGCGCAGTGTAACACGCGCTTTTGTAACACAACAGGCCAAAAACAGGCTTGTAACGCATTGTTACAGAACGCGACTGTTACACATTCCGCGCTGTTTTTCGCGCGCTGTTTTTGCGCCTTTTTTCGCGCTGTTTTCAGTGCGCTTTTTTGCGCTCTTTTTGCACTATCTGTTACAAATTGGTTTTGTCTACCGTCGACAAAATAAGGTATTGACAAGTAAACAAAATTATGCAATACTGTAGAGGACGGGCAAGACACTAAAACATAGCGGACAAAAGGATGACATATGAAAAGCACAACAAACCTGTTTCCTGAGAGCGTGACGGTGAAGGCCGGGCGCCTTCCTTTAAAATATGGAAATTTAAAGCTACCGGAGAGTATAGCAGTGTTTAATCTCCCCCCGGTTCAGACGTGCGGCCGGCATTGCGCCGGTTGCTATGCGATGAAATCCCAAAGACAATACAAGGAAACGCGGACGTATCGCGCGGAAATGCTAGCACTATCTAAGCGCCCGGACTTTGAGCGTTTAGTCATATCCCAAATAAAAGCGCGTATTGTGGCCGGCGGCGCGAGTACAATGCGGATAAAATGTGAAAACAGGCTGCAGGCGGTACGCGTCCACGAGTCCGGGGATTTTTACAGCGCCGCGTATGTGAAAAAATGGGAGAGGATAGCGCGCGCGCTCCCCGGCGTCCGCTTTTATGCTTATACTAAAAGGCTAGACGGCCGGATATGTAACGCTAAAATCTCCGCCGCGCTTCGCCAATTGTCGCGCCTTGTTA
>SXGT01239080.1_pt1 | contig 10397 bp, 7 predicted proteins | sample 3176221 | NCBI WGS metagenome assembly SXGT01 (sample SAMN11356862, study PRJNA531348) | freshwater metagenome | isolation source: freshwater sample F1-120 | place: China: Fuxian Lake, Yuxi | collected 2017-12-25
CAGCATCCACACCATTGCTTGATCTTATTCTCACAGAACCCCTGCTCTCGCCGGGAAAGACGAGTATTATAATTCCTTCTTTCTCACTGTCAACACCTCAGTCATGTTTTCTTCTTCTTTCTGTCATGGATCATCCTTTTCTGCCTCAGACCGGCCTTCCCGCCTGGAGCGAATCTGCTGCTGGTGCAACCGCAAATTCTCCCGCATGAGCTTTCGTTGCTCCTCTTTCAACCGCTCACGCTCGGCATCATCCCTGGCATTCATGATCTGGTGCATCATGTCATGCAATTTCAGCAAGTGATCCTGCTGCTGCCTGAGCCGTTCCTCCATCATTTTTCCGCCTGACTTGTCCCCGTTCTCCGGAATCTGGGTGCCTGACGGAGGAGCCGCCTCCAGCCATCCTGACGCAAGGCAAAAAACCAGGCAAGCCAACGTGTTCGCAACTGTTTTCATAAGAGGATGCCTCCACAATCGATAAAAAACGTCCCGCCATCAACAACGGGGACAACCGACGACCAGCATACAGCCGTCGACACGGATACGGGGATTCGTAACAGCTCGTATCAAGCAATGTCACGCTCCCCGCCATCAAAACGCGCACGCAACTCAGTCACGAGGGCACACCGATTCGTTCCACCAGTTGTTTCCTCGCTTCAGCGATGGCCTCCCTGATTCGCGCCGGTGCCGTTCCTCCAAAGGTGTTGCGGGATTGCAGCGAACCCTCCAGCGTCAGGCATCGATAGACATCTTCCTCAATCAAGGGCGAGAAAGCATGAAATTCATCCAGTGTCAGATCAGATAGATCCCGTTCAGTCTCAATTCCCAGTCTTACCGATTTGCCAACAATCTCATGGGCATCACGGAACGGGACGCCCTTTCTGACCAGATAATCGGCCAGATCAGTCGCCGTGGCATAACCCTGCAGGGCAGCCCGGCGCAGTGCGGTTCGATTGGCCTGGAGGTGCGGCACCATGTCGGCGAAAGCCCTGAGACAATTCCTGAGGGTATCGACGGTGTCAAATAACGGTTCCTTGTCTTCCTGATTATCCTTGTTGTAGGCCAGTGGCTGGCCCTTCATCAAGGTCAGAAGGCTCATCAAATGACCAAACACTCGTCCGGTCTTTCCCCTGACCAACTCGGGAACATCCGGGTTCTTTTTCTGCGGCATGATGGAGGAGCCGGTACAAAAGGCATCCGGCAGGTCGATGAAGCCAAACTGGGCTGATGTCCACACCACCAACTCCTCGGAAAACCGGGACAGGTGCATCAGCGTAATGCTGGCCACTGCGGTAAATTCAATGGCAAAATCACGATCACTGACCGCATCCAGTGAATTGGCTGCCGGTCGGTCAAATTGCAGCAGTGACGCCGTGAGGTGGCGATCCAGGGGATAACTGGTGCCGGCGAGTGCCGCTGCTCCCAGTGGCATGACATTGACTCGCTTGCGGCAATCGACCAAGCGATCATAATCACGCACCAGCATTTCGTACCAGGCCATGAAGTGATGACCCAGACTGATCGGCTGGGCCACCTGAAGGTGGGTAAATCCTGGCATGATGGTGTCAACCTCCCGCTCAGCCAGATCGACCAGCACCTTTCGCAAACGCAATAACTCCGCCAGGATCAGGTCAATCTGGGCCCGAAGGTATAACCGGGTATCGGTCGCAACCTGGTCGTTGCGGGATCGTCCAGTGTGCAGACGTTTGCCGGCGTCACCGATACGGTCAGTTAACCGGGCTTCAATGTTCATGTGTACATCTTCCAGTTCAACCGACCAACAGAAATCATCCCGTTCGATTTCAAGCCCGATGGTCTCAAGCCCCTGGACGATGGCAGCATGATCGCGTTCATCCAGTATGCCGATACGATGCAACATGGTGGCATGGGCGATGGAACCCGCAATGTCGTATTGGGCCAGACGTTTGTCAAAATTAACCGAGGCAGTGAAGGCCTCCACAAATTGGTCGGTTGCTTCGGTAAAACGACCCGCCCAGGGCTTGGATTCGTTCTGGTTCATGGTGTCATGACTCCTGTGTACTGATGATGGGATAGGGGGGGATGATCGGCCTGACTTGCTTGCAGCGAGCGGATTACACCGTATGGCCAGGATGAAATGATACTGGAATCAGGCGGAATCAAGGTAGGTTAGATGAACCGGGCAACCGGCTTGCTTCGAGCCAGGCCTGAAACATCAATACATTCCACAGGGAATACGACCAGTTACGTTGCCCGCTGCAATGTTGTTCCCAGCGTTGACGAATCGGACGGGCTTGCAGATACCCTTCCCGAGCCAGTCGCCCGGAATCAAGCAAAGCCTCCGCCCATTCGCGCAAGGGGCCACGCAGCCAACTCTCAAGGGGAATCCCGAAGCCCATTTTGGGACGATCAACCAACGCCTGCGGCACGTGGCGATGCACCAGTTGCCTGAGTATCCATTTGCCCTGACCGTTATGCATCTTGAACGAAAGGGGTAACTGCCAGGCAAATTCGACGATGCGGTGATCCAGCAGGGGCACTCGTGTTTCCAGACTGACCGCCATCGCCGCCCGATCAAGCTTGACCAAAATGTCATCCGGTAAATAGTGAACCAAATCCTGATACATCATGGCATGTTCAAGGTCTTCCGGTTCGCCATCGACACTGTGGCAAATCGATGGGGCAACCCCGCATACCAGTGAATCAGAGTGCGGCCAGTGGGCATTGAGGGCAGCATAAAGTCCACTTGGTGTAGCCAGGGGAAATAATCCGGCCAGTTTGTGCAGCCTGTCACCACCCTGTTGACCCCACATGAAGCGATCCCAGTATCTGACAGGCATGGCCGTTACTGCCCGTGCCACAAGTGAGCGTATCGGTAGCGGCCAGGGACGCATCAAGGCCCAAAGCCGCCGAGTCCGAAAGTAGCGATCATAGCCACCAAACAGTTCATCGCCGCCATCTCCTGACAGACTGACCGTAACCTGCTGCCGAGCCAGTTGCGATACCAGAAAGGTTGGAATCTGGGATGGATCGGCGAACGGTTCATCATACCAGGTTGGTAAATGCGGAATCACCGCCCGGGCATCCTCAGGTGTTATCCGGAGCGTGGTGTGCTCGGTTCCCAGATGCCGCGCCACGGCCTGAGCATAAGGCGATTCGTCATAGCGGTCTTCGGGAAAGCCGATGGTAAACGTCCGAACCGGAGTGCTGGATTGATCCTGCAGCAAGGCAACCACGGCAGAGGAATCGTAACCACCGGACAGGAAGGCTCCCACCGGAACGTCGGCCACCCGTTGCCCACGAATGGCCTGACGCAGCAATTCATCCAGTCGCTCAGTGGCCTCGCCCGCCGAACCGGCAAACGGTGCCGCCCGCCCGGCTTCAACAGCCTGTCGCACAGACCAGTACGACTGGCTCCGCAGTTCAGCACGGGTTAAATCCAGTTTCAACCACGAACCCGGCTGTAATTTATACAGTCCTTGATAAATCGTACGGGGTGCCGCCAGATAGCCTGTTCGAAGAAAGCCGTCGAGAGCGTTCAGATCAATGGGAGCTGCGAAAGCAGGATGAGTTCTAAGTGCCTTGAGTTCGGAACCGAACAAAAACACATCGCCCTGCCAACCATAGTAAAGAGGCTTTTCTCCCAAACGATCCCGTGCCAGCATCAAGGTGTGATCCGCACGATCGTATACGGCAAAAGCGAACATGCCGACGAGTCGCGGCAACGTTCCCGCCACGCCCCATCTGGCAATGGCAGCCAGCAATGTTTCGGTATCTGAATGTCCCCGCCAGATGCACGGCTCGTCGGCTTCCAGTGTCTGACGCAGGAGTGCGTGATTATAGATTTCACCATTGAAAACCAGCACATGACGGCCACACGCAGACGTCATTGGCTGATGACCTGATTCGGTACAGTCAATAACCGCCAACCGGCGGTGCCCCAAGGCCAGACCTGCCTCAGGCTCCAGCCAGACGCCACTGCCATCGGGACCGCGATGGAGCAGGGTTCCGGTCATCCGCTCAATGCATTCGGCCAATTCTTCGGTCGTCTTGTTGGCCGAGCGGTGCCAAATACCGACAAAGCCGCACATAAGTTCTCTCCTGATCGCGGTATCGTTCAAAAATTAATGGAAACCTGCCCGAAAAATGATCGTCCGGCAATGGGGTAGTCTCCCGGAATACCTGGCGGCGCAGGATCAACAGCAGACTGATCCAGCAGGTTAAACACCGTAAAGCTGACACCCAGCCCATTATACGGTAGATCATGGGCATTGAGACTGATGTCCAGCACGCCGTAGCCAGGCACGGATCGACGGCCATCCCCAGGCTCACGCAAGGTTGCTCCCTTGAGCAGCAAATGAGAAAAAATACTCCAGTTTTGATTCAAGGCCCAATTGAAAAACAGGTGGGCACGGTGAGCCGGGACATCAGCCAACATTCGGCCCCGCTCAACCGGATGCTGCCAGGCATGGCGGGCAGACAGAAAGGAGCCATCGCCCAATTCATCCAGTTGGTAACGCCCTTCCAGTTCCAGCCCCTCGTGGTAAAGTGACCCCGTATTAAGGTAACGGAAACGGGTCAGCGGGTCAGGAGTCAGTCGAATCATCCGGGCGATACGGCTGTGGTAAGCGGTTGCCTGTATATCCAGCGAGGGGGTCAGACGCGCCATCAACCCGGCCTCAAAGGTCTCCGCCTGTTCCGGAGACAAATTCGGGTTACCTGCCATCAAGGGATTGTTGACAATGTACAATTCACCAAACACGGGTGCCCTGAAGGCCGTACCATAGCTGAATCGAGCCGTATAGCCGGGCCTGAATTCCCAGTTGATACCCAGCCTCGGATTGAAACTGCTACCAAAATCACTGTAATCATCCAGTCGGCCCCCAGTCGCCAGACGCACTGTGCGGGTGATATCCCAAACATCCTGCAGATAAACCCCGTAACGATGCCGGTTCATCGGCAAGGTAGACGGGGTAATGGGCAAAAGCCGCTCCGGATCCGTTCCGACCCGCCGATCCAGAGCGTACTGAGATTCAGTGACAACCGACAGCCCTGCCATCAGGGTATGAGTGGGCCGCCAATGCCAGGTTGCCTGAATTTCTCCCCCCAACCGTGCGTTCTTCAAGGAAGATTGTTCCCGGAGCTGGGGGCCAATCTCGAAGGAATAGACCGGGCTGAAGAAATCCCGGTACGCCTGGGTCTTGATTTCAAGGTCGTTAGTCGCCTGCCAGCGATGACTCAAACGGATAAAATAATCATCGTAATCCTGAAAACTGCTGTCACTCAGGGTTAAATTGGCTCCGGTGAACGTGCCCATTCGCTTGTGAATGAAGCGACCGTCAAGATCAAAGCCACCGTAGCCCAGTTTCCATTCCATATCCGTGCGCTGTTCATCCAGGTCGGTACGACCGGGAGCCAGCGAAGGCAGACCCTGCTGACTCAAACTGTCAGCCGGGATGTGTGCGGCAATACCGTCTGTGTCAGCCCGATTGAAATGCAGGGCGACCCGGGAACCGTTAGCGTAACGTCGCCCGAACGAAACCCGCTGTTGCCGTGTGTTGAAGCTACCCCAGCCGGTCGAAAGCTCAAAACCATCCAGTTCCGTCTCACTGCGGGTGATGATATTCACCACAGCGGTAAAGGCATTGGCACCGTACAAAGCCGATTCAGCCCCCCGAACCACCTCGACCCGCTCAATGCTACCGACCGGAATATCCCCGTAAACCGCCGTGTTACCTGCCAGCAACAGGTTATGATCCAGCGGATGTCCATTCAGAAGCATCAACAGCTTGCCGGAAAAGAAGTTGGTGATGCCACGAACTTCGATCTGGCGTATACCCAGCGTATTCTGGGTCACCCCTAGGCCTGGCACCCAGGCCAGCACATCCAGCAGGGTACGTGCTCCCATCTGCCGTATCTGGTTACGGGTGATGACGGTTGTCGTCGCGATACTGCGATCCAGCGGTTCAGGAATTCTGGATGGGGTTACAACCGTATCCCGTTCGGCAGCAAGAAAGCGCAGTTCCTGGGTCAGTTCATCCATATCCGTTCCAGGCAGGGCTATCGAAACCGATGAGTACAACAGGGCTGACAGGCAGAACAGGTGTCGAAGCGGAAACAATGCGCGTATGAAAGACATTCGGGGCAATTCCGGTGCTGGCGAATCATACGGCTATTAGACCTCATTCCCTGCGGCTTGCCCATACCCACGAATAGTGATTTATCGAAAAATTCCCGAATTTTCTGTCCAAACTCGCTGTCACCCCCGATCATCTGCCACAAGCCTCTGGAAGCCCGCCCGAACCGTTTTGCGGGTTCATTTTCCTGAACTATGGTATAGTCTGCCCTCGCGCAGAGGGCAACTGCCATCTCATCTGACCCGGGACGGTCGTCCTGACTCGACGGTAGGGAAATCCCTATCAACACATAATAATTACGACCTACGATCCATCGTTATCCCCATGGAAATCAAAGAGTGGTTACAAGTTTGGCAATTTGATCACAATCCGTTTGTGATTTTCGACGCGGACCGCGATCCTTATCTTCAGGCGGCCATGGTCGAGAACACATCCCTTCGCTCCTTGCTGCTGCACCTGGAAAAACCGAGCCCCTATGTCATCTTTGCCATACGGGGCGCGGGCAAATCATCCATGCGAATTGACACTGAGCGCCATCTGGGACAGTTTCGCGACAAGGTGCTGGTACTCAAATACGTCGAGTTTAATGAACTTCTGAGCGAGGTATCCAAAAACCGGCGTTTACCGATGGAGTACTCTTCTCAGAAATCAGCCCTGGGACGGATGTTCTCGCGCAGAAAATATGAGGCTCTTAATAGGGAACCACGGATGACCCTGGACGACCATCTGGATTACATCCTCAAATTGGGGATTGAAGAACTGTATAAGTTTGTAACCGAGAACGCAAAAGAAGACCTTCTCAAGAACAATCGTGAACTGGCAGAAAAATTCATCCTGCTGCTGGCCTTGTACTATGCACCCAATGATCTCTCCAGCAAGGTAGCAGTGCTGCGACGGGTTCTGGATATCACCGGAAACAGGAAAGTCAGCAGCTTTTTCGCGCCAAATCCATCCAAATTTCTTGCCGGTGAAATCTACCGCAACATTAAAGGGGTTCCGGTTTCAGTCGAAGGAATGGCCAAGATCATCAATGAAATCGGTCATGGTCTGTTTGAATTTCATGGTGTACCGCGCACCACCGAAAACCGCTTTACCCTGCTAAAGGGATATATGGATCTGGTTCGGTATTTTGGGCTCTCAGGTGTGTATCTGATGGTTGACCGAGTGGATGAACCTACCAGTATAAAGGGGGACCCGGAAAAGATGCGCGAGCTGGTCATGCCTATACTGGACGACCAATTATTCCAGATTGATCATCTGGGCCTGATACTGTTTTTGCCCTACGAACTGCATGATTTGAAAAAATATTATCGCAGCGACAGAATCAAGACGATTTCCTCAATCAGTTGGTCAGCCGACAATATGATTCGCCTGATTGAAAAACGCATGAATGTTTCACGCAAACCGGGCAGTCCCCCTATTCATCTGTCCGATATATTCGATGAAGATGGTGAAAGCAAGGCGCAGTTTATCGTGCGACAATTGACGCCTCGAAATGCCTTCAGACTCCTGAGCATCATCGTGGAAGAACATTGCCAACTGGTAGTCTACGGCCCGAAAGTCTCAACCGATGTCTATGAAGCTGCCGTGCAACGCTACCTGATTGAGAAAGAGGGATATTGACACTCTGAACACAACGCAAATCTCCGATTACTCCCGGCGTACTCCATAACGTAAGTGGTGATGAGCAAGGAGTATAGGCAATAAAAAACCCCCTGGCTCATGGAAAGAACCAGGGGGTTTTTGCGTATCCGTTTTCAGAAGCGGGTTCCGCCGAAGCGGAACCCTGAATCCATTACATGAAAGACGGGATCAGCGGAGCGTCGATCTGTACAACCTGACGGTTGCCAGCATCGTCGAAGAAGAACAGCAGACCGGCGAAGCGGCTGTCCGGATCATAAATGATGTCAGACAGACGGTAGGTTTCCCAGGCTGCGTCGCTGGCGGTTACTTCAACGGTGCGGGTCTGGCCAGGAGCCAGGGCACTGTTGTCACTAACTTCCAGGCCGTCTTCTGCCAGCAGGTCTTCCGGATAGCCAGTGGTGTCTTTGTAGACGCTGGAATCCAGGAAACGTACGGAAGCGGTGTAGAACTCACCCAGACGAACTGACTTGTCACCGTTGTTGGTAATGGTCAGTTTCATGGTCATTGCACGGCCCGGTACGCGATAGGTTGCATCGTTAACCTTGACTGAAATGGTCGGTTTCGCCATATCAATCGGCTGAATGCCACGCAGGGTACCTGCCTGCAGCGGAATGGTGATCGGGTACTTGCTGCTTGCGCTGCTGTACGAGAAGATCACGATGACCAGGGTCGCTGCGGCGAACGCCATACCGACCTTGCGGTCGGTGCCAGAGACCAGTTCATCCGCACGGCCTGCATTAACCATCAGGAAGCGCGGCAGGAACGCCGGACGACGTACCCAGTAGAAAATCCAGGCTACGCCTACTACGTACCACAGGAAGTGCCAGAAGTAGGTGTTGCTCAGGTTGTAGTCTTCCAGGTCTACGGTCTGACCGGTCAGGGTAGTAACCGGGTTCTTGAAGTCGCTCATGGAGCCTTCAATCGTCAGCCACTTGCCGGGTCCGATGATCGGACCACCGCCCTGTACGTTCATCATGGTGTGAACGTGCCAGTCACCCGGACGACGGGCCTTCAGGACTACCTTGAACTGGTAGGTCTTGCCGATTTCCAGACGTACCGAACGCGGTACCAACTGGCCACCGATGTAAGAAGCCTTACGGATGAATACCGGGCCAGGAATACCGATGTTCAGGAATGATACATCCGGTTCCGCTACCGTTTCCGGCCAGCCTTCGAATACGTGGAACTTACCCGTGACTTCCACGGTGTCGTTCACTTTCACTTTTTCTTTTGACCAGTTCAGGTCGTACCAGTGGATGGTACGCATACGCATGAACGCAGCCTGTGACTTTTCACCGTGTGCAGATGCCGTCGGTGCGTAGAAGCTGGTTGCTGCCACTGCGGTCAGCAATCCAACCAGAGACCACTTGGTGATCGATTTCATAGGTGTTCTTCCTCTCGTTTTAGTCTTGTCTCACCACCCGGCCGGTTTTCACCGCCCAGGTCAGCTTTTCATTTTCTCTCAACAGATCGCTCGCGCAATCTATCAGGTGCCCTTCAGGAAGCGGACAGTCGAGAACCAGCGGCCTACGAAGTGCCACATGAAGTAGATCAGGATCGACATGAAGCCCGAGAAGAATGCCGATACCGGGGCTACGTCCTTACCGAAGGTACGCAGGGTGCCCTTTTCAACCATGCGGATGTATTCCGGCGTACCGGTACGTACATAGTTGTAACCCTGAATGTCTGCGATTGACATCAGCATGCCGTTGTATTCTACCGGCACGTGAATCGGTGCAATGATTGCCCAGTTGCCCGGGTAGAAAATCAGACCCCAGGCCAGGGCTCCGATGATCGCCGTGAACAGGTAGCTGCCAGACATCAGCAGTACGGTGTCCAGGATGATCGCGCCAGGTACCAGAATCGCCGGGAATACGAAGTTCACCGGGAAGTAGGTCCAGCCCCAGAAGTTGAAGTAACGGTTGATCCATTCGCCCAGCAGCAGCGACAGTACGCAAATCGTGGCACCCCACGGCTGACGGAAACGTTCCCAGGCCCATGCCTGAACGGCAGCCGGGAAAGTGACCAGTACGATCGGGGTGACCGTTACCCACAGACGGCGGTCCTTCCAGTCAGCCCAGAAGTCCCAGTCTCCCATGGTCAACATCGCGTGGATGTGATATGAACCACAGAGTACGAAGAAGAAAATGAACAGGCCCATGTAATCAATGGTCCTGGAGACTTGCACTGCTTCGGCATGTGACCGAACCGCAGATTGAAGTGTGCTCATGTAATACCTCCAAAGTTTCGTTTGTTGTCGTTGTGGTTGGCTACCCCCTTGGGTACCACCCGCATTCCGTTGTCAGTCAGAAGGGATGCGACACCTTCGGCACCGCATCCCCTCCTCTTCCATTACTTGGCGATTTGACCCTGGTCAATGGCTTCGCAGATGGTCTTGCCGATCAGATTGCCGAAGCTATCGAAAATCTGCAGCAGTACGCCTGCGATGGCCAGTGCCAGCCAGCCAAAGATCACAAAGCCGTAGTGCAAGGGCGCTACGAACAGTTCTTCCATGAACCAGAAAGTGTGACCCCATTCGTTCAGACCTACGTTCGGCAGGATCATGAACGGACCTACAACGGTGATCAGGTACGGCAGTGACAGGCCATTCGCAAAATGCGGCAGACGGGTCTTGGCGTA
>SXGT01591253.1_pt1 | contig 10397 bp, 9 predicted proteins | sample 3176221 | NCBI WGS metagenome assembly SXGT01 (sample SAMN11356862, study PRJNA531348) | freshwater metagenome | isolation source: freshwater sample F1-120 | place: China: Fuxian Lake, Yuxi | collected 2017-12-25
AAATTATCAAGAGAGCGTAAGAAGAAAAACTGCCAGCGATGTGAGTGTTTCTAACGCCTGCGCCGTAACCCCTGCTGGACTTCAAGTTTTCTATCGAGATGAGTCTCAAGGAATCATTCTTGGTGCAGCCCTTACTAAAACAGGTTGGATATATGAAATTGTTGATGGAGACCGGCAGAGTGAAGGTAGGACAACCGGAGATGTTGGATTCTCACTGAGCGCAGTAGCTAGTGGCAAGAGCGTTTATTTAATTTATGACTCAGTTCTAACGCTCTCTTCAAACAACGTTGCCACTCAAGGTGAAGTAAGACTTGCTAAGCGCAACTCCATCTATCCAGAAGATTGGAGCTATAGCACTCTTGATGGTCCAGATAACGGTGTTGCAGTTGCAGGTTATGATGTTTCGATAAGTAACTCTGGAAATAGGGTTGCAGCAGCTTGGCTTGCTGCTAGTGGTCTGCGCCTACCTAACGCTGATGAGGTTCGTTTTCTTATTGTTAATGAAGATGACTACCCAAGTCGATTATCTCCTGAAAAGCATGGAGCGCCTGGCTCACCGCTTTTAATTGACAGCAAAGGAATGGTCTTTGGGTGCCAAGATCGAATCTGCTCAGTTGGTTCATACAGTTCATCGCCTAAATTAAACAATGGTGCCATCCTTAACAATGTTAAAGATAGCGCCATAGTCACAATCAATAAGGTCCGCTACGCGGTGACCTCGATTTCTAAAAAGTTAGTTCTTGTAAAACTCTAAGAACTACTTCTTATTTCTGCGTTGAATACGAGTCTTCTTAAGAAGTTTTTTATGCTTCTTCTTAGCCATGCGTTTACGGCGCTTCTTGACTACTGAACCCATTCCATCTCCTTGTCTTTTTACAGTGCCTAATTATTACTTTCACTCTAGCAACTATTTGCTATAAAGTTAAGTCACGATGGCAAGGACTCTATATAGCGAGAACGTAAACCTTACTGAAAGTGAGTTTCTTTTACGCGAACTAGGCTTGCAAATTACTTTTCTAGACCCTACTCTGCCCGAATCGCTGGAAGTGACAGGTACTCAAAAACTAGTATTTATTGCCACGACAAACCCAAAAATCTGGAGAGAGTTTCTCGAAAAGCGACCCTCAGGATCAGTTGTATTTCTACTACTTGGTAACGAAACCTACCACCAAGAGATCTATCTAGCATTCAATGACTTGGTTTCAATTCGACTAGCTCTCATCTATGCCCTTCCTCAAGAAGGTAGCATTCTGAACTCCCTTGGTGGACTTTTAGGACAATTGATCGACTGCACTAGTTTCTCTACCCCTTATTTGATCCAGTCCCTAAGAGATTTTAAAACGGGAATAATAAAACTTCGACAATCAAAGTCGATGAGTTTCGCATTTCCAACTATACGACTCCCACAGGGGTATTCGAATGCCTTTGTTCTCCAACTAGAGCGTTTTGTTGCAGATCTTGAAGAGCACGAGTCGCTGCTAGAAAACAAGAAGATTACAAATCTAGTTGCCAATTCTGAGAACTTGTACTCTTTCGGATTTGTTGGCCAATCCGGTCCACCAAGGAGAATGCATGTTATTGAACATCTGAAAGCCTTGCAAAATAGCCACGTGATTGTTAAACAAGGTTTTGGTGGTAATGACATAAATGTGGATAACTCATACCTACAAATGCTGCTTAAGGCTAAGTTCCCCGTTATCCCCCCAGGAGCCTTCAATACCTTAAATCATAGATACACCGAGTCTTTAATTATGAATAGATTACCAATAATTGTTGCAAATGTGCCCGCTGATTCTTTTTGGAACAATAATTGGTCACGCTCACTTGGACTCTTTTCTAAATTCTCCTACAAGTACTTGCTGAAACGTTGTTTTAGGTTCAGCAACCAGGAAATTAATCTGAGGGTATTGCAAGCTAAAGATCAAGATTTCGGTGAGATAAAGCGAACTAAAGACCTCCTTAGAACTTTAGTTCCCTGAATTACGCTTTTGTAGCTCCTCTAGCTAGGTGACATCGAGTATTTGATGTCCTTTTCGCATTCCTCGATGGCAGATGAAGTGCCAGAAAGAGCGCTCTGCCACCACTCGAAAGTTCTCCTTATCGCATCTTCTTGATTCCATCTAGGTTTCCAATCAAGAATTTTATTGGATTGACTAGAATCTAGATCTAAATTTTGTGATTCAGTATGCGATGGCAAGTTATGAAACTCAAATAAAAGTTTCTCTTTAAATAAATTACTCGCCACATCGATTACTTGAGCTACAGTCAAACTAGACTCTATTGGACCAAAGTTGAGTGCATTTGGTGGCAAATTGACTATAAGGCTGCTCTCTAAATATTTCAAATAACCTAAAAGGGGATCTAGAACATGCTGCCATGGTCTTGTCGCTAAAGGACTTCTAACTTGTAGAGTTTTTCCTGACGAAATCGCTCTCATAACATCTGGAATAAGTCGGTCTTTGGCAAAATCTCCGCCTCCAATGACATTGCCAGCCCTGGCAACTAGAACTTTAGGACCCCCTGAAATCCTTGATATTTGTTGCCAAGCTGCACAGACGGCCTCTGCTGCAACTTTACTCGCGCTATATGGATCTTTGCCTTCTAATGGATCAGATTCAACAAATCTTTTCCCAGAATTATTATTTTGGTAAACCTTATCAGTTGTAATGACAAGTACGGCTTTTACTGAAGGCGTCGCAAAAGCAGCCTCTAAGACATTAGCTGTGCCCATGCAATTTGTCTGAAATGTTTCCAAGGGCTCTTGGTATGACTTAAGCACTAAGGGCTGAGCAGCAAGATGAATTACCGCTGAAGGTCTGACTTCTTGGACCACCTTTGATAAATTATTCAGATCCCTAATGTCTCCAACTACACCACTAGATACTCTCTCCAGATTTGCTCTTCTGTAGAGAGAATGCTCTTCAGCCTCTAGTGAGTATCCAAAATGTTCAATTCCCAGTTGCTTTAGCAGAAGGCTGAGCCAACTGCCCTTAAACCCTGTGTGACCTGTGATGAAAATCGGACCATTAAGCCTCTTCAGCTCATCTCCCACCATGCCTAGATTGTAGTATTTATCCCTACCGAAGCTCTGCACCCACTTTGTAAGGGAATAAAATGGATGAAATCTTGCTTGGCCGCATCAATGCTTTGGCTCAAGATGTCTTTGACTCTCTTCATAAATCGACACCCTTTATCCCAGGTGAAACACCAATACCAGTAACTGGAAAGTTTTTTGGAGTACAAGAAATTGCCTCTGCTATGACTGCTTCCGGAGAGTTCTGGCTAACTTCAGGTCCTCGTACAGAAGAATTTGAGAGCAAGCTTGCTAAACAGGTTGGTGTTAGACATGCATTTATGGTCAATTCAGGCTCTTCTGCTAATCTCATTGCTCTTTCCGCACTTACAAGCAAAAAGCTTGGGGAAAGAAGATTACTTCCAGGAGATGAGGTATTAACGGTTGCAGCGGGTTTTCCCACAACTGTTGCGCCAATTATTCAATGTGGCTTAGTCCCAGTTTATGTAGATATCGAACTTGGAACTTACGTAGCCAACCCTGAAGCTCTAGAGACTGCAATAGGACCAAAAACAAAAGCAATAATGATGGCTCATACGTTGGGTAACCCATTCAATCTGGGCGTTGTTACAAAACTTGCAGAAAAATACAATCTTTGGCTGATAGAAGATAATTGTGATGCTCTAGGAGGAACTTATCGAGACAAAAATCTTGGTAGTTTTGGAGATATCTCGACTTTAAGTTTTTATCCTGCACACCATATAACCACTGGAGAGGGTGGTGCTGTTCTTACTCACAAGGCTGCCTTAAAGCCAATCATTGAATCATTTAGGGATTGGGGAAGAGACTGTTGGTGCGCTCCTGGAAGGGATAACACCTGCCTTAAGAGATATGAATGGAAACTAGGGGAACTACCTGAAGGCTATGACCATAAATATACCTACTCCCATATTGGCTATAATTTGAAGTCAGGTGAGATACAGGCTGCAATCGGCCTAGCTCAATTGAATCGATTAGACTCATTCGTGCAAAAACGTAGAGAAAATTTTCTTAAACTCAGTCACTCTTTAGAACATCTCTCTGATCGGCTAATCCTTCCTAGGGCAACGCAAGAAAGTAGTCCCTCATGGTTCGGGTTCCCCATAACAGTTAAAGACAGCTCTTCTAAAAAGAGAAATGAAATAGTTAAGTTCTTGAATGAGAGAAAGATTGGCACAAGATTACTGTTCGGTGGAAATTTAATTCGGCAACCTGCATTTATAGATTCTCCACGAAGGGTTTTGGGAAACTTGAGCTCCACTGACAAGGCTATGAATGATACTTTTTGGATCGGGGTGTGGCCCGGACTTACCGATGAAATGCTGCAATATGTGATTGAGTCAATTGAAGAGGTGTGCACCTAAATTATGAAGACGATAATTTTAGCTGGCGGGCTTGGAACTCGCTTTTCCGAAGAAACCGAGAATAAACCAAAGCCAATGATCTTGATTGATCACCGACCCATACTTTGGCACATCATGGATATATATGCAAGTCAAGGCCATACTGACTTTGTTATTGCAACAGGATATAAATCTGAAATTATTGAGCGTTGGATAAATGGACTTAAAACTAACTGGACTATCAACACCCTTAACACTGGAGAAAATACCCAAACAGGTGGCAGGCTAAGACAGTGTATTGAACAGCTTAAAGAAGATGTCTTTTTTGTAACATACGGTGATGGATTAGGGAACGTAAACCTCGGCAAGCTCTTGGACTTTCATATTTCAAAAGGTGCGACTGTAACCGCAACCGCAGTAAGGCCGCCAGCAAGGTTTGGATATCTAGAATTAGAAAATGGGCTGGTAACAAAATTTGGTGAGAAAAATCAGTTAAACGAGGGGTGGATTAATGGTGGGTTCTTCGTCATAAACCGCGCCACCTTAGATTATATTTCAAGCGATAACGAGCCGTTTGAAACAGGTGCTCTGCCAAGACTCACCGCAAGGCGAAAATTTCACGCTTACCAACATGAAGGATTCTGGTTCCCTATGGATACAAGATCAGAGCAGCAACTGCTTAATAAACTTTCTATGCTTGATACTCCGCCATGGCGGAAGGTTTAACTTGTCAGACAAAAAGGCAAGAGTTTTAGTCACAGGAGCCTCCGGCTTTCTTGGCAGTTGGCTGTGCTATCATCTAAATTCCAAAGGATATGAAGTCCTTGCAGTAACTCGACCAAATAAAAAAATTCCAAGATTAGAACGCTTTCCAAAATCTCTGGTCTTTGCCTGTGCGGAGTCGCATTGGCCATCAATGATTGCATCTTTAAAACCAAAGGTAGTCATTGCAGCGGATTGGTCTGGAGTTGATTCGGAAAGTCGAAATTTGCTTGAAATTCAACTCAAAAATGTTGATAGAATTGAGAGCTTGGCCGATGCTTGCATAACAAATAATGTCGAAACATTCATTGCTTTTGGGTCTCACGCAGAAAATGGACCAATAAATATCCCAGCGAAGGAGCTAAACTACGACAACGCTACGACAGCCTATGGCAAGGTAAAAGTCGAATTACGTAAACGGTTAAGTGAGAAACTTAATCATACCAGTACACGATTCATCTGGGGCAGAATATTTAGTATTTACGGCGCCCTAGACAATCCCATATGGTTTCTACCTAGCCTGATAAATTCAATATTGGATAGTAAACCTTTTAGTATGACTTCAGGTAATCAAGTATGGTCTTATCTTCATGCTCATGACTTCTGTACTGCAGTAAATGACCTTATCGAATCAGACACTATTCAAGGAGTAGTAAACATTGGAAGTGAACAAACGATTATAATTCGAGATATTGCAAACTACGTAGCAGTAACTTTAAATAGAGAATCATTGCTGCAGTTTGGCTCAACCAATTATCGCAATGATCAAGTGATGATACTTCAACCAATAACATCAACATTAAGCTACTTAGGTTGGAAACCGTCTATCGATATCTACTCTGGACTAGAAGATTTAGTTAATTGGCATGAGGTTGGAAACGGCAAATACACTGTCGAAAACTTGTACAAAAGTTAAGGTCGATCGACTAATTTACTAAATTCTTTTATGATGCTATCCGAGTCAATTTTATGCAATTTACGCAAATATTCCTGATTGCCCAACTCATGAATTGCTTCACTATTTACAGAAAGGTGGCGAAACTTGCTAAGATTTATATTTTTGCCAACTAAGGATTCAAGAATTGATGACATCAGAGCGCCCGACCTGACGTGTTCTTCCACCACGAGGATTGGTGGTGAATCTTCTCCCTTAACTATGTCAAAAAAGTTATAATTTGGAGATAGTCTTGGGCACGAATAAATAGATGGAAAAATTCCTTGAACCTCAAGCCCTTTTCGAGCCCTAATAACCTCATAGCCAATTGGGCCTGAGAAAAATATGTATCCATCTTCTCCCTTGGCTACTTCCAGTGGATATGAAATATCTAGACCATGTGTCTCGTCATGGATGTTTGGTTCACCACCCCTGCCAAGCCTTAACAATGAGGGTGAGTGACTTTCCTGAATCTCGCTGAGGACACTCTTTAGTTCGTTTTTATCCGCAGGAGAATAAAGTACTAAATTGGGGATAGCTCTGAGTGCAGATATGTCTTCAATTGCATGATGAGTGTAGCCTTGAGCACCGTAGGCAAAGCCAGAACCAACAGATACAATAGTGACTGGTGAATTCATATACGCGACATCATTTCTAATTTGTTCGAGACATCTTAAGGAAGCAAAATTACCAATACTGTAAACAAAAACTCGCCCAAACATCATTGATAGCCCGCTCGCCATTCCAATCATAGCCTGTTCAGCAACACCAGCATTAATGAATCGCTCTGGGTGTATTTTTCTGAAGTCCTCGAAAACCCCAAAACCCAAATCTCCCGTCACTAAAATTGAATTCATTTTTTTTGCTTCATTAGTCAGCCACCCTGCAAAATAACTTCTCATAGAGTATTTGACTTCACTATCTCTTTTAGTGCACTTTCGAACTCTTCCTTGTTTGGGGATTTATAGTGCCACTTCACCTCATTCTCCATAAATGACACACCTTTTCCTTTAGTAGTGTTAGCAATTATCAACTTCGGACTCACTTGAATTTTAGTTAGAGAATTTATAAGTTTCTCATGGTTGTGCCCATCGACTGTTTCTACCTCCCAATTAAAGGCCTTGAATTTCTCATCCAACGGCTCCAAGCTAAGAGTAGACTCTGTAGACTCCAAGGATTGAAGGAAATTTCGATCAACAATTATCGTAAGGTTATCGAGATTATTGTGCTGGGCAAAGAGAGCAGATTCCCAAGTGGTACCTTCATCCAATTCCCCGTCGGACATTATTACAAAAACACGCCCGAGATAACCCAACTTTTTCTTTGCAAGTGAAATTCCTGTTGCAAATGGTAGGCCATGCCCTAAAGATCCTGTAGAAAGTTCAACCCCGGGCACCAGATGGTTTGGGTGACCCCCATACCTCGAACCATTTTTACAGTAGTCCTCCAGATGCTCTATGGGAAAGAAACCCTTCGTAGCGAGAGTTGCGTATAGGGCAGCGATAGCGTGACCTTTTGAAAGAATAACGCGGTTTGAATTTTTGTCTTTCCAATTTTCTGGGCGTATGTCAAAAATATCCGAGTGTAGAACTGAAACAATATCCAAAACTGAAAAACAGGAACCGATATGCGAAGCTCCAGATTGGTAGGTCATTTTCAGTACTAATTTTTTTATGGTTGAGGCTAGTAATTGAGACTTCACAGAGGTATTCTATCGCTCCTAAAGCCAAATGTATTCGCATATTCTCTATGAGCGGGTGAGTTTTGAGTAAGAAACGCAAAGTGGTATCAATAGTAACGCCTTGTTTTAATGAGGAATCCAACATCGACTCATGCTATGAAGCGGTTAGAAGTGTTTTTGCTAGTATGAACACAGACCTCAAGTACTCGTACCAGTATGAACACATTTTTGTAGACAACGCTTCAAGTGATGATACCTCTTTGAAAATCAAAGCTTTAAGAAGAAAGGATTCTAGGGTCAAGTATTATCGAAATAATAGAAATGTTGGGTCTATTGGGAACATTTGGATTGGGCTGACTGTCTCTAAAGGTGATCTAGTTATACCGCTAATACCTGCTGACCTTCAAGACCCACCTGAAATGATTCCGCAATTTCTCGTGAATTGGGAGAGTGGATATCTGATCATTCAGGGTATAGCAGTCAAAAGAAATGAATCTTTTGCATTGCAATTATTTAGATGGCTCTTCTATTTTATTATTTCAAAACTAGCTACAACATACATTCCAAGAGGCGCGAATGAATTCTGTGCAATTGACAGAAAAGTTCTGGACTCCGTTTTGAACACACAAGATGAAAAACCTTACGTTCGGGGCCTTATCCATCTCGTTGGGTCTCGAACAAAGTACATTAACTATGAAAAAAAATCACGTAAGTTGGGAAAGTCAAAGGAAAGCTTCCGCAGCTATTTAGACATTTCCATCAATGCACTAATTTCTACTTCGGTTATATTCCCCCGCCTGTTAATAAGTTTGGGATTAATAGTTAGTTTTATCTCTATATGTTTCGGTTTTTTCATCGCTTTTTTTACATTTAGGAGTACGGGATGGGTAGCTATACTTGAGCCGCAAAATCTAATCTGGGCATTATTCTTTATATCTGGATTACAGATATTTTTCCTAGGACTTGTTTCAGAATACATAATTAGTATTCACCAACAAGTTCGCCCCAGGCCTAAGCCCTATTTTGTCGAAATTCAGCGCTAGTTGCTAAGACAGTGAATTATTGTCCTTTGGCTTACTGCCTGCAATCCAAATGTTTCCTAATTTAAGAGAAACTCTCACTTTTTGAAGCGTACGACCAAAAGCGCTGTGCAGAATCCAAGCTTTAGACTTCTTTGGAAATGGGATTAAGTGCAATAAATAAGCTAATGAATAGTTGTTACTATACGAGTGTGATTTTACGTTAACTAAGCCGGAAATTTTAAAGATGCGTTGGGCCGTCGACTTCGAGAAGAGGTACGTATGTTCAACGTCAATGATTGGTGATCTCGAACGAAGTAATCTTGCAGACCAAGAATTAACATCATGAACTGCAACAACAAGTGTTCCGCCCGGCTTAAGTGCCAACACGCATGCTCTCAAAGTTTCTAAAGGGTCAGGGAGATGATCCATAACGTGAAACATAGCAATAAAGTCCTGTGAATCTTTTTTTACTAAACCCTCCCTCATAATTCCAACTATGGTGTTCTTCCGGATATCTGGGCGCGACTTGTTAACCGCCTGGATACTTGGTTCGACTGCAGTGGCCTTTAAAAAACCTATCTCTAAAGCGGCTTCCAAGTAGAACCCATTTCCACCCCCTACTTCGAGCACCGAACCCCGTGGTTTATTAGGTGCAAGTGCACGCCTGGTAATGTGGACATACGCCTTTTTTAATCCTGAAATTTCAGTCAAATAATCAAACGTACTCTCCTGATAGAGCTTAGAGAGGTTAGTTTTCAGGATAGGATCGGATCGAAACAAATGACAGGTTTTGCATTGTACCCACTGATAGTGTATTCGATCAGGAATCCGTCGGGCCGAAAACACTTCTGGTGAAAGTGTAGAACTTGTTATGTTCGCACTATACACTACTGTACTGTTCTCTAGTGTTTTACAGATAGCACAACGGGTCGCAATATACTCCAATTTTCAAACTCCTTTAATGATGACAGGTGCACTTTTCTCGAAATACACTAATAAAAAGACTATCAAAACTTATCACTAAAAGTGAAATAAGGTTGTCTTTTCTAGTACTTCGTAAGCACAAAGGTGACTTAGTCAGAGCAATATTGATTTATCAAGTCTTTGTGCTTATCTTTATGTAAAAAGAAGAAATTAGTATGTGTGGTTGGATCATCCATCATAGTGAATCCTTGCAGCAAACCGATTTTATTTCCCTTAACTGCCTCCTCTAATCCATTACTAGTACGGGTTGAGCCCAACTCCCGAGCCCTCGAATACAAACGACGAGAACCCTTATCTACCGTTGTAAATCCCCTATAATTGAGATTGTAGAAGAAAGTAAAAATCTCATTTGGGTCATAACCTAATTTTCTACACCACTTCCTCAAGATTTCGGCAAAGACAATTGGTTTATCGCGTACTATAGCGTTCAACCCACCTTGAAAGACCTTTAGTTCAGCACCTTCGGCGTCACACTTAAGAAAGTCAATCTTTATTTTTTCGTGCACAGTAAACTCGTCGATAGTTTTAACACGGCATTTGATCTTCTCAACATCGTCACGCTCGCTTAAATTGGCTAAAGATGCATTACTTGAGCATTGTTTATTATAGAAAAACTCAA
>SXGT01051116.1_pt1 | contig 10396 bp, 10 predicted proteins | sample 3176221 | NCBI WGS metagenome assembly SXGT01 (sample SAMN11356862, study PRJNA531348) | freshwater metagenome | isolation source: freshwater sample F1-120 | place: China: Fuxian Lake, Yuxi | collected 2017-12-25
TCTTCGTAGATAACCTCATCCATACGCGATCCGGTATCAACCAGGGCTGTCGCAATAATGGTCAAGCTACCCCCTTCTTCTATATTTCTAGCGGCCCCGAAAAAGCGTTTGGGTTTTTCTAAGGCATTGGCATCCACACCGCCTGACAGAATTTTTCCCGAGGATGGTGCGACCGTATTGTAAGCTCGTGCTAAACGGGTAATCGAGTCTAACAATATAACCACGTCGTGTTTATGCTCGACCATACGCCGTGCTTTTTCGATCACCATATCTGCAACTTGTACGTGACGTGTAGCAGGTTCATCAAAGGTACTGGAAACCACTTCACCACGCACGCAACGCTGCATCTCAGTCACCTCTTCAGGGCGTTCATCAATCAGCAATACAATCAAATAACATTCGGGATTTTTTTCAGCGATAGACTGCGCCAGACTTTGCATAATCATGGTTTTACCAGCCTTAGGCGGGGAAACGATAAGTCCCCGTTGTCCTTTACCTATCGGAGCAATTAAATCAATCACCCGGCTGGTTAAATCTTCACTGGTGCCATTCCCTTGTTCTAGTGTGAAACGTTGGTTGGGAAATAACGGCGTAAGATTGGTGAACAGGATCTTGTTCTTGGTGTTTTCGGGCGGCTCATAATTGATGCTTTCAACTTTGAGCATCGCAAAATAGCGTTCGTTATCTTTGGGGGGTCTAATTTTACCGCTGATGGTATCGCCAGTGCGTAAATTGAAGCGTCTAATCTGACTAGGGGAAACATAAATATCATCTGGGCCAGCTAAGTAGGAGCACCCTGGGGTCCTTAAAAATCCGAATCCATCTTGTAGTATTTCGAGTACCCCATCGCCATATATGTCTTCTCCGCCTTTTGCTTGTTTTTTTAGGATGGCAAAGATGAGTTCTTGTTTGCGAATGCGGGCTACGTTTTCTAATCCTAAGGATTCGGCAATATCGATGATTTCACTGACTTGTTTAAGTTTTAACTCGGTAAGATTCATATTAAAAAAGGATGATGAAGATATGTGGGCAACGAGAGAAAGTCGTTACGACAAAAGAATGCAACAGTTGGGATGTATTACAGAATGATCCGTACGCTCGAAATAGCGTTAGACTAGTATAGCTTACTCATCCAAGTTCGTCCAAGTATTTTCACAAACTCGGATGAGTTGCGCCGCTTAAATGTTGGAATTAATAAACTCAGCCAGCTGTGACTTTGTTAGAGCACCGACTTTAGTGGCTTCAACCGCGCCATTTTTAAATAGCATTAAAGTTGGAATACCTCGTACACCATAATGTTGCGGTGTTTCGGTATTTTCATCGATGTTTAGTTTTACCACAGTTAACTTGCCCGCAAAATCTGCAGCAATTTCATCCAGAACAGGTGCGATCATTTTACAAGGCCCACACCATTCCGCCCAATAATCTACTAATACAGGGCCTGAGGCTTTAAGAACGGTATCATTAAATTCGCCATCGCTGACATGCAGGACTAAGTCGCTCACGTTGGTTCTCCACAATTACAAATTTAAAACTATAGGAGGGATATACTAGGTTTGTCAATCAATTTGTATCGAAAAACATTAATCAATTTGGCCTAGCGAATTTTTAAGTTATGCTATTAGGCTATGAAAAATACACATTTAACTAAAACACGTTTTTGTAATCTTGAGTTGTCCGATAGCATTTTGCAAGCCTTGAATGCCGCTGGATTCGACTTTTGCACCCCGATTCAAGATAAGGCCTTACCCTTATTACTGCGCGGTAAAGATGTGGCGGGCCAGGCGCAGACGGGCACTGGCAAGACTGCGACCTTTTTACTCGCGACCTTCCAGCAATTGCTGAATGATGAAAGCGAAAAAATTCGTAATCCTCGAGCCTTGATACTGGCACCCACGCGCGAATTGGCAATCCAAATTCATAAAGATGCTGTGCAATTAAGCTCAGGCCTGGGTTTTAAATTCGCTTTGATTTATGGTGGTACTGACTATCAAAAGCAATTACTCAGTCTCAAAGGCAATATTGACATCATCATTGGCACTCCGGGCCGAGTGATTGATTTTTTCGAGCAAAAAGCCTTTTCATTAGCGTATATTCAAGTCATGGTCCTGGATGAGGCTGATCGCATGTTTGATCTGGGTTTTATCAAAGATATTCGCTTTTTATTACGTCGTATGCCCGAACCGGAAAAACGCTTAAATCTATTATTCTCGGCGACGTTATCTTACAAAGTCACCGAATTAGCGTATGAACATATGAATAATCCGGTGCTCGTGCGTATTGAAACTGAAGAAGTAACATCTAAAGCCATTACGCAAACGGCATTCTGCCCATCTAACGAACAAAAAATTCCGCTACTTTTGGGCCTATTAAAGCAACACCAGCCTGTACGTTCGATTATTTTTGTCAATACGAAACGCTGCGCAGAACAGCTGAACAGCTATTTGTTGGTTAATGGTTATAAAGCGGCAGCCCTAAGCGGCGATGTTCCGCAGGAAAAACGGCAACGGTTATTAAATGACTTTCAGGAAGATCGTGTTGCCTTGTTAATCGCAACCGATGTGGCTGCTCGTGGTTTACACATCCCCGATGTATCGCATGTCTTTAATTACGATTTACCCCAAGATGTCGAGGACTATGTCCATAGAATTGGTCGGACGGCACGCTTTGGTGCTAGTGGCGAGGCGATTAGTTTTATTTGCGAAGAATACGCCTACTCTATGCCGGATATTGAAGATTATATTGGGCAAAAAATCCCAGTTCAGGCCATTAATCGAGAGTTTTTAGCCGAAGTGATCGAGCCACCCCCCCAGCCTAAAAAGCCCTTCGATAAGAGTGCACGCGGACATAAAAAACCATTCCGTAAAAAGCCCAGCTAGGACGGTTTAGGTCCTACTCAGTAGCTTAGACAACTAACTTAAAATGGGTAACAATTCCCGAAAGTCAGTAATCGCTGGATACTCTAAACTACTGCGTTTAGGACGCTGGGTATCTGGCTGACTGATCGTGAGTAAATGTGCAATTCCGAAGGCTTTGGCGGAATTGAGCACCGCCAAACTGTCATCAATCATCAGCGTGCGCTGTTTATTAAATTGCAGCTGTAACTGTAAACTTTCCCAGAAGCGGGGATTTTCTTTCGCCACCCCAAAGTCATGCGAACTATACAGCCCGTCAAAAAAACGCTGTAAACAGGTTTTGTCCATTTTTAACGCTAAACTATCGCGATGTGCGTTCGTCACTAGAAACACGCGTTTATTAGATTGTTGCAGTTGTTCCAGAAATTCGGTCACATGTGGTAAAACAGCAATTAACCCAGCAAGCTCAGCTTTTAAACCCTGAATATCTAACGCTAAGCGTGCACTCCAATAATCTAGACAATACCACTCGAGCTGCCCCTCCATCGCCTTGAATTGGGGCGCTAACACCTGCTTGGCATGCTCTACACTGAGATCATGTAACTGTGCGTACTTTAAGGGCACAAATTCCAACCAAAAATGGTTATCAAAATTTAAATCGAGCAAGGTGCCATCCATATCGAGTAGGACAGTCTCTATAGAGTTCCAATCAATCATATCCATAACAAGTTGTATGCTCGTGAGCTAATGTTTAAGTAAAAATTTTCAGCGTTAAAAATGCCAAGCCTTACACCATAAAACGCGGCAGCGTGAATATCTGGTTTATAGCTCAAGCAAATTAAGTGCAAGCAAAAGCAGCATAAGCGTTTTTTAACTGCAAAAAGAGCAGCTAAACATTTAAATACAACACCCAGGCCTAGTATTATCGGCATCCCGCTGTGTGCTAGCTAGCAATTGTGTTGCAGCAATAAACCTAAAGCACGATGTTATGCGATAATTATAGAAAATAATAAATGCCTTATGGCTCATAAATTAAGGAAATCTTATGTTCTCGTTACAAACCATCTTTGGCAAAGGTGATAAATTTTATGGCTTACTAGAAGCCAGCGCTGCATCGGTCAGTTTATCTGCAAATTCCTTAACCGAATGGCTTAGCACACCTGCAACCACTCTATCCCTGGAAAAATTTACCCAAGTTAGACGTCGGCAAAAAGAATTATCTGCCCAAATCAGCGAAGAATTGGTCAACACCTTTGTCACGGTCTTAGAACGTGAAGATATAGAAGCACTCAACAGTGCCTTATATAAAATCCCTAAAATCGTAGAAAAATTCGCAGAACGCTATTCACTTGCGTTAAGCCGCACTGGCGATATCGACTTCAAAAGTCGTGCCGCTATGCTTGCCAAAGCCTGTGAGGTGTTAGAACTCATGGTCGGTTTATTACGCACGGGCATGGATTTAGAACGTATCAAAGAATTAAACGATCAATTACAAACCATTGAAGCGGAAGCGGACCGAGAAATTTTAGAACTCTATCGTGAAGTCTATACCAACGAGAGCGACCCGATCCGCTACTTGGTCAAAAAGGACTTGTTTGAAATTTTGGAAAAAGCTATTGATCGTTGCCGCGATGCAGGCAATGTCGTCTACCATATCATCTTAAAAAACTCTTAAAGGCTTGCCATGTTGACCCTGCTCCTGCTAGTCATCCTGGCCGCACTGGTATTTGAGTTTATCAACGGCTTTCATGATACTGCCAACTCAATTGCTACCGTCGTTGCCACTAAAGTTTTAACGCCTACCCAAGCCGTCATGCTTGCGGCTGCTACGAATCTCTTCGGTGCTTTCTCGGGCACCGCGGTGGCCAAAACCATTTCTTCAGGCTTAGTTGACACGGGCTTGGTTAATATCAGCCCGGAGATTCTTATTTGTGCACTGACGGGCGCTATCATCTGGAATTTGATCACCTGGGCATTAGGTTTACCCTCTTCCTCCAGTCATGCCTTAATTGGCGGCTTATGTGGTGCAGCAGTCGCGGCAGGGCATAATAATTTTGACGTACTGATCTGGTCAAAAACCGCCGCTATCTGGACAGAAAACAAAGGCTTGCTGTGGAAAGTTATTATCCCCATGGTCAGCTCGCCAGTTGCAGGCTTTACCTTAGGCATCATCATTATGGGCGGATTGATGGCAATTATCAGCAGCATGAATTCTGCTGGCGGTCTGCTCGCACGCCTAGTGCGCCCCAAATGGATTAACCTCGTGTTTGGTAAAGCACAATTATTGTCAGCAGGTTACATGGGTTTCGCACATGGCAGTAATGATGCACAAAAAACCATGGGAATTATTGCCTTGGCCATTTTTGCCGCAAACGGCGCGGGCACCTTAGATCAATTACCTAGCTGGGCAGAGTTCTTACGGCCAGATGGTGGTGAAAAAGATATAGATTCCTGGGTCATATTTACGTGTGCCCTCGTCATGGCGATGGGCACCGCTGTCGGCGGCTGGCGCATTATCCGTACGCTAGGGCATAAAATGGTGAAACTGCATCCAATCAATGGCTTTGCAGCCGAAACCAGTTCCGCCACCATACTCCTGACTGCGGCACATTTCGGCATGCCAGTCTCGACTACACATAGCATCTCCACTGCGATTATGGGGGTAGGTTTTGCCAAAAATCCCCATGCCTTAAAATTAGCCGTGATTGAACGCATAGTGTGGGCATGGATTTTGACTATCCCTGCTGCCGGGGGAATAGCTTGGGTGATGGTGTCTATACTCTTAGCAGTACACTAACAGCTTCGGTTAGCACGCTACTCCTAGCAATTTTGATTAGCTTACTGCCAGTTAATGAGGTCACCCACTCAATTAACTGGCATACCCATTCGTTTACCGATTCCGTCAATGGCTTGCAGGCAAGTCCCTAGCGGGCCTCTAATCCACTAAATCCCTGTCCTTCTCAACGACATTCCCCGCTCACTGCGAAGTGATGCTATGATAAAACTGCTGTATGTGCATTAACTCGTTCGCTTAACGCATCTCCTGTGCTGAATTGTGCAGGAGGTATTTTTCTCTACCGGATAATCTACTATGCGCAAAAAAACGACACCTCCTTCTGCCTATTTAAATGAAGTTAAATTGCTGTCTGATCGTATTGTCAAAGCGCAACAACCGATTCGAGTGTTAGACGCGATCAAATGGGATGACTCGGTAAAACAGCAATTCTTTGCTTCGGGCTGTAAAGAATTGCCAAAAGTTGATGCTGACTATTATCGACAAATTTGTCCGCTTACGTTTTCTCCCGAGGAGAAACGCCGCGAGTTTTATCAAATTGAACGCGATCTTATGCGTAAGCTGGGGCAACTCAATCCTTTAAGCGTTATCATGCGCCGTATTTGCCGAGAATATCAATCCGTCGTGCGCATGCTCGATGCCCGCGGTACGCCGTTATTTTCGGATATTTCTCAAGAGATGTATGGTTCCTCATTAGATGTGTTTCATGTGGGCGACCCGACCATTGCCGATTTAGGCAGCATGATGGAAGGAACTTTAACCGAGCTGCTAAAACTGGATTGTTTACAGGAAGAGGAAAAAACCATTCCTGCTAAAGATGCGGTGACCATTCTAAATGACAAAATTCAAGCCCTATTTCCGGGCGAAGGTCTGCGCGCCATGATTAGTGATGGCATCCTGGCGGATGCCGCCGCGGGTACCGATTATATTAAACTACGGGCCGATGCCATGTTTAATATGCGTGACCTACGCGTGTTAGAAGTCCACGAAATCTGGGTGCATCTTGGCACCACGCTCAACGGTCTCGCGCAACCTTATTGTACCTTTCTGGGCAAAGGCCCCCCTTCAGCGACCATTACTCAAGAAGGACTGGCGGTGTTGATGGAAATCTTAACCCTCAGCTCCACGCCTAAGCGTTTAATGCGTTTAATCGATCGCGTTCGAGCGATTACCTTGATCGAAGAGGGTGCGGACTTTATCGATGTGTTTAAATTTTTCCAAAGTAAAGGTCTAGGGCAGGAAGAAAGCTTTAATTTTGCCAGCCGCGTGTTTCGCGGTAGCACCCCCGATGGTATGCCGTTTACTAAAGATTTAACGTACATCAAAGGCTTTGTGTTGACTTACAACTTTATGCGACTGGCCGTCAGCAAGGGTAAGCCGGATCGAATTCCGCTGCTCTTTTGCGGTAAAACCATGATTGAAGACATGAAAGTCTTGGTTGATCTCGTCGATGAGGGCACCGTCATTGCGCCGCGATTTATACCACCGCAATTTACCGATTTAATGGGTCTTTCGGCGTGGTTTAGTTTTAGCCGTTTTATGTCGTCCATGAACTTCAGACAATTGGAACAAGATTACGCAAATGTTTTATGATGCATAGGTTTTACTACTGAGAAATCCAAACCATGCTGAGTTATAAACATATTTTCCATGCCGGGAATTTTGCCGATGTGCTGAAGCATCTGGTATTGCAACAAATATTAGTGTATTTAGGTAAAAAAGAGGCGCCGTACTGCTTAATCGATACGCATGCTGGCGCCGGGTGGTATGCCCTGCAAAATCCACAAGCGCAAAAAAACCAAGAATTTAATCAGGGGATAGCAAAACTCTGGCAACAACGCGAATGCCCGAAGGTCGTCGCCGATTATGTGCAATTGATTAAACATTTCAATCCAGGAACGCGTTTATCGCATTATCCAGGGTCACCCTTAATCATGCAGCATTATCTGCGCAGTAAAGATCGCCTGTTTTTGCATGAACTGCATCCTAATGAATTTGAACTGTTGACTAGCGTTATCAAAGCGGAGCGTCATATTCAGATTAAGCAAGAAGATGGTCTGGAAGCCAGTCTCAAACTGTTGCCTCCGGCAGAGCGCCGAGGACTAATCTTCATCGATCCGGCATATGAAATCAAGGAGGATTATCAACGGGTCGTCAAAACCCTGAAAAATATGCAACAGCGCTTTGCCACGGGCACTTATGCCTTATGGTATCCCGTAGTCAATCGAGAGCGTAATCTTGGATTGGAACAATCCCTGCGAAACAGTGGAATACGCAACATCCAATTATTCGAATTAGGGCAACAACGGGATAGCGACGCCCCAGGCATGACCGCCAGCGGTATGATAGTCATTAATCCCCCGTGGACGCTTAAAGCGGACTTGCAAACTGCCTTACCCTGGCTGGCAAGTCATTTAGGTCTTCCGGGAGTGAGCAGTTTTCGTTGCGAACAGCTGGTTGCCGAATAACGAATTCATCTGGCGTTAAGCGATAAGTTCTAAAGTAAAGGCTCACACAGCATCGCTGGCTTGTTGGTATTGCATGATGCAAGTAACACGTTGCGGCCGCATGATCACTCGAGGAGTTAACTATGTATAAATTTATCATCAGCGCCTTACTAAGCAGCTTGGCGACCAGCAGTTTTGCGGATACTCAAAATTATGAGAGCTCCGAAGCAGAGTATGAAGCTACAATGCTCTATCATGCGCAAACAACAGCAGCCTACCAAGCCGCTAGGCGCAACGGCCAATGGACGCGCGCCACTAACAATTTTTATGTCAACAACGACAAAGCAAAAATCGATATCCTTTATGGTCAATGGCAATTAAGCTATACCGATACCAGCCCCCATAGCGATACACTGGCCTTGGAGAGCACTCTCAGCAGCACCGACTTTGGCTGGTATGGTTGGGATGGTACCCACGGCTTAAGCTGTTTTTATGAACCCGGTATTGTCGGTACCAGTTATAGCTATCAGTGCTTACATCTTGTCGACGCCACCACTGGCATCGCTCAACGCTATTTATTTAATCTGAATGGCAACACCCTCACAGGTAAATATTACCGCGGCACCATCGAGGGATTTTTTGACAGTATTAGCAAAAACCAGCTGCTAAACTTAACGGGTACAAAAATTAACGCCAGTAATGAAAGTGACTATAACGATACCACCAAAGAATTGTACATCCCCAAAGTCAACGCGTTGGGCAAACAATATAATGCGCGGTTAATCCATGAAGGTAACGGTGTATTTCGCTTAAAAACGCTCAACCCGCTATAAATGATCATCCCCTAGGAGCCCCAATATGCCCGTGCCTACCGATTTGCTCAGCGCCTTATTCACCCAGATCCAGAACGTCATCGATGCCAATGCTGAGGCGGTGACTGAATTAGATCAAGCGATTGGCGATGGCGATCATGTCTACAACTTGCAACGCGGTTTACAGGCTTTGCAGGAGCAAATTCCAAACTTAAGCACCCTGGAGTGGCAGGCGGCCTTGCAAAAAATCGGCATGACGTTGATGAGCACCGTGGGCGGAGCTTCGGGTTCGTTATATGGCACCTTATTTATCAGCATGAGCAAAAATCTAGGTGTACGCCCACTAGACAGCACCAGCTTGGCCGACATTTTTGCAGCTGGCGTAGAGAGTATGAAACAACGTGGTAAAGCCGATGTGGGAGAAAAAACCATGCTGGATGTCCTGATCCCAGTAGCACAATATCTACAATCGCATTCAGCACAACCCTTAAACGAACTCCTTCCCGCAATGGAGAGCGTCGCACTACAAGGGGTGGAAGCCACCCGGGATATGCTGGCCACCAAAGGCCGCGCCTCCTTTCTGGGAGAACGCAGCCGCGGTTGTATTGATGCTGGCGCTCAAACCGCACAATTAATGCTGAGTGCGATTGCTGACGTCCTTAGCAAAGAGTCTACAGTGGGTAGGTTGGGCTAAACAGCGTGATGCCCAACATTCGAAGCCTCGAATGCTTAGACTGTCCACTGGTTAGCCCAAGCATTTTGATTTTTACTCCCCTTCTTTTGGATTAATGCCAACCGCCATATTGGCTAGTCGGGTCGCCGCGCCAGCCAGACGTAGTTTTATTTTCATCCGGTGAATGCACACTTTTTTGAGCCGCATGCGTCATATTCGCACTGCTATAACCGCCCATAGCTTTTGCCGCCTTAGCAATGGCAGTCGTCGTCGGATTAATTGCGTAATGTCGAATGCTGTCGTGAATAACCACCGACAATAATTCGTCACTACTCGCCGCACCGGTATACGTTAACACCAAGGGCAAAACCGTCTCCGCAGGGATAGTGAGACTATAATTGCCCTCATCCACTGCGGTCTCGGCCAGCACCCGGCCTTGCTCAGTTTTGGCGACCACCTTACCCGTCTTAAGTATCCCTTGATTATTACTCACCTTGCCTTCTAAAGTCGTAGCTTGCGTATATTTTTTAACCACTGCCGGGGGAGTCACTTGGGTTTCTGCAGAAGGATTACAAGCAGTCAGAGCAACGCTGCCTAGACTGATCAAGAGTGCGCTTAATAAAATGGTGGGCTGCATTTTAAAGTTCCTGATTAAAATTATAGGTTAGTTTAAGTTTAATCACTCTACCCGCTGGTAGCAAGGGTTGTCCTATGTTAGTTTGAAGCACTTCCCATCCCCCCATACAAAAACAACCTCACCGTCTGCCTCACCCAAGCATCGATAAACTCCGGTTCCGGTGTCGGTTCTAGGCCCA
>SXGT01017201.1_pt1 | contig 10395 bp, 12 predicted proteins | sample 3176221 | NCBI WGS metagenome assembly SXGT01 (sample SAMN11356862, study PRJNA531348) | freshwater metagenome | isolation source: freshwater sample F1-120 | place: China: Fuxian Lake, Yuxi | collected 2017-12-25
CAACAACAAGATCCGCGTCCTCCAGCGCCGCGCCTACGGCCTGCGCGACGAGGAGTACTTGCGCCTCAAGATCCTCACCTGCATGTTGCCGCCACTCTGAAATCAGGCAAAATCACCCACACGAGTTCCTGAAGAGCCCGTAAAATTTTAGCGATCAAGGTTGCCTGACCTCAAGCTCTGCATGCGAGCATCGTGTCTGTCGGATGGAGGCGGTGCACGGAAATGGGCGCGTCGTCCGGACAGGGGGGGGCGCCGCATGCCGCAATTCGTGCCTGAGCTGATCGGCTCGCTTGGCATTCTCGAAGTCGCTGGCCTTATCACGGTGCTCGGACTTGCACTGTCCGGACTGCTGGGCTCAAGTGACGGCTTCGAAGGTGGCGATGGCGACGGCGACTGACGTGGGACGAATCTCACGATAGCCTTCCTCGGCACCGCGCTCCCACACTGCAGAAAAATTGTTTGTAAGGATGCCTCTGCCCCTCATCCAAATTGCGACCGCGTGTTAGTCTTCGCTACGCATCTGGGGAACAGGGGCAAAGCGATGATGGAATGGTGGCCTGCGATCGGAGAAACGAGCGCAATTGTCGGCTCGACACTCGGACTGATCTGGGCCTTGGTGAGTACGACACGCCGCCGCCGAATGTTTATCCGTGCGGCCACCCCTCCCGTCGGCCAGGTGCGTTGGTTCCTGCTCAATCTGCTCAGCATGGGCTGCTATCTGACGCTCGTGACCGCGCTCGGCCTCGCCTCGCTCAACGGCATCCTGCCGGCGGCACTGTTCTGGTACCTGCTTGGCCTCAGCGCGCTGGCATTCATCACGGCGCTGATGTTCCCAGCGCTGCCCGCGACACTGCCCAGCATGATGATTCGCGAATCGCATGAGCCCCCGGCCGCACCGCCCCTCCTCCCCTTGCAGAAGTCGGCGTAATCGTTGTCCGAGGTCGGGGCTTGATCCGGCCCATGTGCAGTGTGCCAAGCCCGTCCGCGTTCACGCTTCGATGCTACGGCGTCTTCACCAGGCCGGCCTGCTGGGCAACGCTTCGCCATAGCCGCAGCTCGTGGGCGATGCGGCGGGACAAGTCCTCGGGGCCCTTGCCGGCGACGTCGTAGCCAAGCTTATCCAGCCGCGCAGTGGTCTCCGGCTTGCGCAGCGCTTCGAGGGTCGCGACGGTTAGCTTGTGCACGATCTCACGCGGCGTCGCGGCCGGGGCAAGCAAGCCGAAGAAGGTGTCAGCGACGAAGCCGTCGAAGCCCAGCTCGAGCATTGTCGGCACCGCCGGCAGCTTGCCCCAGCGCTTTTCGCTGGTAATGGCGAGCGCCTTGAAGTTGCCGGCCTCGATCTGCGTCTGGACCGCGGGCACGGGCGTCGCGAGCACCTGCACTGCGCCGCTCAGCAGCGATTGCAGGGCGGGGCCGGCGCCAGTGTGGGCGACATGCGCCATCTTGAGTCCCGAGCGGATCTTCAACAGCTCCGAAGCGAGGTGGCCGACAGTTCCGGTGCCGGGCGTGGCGTAGTTGAGTGCATCGCCACGCTGTGACAGCGCGATCAGCGCCTGCAGCGAATCGACGCCGAGCTTGGCTGATACGGAGAACGCGGTCGGCGTAGTGGCGATCAATGCGATCGGCGCGAAGTCCTTCTCCGCGTCGTAGGGCGTCGCCGACGACATCGCCACCGAGATGGTGAGGCTCGATGCGGCGACGAGCAGCGTATAGCCGTCCGGGTCCGCACGTGCGACCGCGCCGATACCGATGCGCCCGCCGCCGCCACCACGGTTTTCCACAACGAACGAGCCGCCGAGCGCCTCGCCAAGGCCGTTGGCCAGCGTGCGTGCAAGGTCATCGGTGGGTCCGCCGGCCGCCACGGCGACGATCAGCTTGACCGGCCGGTCGGGCCAGGCGTGCGCGGGGCCGGGCGCGAGAAGCGCCATTGCTGCAGCAGTCAGTCCGGCTGCAAACAATCGCCGAGGGGCCGGTGTCGCGACTGCTCCGGTCTGCATGGTGTCCTCGCGCGCTTGCTTGCCGCGCGCACTGAAGCACTGTGGGTAACCGGTCGCAAGAGCTGCGCACCTGCCGGGCGCAACAGGCGTTGGGCCTCGCTCCGCTTGCCCCCCCTCCTTGCACTACCTCCCCGATGCGACCCGCTCGAGGAATGGCTTGATCGCGCTCCACGGGCCGTCGCCGAACGGCACCGTGTGATAGCCGTTGGGGATCGTCAGCAGCACCTTGGGCGATCGCGCTGCCGCGTAAAGGCGCTTACCGAGCTCGTAGGGCACGACGGTATCGCGCTCGCCGTGGTACATCAGGATCGGCGCCGCCACGCGAGGGATGTGGGCTGCCGACTCGAACTTGTCGAGCATCAGCCAGTGCACCGGGATCAGCGGAAAGCGGCCCTGCGCGACGTCGGCGAGCGAGGAGTAGGGGCTGTCGAGGATCACGCCGGCCACGGGGCGGTCGGCCGCAACCTGTACGGCGACGCCGGTGCCGAGGCTCTCGCCGAACAGCACGATGCGATCGGCCGCGATGCCACGCTGGCGCAGCCAGTCGAACGCCAACTTGCCGTCGGCCACCAGCGCGCTCTCGCTCGGGCGCCCCGTCGAGCCGCCGTAGCTGCGGTAGGCGAGCGTCAGGATGCCATAGCCGTCAGCGACGAACGGCAGAATGCGATGTGCACGATGCGATGGCGCGCCGCCCTGCCCCTGGAAGTCGAGCACGACGGCCTTGCCGTCCTTCGGCGGCGACCACCAAGCGACAAGGCGTTCGCCATCAGGCGTCTCGATGAGCACCTCCGACACGCCGGCGAGGCCGACGGAAGCGGGCGCGACATGCCGTGCGTCGGGATGATAGATCAGCTTGCGCTGGTAGATGTAGAGCAGCGCGACGCAGGCGACATAGACGACTGCGAGCACGCGCAGGGTCGAGGCTGCCACCCAGCCGAGCCGGAGCGGAGGTCTGCCAGCGGTTGAAGGTTCGGCGTGCATGATCCCTTTGACGTTCGCGGCGTGCGACCAGCCGAGCATAACCGGCAGACATTTTCGGGCCCGCAACAAACAGCGTTAACGAAGCGTTGCGCCGAGCCTCAATGAATGTCGAACTCCGGCACGTAGGCGCCGGCTTCCAGGAAGTCGCAGTCGCAGCCGTCGTCGGCCTGGCCGATGTGCTCCTGGTACATGCGCCCGTAGCTGCGCTCGTAGCACGGCAGTGCGCGCGCTCAGCGTCCGAAGAACGTGCGGACCGTCTCGTCCGCGACCTTCTGCACGAACTCCCTCGTGTCCTTGTCGAGCGCGCCGAAGTAGTCGTAGGGGTTGCCGACCGCCGACCGGCCGTACAGAGATCCATAGACGACGGCGGCCGCCAGATACTGGCCCGCGACCGTGGGATGGCTGCCGTCGTAGCCCATCTGCAGCTTGATGCCGGGCCGCTGGCGATAGGCCTCCCGATAGGCGGGTCCCACCGGAATGATCATCGCGCCGACCTCGTTGCCGACCGACAGCATCATCTGCTGCGTCCTCTCGAACATGTCGCTTTCGGCGAGCGGGTTCGGCTTTACGACCGCGGGAAGCCAGAGCAGCACCGTGCGTGCCCCGTGCTTCTTGATGATGCCGTCGTACTCGATCACCTTCTGGCGATAGCGGGCGCGGGCGGCGTCCGACATCGCCTCCTGAATGCTGCCGGCGAGCACGACGACCTGGAACGGCTCCTTGAAGCCGAGATTGCCGGGCGTCACCAGGAACTCGATGGGGTAGTGGTGCAGAAATGCGCCAGTGATGTGCACCGACTTGTAGCCTTCGCGAAGCTGCAGCGGCGGCGTGGCGGCAGCGGCCATGCGGTGCGTATGGGTCTGCAGCGCGCCGTTGTAGTAGACGAGGCTGTTGCCGACGAACAGCACGCGCTGCGGGCTTTCGACGGGTGACACCTTCACTGTAGGTGTGAGTGCCGTCTGGCCGAGCGCGGCCGGTGGCGCGAAGGCGAGCATTGCAGCCGCCAACGAGGTGGCGAAGGGGCGTTTCATCCTGATCTCTCCAAGCAGATGCCGTGATCCTGGGCCGCGGCCAACTCAATGCCACGTGCGATGAGTGCTGCGCGGTGCTCCGCCTATTCGAGCTTGATCTTGCCCTCACGCACCACGCGGCCCCACTTGTCGATCTCGCTCTCGATGAAACGAGCGAACTCCGCCGTGCTCATGGGACGGATATCGGCGCCGTCGGCCGCGAATTGCTTCTGCGTTTCAGCTGAGTTGAGCACCGCAGTCACTTCGGCGTGCAACTTATCGACGATTGCCTTGGGCGTGCCGGCCGGAGCCGCGAATCCCCACCAGTTGGCGGCCGCATAGCCCGGCACGCCGCTGTCGGCAATGGTCGGGACATTCGGAAACAGGGCGGATCGCTTCGTATCTGTCACGCCGAGCGCTTTGAGCTTGCCGCTGGTCACGTGCGGCTGAGAGGCGACGTAGGAGTTGAACAGCACCTGGCTGTGGCCGCCGACCACGTCGATCATCGCCGGGCCGCCGCCCTTGAAAGGCACCTGCTGGATGTCGACGCCGGCCATCATCGAGAACAGCACGCCGGCTGTATGGGTGAAGCTACCGACGCCAGCATTTGCCGCGATCAGATGGCCCGGCTTAGCCTTGGCGAGCGCGATCAGCTCACCGACCGTGCTTGCCGGCACGGAGGGATGCACCGTCAGCACGCTCGCCCCGCTGCCGAGGAACACGATCGGCGTGAACGATTTGATGGGGTCATATTTCAGCTTGTAGACGGCCGGATTGACCGCGTGCGCCAGCGACATCTGCAGCAGCGTATAGCCGTCGGGCGGGGCGTTGGCGACGATCTCCGTGCCGATCGTGGCGCCCGCACCAGCCCGGTTGTCCGGCTGCACCTGCTGGCCGATGCGCTTGCTCAAGCCGGTCGCGACGATGCGCGCAACGAGGTCCACGCTGCCACCCGGTGCGAACGGGATGACGAGGCGGATCGGCCGCGCCGGATATTCCTGGGCCGATGCGGCGATCGGAGCCAGCAGTCCGGCTGCGACGACCAAGGCTGCAATCGACCGTCTCATGCGCCGTCTCCATGTCTGGCTTGCAAGCCGGGCTTTTGGGGAAACCGTTCCGCCTCCACACAAGCATCTTGATGCCTCGCCACACCATAGGCGATGGCCAAGGCAGCGCAAGCGAGCGGTTGCAGCAAGCCGCTAAGCATGCTCGGCCAGCAGGCGGCGTACTCCGCCCGCCCACTGCGTGGCAGCCGACATCAGCAGGGCGATGTCGCTTTGCGTCGTGACGAAGGTGGCGCCGCGCCGGATTGCCTCGACCTGGCGCTCGACATCGCGGTTGCCGCCGCAGCCGGCCCACTTGCCGTTGGCACGGGCGACCTTGATGACGTGGTCCTGGGCCGCGACGATTTCGGGATGGTCGAACTGGCCGGCCTTGCCCATGTTGGCGAGCAGGTCGTTGGAGCCGACGTGGAGCACGTCGACGCCGTCGACCTTGGCGATCTCCTCGGCGTTGCGCAGCCCTTCGATCGTCTCGATCATCACGACGACTAAAGTCTGTGCGTTGATCTGCGGGACCAGCTCGGACAACGGCACACCGCGGCAGTCGTATTGCGGAAAGCTCGCGCCGACAGAGCGCTTGCCGATCGGCGGGAACTTGCACAGGTCGACTGCCTTGCGCGCCTCATCGGCGGTGTTCACGTCGGGGAAAACGATCCCGGTGGCGCCGTTGTCGAGCAGCATTGACACGTCCGGATCGGCAATTCCGCGCACCCGAACAAGTGGCGCCACGCCGAGCGCGAGGGCGACATTGCACAGGTTGGCGATCGTCTCGAGATTGAAGATCGCGTGCTGCACGTCGATGAAGATGAAATCGTGCCCGGTGGCACGCGCGATGCGCACGATGTCGGCCGAGCGGCCAAGCCGCACGGGCATGCCGAGTGCTGCATCACCAGCCGCCAGACGCGCCTTGACAGGGTTGACAAGCTGTTGCGGCGTCGTCAAAGCGGCGATCCTTAGGTGATGGTGACGGCTGTAAGTTGAGTCGAGGGCCGCGCCTTCGCGGGCCGAGGCCCGACACTCCACCGGGGGCGCGGAAGATGGGCCTCGCGTGCGCTCGACCCAACCCAATGCTCTCACAGCGCCGCCGCGGCAAGCCCATTACAGCGTGCACTTGCCGATCGTCTTGCGGCCACCGGCGAGCTTCACGGCCTCTTCGGCCAGCTCGTAGTTGGATACCTGCTCCGGCGTCGGGCGCTTGGCTGCCTCGACGTCACCGATGTCCACACTGTACTGCGTGTGCCACTCCATCCGCTTCTTGTCGAAGCCGGTGTTGACCGACCATATGCACCGCTCCGTCAGCGCCTTGATGGCGAACTCGACCGCATCTTGCGGCTTCTGCGTCGCCTCCATCACGGCCTTCAGCACCTTGGCCTTCTCGGTGCCCTCGTAATGCGCGCGATTGGCCTCGACCATCGCGGCAACGGTGTCGCGCAGCAGCGGCCTGTCGCGCTCGATCCATGCGGTCGAGGCACCGTAGGCGTTGAACAGGTAGTTGGGCAGGGTGTCGCCGAGGCGGGCCAGCACATTCAGTGTCGGCTTCTGCTTGAGCGCCAGGTACTCGTCCTCCGGATGCAGCGCGACGCCGTCGATCTGGCCCTGGATCAGGCCGGGCAGGCGCCCTGCCGTAGCGGCCGAGATGAAATTCGCATCCTCCACCTTGAGGCCGCCCTTCACCAGAATTTCGCGCCCCATACGCCAGTTGAAGCCGCCGACGCCGCCGCCGGTCGCGGACAGCCGCTTGCCCTTGAGATCGGCTGGCGTCTTGATCTCAGGTGCCACCATGTAGACGTGCGGCATGATCGGCGCGAGCCCCCAGATCTGCTGCACCTTGGCGCCGCGGCCGACCGCGACATCCGAGACCGAGATGATTGCCGAGCCCTGAGCTGCCGCCGCATTGGCCGCCGCGGACTGCCCGCCCTCGAACTGGACGATGTTGGCGTCGATGCAGCGCTTCTCGAAGAAGCCGAGTGCCTTTGCCGTGTAGGGCGCGGTATGCACGACGTTGGGCGGGGCCACCGCTACACCGATGTTGATCTTACGCATGGTCGTGCAGGCCTGCGCATGGGCCTCCGCGGCGATCGTTGCCGCTAGGCCTGCAGTCGTCACAACCATGGCGATACGTGAAATTCCACGCATTTGATCGTCCTCCCCTGATGCATTCGATCGTTGACTGCCGGGACATTGCCAGCAAGCCCCGGCCGCGACAAGGCTGCCGGATTGCGTAGGGGGAATGCCGGCCGCTGCGCCGGCACCATTGACCGCGCTGCCGCAATGGGCGATGCGGAATGCTGAGACCTCATCTCACACGAGGAGCCTGCCGTGGAATTCGGCGTTCAGTTCTTCCCTGTCGTCGCCCTGCACGAGAAGGCGCCGGCCCAATACTGGGGCGAGTGCCTTGAGCTGGCCGGCATCTGCGACGAGCTCGGCTACACATCCGTTCGCACGGTCGAGCACTATTTCCACCGCTACGGCGGGCTGTCGCCCTCGCCGCTGACGTTCCTCGCTGCGGCCGCCATGCGAGCTCGCAAGGCACGCCTCATCACCGGCGCCTGCCTGCCAGCCTTCAATCATCCACTCCAGCTTGCCAGCGAGATCGGCCTCGTCGATGCAATCTCCGGGGGACGTCTAGAGGTCGGCCTCGCGCGCGCATTCCTGCCGCTCGAGTTCGTGCGCTTCGGCGTCAGTCTGGACGAGAGCCGGGCGCGCTTCACCGAAGGTCTCGACGTTATCCGCCGCCTCCTGACGGAGGAGAACGTCTCGCATCAAGGCCGCTTCCACCAGTTCAAGGACACCACGACCTATCCACGGCCTACGCAGCGGCCGCACCCGCCGCTGTGGATCGCTGCCATCGCGACACCGGAGAGCTTCGTCAATGCCGGCAAGCTCGGTTGCGGCGTGATGGCGATCCCGATGACCGGCGGCAAGATGCAGGAGTTGCTTGGCATCTATCGCGACGCCTGGCGCAGTGCCGGCCATCCCGGCAACGGCCGGGTGATGCTGGCATTCCACATGTACTGTGCTGCGAGCGAGCAGCAGGCGCGCGAGGACAGCGAGGCCGACCTCAACTACTATCTATCTTCCGTCGTGGAGGCTTCCAGCGACTGGACCGGCGGCGCCTCGACCAAGGACTACCCCGGCTACGACAAGATGATCGCGGAGTTCGCCAAGGAGTCCTGGGCGACGCAGGTCGATAAGGGCGTCGCCTGGATTGGCACGCCGAAGCGCCTGATCGAGATGATCCGCGGCTATGCGGCAGAGGTCGGCGGCTGGGAGATCGCATCGATGCAGGTCAACTTCGGCGTGATGCCAAAGGCGAAGGCGGAGGCCTCGATGCGCTTGTTCGCGAGCGAGGTCATGCCCCATCTCAGGCGGGGGTGAGCTGGGCCGCCTGCGGGGCGCACCTCGCCAGTGCCCGGTCTGGGGCGACTTTAAGGATTCCATCGGAAGGAGCTGATCAACCGTGTCGACCTCCTGGATTTCGAAGCTCGTCGCAACCGCTGCAACCATGGTTCTTGCGCTGGCCTCGGCCAATGCGCAGGAACCGGTCGCATTCTACAAGGGCAAGACCGTCAGGTTCGTGGTCGGCTTCGGCACCGGCGGCGGCTTCGATGCCTACGCGCGGATGATCGCGCCACCACTTGGCAAGATGCTCGATGCTTCGGTGATCGTGGAGAACCAGCCCGGCGCAGGCGGCATCGTCGCGCTCAATCGCGTCGCAGCGGCGACGCCGGATGGACTGACGATCATGATCGTCGACGGCACCCCGGCAGCACTTGGCCAGCTCCTCGGCCAAGAGAACGTGCGCTACGACCTCGCCCGCATCGATCATCTCGGCATGATCTCGGCGACGCGGTTCGTCTGGCTCGTCGGCATCAACGCGCCGACCAAATCGCTCGCCGACGTGGTGAAGGCAGGCAAGCGGGTGCTGTGGGGCTCGGCCGGCCCCACCGATGGACCGACGGGTAGCGCCGCCTTCACCTGCGAGGCACTGGGCCTGCAATGCCGCGTAATACTCGGCTACAAGGGCTCGAACGACATGATCCTCGCCATGCAGCGTGGCGAGGTCGACGCCAACTTCCTGTCCGAAAGCAGCGCGTTCACGCTGCAGAAATCGAACCAGGCCCGGCCGATCGTCACGGCGGCGCGCACCCGCTCACCGCTGCTGCCCGATGTGCCGACGATATTCGAGAGCGCCAAGCTCGATCAGGACCAGCAGCGCCTGCTCGACTATCGCGCCAACCTCAACGATCTCGGCCGCATCCTCGTCACTACCTCTGGGACCGAGGCCCAGCGCCTGGCCATTCTGCGCGCCGCCATCAAGAAGGTCCTGACCGAGCCGGAGCTCGTTGCCGAGGGCGCCCGCACTGGCCGCGTGCTGGAGTTCCAGGAGCCGGCCATCGCGCAGGAGAAGGCGCGCAGCGTGCTGGAGGGCGTAAGCGCTGCTGAGAAAGAGCGCTTTCGGCACATCGCCTTGAAGAAATACCTGGAGTGATCGCCATGCAGCGCCATAGGCTCGGGCGGTCATGTTGGCGACGGCAGCTTCGGAATGCTACGGTAGTGTGGTCGCATCGCGCGCAATGTTGATGGGTCGAGGCCACCGTGTTTTTCCGCTCCAGCAAGTCAGCGGCCGACAAGCCGTCACCCGAGCCGGCAGGCGCCGGCTCCAGCCAGGCGGCACCGGCAACGGCAGCACAGCCGATCGCGTCCACCAGTCCCGCTCAAGCCCAACCGCCGGCCGCAGAGGCCGGCGCGCAGATGAGCGAGGAGGCGCAGCGGCGGGCAATGATCGCTGTCCATCAATCGATGGCCTTTGCGCAGATCGTCAATCTCATGTCGCGCTCGCCCGTGCACAAGTTCTTCACGCTGGCCGATCTCGAATGGCTGGTCATTCCACCGCTGACGACGGGCCAATTCGCGATTGCATCGGCCAAGCCGCAGCCGGATGCGCCGTCAATGCCGGTGGCGGTGGTGCTCTGGGCATCGGTCTCGGCTGAGACGGACCAGCGCCTGTCTGGCAATCCCGATGTGCCGGTCAGGCTTCGGCCTGACGAATGGCGTTCCGGCGACATCCTTTGGCTCATCGATTCGATCGGCGACCAGCGCGCCGTTCAAGGGCTGATGGATCAACTCGCCGGCACCCGCTTCGAAGGCCGCCCGATCAAGGCGCGTATCGTCAAGCGTCCGGCAACGCCGGCTGGTTGAGCCGCGCCTCCGCCAATTGGCCTTCGGCCCGCACTGTCGCCACGACAGTTGCTACCGCGGCGCGTCCGGGGCATAGGTGCGCGGCGCGTCGCTAAGCGCAGGTCGAACCCAAGCAACGATGAGCTGCACATGACCGAAAAAATC
>SXGT01593165.1_pt1 | contig 10394 bp, 9 predicted proteins | sample 3176221 | NCBI WGS metagenome assembly SXGT01 (sample SAMN11356862, study PRJNA531348) | freshwater metagenome | isolation source: freshwater sample F1-120 | place: China: Fuxian Lake, Yuxi | collected 2017-12-25
ACCTGGGGCAGGTAGAAGTCATCAAGGGCATGGCGTCTGCGCTGTACGGGGCCGGCGCCATGGGTGGCGTGGTGAACCTGGTATCACGACGTCCCGGAGACGACCTGGAGCGGGAAGTGCTGGTCAATCAGTCGACCCGCGGGGCCACAGACGGGGTGGTCTGGCTGTCATCCCCTGTGTCAGATGCATGGGGGATGACCCTGGTCGGCGGCGGTCATCGGCAGGAGCAGACGGACGCCGACGGCGATGGTTGGAGCGACCTCGCACACTACACACGCGGTATCGTGCGGCCCCGCGTCTTCTGGGACAACGGTCAAGGACAATCGCTGTTCCTGACGACAGGCTTCACCGAAGAGCGCCGCGCCGGGGGCACGCAACCCGGCCGGGTGATTCCCGCGACCGGGGAGTCCTACCGGGAGGGCTTGGAAACTCGGCGGTTCGACGTCGGTGGCCTCTGGCAGACGGTGGCTGGGCGCGCGGTCGTCACCGCGCGAGGCACGGTGGCGCGGCAGTGGCACGACCATCAGTTTGGGGAGACGCTGGAGCGGGATCGGCACGGGGTCGGCTTTGGCGAAGTCACCGTGCGGAGGGCGGCTGGGCGGCACACCTGGCTCGTCGGTCTCGCCGTCGAGCACGAGACCTACCACCCGAGGGATGTCCCGCAGTTCGCATACACCTTCACCACACCGGGCCTCTTCCTGCAGGACGACGTCGACGTGCGGCCCTGGCTGGCCTTGTCGATGAGCGGCCGCGTGGACCGTCACAGCGCATACGGCTGGTTTGCAAGTCCTCGTGTGTCGGCCCTGCTGCGGGCGGGGGAGTGGTCGACCCGTCTGTCGGCTGGGACAGGGTTCGTCGGTCCGACGCCGCTCACGGAAGAAACCGAGGCGGCAGGGTTGGCGCGCCTCCGGGTCGACGGTCCGCTCCGCGCCGAACGAGGACGTAGCGTCTCGGTCGACCTGACACGTACGCAGGGGCCGGTGTCCTACACGGCGACGCTGTTTGCGGGGCGCGTCGTCGATCCGGTGGATGTGGACCGGTCGGCGTACCGGCTGAGCAACCTCGACGACCCGACGACGAACGTTGGTCTGGAATTGCTTGGGCTCTATCGACGCGCGCCGATCGCGCTTACGGCCAGCTACACCTACGTGCGGGCGCGAGAACGCGTCGGTGGTGTGGTCGATGACGTGGCGCAGACACCAAGACACAGCGTCGGCGTTGTGGCCATGATGGAGAACGAAGACGGTCGTCTCGGGTTCGAGCTGTACTACACTGGTCGCCAGCGGGTGGACGCCAATCCGTATCGCACGAGCGGTGCGCCGTACCCCCTCATGGGCCTGTTGGCCGAGCGCCGCGTTGGCCGACTTCGCCTGTTCGTGAATCTCGAGAACCTGACTGACGTGCGTCAGCAGGACTGGGACCCGGTCATCCGCCCAGATCGGGCCGTCGATGGTCGTTGGACGGTCGACGGATGGGCGCCGCTGGACGGACGAATCGTGAACGGAGGGGTCCGGGTCCCGTTTTGACCTACACTGGGGGGACAACACCGCGGGAGACGAGCTATGAACGAATTGTCACGTCGGCACATCCTCTACGGACTTTCTTCGCTTGGTCTGGCTTCGCTTGCGGCCACCACAGTGGGTGCCCGGAGGGCGTCGGCACAGCCGACTGGGCTGGGTGTCGAACTGGAACCGTATCCGTCCGCGTGGCTGCCTGACGGGGTACGCTCTCGATTCGTCAACGACATCAATGGCTTGCGGGTCCACGTGCTCGAAGCCGGTTACGAGACGCGCAATCGACCGGCCTTGCTACTCCTGCATGGTTTTCCTGAGCTCGCCTACAGCTGGCGAAACGTGATGGTGCCGCTGGCCGAGGCCGGGTACCACGTCTTTGCTCCGGATGTTCGGGGCTTCGGTCGCACGACCGGCTGGAGCTCGGACTACGATGCGGACCTGGCTCCATTTCGTCAGCTCAACAAGGTTCGGGATTCGTTGGGTCTGGTGCACGCGTTCGGCTATCGGTCCGTGGCCGCGGTCATCGGTCATGATGCGGGTTCGCCGATGGCGGCGTGGTGCGGCGTCACGCGCCCCGATGTGTTCCCTGCCGTGGTCATGATGAGCGCACCGTTCGGCGGCACGCCCACGTTGCCCTTTGATACGGCCGACGACCCGCCACAGGCCAGCGGCGCGACCGGGCCCACCATCTACGACGACCTCGCCGCACTGCCGCAACCCCGGAAGCACTACCAGCGGTACTACACGACCCGCGAGGCCAATGGCAATATGTGGCACGCCAAGCAGGGTCTGCACGACTTCATTCGGGGCTACTACCACTTCAAGAGTGCGGACTGGGAAGGCAACAAGCCCTATCGATTGGCCGCCCGTACGGCCCAGGAGTGGGCGAAGATGCCCAACTACTACATCATGCAGCTGAGGCACGGTATGGCCGAGACCGTGGCCGAGGTGATGCCGTCCCCGGCGCAGATTGCGGCCAATACCTGGCTCCCGGACTCCGCCTTGCGGGTCTACGCCGAAGAGTACGGGCGCACCGGTTTTCAAGGCGGTCTCAACGGGTATCGCATGGGAGGCAGCAGCTTCGGCGCCCCGGAGGTGGAGCTCTTCGCCGGCCGGACCATCGATCAGCCATCCATGTTCATCAGCGGCGCCAGCGATTGGGGCACGTATCAGAACCCCGGATCCTTTGAGCAGATGCAGAATGAGGCGTGCACCGACATGCGCGAGGTGCACCTGGTGGATGGCGCCGGGCACTGGGTCCAGCAGGAACAAGCGGAGAAAACGATCCAGCTCTTGCTCGGGTTCCTCGGCCGCCTCGGCTAGCGCCGGCCACACGTGGGTAGGCTATCGGTCGAATCTCGAGGAGGAGTCACATGGCAAAGTACGCCACCGAGTGCATCGGCACGTTTTTCCTGGTCCTGACCATTGGCTGTACGGTTGTCGCGGACCTGCCGGGCGTGATCCCGCCACTCGCCATCGGGGCCGCGCTGATGGTCATGATCTTCGCGGGCGGCCATGTGTCCGGCGCGCACTACAACCCCGCCGTGACGCTGGCGGTGTGTATGCGGGGACGTTTGCCAGCGAAGGAAGTACTCCCGTATTGGGTCTCGCAGATCGTGGGCGCGGGTCTGGCCGCTGCCGCGGTGGGATTCCTCCGCGCAGGGGTTGAGACGACGGCCGGCGCCCCCGCGGTCGGTCTAGCCCTCCTCGCAGAGTTCCTCTTTACGTTTGCGCTGGCCTACGTGGTCCTGAACGTCGCGACGGCGAAAGGAACGAACGGCAACTCTTTCTACGGACTCGCGATCGGTCTGACGGTCATGACCGGGGCGTTCGCCGTCGGTGACATTTCAGGTGGTGCCTTCAATCCGGCCGTCGCCATCGGCGTGTCGCTGATGGGATTGTCGGCCTGGAGCAGTCTGTGGATCTTTCTGGTCGCCAACCTGGCCGGCGGCGCGGTCGCGGCATTAGTGTTCAAGGGGTTGAATCCAGGCGACCGGTAGCGGGCGACGGCAGGCGGCCCAGGACGGCGCTGAGGGCAACCGATGATCTCAAGAGTGCTTCTCGTCGTGGCCTCGGTGTGCGGCGTCGCCGTCGCGGCGCACGCCCAGCATACCGGGGCTGCCGGCGGTGGTGTTGTGGCGCTCACGGCGCATCGCACCGGCGAGTTCGAGGCCACCTTGACGGTGCGATCGCCCGAGTCCGATGCGCGGCGCTGGTCCGCGCGCTTCCAGTTTCCAGGTGACCTTGACGGCTGGGACTACGACCTGGACACGGAGAGGTTCAGCCTCTACGTGCCCCACGACTATGACCCCTCCGGTGAGCCCTACGGAGTCGTCGTGTGGGTGTCTCCGCGCGAGAGCGGTGCCATTCCGCCGGGCCTCCGACCCATCTTCGACGAACGCCGCCTCATTTGGATTGGCGCCAACAACGCCGGTAACCAGCGTCACCTCTTTCCCCGCGCAGGCCTGGCGCTCGACGCCGCCTACAACGTCGACCGTTTCTATCGCATCGACACCGAGCGGGTGTTCGTGTCCGGGCTCTCCGGTGGAGGGCGGATGTCCGCGATGGAGGCCGTGGCCTATCCCGACGTCTTTGCTGGCGGCATGCCGATCATCGGAGTCACGACGTATCTCAGCGTGGCGTTGGGGGCCAACCCGAGCCAGCTCGTCCCGCAGTTCCCCACTCCATCGCCCGAGCTGCTGGCGCGCGCGAAGCGGCACCCGCTGGTGATCATCACCGGGAGCGGTGACTTCAATCGAGAGGAGTGCCAACTCACCGCCGCGGCCTACGAGCGCGACGGCTTTACCAACCTGCACTTGCTCGACATCGACGGCATGGGACACGAGATGCCGTCGGTCGAGGACTTCGCCCGCGGCCTGGACTTGCTGCTTGGGCTGCCCGCGGACGACTAGCAGGACCTCTGTCCCGTCGACTGGGCCGCTGCGAGGCCGATCGCCGCAGGGGACCGGACCCGCAACGGCGCGAGGCGCTGGCTCCGCCGCTCTGCTCCGACGCGCTCGACCGATCGTCGACTGGTCTGCCGCTGGGAGCGGTGGCCGCAAAACGGCTACAATACGGCCCATCATCCGAAGCGAATCCGCGCTGGCCGGACGTCGGCCCGCCAGGCGGTCGCTGCCCGTGCCTGTCGAGGAGGACGACTCATGACACTCTCCGTGCGCATACTGGTAGCCCTGGCCATCGCCCTGCCGATGCTGCCAGCTGACGTGGACGCGCATTTCATCCTGGTCGAGCCCGCGTCCTGGATCGTAGAGAACGAGCTTGGCGATCCCCAGAAAGTTGGGCCGTGTGGCGGAGACCCTGGCGGCGAGAACGCCGATGTCCTGACGGGCGCGGTCACCGAGGTTGTCGGCGGTTCCGACCTGCACCTCAAGATGCAGGAGACGATTTTCCACTCGGGCCACTACCGCGTGGCGCTGGCGGTGCACTCGCGGAACGAGTTGCCGCCGGACCCGATCACGTTTGAGAAATACACCGATCGGGGACTGTTTTCAGTCTGGGGCGCCATTCAGAGCCCGCCGCAGATTCCGGTGCTCGCCGATGGGCTGTTCAGGCACTATCCGGAGGAGGGCCAGACTGCGTCGTTTCGGCCCGAGACCCCGATGCCGCCATGGGAGACGGACATCGAACTCCCGAACATCACGTGCGAGCGGTGCACACTCCAGGTGATTCAGTTCATGGCGGATCACCGATACAACCAGCCAGGCGGGTATTCGTATCACCATTGCGCTGACTTGAAGATCACCGCAGATCCGTCGAAGCCAATCGACGAGGGCTGGCCGACGGCGTCGTCGGACGACTAGCTGGACGGAACGCGAAAGCGAGACAAATCATGCGCCAGGTGCCACCCGCTCGACGCCCTGTGATCTGTGTCATGGCTGCCCTTGTGGTGGCGGTATGTCTGAGCCCCGCCGGGGCCGACGCTCAGCGGGGCGCGGCTGATGGGGAGTGGGGGGTCTTCGGGGCGGACGCCGGCGCGACGCGTTACTCGCCGCTCGATGAGATTGACTCCAGCAATGTCGCGAATCTCAAGGTGGCCTGGCGTTGGAGCGCTCGTGACCAGGGCACACCGCCGCCGTCGGGCCGCATGCAGATCAGCCCGCTGGTGATCAATGGCGTGCTGTACACCACTGCCGGCAATCAGCGCAATGTGGTCGCGCTTGATGCCGCCACCGGAGAGCTCCTGTGGGGCTGGCAGCCGGGCGACAACGAGCGACGTTGGGGCGACATCATCGAGCCGGTCGCGCGGAGCGCCGGACGTGGCGTGAGCTACTGGACGGACGGCGCCGGCGACGAGCGCATTTTCGTGGTGACGCCCAGTTTCCAGCTGGTGGCTCTGGAGGCTCGCACGGGCAATCGGGTAACGGCATTCGGCGACGCGGGCGTCGTGGACATGATGGACGACCTGCGGTGGGCCGAGCGGCCGGCCGCGCTGAGAGCGGGCAGGGTCGCCAACACGTCTCCGCCAGCGATTCTCGGGAACGTGCTGGTGGCGTCGGTATCGATGCACACCGGGAGCGTGCCGACCAGAGCGTCCCCGAATGAAATGTGGCCGATGAACATCCCGGGCGATGTCGTGGCGTACGACGTGCGCACTGGCCGGCGGCTCTGGCGCTTCAACACGATTCCGAGAGCGGGGGAGTTCGGTGTCGAGACCTGGTTGAAAGCGGATGAGCGCCTCTGGAACGTGGGCACCGGTACCCACCCGTGGGTCGAGGAACATCCTGAGTTGCTCGATGCCTCGTGGAAGTACACCGGCAATGCGGGCCACTGGGCGCCGGTGACGGTAGACGAGGAGCTGGGCCTGTTTTACGTGCCGACCGAGACCGCCACGAACGACTATTTCGGTGGCTACCGGCCGGGCGCGAACCTCTTTGCGAACTCGGTCATCGCACTCGACGCGGAGACTGGGGAGCGGGTGTGGCACTACCAGCTCACCCACCATGAGTTGTGGGACTACGATATCCCGACGGCCCCCATTCTCATTGACCTCGAGGTCGACGGCGCCCCTGTAAAAGCCCTCGTGCAGCTCTCGAAACAGGGGTTTGCCTATGTGCTCAACCGCGAGACGGGCGAGCCCGTCTGGCCTATCGAAGAGCGCGCCGTGCCGCAGTCGGACGTACCGGGAGAGTGGACGTCACCCACACAGCCTTTTCCCACCAAGCCGCCCGCATTTGAGCGCCAGGGCATTCTCGAGGACGACCTCATCGACTTCACGCCGGAGCTCCGTGCCGAGGCGCTGCGGGTGGTCGAGGACTACCGGCTCGGACCGCTCTATACGCCGCCCTCTGTGATCGAGCCGGGCGGCAACAGGGGGACACTCGCGCTCCCCAGCGCTGGCGGTGGTGTCAACTGGCCCGGAGGCGCGGTGGATCCCGAGGCGGACATCCTCTTTGTGCCGTCCCTGACGCGGCCGCAGCTGTTTGCCTTGACGGACGGCACCGAAGGGACCGGCGTGCGTCACCACATTTCGTTCGCCGGAGGCGCCCCGACCGTCCGTGACCTTCCCCTGGTGAAGCCTCCCTACGGCCGGATCACCGCGATCGATCTGTCGGTGGGCGAGATCCTGTGGCAGGTGCCGCACGGCGAGACGCCTCGGTACATCCGCGAGCACCCCGACCTCCAGGGCGTAGACGTGCAACAGACCGGGATTCAGACCCAGGGATCCGGGCTGCTCGTGACGTCGACTCTGCTGTTCTCGGGGGAGGGGGCGCAGGGCGCACCGGTCCTCCGGGCCTACGACAAGCGAACGGGTGACGTCGTCCATGAAATCCCGCTGCCAGGTGGACCAACGATTGGGTTCCCGATCACCTACGTCGCGGACGGCCAGCAGCACCTTGTCGTCGCGGCGTTGGATGAGGAAAACATCGCGGAGTTGGTCGCGTTCACCCTGCAGTAGGCGACCGTCGGGCGTCGGAGCCGCCATCGGGACTCGGTCCCTTCGCACAATTTCGCGCTTCCGCAGTCATTTGCGTCGCCTGCCTACGCACCCCCCCGCTTGGGGTAGGAGACGAAAAAGACCTGATTCCAGGGGCTCCCCCGCGGATCGTCGATAAAACCAGAGGCGGCATGTAGTTTGCTGTTCTGGTGGCCATACAAGGTGGCTAGGGTTGGCCCACTGATGGTCCCTTCCGACACCGGAGGCAGACGATGCAGGGCGGTGGTCTCACGGAGCTCGAGCACGTACGCGGGTCGAATCGTCCTCAATCACTGCGGTCGGCGCTGGTCATCACCGGGCTTGCTGCCGCGAGCTGCGGGGTCGGGGCGGTCGGCACCCTCCTGTTCCTGACACAAGGGCCAGTTCACCCGGGCGCGCACGTCGCGCAGGCTCTCGACGCCGCGCGCGAGGCGCTGTCGAGCGTGCTCACCACGCCAGATGCCGGCGCGCCGCGGGTGTCGCCACCCACGACGGCAGACGAGCGCGCCCTGTCGCGGGCGGAAACGACCAAACGGCGGATCGCGGTGAGTCCACGGCCGGTCACGGGGGCACCGGTCGAGGATCACCAGGGAGGGTGGGTTCCGAGGGAGCCGGCCGCGTTCTTCAGCCCGGACCGCTTCGTTCCGTCGGTGCCTCGCGCAGCCCAGCCAGCCCTCGCGCTCCGGCGCGATCACGGCACGGCCTCGTCCGAGATTGCGGTCGGCGGCCAGGTCGTCTTGCCAGTAAAGACGACCGACGTCCACCCCGTCTACCCGCACGTGGCCAGGCGTGCTCGAATCGGGGGAGTGGTTGTCCTCGAAGCGATGATCACCGCAGAGGGGAATGTGTCGGACGTCCGTGTCGCCACCTCCGCACCGTTGCTCGACGACGCTGCGCTGGCCGCCGTCCGACGTTGGCACTACGAACCGGCCCGGCTCAATCACGTGCCCGTTTCGGTGCCCGTCACCATCAACGTCGCCTTCTCGCCCTACTAGGCTCGGGGCCACGACCGATGTGTGAGATTCCGCATGTCGCCATCTGACAACTCCGCGCCAGGCGGGTCACCGAGGGCCCTCGACGGTTTCACGACCGTTGTGAGGGCGCCCACGGCGGCGACGGTGCCGACCCCGGCGGCCCTGGCTGCGGCCACGCCCTCCGGTACGGCGGCCGCCCCTGGCGTCGCGCGAACCGGCCGTCGGTCATCTCGCGTCGGGATAGGTCTGCAGCGGCCCGTGACGGCGGAGATCGACGCCTCCGGAACCGCCCAGGGGCCCGTCGCGGCGCGCATGGCGTCGCTGAGCCCGGCTGGTGCGTTTCTGGAAATCAGCGCGGACTACGCCATCGGATCGACACTCCATGTCGGGTTCAGACTGCCCCCGCGCTTCACCCTCATCAGCTGCTCCGCCGTGGTGCGCAGTCGCCGAGGTGGATGCGGAGTCGGCGTCGAGTTCGTGGAACTCACACCTGCGGACCGCCAGCAGATAGAAAGTTTCGTGGCCGGGCTCCTCGGCGGCCGCGCACCGGCTCGCAGCTGACGCATCCGGGTCAGGCCCGGCAGCCGCAGCTTGAACCCAAGAACATCGCGCTGTGTAGCTGTGGTGGCGCGTGGTATATGTGGTTGTTAATACTCGTGCAACCGCACCGATGAGCCGACAGCACCGTCGCGTCCTCCCGCTTGTCACCGTGGCTGCTGCCTTGGTGGCCTCACTCGGGGCGTCGCTGTCTGAGGCGCAGCTGTCGGGGGAGTCGGCCCCGCACGCCATCGCCCCACTCGTTGCAGAATATTGCGAGGCCTGCCACGGGTCGCTCACCCAGACGGCTGGCCTCGACCTGTCGACGCTGGTCGGCCAACGTCCGCTGGTCAAGAACCGCGAAATCTGGAACCGCGTCATTGACGTGCTGGAGGAGGGCCGCATGCCGCCGGCCCGAGCGCCGCAGCCGCCTGCCCAGATCCGCGAACAGATGGTACTGGCGCTGCACCGGGAGCCAGTCATACCTCCGACTCATGATGGACCTCATGGTGGCCGCGTTCCAGTCGGACGCCACGCGGGTCTGCACGTTCATGCTGGACCATGGCCAATCCAACCGTTATTTCAACTTCATTCCGGACGTCACCGGTACGTGGCACGCGTTGTCACACTACAAGAACGCGTCCGGCAAGACGGAGGACGATGACGGCGTCACGTCGTGGGAGTCGGTCGAGCAGAAGCGGGCGATGTATGCCGAGGTCATTCGCTGGCATCACCGGCAGGTCGCGTACTTCCTCGATCGGTTGCGGTCCGTGGTGGAACCCAATGGTGGCACGTTGCTGGACAACAGCATGATTGTCTATGGCGCCAGTCTTGGTGACGGCAACGAGCATGACGCGGAACATCTCCCTACCTTGTTTGCCGGCAAGGGTGGCGGCACCATCAAGACGGGTCGCTTCGTTGATCACACACAACCCACGGACCTGGCCCGCGTGCACCTGGGATTGTTGCAGCGTATGGGGCTCTCGATCGACACGTTCGGGAAGGCTGACGCCCCGCTCGACGGCCTCGCTGGCTAGCCGAGACACACGATACGCCGGATCCCGCGATGTGGGCACAGGCCTCGGACGGTGACGGACCTGCCGGCGCTCGTAGCCGCCGAGTGGGAGGCGCATCGCGGTGAGTGACATCACGTTGACGGTGAACGGTCAGACACGCACCGTGGACGTGGACCCCACGACGCCGTTGCTCTACGTGCTGAGCGTCGACCTCGGTCTCCGTGGACCAAAGCTCGGTTGTGGCCTGGGTCAGTGCGGTTCGTGCACCGCTATTGTCAACGGTCAAGCCGAACGCACCTGCGTCACGGCCGTCAGCCTGGTCGCAGGAGCGACCATCACGACGCTCGAGGGACTGGGGACGCCGGAAGCGTTACACCCCTTGCAGCAGGCCTTCATCGATGAGCAGGCGGCGCAATGC
>SXGT01252189.1_pt1 | contig 10393 bp, 8 predicted proteins | sample 3176221 | NCBI WGS metagenome assembly SXGT01 (sample SAMN11356862, study PRJNA531348) | freshwater metagenome | isolation source: freshwater sample F1-120 | place: China: Fuxian Lake, Yuxi | collected 2017-12-25
CGCCGCAAAGGGCCATTCGAGGCTCATCGACACGAAACCGAACGCCATCACCAGTCCCGGCACAGCGATGGGCAGCATCACCATCAGATCAAGCAACCAGCGTCCTGGCAGTTTGGTTCGAACAAGAATACGGGCTGCTGCTATTCCAACGACGATGTCCAACACAACCGCGCACCCTGCAAGAAACAACGAGTTTCGAATCGCTCCCGCGGCAAGCGGATGTTGCAGCGCATTGGTGAAGTTTGCCCACGTGAAGGCCTGCGGCAGGATCGAGCGATACCAGCTTCCGGAGACCGACAATGCGCTGAGGAGCACCCCGATGTGAGGCATGCACGCAATGAGTGCCACGCCGCCAAGGAGTGCCCATGCGCCGATCGTCCCACGCCAACCCAACACACGTTCCGTTCGTCTCACCGATGCCTTGGTCGATGCCGCCCCGCGAGATCGACCGAGGGTGACGCGTCCAATGAGGTAGATGCTCGTCGCGACAACGAACATCACAACAGTGAGTGCGTATGGCTGCCGAGACGATTCAATCTCTTTGAGTCCATCGAAAATCTGCACACTGGTGACGGCGCGAAAGCCGAACATGAGCGGAGTACCAAGTTCCGTAAAACTCCAAACGAAGACGATGGTTGCCCCCGCAAAGAACCCTGGGCGAACCATGGGAAGGGTGATGCGAACGAATCGTTGCCACGGAGACGCGCCGATGTTGCGTGCAGCTTCTTCGAGCCCTGGATCGATATTGGAAAGCGACGCGAGGATGTTGAGGTACAGGATTGGATAGAGCGCCAGACTCTGTACCACGATGATGCAGAAGAAGCCGCCGTGTAGTAGAAAGTCGATGGGATCGTGAATGATCGAGCAATCGAGCAAGAGCGTGTTCAGCGAGCCAGTTCTTCCAATAATCGCCTTGAGTCCAATCGCTCCTACGAACGGGGGCAAAATGAGCGGTGCAAGGAGGACTGCGTTGAGAAACCCCTTGCCCCAAAACGCACACCGAGCGCTGACAAGCGCCATCGGAAAAGCGACCAGCGCCGCACCAAGCGTCGTGAGCGCCCCGATCGTCAGTGCATTGATGAGGCCAGCGCGCAACTGCGCGTCTCGCAGTACATCCATCAGATGGAAAAGCGTCCAACCAGAGTCGTCGTGTACGGCCCCACGCACCGAGTACCAAATCGGAAGGAGCAGGAATCCTGAGAGAAAAATCAGGAGACCGGCGAAAACACAGGCATCAATTCGACGGGCTCGCACGCACGGCAAGGCTATCGCAGGAGTTCAAGCCGACAACCCAATCCGACCAGTCAGCCCCAGTTCGAGAGCAGGTACGCCAGATCGACGCCATCAACAACTCCGTCTCCGTTGACATCGCCACCACTGGTTCCCCCCCATCCACTAAGCAATGTTGCGAGATCGACGCCATCAACCTGACCGTCCTGATTCAAGTCTCCCACGATGGCCGGCATGATCCACGCGAGCGAGAAGGACGCTGCCGTCGTCGCCGTGCCGAGCCGCTTGACTTCGAGGACATACTCCCCTGCCAGGAGATTGGAAACATAGAGATGTTCAATATTGTCGACTGCCGATCGACTCGCGACATTTCCAGCACCGTAGTACGCCGCTCCCGCCTCACCCACCAGTGATTCGAGCGCACCCGACGTGTTGACTCGATAGAGCGTCAAATCGATGTCTGCAATCGTCGGCGCTGCGATCGCACTCGTGGCGGTACGGTGCCACGTGGCAATCACTGAGAGTTCTGCGATTGGCCGCGTCGAACGGATCCGGTAGTAGCGGGTTGCCGCTGATGGAATCACCTCGAAATCCCATCCTGCCTGGGGAATGATCGCAGCGGCCGCAGATGTCGCCGCACCATCGCGCTCTCCCCCAGTCAGAATGCGGTGACTTCGATCAACATTCACCACATCCACACCGTAGGTCGAGTCGAGTGGTTTCGAGGTCGCCCCTCGAATCACACCGCTGGCGGTGGGATTGTTCGTCCATCCAGTGCGGTGCCGCGCACCCGCGAGCAGCGACGCCTTGATGACGGTCGATTCATCGGCGTTGGGATTGGTTGAGACACTTGGATGGGTCGCTGCGGTCTGATAGAGCAGTGCGGTCACCGCGCTCACCACCGGCGTCGAGAAACTCGTGTAGTCGCCGGGGGCAACGATCTCTGGCTTCATCCGACCGACTCCATCGGCACCGGTCGGAAGCAACCCATGCGAATGATTTCCGCTCATTACCCCGCATGAGATGCCGTGGTACCCCATCGCCATCATCGGATAGGTCGCCGACGTCGCGCCGTTATTCATTCCAACGAGATAGAGCGTGTCATCTCGGTTCATCGCCCAGTCGGCGCGGCGGAGGACTTCGTTGTCTCCAGCGGTGGGAACCGACCCCGAAAATCCACCGATCCAGCTATGGTTGAACACCTTCACTCCCAGCGGCGCAACCGCTGGAGGGGTCGCCGCCCCAGCACCGTATCGCAGGTTCGCTGAGATGTAGTTGTTGACCTCCCACAGGTAGATCTGAGCAATGCCTGGAGCAACGCTCGCAGTGTTTGAATAGAACGACTTTCCGACAAATGTCGCGTGGCTGCTCACAACGGGCACACCACTCTGCGCTAGAAATGTCTTCCCGGCGAACTCGCTGAGAGTCTGATCGGGACCGTACGTCAATCCGCCTGCTTCGGGTGCTTCGACCTGTGCCGCGCCGACTCCTGATCCTGTGGGGATCGCCTGCCCCGCAAGGCGTGCCACGAGCGCGTCGTAGCCAATCTCGTCGGCGATCGCGTGACCCGCGAGCGACAACACAACCGCGCACGCTGCCAACGCGTGCGGACCATGACACTTCTTGGCTGCCTTCAATTCGATCGTCACGGGATTACCCTAGCATTGCGAGGCCGAAAGGCAAGAAATGCCAGTTCAAAAAGAGACAATTCTCGTCACCGAACCCTTGATTGATGCGCCGCTCGCGTGGCTTCGAGGCCAGTACACGGTTGTTGAGGGCTCGAGCGAATCGACTGCATTTGCGAGCGCGGCTTCACGTGCTATAGGACTTGTCGTGCGCACCTACACGCGCGTCGATGCATCGCTGCTCGACCGGCTGCCACAGTTGCGTGTCGTCGCACGCGCTGGAGTCGGAGTCGACAACATTGATCTTGTGGCCTGCGCCGCACGTGCGATTCCGGTTGTCCACACTCCCGATGCAAACACCCAGGCAGTCGTCGAATACCTCGTATCACTACTGGCTGGGGCGCTTCGCCCCCCTACGTTTCTTGATCAGGCTCTGACACTTGCCCAGTGGGAAGCCCTTCGCTCACGGAGCGCCCCGCCTCGTCAGATGAGTGAGATGACGCTCGGGATTCTCGGGTGCGGTCGGATCGGCAGGCGCGTTGCGCAGGTTGCCACAGCCATCGGATTTCGAGTGCTCTTCAATGACATCGTGCCGATCGACACCGTCCACTGCGGGGGCGCGACACGCGTCGACCTCGACCAACTCTGCAGCGAATCGGACGTCCTCACCTTCCATATTGACGGACGCCCCTCGAACCGTCACTTTGTCTGCCAGCGGCTTTTCGACCTCATGCGTACTGATGTCACAATCGTGAACACCTGTCGCGGAATGGTGGTTGATCAAGAATGCATCGCTCGGTTTCTTCGCTCGAACCCAACTGCGCAGGCGCTGCTCGATGTCCATGAACCCGAACCGATCACGAGCGCCTCACCACTCCTTGGGCTTCGAAACGCTCACCTCGCTCCGCACCTCGCGAGCCGTACGGCGACCGCGATGGCCAACATGAGTTGGGTGGTTCGCGATGTTGTCGAGGTCCTCGAAGGACGCCCCCCATCCCATCAGGCGCGCATTCACGCTGCATGCGATGGTTGATTGGCCTTCGTCACCGCCAGATCGCTGCCGAGCCCCACTTGCATGAGGTGGGCCCGCGGCCCGTGCACCTTGCCCTGCTCTTCTTTCAGACGGCGCCTCGCGCGCTCGCTCGGATAGTCGCTGAACACCATCGCCTTCACCGTTGCGAAGAGCCCCGGTAGCCCTGAGAATGTGTAATCCACTGCAGTTGGTTCATAGCCGCAGTGCACCATGCAGTTCTGGCACTTGGAGTTTCCAGATGCGCGACCATAGTTCGCCCACACCGTGTCGCTCATCAACTCAGCGAAGGTGTCGACATACCCCTCGTTCAAGAGGTAGCAAGGTTTTTGCCATCCAAAAATGTTGAACGTTGGATTTCCCCACGGCGTGCACTCAAACGAACGCTTTCCCATGAGAAACTCAAGAAAGAGCGCTGACTGATTGAAGCGCCACTTCTTGCGACCATCACTGCGATTCGAGAGCACCATTTCGAAGAGGTCGTGCGTATGCGATCGCTTAAGAAAACTGGATTGGTCAGGCGCCTTGTCGTAGGCGTATCCCGGACTGACCATCATTCCTTCGACCCCAAGGTCCATCATCTGGTCGAAGAACTCGCGCACAGCGTTGGGATCGGCTCCCTCGAACAGCGTGGTGTTCGTGGTGACGCGAAACCCACGCGACACCGCGAGACGAATGCCTTCGATCGCTTTGCGAAAAGTCCCCTCTCGACACACCGCGAAGTCATGGTGCTCTTCAACGCCGTCCATGTGGACGCTGAAGGTGAGGTACTTGCTGGGCTTGAACCAACCCTCCTCAAGTTTCTCCTTGAGAAGCAGCGCGTTGGTGCATAGATAGATGTACTTGCCGCGGGCGACGAGCTGTTCGACGATTTGCGGCATCTGAGGATGTAGGAGCGGCTCACCCCCAGGGATCGAAACCATGGGAGCGCCACACTCGTCGACGGCCTTCATGCACTCCTCGACTGAGAGCTGGCGCTTGAGGATGTGCGCTGGATATTGGATCTTGCCACAGCCCGCGCACGCAAGGTTGCACCGTAAGAGCGGCTCGAGCATGAGGACGAGGGGATACCTCGAGCGCCCCCGAAGGCGTTGCCGCAGCACATAGCTCGCGACCGTCCACATCTGACTGAGAGGTACTGGCATGGGAAATTCCGAACTGTTTCGGAAAGGCGATCGTAGCAACCCCCATGGTGCTTTGTGGCAAGATGGCGGTCACTCCAGCGATGGCTCTCGCGAGCTTTCCCGACACCCTCTCGGCGTACATCTCGCGCGTTGTGCGATCAAGGCGCTCAACCCTCACGAGGAGAGCGCACGACTCGAGTACCTTGAGTGCGATGGAGGTCTTGCGCACGGACACTGCTTCGCCATTCGACCGCTCCGACGAGTCGCTTCTCGAATCGCACCTGCGCGGCGATCCCACTGCATTCGCCACACTTGTTGAGCGCTATCGCAGAGAATTGCACGGCTTTTTGACCCGCTTTTTGGGGTCGAGCGCTGCCGCCGACGATGTCTTTCAGGAGACTTTTCTGCAAGTTCACCTCTCGGGCGAGACCTTCGATCAATCGCGTTCGTTCAAACCGTGGCTGTACACCATCGCCGCAAACAAAGCACGCGATTTTCATCGCAAACGCAAGCGTCGGCCTGCGGTGAGTCTGCAGACCCCTGTTGGAAAGACCCAAGATGGCGCGATGCTGATCGACATGGTTGAGTCGCCACAGGCACGCCCCGAACTCGCAAGTGAGGTTGCTGACCAGGAGGGGATCGTGAAGGGCGTGCTCGACGGCCTCCCGGTGCATCACCGCGAAATCATTTTGATGGGCTACTTCGAGAAAATGAGCTACCAACAGATCGCAGACGCACTCATGATTCCACTTGGAACTGTGAAGAGCAGATTGCACGCTGCAGTCGCACTCTTTTCGTCGCAGTGGCGTAAGGCGCGAGGAGACTCAACGGGCAACCTTGGAGATGTATGACCGACCATAACGAACCAACGCTTGATTCCGATGACGCTGAGGCACTCGACGCCCTCATGGAGTGCCGCTTCGAGTCCGCTGCAATCGATCGCCTTGCCGAGCCGCTGCGCGCGCGCGCACGCGGTTTGCTCAGTGACCTTCGAGCGATCGACGAGTATCCAGTGAGTGAACCATCCGATGCGCTCGTCGACGCAACGCTCGCGCGCATCGCGCAGGCTGAGCGTCAACAGGCCGAACGCCTCTCGGTACCCGCGCAATTGTCCCTGCGACGAAGGCTGCATATACCCAACATCGTGGCAGTGGCGGCGGTGTTGCTGATCGCTGCTGGAGTGGCGTTTCCAGTCGCGAGTCAGGTGCGCGCGAGCAGTTCGCAGGCGATGTGCGCGAGTGGGCTGCGCACGCTTGGCAGCGGGATCGCGGCATATGCGTCAGATCATGCTGGCGCGATGCCCAGCGCACCTGCGACTGCGTCGATCCTCCCGCTGACTTCGACGAGTGATGCAGGGATTCTCGAGAACGCCCGACACCTTGAGATGCTCTCTCAGAAGGGGTATTGCGATGCCAAGTGCATCCGATGTAACGGCGCACGCAATCTGTCGTTTCGGGTGCCCCTCCACACTGCCCAGACCTCGCTGACTCGTATCGGTCGAAGCGCCATCGCAGCGGATGCCAATCCGGTTCAGGCGATTCTGACGCGCGGGGCGACTCCATCTTCGCTCGAACTTCGGTCGCTCAACCACGAACAGGTCGGTCAGAACGTGCTCTTCTCGGATGGCAGTTCGTTCTGGACGATTACCCCGCTGCTCCCTGCGGGCCCACAGCGCGTACGTGACAACATTTGGGTGATCCGCAGCGCGAGCGGAACAGCGACGATCAACCTCAAAGAGTGCTCTGGGTCGCCCACCGACATCTTTCTTGCAAATTGAGGCCTGCCGTTGCGAAATCGGGGTGAAGGCTGTACCCTTCTCGACCCCCCGAAGCGAGGGTTTCAACCATGCCAAAACAAAAGACACATAAAGGTCTCGCCAAGCGCGTCAAGATCACCAAGAGTGGAAAGGTGAAGTTCTATTCGCCGAACAGTCGCCACCTCAAGAGCAACAAGCGCGGGACGACCGTTCAGACCTATCGCAAGGCTCGCTTCGCGCGAAGCGGCGACATGAAGATGTATGGCAAGCTCTTGAATCGATCGCTTCTCTCTGAACAACAGCATGAGGCCAAGGCACTTGCCGCTGTGACGGCATCCGCCTCCACGACCGAGGCTGCCACAAAGCCCGCGGCAAAGAAGCCGACCCACCGAGGCGTCAAGAAGGTTGTCAAGGCTGCAGGAAAGAACTAGTTCACGGCTGCCTCAAGCAGCCGAATTCGCACTGCCCGCCGGGATCGAAAGTCCGTTCAAGTGGACGGCCCCGTCGAGCGAGCCTCTCAGGACAGCACACTGAAGGCATAGTTAGGAGTCACTGTCATGGCACGAGCACGAAAGGGCGCGGCACGAACGCAAGCCCGTCGAAAACTGCTGCGCGAAGCGCGCGGTTACTTTGGAACCAAGAGTCGTCTGAAGCAACAGGCCAAGGTTGCGCTGATGCGCGCTGGTCGCAACGCGTGGATTCATCGCCGATTGCGACGCCGTGATTTCCGCAGCCTTTGGATCACCCGCATCACGGCCGCCTGCCGAATGCGCGGCATTCGCTACAGCCAGTTCATTGCCGCGCTCGGCAATGCAGGCATCTTGCTCAACCGAAAGATGCTGAGCGAGATTGCGATTCACGATCCCGTGACGTTTGATGTTCTTGCCGCAAAGGTTTCAGGAGCACGACCCGCGGCCGCTGCGGCATAAGTCGACGAATCCGGTGAGACGAGCCCCCCCCACCCCCGCCCGTTCGCCACAAGCGAATGCGCGGGGGTTTCTTGTTTCGTCGGCGCACTGGCGCGGGGGATTCGCGGCGGTCGCAGTGTTCTTGATTGTGGTGTCGATCGGCGCGACGAGAACAGTCGACGGGGTGCCGCGAGCACTGCCCGCGTTGGCGCGATTTTTGATGCACTTTCCTGCTCCAGCAGTATGGATGGTGAGCGCGCTTGGAGTCGGGCTCTTCGCGAGCAGATTGCTTGGGGTGCGTTCGCTCGGCTGGCAGATCTCGCTTGCAATTGGAGTCGCCCTGAGTCTCTTCGTCGACACGTTTCTCGGCTCGATCGGGTTTTTTGGGATCGCCCAACGACCAGGGGCACTCGCGGTTGTCGTGCTCGGCATGTTCCTGCTCTGGCGTGAGTACCAGCCTGATAGCAACGCGCCTGCGCACGGTCGAATCGCCCGTACCGCTGGGCCATGGCTCGCATGGACGATCGCTCCTGCGGTGGGGGTGCTTGTGCTTGCCGTCGTGAGCGCACCAGGATGGCTCTGGTCAACCGAGTTTGGCGGATACGACGCGCTTTCGTATCACCTCGAGCTTCCACGCGAGTGGCTCGCACTCGGTCGCATTCAGACACTGCACCACAACATCTACTCGTCGTTCCCGTCATTCCAAGAGGCGGCGAACTTGCACCTCATGTCGCTCAGCACAAACGCGCAGAGTGCTGCGCTCGACGCGCAGATTCTGCATGGCTTCATGGCACTCGCGGCAGCCTGTGCAGTCGGACGCCTCGCCCAGACGGTTCACGACCGCGCGTGCGGGGCGCATTACAAACTCGATCCGTTCTTGCCACGCGTGCGCAGCGCAGTAGGTTGGTGCGCCGGGGGCGTCTTTCTGGGCCTTCCGTGGATCATCGTGACGGGATCACTCGCGTACTGCGAGATGCCAGTGCTGCTCTTCTTTGCTGCGGCGCTCACCGTCACGCTCGCGTTCGAAACGACGACCCTCACCCGCACATTCGTCGCGCTCGCGATTCTGTGCGCGGGGGCGATGGGAGCCAAACTGACCTCAGGACTCTTCGTTGTTGCACCCGTGGCGATGCTCTGCACGTTCGGTTTGATCGGGCGGACGCGAGCTGTTGCGATTCCGCCGCGGGCGCTCGTGAAACCGCTCACGATCGCGATGCTGGTCTTTCTCGCACTACTCGCTCCATGGTGGGTGCGAAACGCGATCTCAACCGGCTCTCCGATCTTTCCGTTCTTTGCGACACTGGCCGATGCGCTGGGCATCTCGTGGCTTGGACACGGCACCCTTTCTCTCGAGCAACTGAGTGTGTTCGAACGTGCCCATGGCGCGCTCCCCGCAAGTTCGTGGTGGGAGGCGCTCTGCGATCAATGGCTCTTGGTTGGACTCACGCAGCAAGGCCCAGTCGGTGAACCGTGGAGGCCATTCTGGTCGATCCTTCCGTGGCTCGCTCTCGCGTGCGCTGTCGTGTTGATCGTGCGGCCATCGAGTCGCAGGGTCACTCTTGGCCTCGTTGCGATCGTGCTGCTTCAGGCCGCATGTTGGCTGCTCTTCACGCATGCAAAGAGCCGCTTTCTGATTCCGACTGTGGTGCCTCTTGCGGTCATCGCGTCACTCGCGAGCGCAAACCTCGTCCGCGCGCGCGCACTGGGATGCGCCACTCTCGCGAGCCTTTTGTCGCTCTGGTGCACGCAACCGCTCGTCGCGTATGCGACAGATGGACCACTCATTGACGGCGTCTACTCGCCTGCGACTGGCATTGGGCTCGAGCCTCTTTTGTCGGGGACCGCAGGAGGCGATGGACTGCCTGCCGCGCTCGCACGCCTGCCAACGACCGCGCGCGTCGTCTCGCTCGGGGCGACGAATGTGTTCTGGTGGGCGATGATTCCGGGCTATTCAACGGTCTGGGACTCGAACCCGGTCGCGGTCGCACTGGAGCAGTCGGGCAACGATCCAGACCGCACGATCGGCGAGCTGCGCCGTGCAGGTTTCACGCACATCGTGATTGATGGATCGATGCTCGAGCGCTGGCATCGATCAGGGTGGCTCGATCCACGCATCTCGGATACCGCCGTCGAAAGACTCGCGCGCCGCGTGCGGCCACTCTCGCAAGGGGGCGAGGTTGTGCTGTTCGAACTGAAGGAACCAGAACCATGATGAAACAACTGGCATGCTTCACGCTCGCATGGATGTACGCCTCGATTGGATGTGCGAGCGGCGAAGAGGTTGTGTCGCGACCGCCTGCATCAAGCCCGCAACTAGCCGGTGGCGGTGCGACACCCCTCGTGCAGCGACCGGTGGCAATTCTCTTGGGCGAATCCATCGAGTGGGATGAGATCCGCCCGCGCATCGTCGAGTTGGCAGGAGGTAGTGTGCTTGAAGAAGTCGTGCTTGAGCGCGCGCTGAAGCGCGAGCTCGCGCTCGCTGAACTCACAATCGATGAAGGTGCGCTCGCCAGCGAAGCGCAGTCGGCACACGACGCGCTCTCGACCGATCCTGTGCGCGCTACACAGTTGCTGCAGGCGCTGCGTGACGCGCAAGGGCTCGGGACCATTCGTTGGAACGCGCTGCTGTGGCGCAATGCAGCTCTGCGCGCGCTCGCACGCCGTGATGTTCGCATGACCGAGGCTCACATCGTCGAGGCGTTCGATGTCGCGCACGGGCC
>SXGT01820752.1_pt1 | contig 10393 bp, 9 predicted proteins | sample 3176221 | NCBI WGS metagenome assembly SXGT01 (sample SAMN11356862, study PRJNA531348) | freshwater metagenome | isolation source: freshwater sample F1-120 | place: China: Fuxian Lake, Yuxi | collected 2017-12-25
ATACTCCACCGCCAGTTGAACGCCGACTTTGCCCGCGTGTTCCGCGACTTGTCGCATGCTCTCCACGCCCCACTTCCACTCGTCGGGGGTCGGCCCGGCGCCGCTAAACAACCCCAGGGCCGAATGGAACGGTCCCGCGAGTGTCTGGGCGCCCAGGGCCTGGCAGCAATCGAGCGTTTGTTGGGTAATCGCGACGCTCTTGGCGCGCACGGAAGCGTCGGGGCTGATGGGATTGTCGGAATCGACGCGGATTGTGACGGCAGTTCGCTCAAGTCCAAGATTGTCGAGTTGCCGGCCCCACTTCTCCCAGTGGCTCACGTTGAGGCTGTCGGCGAACACGGGAAGTTCAACGCCGTCATAACCCATCTTCTTGAGCGATTCGAGCACCGGCAACATCGGGTCGTCCATCGCGCCGGTCCAAAGCAGCAGGTTCATGCCGAATTTCATGAGGGATACCCTTGGTCATTGCGGGCGAGTTGGGTCGCCATCTTCGTAGGTGTGAGCAATTCAGTTTGTCGATTCGCCACCGCGCGACGCATCTCTGGCAGCACCGCAACAAAACCTGGAGGCAACGCCGGCAGTCCGACTCGCCGCATCACCTGGTTCAGGCGAAACAACAGTTTGCCATCGTCCAGGTAATCCCACAAGAAGCGCGCGCGCGAGAATAGCTGAATGAACCGGGCCAGATCGGGCACCGGGCGGGGAGCGATCCGTTCAACCGCCCGGCAAGCTGCGTCGCCGTCGAGCCGGTCGAGGGCCGCGTAGTAATTTTCGAGCCGGGCTGGCTGGCTGTCGATGAGCGCCGCGTCGAGCAGGATTTCGACCAGAATATGCCCGAGAAAATGGGGTCGAAAGCCCTCGTCATCCGGCAGCTCGTCGCGGACCAGCCGCGTCAAACCTAGCGAAAGTTCTGCAAATGCCTGCGTCGCATGGAACCAGGCGTCATCGCGATGATGCCGCACCACGCCGGCAGCCAGCCGGGCGAGACAGGGGTTGGAGTCATCGACCCACGGCAAAACCGCACGCAATCGCACGCGGTTCCGCCGATCGACCACATTCATCCAGTCCGGCAGTGCCGTCCCGGCGAGAAAAAAGGGATCGTCAACAAACGCCCGACCGTGGGCAAAATAGTTCATCCCGAATTCAATCACGTCGAGGGTTTCGAATCTGCCAGCGATTAGTTTGAGGTCACAGTACCTCGACCCACCTGCCGCTTTTCGCGCTGGAGAGCACGGCGTCGCACACTTTTTGGGTTTCGAGCGCTTCGCGGAACGTGGGGCCGGCCGGCTGGCCACTCGACAGGCCTTCGAGAAAGTCGGCCGCCTGATGCACGAAAGTGTGCTCGTAGCCAATCTGCAGACCTGGCACCCACCACTTGCTCATGTAGGGATGTTCGCCGTCGGTGACATGGATTGACGACCACGCGCGCAAGGGGCCTGGCGTGCGATGGTCGAACCATTGCAGGCGGTGCAGATCATGCAGGTCCCATTTGATGCTGGCATGCTCGCCGTTAATCTCAAACGTGTACAGCGCCTTATGGCCACGGGCGTAGCGGGTTGATTCGAACGTGGCAAGCGACCCGTTCTTGAAGCGGCAGAGAAACGCGCAGGCGTCATCGATGCCCACCTTTTCGACCCTGCCGGTGAGGTTATGCTTTCGCTCCTTCACAAATGTTTCGGTCATTGCGTTGACCGTGCTGATGCTGCCGTTGAGCCAGATGGCCGTGTCGATGCAGTGCGCCAGCAAGTCGCCGGTGACGCCGCTGCCCGCCGCCGCGGCATCGAGGCGCCACAGCGCCGTTCCACCTTGCGGCAAGTCGGCGGAGATCGTCCAGTCCTGCAAGAAGACTGCGCGATAATGAAAGATTCGACCGAGCTTCCCTTCGTCGATGAGTTGCCTGGCGAACGTCACCGCAGGCACGCGGCGATAGTTGTACCAGACGATGTTTGGGACGCCGGCCTTTTCAACCGCCTGGCACATTTCCAGCCCTTCCGCCACGTTCATGCTGAGAGGCTTCTCGCAGAGGATCATCTTGCCGGCTTTCGCAGCGGCGATGGCAATCTCCGCGTGCAGGTTATTCGGCGTGCAAATGTCAACCGCGTCGATATCTTTTCGCGCGACCAGTTTCTTCCAATCCGTCTCGACGGATTCGTAACCCCATTTTTCGGCAAATGCCTTCGCCTTGGCCTCGTCACGAGCGCAGACCGCCTTGAGCACGGGCTTGTGCTCGAGGTCGAAAAAGTGATTGACGTTCGCGTAAGCGTTCGAGTGAGTACGGCCCATGAAGCCGTAGCCGATCATGCCGATGTTGAGTGGCTTGGTCATTTACGATGTCCTCTTTGAGGGAATCAGGAGCTTTTCTTGGTGCGGGATTCTCGCGTTAATTCCACCCATGCGCGTTGCGCACCTTAATCATCACATCCAAAATCGTGTTCCAGGTCTTGGGCGTTTCGAGCATGGCGTTGGGGAACATGCAGCCGTCCCAGCAGATGTGCTCAATGCCGCGCTGCCGGGCGTCCTTGAGCCAGTAGCCGCTGCACTTGACGATATCGAGCTTGCCGTTGGGATCGTCGGCCGGGCAGTGGCGACCGGTTTTGTCGTGGCTGCCGGTGCCATGCACGCTGCCATCGTTTTGGGCCACGTGGAAGTCGATTGTCCAGGGCCGTAAGGCGTGGGTCATCTTTTCGTAGGCAGCCCAGAATTCGGGGTCGCTGTAGCCGGGCTGGAGCAGGGCCTGCTCCGGCGCGTTGTAGCCGAGCAAATACAGATAGGTGTGGGCCAGGTCCGCTTGAAAGCCAACCGTGTCTGGCAGATCGACGGCTTCCAATAGATTCAGCACGTCTCGCCAGGAGTGCATGCCCCCCCAGCAGATCTCACCTTCCGCCGCCAATCGCTCGCCATGATCCCTGGCGACCTTGGCCGCGGCGCGGAAGGTGTCGGCAATTTTCTTCGTGTTCGCTTGAGGATTCTCGGCCCAGGGCGTCACGCCACTGGCCGAGTCGATGCGGATCACGCCGTACCGGCGCACGCCGTGCTCGTTGAAAATCCGGGCGATGCGACATGCCTTTTCCACGGCCAACACAAATTTCTTGCGGGCCGCTTCGTCTCCCATCGCGGAATCGCCGACGGTGCCCGGCCAAATCGGCGCCACCAGCGAGCCCACGACCAAACCGTGCGCAGCGATCTTGTCGGCGATTGCTCGCAATTCTGCGTCGCTGGCATCCGGATCGGTGTGCGGATGGAACAGAAAATAATCGATGCCTTCGAATTTCTGACCATTCACCTGGGCGGCAGCCGTCAGCTCCAGCATCCGATCGAGGCTGATCGGCGGATGATCGGTCCCCGGCTCCTTGCCGACGAGACCGGGCCACATAGCATTGTGCAGTTTGGGAAATGTGTTGGGCATGATGGTTGGACCTTGTTAAGACTCGTGAACTCATTGCTTCCGGTGATCACCCACATTCGGAAGGTTCGCATGCTGGTCGGGTCCAAAATATCTCAGACCCACCAGCGGCTCACTCCCCCTGTTCTCAATCTCCACCCCGGCCCTGGCGGCGCTGTACGTGATGAAAACCTCGTCCTCGGTCTCCTCGCCGAAGTGGATCATCGCCGGCGTTTGCAGATCGAGCTTGCCCATGCGGCCGCTGCCCTGCACGGTAATCCAGCCACTGGCGCCAGGGTCTTTCAGCGTACACTTCGCGCTGGGTTCCAGCGTAAGCTCCTTGGCGCTGAATAGCTGCTGGCCGTCGATCCGGCCGTAGACAACCCAGCGGTCGGTAAATCCGGTGCCACTTCGCGACTCGTCCACAAGGGGCTCCAGATAGTTGTGTTCCTTGAAGTGCGTGTCGACGTTCTTTTCCCAGTCAAGTTGCGAAATAATGAAATCAAGGTCCTGGTGCTTCTCCCTTGGAACATCTTTAACCAGCAGCGACCAGGGTACGTATCGGCCCTCAACGATGTTCTGAAACATGCCGAATACGTCGCTGCCCCACTGCGGCTCGTAGGTGCAGAGCGACCCCGGTGCGTGCAACACGCCCGGCGGAATCAGCCAGCCCGTGCCGCGCTTCAGGCGATATGCTTTTGAGAGATCCAAAATCCCGTTATCGCCTCGGTCCCAGTTCTCCAAACAGGTGCGAAGCTGATGCCTCGTTGTCCCCGGTTCAAGGCCCATGAATGTATAACAAAAATTGTTGTCCACATTGTTAAGCTGCGGCGGAAAGTAGTAGCTCTCTGGCTTGCCCTCCTGACCGGTGAGCTTGGCAAACGCGTGGCTTTGGTGCATGTGATGCGGGATGGGACCCATGTTGTCGAAAAACTTGCTGTACACGGGCCATTTTTTGTATTGGCCGAACAGGGCATCGCCGATCAGCGTCGCGCCGGCTTCGGCCACTGCGTCGCGCAATTGAAAGCGCTGGCCGCCAAAGGTGATGTAGCTCAATCCTTCGTCCGGTACCCGACCTTCGTTGGCGGCCTCGGTGGTGCTGGCGAACCAGCGCTCGTCGATGCCGCCGCGGTTTGCTCCGTAGGCGTACCAATCGCTGGGCGCCAACTTGATGCGCTTGCCGGGATGCAAAAAGCTGCGCGGCACCCAGGTCGGCGTCAGCCGCAGCAACCCGTCGCCTGCTTCCAGAGCTTGCGAAAGTATCGAACCAACGTTGTCGCGCTTGACGACTTGCGAGGGCATGATGGGTATCCTTCGTTTACAGAGCCTTGGAATATTGGCCAGCGCCGTTACCGTTCACGCGCCGGGGACTGGCTCGTTCTCCCGGCGAATTCGCGAGAGGTGCATCGTTTTGTTGGGTGGTTGCCCAACGTGGTTCCCGGGAATATGTGCCTGTCCTCCTCGCTTTGCCCGTGAACGATTACGCGGGCGCCACACGCGGCCGACCGCACCGGCCACAAGACCGCCTGTGGACCGGGGCCGCGGGTCACGAACCGTTGTTTTATTCATTCCCCGCAAGGCTGACAAGGATCCAGGGCCTGCGCGCATTTCGCTCGAGGGAAAGCGCGCGGTCGGATGCCTTGTGGCCGAAACAACAGCTTTCCAGCCTGAAGCGGTATGCCCCGTCGAAGACCACGAGCCGCGTGTTGAGATCCCAAGTTACGCCGCTCGCTGCGCGAGCTGTCGCTTGGCGCCCAGCATGTTCACCATCAGATAGGGCAAGTATTTGCGTCTCGACTGGCCTTGTTTGTGGGTCACGGCAAGGGCGTTGTCGATGCCCAGACAGCTTTCCTTGACGACGAAAAACTCGCCCGGGACCGTCGTTGAGTAATGGATGCAGGACCAGTCGAACTCGGGGTACAACTCCATGATGCCGCGAAACGAGAAGCGGTAATAGTCGTCGGGATACTGGTGGTAGCGCCAGACCCAGGGGACGGAAATGTAAAGCTTGCCGCCGGGACGCACGAGCCGCGTGATGTTGTCGGCCATTTTCCAGGGACGCGGGACATGCTCCATCACGGAACAGCAAATGACGAGCGCAAAGTGGTTTTCGGCCAGGTCGCCGATCCCTGCGACCAGATCGATCGTGCGGTCGACCCCGTTGCCGGCTTCGAGATCGACTCCGATGTACTCATTGTGCGGAAACACTTTGCGAAACGGCATCGTGGCGCCGTGATCGATGGCGGCGTAGTCCTTGCTGCCGACTTCTAATATGGGACCGTCGACGGTGGGTTGGAATTTCTCCAGGTACAGCTTCTGGTTGACATCGCCCATCAGAATTGCTCCGCGTTAACTGGCTTCAGAATTATGCGTGTCGAGTAATCGTTCATGGGCCGGGGACTCACGCATTTTCCCGGCGAATTCGAGAGTGGTGCATCGTCCTGCTGGCGGGTTGCCCAACGTGCTTCCCGCGAAAATGCGACTATCCCCCTCGCTTGGAAAATAAGCGGTCACTCTGTCGGTACTGCCAATGCGCCAGCATGCGACCTGTCGTGCCTGCGCTTTCAGGCTCCCCTGAGTCGCCTTCGGTTCTTTCGCGTTGAGGGCGTCAATCGTCGCAAGATACTAGAGGAACTCCGGGTTCCGACGCCAGACCGCTTAGGGTAACCGTTCGCGGGCTTCGCCAGCCGGGGACCAGATCATTCTCTTCCCGGCGAATTCAGGAAAGGTGTGTCGTTCTTTTGGGTGGTTGGCCGTGGATTGTGACCTGCTCATGCTGCGGGAAGGGCATTGGTATGGTAAGATTACCAGCGCCCCGCGGGCTGGACTCGTGAAGCTGAAATAGGAAAAGGGACTCGAAGAATTGGCCGAGGCACGCTAGCGCTGCCGAATGCTTCAATCGAAGCGCCAATTGCAATCCTCAGATTGGAGCCCCCATTTTCTGTCGCGCGAAGTGGCACCATCATGCGGCTTATCATTGAATCTTGAAAAGAGCATCGCCTAAACCGTTACCGCAGAATTCGCTCGGCCTGCAAGCGATTGGTAAGCCGGCGGAGGATGCCGGCCTGTCGCTCGATCAGTTGTCGGCCACTTTCGCCGAAATGCTCTCGACCGGAGACGACCCCTACGCGGCCCCCCAGGGCCCGGGGGACGCTTTTCACGATGCAGGGCTTGAGCCGGCCGAGAACCAGACGCAATCGGATCACGCATCCGATGCCGTCTGCGAAGTTTCGCCGCGCACCATTCTTGAGGCGATGTTGTTCGTCGGCAGCCCGACCAACGAACCGCTCACGAGCGGGCAGGTGGCCTCGCTGATGCGTGGCGTGCGCCCCGCCGAGATCGACCAGCTTGTCGTATCTTTGAATCAGTCCTATCAGGACCAAGGTTGTCCTTACGAAATCATTTCTGAAGGGGCCGGCTATCGACTGGCACTGCGGACGGAGTTCCAGCGAGTCCGCGACCGGTTCTACGGAAAGGCCCGGCAAGCTCGTTTGTCCCAGGCAGCCATCGAGGTGCTGTCGCTGGTGGCCTACAGCCAACCGCTGTCAGCCGACGATGTGAAGCTCAGTCGCGGCACTTCCAGCGGCGCGATTCTCAATCAACTTGTCCGCCGAGAACTTCTGCAGCTCGACCGTTCCGATCCGGACTTCCGCCGAGGCCGCTATCGCACGACGCCTCGTTTTCTGCAGCTCTTTGGCTTGCAAAGTCTCGACGAGCTACCCCGAAGCGACGATGCTGCCACCTCGGAATCGAGCGGCACTGCCATTTAGCGAATAGCCGCAACTCGTTTGCCCGAAATATCTTAGACAATTCTCCCAGGTCAACGCGCAGACACGATTATTGTCACCGGCTAAGATCAGTGGTTGGTCGGTTGGTAACTTCGTCGTTCCAAGCGAGTTTCGAGACGTGACTTTTCGACATTCCGGCAGGATCACGGATGGTCTTCCCGGCCAGCCGGCGGCTCCATCGAGCGGCAGGCTCCATCAATTTTCTGGGTGGCGGCGGCTTACGTGATTCACACTTCGGTTCGTGCATCGTCGCCCAACGTTTTGCTTGCGGAATTGGCCGCGGCTGCTCCGGTCGTGTTGCCGTCGCTGTTACTCTGTGATTTTGGCAATTTAGCCGATGAGATCCGCCGCTTGGAGCAAGCTGGCGTTAAAGCCCTGCATTTGGACGTGATGGACGGCCATTTTGTGCCCAACCTCACGTATGGCCCGGGCATCGTCGAAGCCTGCCGCCGGGCGACCGACTTGCCGCTCGACTGCCATCTGATGATCTCCGAGCCACAGCGGTACATTGACGACTTTCGCAATGCGGGGGCCGACAGCCTGACCATTCACATTGAGGCGGTACCCGATCCACGGCCGCTGTTGGAGCGGATTCGCTCGCTGCGAGCCATGGCGGGTCTGGCGATTAATCCAGGCACTCCGCTGGACGATATAACGGGTGTTTTGGACGCCTGCGATCTGCTGCTGGTGATGAGTGTGCAGCCCGGTTTTGGCGGCCAGAAATTTCAACCGGTCGCACTGGAAAAACTCCGCAGGCTTCGCGAGATTGCCCCGTCTCGGGTGCTGCTCGAAGTCGATGGCGGCGTCAACGAATTTACCATCAAGAGCTGCGCCGAGGCGGGTGCTCGCATGTTTGTCGTCGGGTCGGCCATGTTTGGCGCCGATGATTACTCATCGAGCTTCCGGCAACTCAGCCAGTTGGCCCACGTTTAGGAGGAAACAAATAACGGACTATGGTCCAATTCGTTCTGATACGTCCTGGCACGTCGGAGTATGACGAGCAGGGTCGAATCCAGGGCAACCTTGATATCCCGCTGACGGAACAGGGGAAACGCGAGGTGCAACAAAGTATCGGCGAGCTCAAGCCCTTGGGACTGAGCGTGGTGTACTCCTCTTCGTGCAAGGCTTCCTGGCAAACTGCCAGCGCAATCGCCGCCGGATTGGGCATCAAAGCCAGGCAGCTCGAAACACTGCAAAACTTGAATCACGGTCTTTGGCAGGGAATGCAAGTCGAAGAGGTCAGGCGCAAACAACCCAAGGTGTTCCGCCAATGGCAAGAACGTCCGGAAATGGTCTGCCCGCCTGAAGGTGAATTGTTCGCCGACTGCCGCGACCGGGTCGAAGCTGCGCTGGTCAAGCTGCAGAAGAAACATCGCGAGGGAATCATTGGTATCGTCGCCGCCGAACCCTTGGCAAGCATGATCCACTGTATCGTCGCCCACTGCGACACGGCCGACGACTGGAAGGCCAATCCCCAGGGGGCTGCCTGGGAAGTCGTGGGACAAAACCTTCGCTCGCCGATGCTCGTGAGCCAGGAGAAAACGGCCGCACGTGGGCATGCACCCACCCATGGCCACCAGAACGGTCGGGAGAATCATCACCAAAACGGAGCAAATCCGGGCAGCATTCCGGCTCCGGTTGCGTTAGAATCGTGACAGTGGCGCCTCTCCGGGAACGGCTGTGCGGAGCCGCGAACGGCCCGAAGCGGGGAACACGGGGCGCCCAACGCACAAGCTGTCGGCCTTCGATCCGCAGTCCAAGTGTGAACGATGTCAACAACCGATCAAGCCACGACGACTCCGCAATCCGGCATGAAGCGTCCCAAACGCGGTGTCCCGGAAGGATTGTGGGTACGCTGTCCAGGCTGCCAGGCGACGATCTTCCGCAAGGAGGCGGAAGCCAAACTGGGCGTCTGCCCAGAGTGCGATTATCACTTTTACGTCTCGGCGCGCGAGCGGATACACCAGGTGCTCGACGACGGCACCTTCGAAGAGTGGGACGCCGAACTGACGCCGACGGATCCGCTGAATTTTGAAGACAAGAGGCCTTATCGCGATCGCTTAATCGCCGAACAAGAACGAACCGGGTTGCGCGACGCGGCGTTAGTGGGCGAAGGGATGATTCGCGCGCGCCGCGTGGCCATCGCGATTACCGATTCCGCGTTCATCATGGGCAGTATGGGTTCGGTGGTGGGCGAAAAACTGACGCGCAGCATTGAACGCGCCACCGAACATAAATTGCCGCTGATTATCATCAGCGCTTCCGGCGGCGGCGCTCGGATGCACGAAGGCATTTTGTCGTTGATGCAAATGGCCAAAGTCTCGGCCGCGCTGGCTCGATACGATCAGGCCGGCGGACTCTTCATCTCGGTGTTGACCAATCCGACGATGGGGGGCGTCGCCGCAAGCTTTGCCGCGCTAGGTGATCTAACCTTTGCTGAACCGCGGGCGCTGATCGGCTTCGCCGGTCCACGCACCATTCAGGCCACGATCCGCATCGAGTTGCCCAAGGGTTTCCAAACCAGTGAGTTCCTGCTCGAACACGGCTACATCGACCGGATCGTTCGCCGCGCCGATCTAAAGAGCGAAATCGCCCGCTCGATCGACTACTGCGGTAAGTAGCAGGCAGGCGGCGACCGTCGGCTGGAGTGATTGAGCCCACCGCGTGTCCGGTGATAGACTGGTGATATCGCTCGCGTCGGAGAGCCAACCAACCATCGTGCCTGGCATGCGCTAACTGCTGCCTGCTGACCAACATGAGCCTGCTCTCCAACTTCCGGTCGCTCTTCCAGGGCTCGGGCCGCGTCGATATTCGCCACCGCTTCGAGCTGCTCAAAGAGGCGATTTCCGGCACGATGTCCAAGTTCTACATGGCTCGAGATCGTCTTAACGATACTGTGATCGGACTCAAGATTCTAAATGTTGAGAAGACCCATGCCTTCGAGCAGCGATTTCGCGGCCTCAACAAACCGTGCGAAGGAGAAATCGCGATCAAACTTGTGCATCCTCACATTGTGAAGACGATTGAGCATGGTCTGACGACCAGCGGCGAGCAGTTCCTTGTGATGGAATACCTGGACGGGCCGGGGCTCAACTCGATGCTCGTGGCAAAGAGTCCCCTGCTCAACGGCAACCGTGTGACGATTATCCGCCAAACCGCGGAGGCACTGGCTGAGATTCATCGCTTGAAATTCATCCATCGCGACATCTGCCCGCGCAACATC
>SXGT01010405.1_pt1 | contig 10392 bp, 9 predicted proteins | sample 3176221 | NCBI WGS metagenome assembly SXGT01 (sample SAMN11356862, study PRJNA531348) | freshwater metagenome | isolation source: freshwater sample F1-120 | place: China: Fuxian Lake, Yuxi | collected 2017-12-25
GCAGGTCGATGCCAAGACCCTCAGCAAAGTGGGCATCAATGAACTGCTGCGCGGTATCTGAGATCAACGAAAGCGCGCATCGTGGCCGATCTCTCCCGACAAGACGCCGAAAAACTGGTCGAGTCCATCGACATTCCACCGCGACCGGCCGTGGTTCTCGCGATCATGGACGAGAAGGCGCGCGACGAGCCCGACCTTGGACTGATCGCGGAGGCCATCTCGCGTGATGTGGGGATTTCCGCCGCGCTGCTGAAAACGGTGAACTCGCCGTTTTTCGGTCTCAGACAGCCCGTCAGATCGGTCAGCCAGGCGGTCAACCTGCTCGGCCTGTCGCGCGTGGTGACGCTGGCGAACAGCCTGGCACTGCGAACCTCGGTGAATGCCCAGGGCATCGAACGTTTCTGGGACCAGTCTTCCCGCACCGCAATGATCTCTGCGTGGCTTGCCGGCAAGTTTGGCCACAACCGGGACAACGCGCATCTGTTTGGTCTGTTTCGTGATTGCGGCATTCCGCTTCTGATGAAGCGGTTCAAGGACTACAAGGAGACCTTGCGCATTGCCAACGATGACCCGCGCGGATTCACCAGCGTCGAGGACGAGCGGCACGGCATGAATCACGCCGTCATCGGTGCAATCCTCGCCCGCAACTGGCAACTGGAAGAACTGCAGCGAAACGCCATTCGCAGCCATCATGAACTGGATGTTTTCACCGCGTCACAGGATGGCGGCTTGAAAAACCTGGTCGCCATCGCCCACCTCGCCGGCCAACTGGAGAGCCGCTATTCGCGCAACCGGGACGATGGCGAGTGGAAGCGATTCGGCCCGGCCGTCCTGTCCTGGTTGATGATCGCCGAGGAAGATGTGGAACCCCTGGCGCAGGAAGTCGGTTCGCTACTGCTCGAATCCGGCCTGTAAACGGCAGGTTCCGGCCTCGCAAGGCGCCATGTGGTCAGACCCGAAGGCACGATCCAGCCCGTTATTCCAGGCTTTACCGCTTTGTCCGCAAATGATTTTCCTGCTGCTGCTTTGCCGAAACAGCGTTGCCCCTGTTTGCAAAGAACCTGCTTTATCTCAAGGCATGAAGGTGACGAATATCATAAAGTGCTAATGAACGAGATTCCACGAGGCAGTCATGTTGCAACAACTTCATTCCGTCAAACCAGCAAACCATACAGCCCGGCCATCGCCCGAACTGAACCAGATCGAAGCCCGCAAGCTGCTCGCCAGCATCCAGATACCTCCGCAGCCCGATATCGTCATGGCGTTGATGCATGAACGGAACAGCGATGATCCGGATATTCGGAAGATTTCCGGATTGATCAGCAATGACGTGAGCATTGCCGCAGCCGTGCTGAAAACCGTCAACTCACCCTATTACGGCCTGTCCAGAAAGATCACTTCCGTGCCGCAAGCCGTTTCGGCCCTCGGCATCAAAAACATTGGCTACCTGATCATGGGCCTGGCGTTGCGCAACAGCATGCCGGTCAAGGGCATGGATACCTATTGGGAAACCACCCGGCGCACCTCCTTGTTTGCGGTCATGCTGGCGCGTCAACTGGGTTTGCGCAACATCGAGGAAGTCCAGCTTTATGCCTTGTTCCATGACAGTGCGATGCCGCTGTTGCTGCAACGTTTTCCTGATTACCTGGACACCATGAAACGCATTCCGGACACCCCATGGGTCGAGATCACCGCAATGGAAGACCTTCACCACAATACCAATCATGTGGCTGTTGGCGCGCTGCTGGCGCGCAACTGGGGTCTGCCGGAACATCTGCGCGAGGCGATCCAGTGGCACCATGAACCGGGCGCATTCGACTCCGACGAGGTATCCAACCCGGCGCGCACCCTGATCGCGGTCGGCCATGTCGCCGATCACATCGAGGAGGTCACTTCGCGTCAACTGAACGAATGCGCCTGGGAGATGTTCGGCGATGCCTGCCTGAAACATCTGATGCTTGGTGAAGCCGAGATGCGGGATTTCACCGACGCCGTTCAAGAACATCTGGGAACTGGCGAAATTTGAATTCTCGTTGGCAAATCTGGATCGACCGTGGCGGCACGTTCACCGACATCGTCGCGCGCGCGCCGGACGGCAGCCTGAGCCAGGCAAAACTGCTGTCGGAAGACCCGGAACACTATGCCGACGCGGCGATTGCCGGCATCCGCCAAATGCTCGGACTGGCGTCACAAGAGACCATTCCCGCCGGCCTGATCGAGGCGGTCAAGATGGGCACCACGGTCGGCACCAACGCGCTGCTGACGCATACCGGCGAACCGGTCGTGCTGGTCACCACCGCCGGTTTCGGCGATGCGCTGGAAATCGGCGACCAGGCGCGGCCGGACATTTTCGCGCTCGACATCCGCAAGCCGGCGCCCCTGCATGCCCGCGTCATCGAAGCGCACGAACGCATCGCGGTCGATGGCGCGGTGTTGCTGCCGCTCGATGCGGCGGCGCTGACGCTGGCGCTCGCCGCCGCCCGCAGCGAAGGCGTCAGCGCCTGCGCCATCGCCTTCCTGCATGCCTGGAAGAATCCGGCGCATGAACTCGCCGCCGGCGCACTTGCGCGCGCCGCCGGTTTCACCCAGATCAGCCTGTCGCACCAGGCCAGCCCGTTGATCAAATTCGTGCCGCGCGCCGAAACCGCCGTACTCGACGCGACCTTGTCGCCGCCGGTGCGGCGCTATGCCGAACAGGTGGCAACCGCCCTGCCCGCCGGCGCCAGCCTGGAATTCATGCAATCGAACGGCGGCCTGGTCGAGGCGGCGCGCTTCCAGGGCAAGGACAGCGTGCTGTCCGGCCCTGCCGGCGGCTTGATCGGCATGGTCAAGGTCGGCCAGGCGGCCGGATTCGACAAACTCATCGGCTTCGACATGGGCGGCACCTCGACCGATGTTTCGTTGTTCGCGGGCGAATTCGAGCGCGTTCTCGACACCCGCGTCGGCAGCCACAACGGCGGCCATCGCATCCGCGTGCCGATGCTGGCCATTCATACCGTCGCGGCCGGCGGCGGCTCCATGCTCAGTTTCGACGGCGAACGCCTGCTGGCCGGCCCGGCATCGGCCGGCAGCCTGCCCGGCCCGGCCTGCTATCGGCGCGGCGGCCCGCTGACGGTCACCGACGCCAATCTGCTGCTCTGCCGCCTCAGCCCGGCGCATTTCCCGGCCGTTTTCGGCCCGCGCGGCGATCAACCGCTCGACCTCGACACGGTGCGCACGGCTTTCGCCCGGCAAACCACGTCGCTCAACGCCGCACTGAATCTGGACTACAGCCCGGAACGCCTGGCGGCGGGCTATCTCGATATCGCGGTGGAACACATGGCCGACGCGATCCGCCACATCACGTTGGCGCGCGGCGTCAACCCAGCTGCGTTCACGCTGGTCGCTTTCGGCGGCGCCGGCGGCCAGCACGCCTGCGCGGTAGCGGCACGGCTGGGCATCCGGTCGATCCTGGTATCGCCCTTCGCGGCGGTGCTGTCGGCCTATGGCATCGGCCTGGCGGAACGGCGCGAGGTGCGACAAACGGCGGTGGAGAAACCACTTGCCGAAGTATTCGCGGGGCAGCCCAGCTCCCCCCAAGCTTGTCATTCCGGCGAAAACCGGAATCCAGGAAGTGCGACGCGCTGGACACCGGCCTTCGCCGGTGTGACGGAGGAGATTTGTCATGCCGGTCCAGGTAATGAGCGCCGCCGCGCCCTGCTGCGGTACGCCGGCGCCGACACGGTGCTGGCGGTTCCGCTCGGCGCGCCGGAAACCATGCGCGCCGCCTTCCATGCCGAACATCGCGCCCGCGTTGGTTTTTCAGACCCGGCGCGCGTACTGATCTGTGTCGCGCTGGAGCGTGAAAGCATCAGCGGCGGTGGTGAACCGCAAGCGCTGAACGATCTCCCCGCCACGCCGGCGGCGGCGATCGCCTCGCAGTCGATTTATTTTGGCGATGACTGGCTGGAAACCCCGGTGTTTCAGCGCCAGCAGCTTGCCGTCGGCCAGACCCTGGCCGGCCCGGCGCTGATCGTCGAAGCCGGCTCGACGCTGGTGGTCGAACCGGGCTGGCGCGTCAGCCTGACTGCGCGCGGCGATCTGTTGCTTGCCGCCGAAGCAGCCAGTCCGCGCCAGCCCGACCCGACGCAGGCCGACCCGACCTGGCTGACCTTGTTCAACCGTCGCTTCATGAGCATAGCCGAGGACATGGGCCGCGCGCTGCAGAACAGCGCCCGCTCGGTCAACATCCGCGAGCGGCTGGATTTTTCCTGCGCGCTGTTCGACGCCGCCGGCAACCTGATCGCCAACGCGCCGCATATTCCGGTGCATCTGGGCAGCATGGGCGATTCGGTGCGCGCCATCCTGCATGCGTTCGGCGACCAGTTGCGCGCCGGCGATGCCTGGCTGATCAACTCGCCCTATGCCGGCGGCACACACTTGCCCGATATCACCGTCATTTCGCCGATCTTCTCCGAGGATGGCTGCAAATTGCGCTATTTCACCGCCAGCCGCGCACACCATGCCGATGTCGGCGGCATCAGCCCCGGCTCGATGCCGGCCAACAGCCGCCATATCGACCAGGAAGGCTGCCGTTCCGACGGCCTGCTGATCATGCGCAACGGCGTGCTGCTGGAAGACGCGATTCGCCATTGGCTCACCGGCACGGCCTTGCCGGCCCGCAACCCCGAACAGAATCTGGCCGACCTGGCGGCGCAGGTTGCCGCCAATACGTTGGGCGAACGGCAACTGCGCCAGTTGGAGGGTGAAGTCGGCGCGACGGCGGTGGCCGCCTACATGGGCTTCGTGCAGGACAACGCCGAGGCGGCGGTAAAGCGTTTGCTGAGCAAATTGCAGGGTGGCGAATTCACCTTGCCGCTGGACGATGGCAGCCGGATTACTGTTGAAATTGCCATCGATGCCAGCACCCAACGCGCGCGCATCGACTTCAGCGGCAGCAGCCCGCAGCAGGCCGGCAATCTCAACGCGCCGGCCAGCATCGTGCATTCCGCCGTGCTGTATGTGTTCCGCACCTTGATCGACAGCGACATCCCGCTCAATGCCGGCGTGCTGCGACCGCTCGACATCGTTCTGCCGACGGCCTCGCTGCTGAATCCGGCCTGGCCGGCCGCCGTCGTCGCCGGCAATGTCGAGACCTCGCAGAACATCGTCGATGCGCTTTATGGCGCGCTCGGTGCCCTGGCCGCCAGCCAGGGCACAATGAACAACTTCAGCTTCGGCGACGGCCGCTACCAGTATTACGAAACCGTCTGCGGCGGCACCGGCGCCGGCCCGGGTTTCCACGGCGCCAGCGGCGTGCACAGCCACATGACCAATTCGCGCCTGACCGACCCGGAAGTCATGGAACTCAACTTTCCGGTACGGATTGAACATTTCGGCCTCCGACGCGGTTCCGGCGGCGCCGGCGCCCAAGCCGGCGGTGATGGCGTCGAGCGGCGCATCCGCTTCCTGGCGCCGATGCAGGCCAATCTGCTCGCGCTGCGTCGGCAAGTCGCCCCGTTCGGCCTGGCCGGCGGTGCAGCCGGCAAGACCGGCCGGCAATGGATCGAACGCGCCGATGCACCGGCACGGGTGCTGCCCGGCATCGCCGAATTCACGCTGGATGCCGGCGATGTGTTTGTGCTGCAAACCCCCGGCGGCGGCGGTTACGGCACGGCCGCGCCAAGTGACGCGGTTCAGCGGAACTCGGCCAGCAAGGTCGCCTCGCGCTGACGCCTGATCTTCTGGCGTTGCATGGCGGGGCTGCTCAGGAGCAGGTTTTCACGGCTGCCCAGACGCACTGTTTCAATGCCGCCGCGCGGCGCACGCGCCTCGGCCTGCGTTCCCGGAGCGGGTCCGGCGACCTGGGTTGCCGCAAGAAAGATCAGCACAGCGAGTTGTTCCGAGTACATGGTTTGCCTCCATCAGGTTGACCGGCACGCGCCGGATGCTGTGCAGGCTAGTCAGCGGGCCATCGCGGCGTTAGCAACCGGGTTGCAACCTGGCCGGCCAACTCGGTTGGGCCAACCGGGTTGGTGTCGCGTTATGCTTCGGCCTACTAAGCTGAACTCACACACTGCCCAGGAGGACACGCCATGCCGTATTTGCAGGATCAATGGATCAGCCACGGTCGCCAGCTCAGCCCGCTGCGCCGCTACAGCAGCCAGCGCGAATTCGAAGCCGACTGGATCGGCGCGCTGCGTCGGCGTTACAGCCTGTCGCAGGAAGCATTGGCGGTACTGGCCAATGTCTCGGTCACTACCGTGCAGAACTGGGAAAACCCGCAGAGCCGCAAGAGCATCGCGCCGCACAATCAGGATCGGCTGCGCGATATCGAACGCGAACTGTGGATCAAATCGCACGTCACGCTGCTTGAACCGTGCCCGCCCTTCCTGCGCGCGCTGTATGACCTGCTCGGCGCAAACAAGGACAGCAGCGCGCAAGGCCTGGCTGAATACCTGATCACCGCCATGCCGGAACACGACCCCGAGCGCCCGCGTCTGCTGCACTGGGCCGGCCTCGCACACAGCATCGCCGACCCGGCCTCGAACAAGGCGCGCGAATACCAGAACGCAGCGCTGCACGCGCTGGGCCAGGCCGCCACACCGCTGGCGGCGGCAATCGAGAACGAAATTCTCGGCAGCCAGTTCGAAGATCTGCTGACCCAGGCGCCTGGCCCGCAACGCCAGGAAAAAGGCCGCCACCTGCTCGCCGCGTGCGAACGCCTGTATCAGCGCGACCATCAAGCCGCCTACAAATGGAATGCACTGGAAGTCGCCTGCCGCACGCCGCTGCCGGCCGTGACGCAATACGACCTGCTGGGCGAACTGAATCAGTTGCTGGGCGAAAGCGCAGTACGCCGGCGGATACAGTCCGACGATGCCTACGAGGCGCTACGGGTGGCCTGCACCGCCTCCAGCACGCTGAATTGAGGAGGCGAATCATGACAACCCTTCTCCATCGCTCGCTTGCCGGACTGGTTCTGCTGGCCGGCCTGAGTTTCGGCAACCCGGTATCGGCAGCCGCAAGCGCACCGACCGCCGACCCGCAAGTCCAGGTTCGTGTACACGCCGCCACGCCGGTGCAACTGGCCTGGCAACGGGTCGGTTCGCCGCTCAGCTTCAACGCTTGAACGCCGCCTGCACCCGGCGCAGCAATGCGCCGGGTGCCGCGTCATTGCGTCCGCCTCGGGCGAGCCTTCCGGCGCCTGAAAATCGCCCCCCAGGCGCGCGAACTCGGCGCGCAGATCAACATCGTTCCGAATCGGTTTAGACGGTCTCCACATCGATCATGTCGTAACGCGCCTGCGTCCCGACAAACTTCAGCAGCGCCCAGCATAGACGGCCGGCCGCCGTTTTAATGCCGGCCGCCGATGATCAGAGCGGAAGCGGTCAGGTGCCGGATACGGTTGTCCTCCGCGACGGAAGTCGGTGTGACTGCGCACGAAACTGGTCATCGCCTATTCCACGCTGGTGGTCAGCGTGGTGGGCGGGCTGTTGCTGATTTCCGACTTCACGCTCGAAGACCTGACCCGGCGCAATCTGGACGGCGCCGATCGCGCGCTGTCCGAGATCACGCAGGCCAATTACCGCCTCGCGGAAAACATCCTGACGCGAAATGGCGAGCAATTCGTCGCCTCGGTGGCGCGTTCCGCCGCCGGCGAACTTTCGCTGCGGCTCGCCCGGCGCGACGGTCTGAAGGACTACGCCGCGCTACGCGCCGACAAGCGGCTGCGGGCGGCGGCCAGCCGGGATATCCATGCGCTGGATCGGGGTGCCGGCTAGACCGATGTCCTCGACCGCGACGGCATCTCGATCTGGCATCCGAATCCGGACGTGGAGGGACGCAATTTCTCCGAGTGGCGGGCGCGTTATCCCGAGATGTGGACGCTGGTCGCGCGCGCCTTCAGCGAACCGGAAGTGCGCGGCTACTACAGCTTTCTCGACCGCGACAATCGCAACCGGCGCAAGTACATGGTGCTGTGCCAGGTGCCGGATACCCGCTTCATCGTCGCTGCGGTGGTCAACATCGAAGATTTTTTCCTGCCGGTACAGCGCGAGATCGAGGCGGCCGGGCAACAGGCGCGCGCGACGATGGCGGCGCAACTGGCGGCCGGCGCGGAGACTGAACGCGGGCGCATGAAAGGCGGGTTGTTCGCCGCCGGCGCGGTGGCCATGCTGGCGGCGGTGTTGCTCGCCTTCTGGCTGGCGCGCTTCGTGTCGCGTCCGCTCGCGCGCCTGCGCGATGGCGTCATTCGCCTGGGTGGCGGCGACTTCGCCGTCGAGGTGTCCGAGAACGGCAGCGGCGAGGTGCGTGAACTGGCGCAGGCTTTCAATCGTCTGGGTGGCGAGCTGGCGCGGCACACCGCGCGCCTGGCGGAAGAGGCCGCCGCGCGCGAGGCGATGGAGAGCGAGGTACGCATCGCCCGCCGCATCCAGGAATCGATGTTGCCCGGCGCCGACTCGCCCTGTCTGGCGCGCAGCGAATACGAACTGCACGGCGCCAATCTTGCAGCGCGCGAGGTCGGCGGCGATTTCTACGATTTTTTCCCGCTGGCCGACGAGCGCATGGCTTTGCTCATCGCGGATGTTTCCGGCAAGGGCATTCCGGCGGCGCTGTTCATGGCGGTCAGCCGCACGCTGCTGAAGGACGCCTGCCAGCGCGGCGGCGATCCCGCCCAGGTTCTGGCCGAGGCCAACCGCGCGCTGTGCCAGGGCAACGACGCCTGCATGTTCGTCACCGTGTTCCTGGCGTTCTACGACATCGCCGGCGGCGGCCTCGATTACGCCAACGGCGGCCACCCGCAACCCTGGCTGCTGCGCGCGACGGGTGAGCGGGAAGTCTTCGGCTGCCTCGGCGACCCGATACTCGGCATCCAGCCCGAGCATGTGTTTCACGGCGGCCATGTCCAGCTCCAGCCCGGCGACACACTGTTTCTCTATACCGATGGCGTCAGCGAGGCCATGTCGCCGGCGGGCGAGCCGTTCGGCGCGGATCGCCTGGAGCGCATGCTGGCCGAAACGGCAGCGCTGCCGCCGTCGGAAATGGGGCGCCGCATCGTCGCGGCGCTGGACGCCTACCAGCAGGGTGTGCCGTTCGACGACATCACCCTGCTCATCCTGCGCCGGAAGCCCTGAGCATGGCCGCACCGGAATCCCGCGCCGAACTCGATCTGTCGCTGCGCAATCGCCGCGACGAGCTGGCTCGTCTCGCCTTGGCAGTGGCGGCGCTGGCAGCGCGCGCCGGCCTGTCGGCGCGCGTCGAGCATCGGCTCAATCTGGTGCTGGAGGAAATCATCGGCAACACCCTCGCCTACGGTTACCCGGATGCCGGCGAGCACACGCTGCGGGTGCGGGTGGCGGTGCTGGCCGACGCGATCGAACTGGAAATAAGCGATGACGCGCGCCCGTTCGACCCGTTGGCGGCCAGGCCCGCTCCCTATCTGGGCGACGATCTGGATCAACGCCGGCCGGGCGGCCTCGGCCTCTATCTGGCCGGGCGGTTCGTGCGCGCCGGCAAGTACGAGACCGAGGCGGGAAACAATCGCCTATCCTTAATAATGGACAAGGAGATCGACAAAGGGTCGCCTTTTCCGGTCCACGCCACGGGCGATGGAGATGATGGGAGTTGAGCATGCAAATCGACACACGCAAGCAGGGTGACTGGCTGGTCTACGCCATCTCCGGCCGCATCGACGGCATGACCGCGCCGCAACTGGAGGCGTCATTGCGCGGCACCATCGACGCCGGCGAATCGCGCATCGCGGCGGATCTGTCCGCTGTGCAATATCTCAGCAGCGCCGGCCTGCGCGTCTTCCTGGCAGCCTTGCGCCAGCTTGGCGGCGGCAAATTCCGCCTGCTCAGCCCGACCGAAGCCGTGCGCGAAGTGCTCGACATTTCCGGCTTCGCCAACATCATGGCGATCAGCGACAGCCTGGAGGGGTAACGCGCATGCTGAAGTCGGACGCGGCGGAGGTGCGCGCGCGGCCGCCCGAGATGGAGGACGCGGAGGTTTATCGCAAGCAGCTTGAGCTGTTCGTCCGCTGTTCCACCGACAAGCGCATCGAACTGGTCCGGATCGGCGAAGTCATCGCCGATCTTCGCCATCGCCGGCGCTTCCTCGATGTCGGCGCCGGTAGCGGCGACCTGACCATCCCGCTGGCGCAGACCTTCCGCGAGACCACCATCGTGGAGCCGAACACGACACAGATCGAATTCCTGCGCCGCCGCTATCCGGATTTCAAGCTGCACAACACAACCTGGTCCGAGGCCGACCTGGGCGGCGAGCGCTTCGATTTCATCCTCTGCTCGCACGTCCTGTACTACCTCGACACGGCCGACTGGATGCCGTCGATCGACAAGATGCGCGCCCACCTGGAACCGGATGGCCGCCTGGCCATCGTGTTGCAGTCGC
>SXGT01189853.1_pt1 | contig 10392 bp, 7 predicted proteins | sample 3176221 | NCBI WGS metagenome assembly SXGT01 (sample SAMN11356862, study PRJNA531348) | freshwater metagenome | isolation source: freshwater sample F1-120 | place: China: Fuxian Lake, Yuxi | collected 2017-12-25
CCCGGATGATGATGATGGGCCAGTATTGCATGGGCGACGTGCCGTTCCGGACGGTCTATCTGCATCCGATGGTGCGCGACGAGCGCGGCCAGAAGATGTCCAAGACCAAGAACAACGTCATTGATCCATTGGATCTCACGGCGACGCACGGGGCCGACGCGCTGCGCTTCACGCTGGCGGCGCTGGCCACCCAGGGGCACGACCTCAACTTCGCGCCGGCGCGGCTCGACGGGTATCGCGCCGTCGCCAACAAGATCTGGAACGCCACGCGCTTCGTCTTCATGAACATCGAGGACGGGCAGACCTTCGGGCCCCCGACCCGCGCGGATCGCGCGGCGATGGGCGTCGCGGACCGCTGGATCCTCCATACGCTCGATGTCGCGATCCAGACGACGACCGAGGCGCTCGCGCGCTTCGAGTTCCAGCTCGCGGCCAATACGATCTACCAGTTCTTCTGGTCGGGGCTCTGCGACTGGTACATCGAGTTCTCGAAGTCGGCGCTGCGCGAGGGTGGGGCGGCGAAGGCGCGCGCGCAGCAGGTGCTCGTCTATTGCCTCGATCAGGCGCTGCGCCTTCTTCACCCGTATATGCCCTATATTACAGAGGATCTGTGGATGCGGCTGCCGCTGGCCGAGCGCGACGCGCCGAGCCTGTGCGTCGCGGCGTGGCCCAAGTCCGATCCGGCGTGGCACGACGAGGCGGCAGCGACGCAGGCGCAGATCGAGATCGACATGATCACCGGGCTGCGCGCGATCCGCGGCGAGAACAAGATCGCCGCGGCCGACAAGCCGAGTGTCTACATCCAGACGGTGAACACGCAGCTCATCGCCGCGGTTCAGGCGGCCCAGAACAATATCCAGTTCATGACCGGGACGACGATCGCGGGGCTTGGACCGGAGATTCCGGTGCTCGGACCGAGCGCGGTCGCGAGCGGTCCCGACTACAAGATTTTCCTGCCGCTGCCCGAGCACATCGTCGCCTCCGAGGTCACGCGCCTCGAGAAGGCCGTCGTCAAACTCGATAAGGATATCGAGAAGTTCCAGGCCAAGCTCGCGAACGCGACGTTCGTGGCGAACGCGCCGCCCGAGGTCGTCGCCGAGCAGCGTCAGCGCCTGGCGGAGGCCGAGGGGACGCGGGCTACGTACGTCGAGCAGGTGGCGCGCCTGCGCGCTTGACGGTGCACCGCGACGCGTGACGGACCGTTACGCGACGCGACACGAACGCGCATGAGTCCGCCGGTGCCGGGTGTCATTCTCGTGCATCGGGACACGACGGAGGACGGCATGGCGCCGGTCTCCGCCGCGGCTCATCACGAAAGGATGACGGGTATGTTTCGGCGCGGCGGTTCGATGGCAGCGTTGGTGGCGGCGGCGATCGGCTTGGGCTCGACCGGAGCGCACGCAGCGATCGAAGACGAGTCGGTCGACGTGCTCTGGACCACCGATGTGTCGCCGGTGCTGAACCTGTCGATGGGCCAGGCGGTCGACTTCGCGTTCGCTTTCGAGGTGGACGGATCGGAGGCCGACCTCGCCAACTCCAGCCTCGTGCTCGAGACCTGCGAGAACGGCGCGTGCTACCGCCAGCTCCTGCCGGCGGACTCGGGCTTGGTGCCTTATGGCATCGACGCCTCGCAGTACCACCGCGGTCTCAACAACTTCAAGCTGACGCTCACGCTGCATGACTGGGCGCACAACGTGGTGGTCAGCGACGTGCTCGATTTCGTCGTGCGCGTTCGCTGAAGGGGCTCGCGCCGAGCGGGAGATGCGCTCGGGGGCGAGCGGTGCGGAGTGAAGCCCGCCGCGGCTGGGGGGCTGCGGCGGGCTTCGTGGTACTTCGGGGCGGCCAACGTCAGGCGAGAAGCGGCTCGAGGAGCTTCGGATCCTGATTGAGGACGTGGTCGTACGAGAGCCCCGCGGCGTGGCACACGGTCGCGTGCACGTCGGCCGGCCGAATCGAGACGCCGTCCTCGGATGTGGCGCCGGTCTTCGGATCGACGATGAGGCCTGCCATCGTCGCGTCGTCGGTGCCGCCGATGACGGTGTTGCCGCGCAGCGAGGGGAGTCCGCTGGCGATGAGCGCGGTCGACGCCAGATGGTGATCGCGTCCGCCGCGGCTGTTGAGGGTCGGCGTGCGCGCGAAATCCGAGCCGACCACGACGATGGTGCGGTCCCAGTAGGACTTGCCGGTACCGGGAAGCTCGACCGCCTGGAGGTGGCCGATCAGGGCGTCGAGCGCGTCGAAGCCGTTGCGCAGAGCGGTCGAGTGAAGGCTCGCCCAATCGTCGTCGTGGTGGTCGATGTTGCTCGCGAGTCGGATCGAGACGGCCTGGCTCACGCCCTGCGTGATGGCTTGCGCGGCGATCATCGCCTGGCCCTTGGGGCCCGCCAGGGTCTGTGAAAGACCCTGGTTCGGGGTCACGCTGAAGGCCTCGTAGAGGGCTTGGATCTCGGCGCTGGCGCCCGTGCTCTTGAAGTTGAAGTGCTGGGCGAGCGTGCCTTCCGAGAAGACCTTCGCGCGCTCGTAGCTGTCGAGATACGCCGTGACGTGGCCGCTGCCGTCGAGGCGGGTGTCGGCGCATTTCTGGGCCCAGACGTAGCTGTCGATCGCCGCGGTGCTGGTTCCGGGGAGCGCCGTGCCGATGCGCGAGAGGACCGTCAGGACGTCGGTGCTGCTGTTCACCACGAGCCCCGACGCGAAGGGATCGAGCCCTTCGTTGTAGCTCTCGGTGCCGACGACGAGGTTCGGAATGGGCGTGCGGTCGCCGCTCTGGGCGACGGCCCAGGTCGCGAGCGAGCTCCCCGAGGCCTGGAGACCGCGCGGGAACTTGCCGGTCAGGAAGTAGCGCTTGCCGACCTCGTGGGTCAGCGTTCCCATGAAGACGCCGCGAACGACCGAGAGATCGGCGAAGCGGTTCGCGAGCTTGCCGACGGCGGGGCCGAACGTGATGTTCGAGCCGGTGGGCGTGACGAGGCCCGTGCCGCCTGTGTCCGCCAGGACCTGGGCCAGCGTGGGATCCGATAGGGCGGCGACGTCGTAGGCGGGATGGAGCTTGGCCGGATCCGTGAAGCGCGTGTTGTCGCGTGGATCGAACGCGAGCAGCTGATCCCAGCCGCCGTCGAACGTGCAGAAGACCAGGAAGACCGGCTCGGTCGCGTCGTCGGCGTTTGTGCCGTCGGCCGCGCCGGCCGCACGTGCCTGGCGTTGGAACATGCGGGGCACTGCGATGGCGGCCCCGCCGAGTCCGAGAAGCCCGAGAAAGCCGCGCCGTGACGTTATCAATCCTGGCTTCATTCGGTCGTTCCTTTCATGAATTCTGGCGTATCGAACCCGGACGTTTCGCGCGGTGGTCTCAGTAGATGTGGAAGGCGGGGCTCGTGAGGAGGCCGACGCACACGGCGGTCCAGCCGGCCTTGCCATCCGCGCCGCCCGCGGCCGCCTGAAAGAGCGCGAGCAGCGGGGCGACGGTGTCCTCGTCGCTGTCGGCGACCTTCTGGCCGAGGAAGCGGAGGCTGAGGTAGCGGAGATTGGCGCCGATCGCGGTGAGATCGGTCGCATCGGTGAGGCTGGCAAAGCGCGTCAGCGTGCGGGTGCCGTTCTCGCCGGCTGCGGCGTCGGCGGCGACCATCTTGGCGCAGACATCGCGCGCCATGTCGTCCATGAACTTCGCGTAGAGCGGCGTCGGGAGCGCGGGCTCCTCGGTGGTCTGCGCGTAGTCCGGGCGCCCGAGTGTCCTGCCGAGGGCGCTGTCGCCAAGGGCGGCGATCTGCGTATTGCCGCCGCCCTTGATCGTCCAAGTGATCGGGGCGCCGGCCCCGTCGACGCCGGCGATCACCGGCAGCGAGGCTTCGAGCATGTCGACCGTGAGGCGCTTGGTCCCGCGGCTCTCGGGCGGGAGCTCGAGCGGCGGGTGGTCGACCGGGAGCCCGGGGCCCTCGTTCGTGGTCGTCGCCGTGGGAAGCGCGTCGGGCGCCGCGCCGGCGTTGGCCGCGTACTCGTCGCAGCCGCCGATCCCGAGTGGTCCGAGTGGCCCGAGTGGCGCAAGTGGCGCGAGTGTCGCGAGAAGGGCGAGGGTGGCTGCGCGGGTGTTCATCGAACCCTCCGATATTGCGGCAGCGCGACGATCGCGCGGGTCAACTGGCGGATGTCGTCGCTGGCGCGGAACTCGGTCGTCAGGCTCTCGAGGAGCCCGATCTCGTTCGCGTCGTCCCCCGGATCGAGGACGACCTCGCGCCCCATGAAGAAGCGGAAGACGTGCTGGACGACCGCCGAGTGGACGAGCCCCTTGTCGATCGCATCTTGGGCGACGCCGACGGGCCCCGCCGCGAGGTTCGTCGCGATCTGGGCGTGGACCGGGTCGTCGATGTCCGCGTATTGATAGGGGATCAGGGTGCCCGGGTTGCGGGCGGCCGGGTCCGACACCCAGAAGCGCTGGCACGCGGCGCTCATCGTCTTGCCCTGGTTCTGGGTCGTCGTCGGGTCGCAGGTCTTATTGTAGGTCGGAAAGAGCGGCGAGCCGGCGATGACCGCACTGCCGGCCTCGGCAACCCCACCGAAGGCAGCCGCGAGGGGCTCGAGCACCTGGTGGCACGAGCGACAGAGGCAGCGCTGCGTGAGGTCGGCCGCGGTCGGATCGCAGTCCGTGTCGGTGGTCGTGGCCGGCGGGATGAACGACTGGTGCGTGAAGACGGTGCGGAAACGGTTCGCGCGTCCGCGGTTCGTCTGGAAGCGCAGCGTGTAGCCTGGCAGCGTCAGAATGCCGCTGTGCGCGCCGGTGCGCGTGGCCTCGGTCCAGGTGGTGTCGACGAAGGACGGGTTCGCGACGGCCGGCTCGTCGACGGGCATGCGCTCGTTGTAGGTCTTGGTGAGGTTGGCCATCTGCGCGAGGTTCTGTTTCCAGAAGGCGAGCGCGCCATTGGTGAAGGTCGTGGGCGTCGTGAGGAGCTCCGAGTAGGGGCGGCCGCCGACGGTGTGGCGATCGACGAGGCGCCCGAGCTGCTCGCGCATGAGGCCCAGGATGGTCGCCGAGGTGGCCGGGCCGTAACACCACCGGAGATCCGGACCGCAGCCGCAGCCCTGAGCCGTGGCGCTGCGGGTCGTCGCGCAGTCGACCGTCTGACCGTTCGCGAGCGTGGCCGTCGCGGCCGGTTGCGCGTCGAAGGCGCAGACCTTGATCGCGCTGGTCGGGTCCCAATACGGGTGGACCAGGACGTAGCCGTCTTCTTGGTAGGTGACGTTGCCGGTCGTGACGGGTCTCGTCACCGGTTTCCCGTCGGCGGCGAAGTCGGTCTGGAGCCAGTCGCCGCAGGTCTCGTTGCCGGTGCCCTGGCGGTGGAGCTTGCGGCGCGCGGCCGCGACCGACACGTAGCGATCGGAGAGCTGGCCGTTCACGCGCAAGGTCGCGATGACGCGGGAGACGTCGGTGAGCTGCGTCGTCGTCACGTTGGGCCAGAGGAGGGCCTCGTGAAAGCGGCGCATCACCAGACGGAAGGCGTCCGAGGCGAGCATATCGTCGATGAGTCCGTCGGGGATCTCGGTCGTCGCGTCGAGCGCCGCGTACTCCTCGTAGGCGGGCAGCGCGTGGCGCAAGTCGAGAGAGAGTCGCCGGAGCAGCTGGAAGCGATCGAGCTCTTGCGAGCCCGCGCATTCGGCGCGCTCTGTCGGGGGGAGGTCCGCGCGTGCGGCGGGCGTGGAGGCCGGCAGGACCAGTAACGTCGCGAGCGCGAGGCCAGGGAGGCGGGTGAGCGGGCGTCTCATGGTTTTTCCTCGAGAGCGGAGGGCAAGATCAGGGCGCGCGATCACCGGCGTACCAGCGCACGAGAAGGTCGTATTCCGCCGCCGTGAGCGCGGGCTCGGGCTTCGGCGGCATGAGGCCGGTGCTGACGCGCGTGAAGATCGCGTCCGCCATCGCGAACGCGAGATCGTAGTTCTCGAAGTCGCGCCAGGGCGCGCTCGCGCCGTCGCCGTGGCACGACGCGCAGTGGGCCTCGAGGATCGGGGCGATGTCAGTCGCGAAGCTGACGAAGCGCCCGGTCCCCAGGCGGACGAGCTCGCTGCCCTGGGCCAGCCAGGTGTGGCCATCGCGGTCGAGCGCGAGGCCGACGCTGGCCGCACTTCCGGTCGGTGCCGGGGCCATGCCCGTCGGGCCGCTCGGGTCGACGCGAACGACCCCGCCGGGTCCCTGGGCATAGACGATCCCGGCGCCGTCCAGCGCGAGCGCGGTGACCCCGCCCAGGTCGTTATACCGCCGGTAATACCCGTCGCGGTCGCGCACGAGGAGCCCGTCCGCTCCCGCCGCGACCAGCTGCCCGGTCGCGTCCGATCCGAGCATCGTGTCGACCACGCCGATCGCCGCCGGGACCTCGCGGTACGTCCAACCTGCCGTCCCCAGCTCGAAGAGCGCCGCGCCGTAGGCGACGAGAAGGACCTCGCCCGTGGCCGCGGCGTGCGTGGCCGGGCCGGCCGCGCCGGGGATCGCGATACGCTCACGCACGTCGGCGGTCACGCGCAGGAGAGCACCGTCGACGATCGCAACGACCGCCTCGCCGTCGTCCGAACCACCGTCGGGCGCGACCGCGAGGGAGGTCGCGGTGGCGAGGGCGTCGGTGAGCGGCGAGAGCACGAGACGCCCATGGAAGCTGTGGAAGATCCCGTTTGCGGCCGACACCAGGACGCTTCCGTCGAGGCGCCGCGCGACCGCGAGAATCGCGCCGGTCGTGACCGGCTCTGTGTCGGCCGCGGCGAACACGTCCACGCGTACGACCTCGGTCCCGGCGATCGTCACGAGCCCGGTCGGCAGCGCGCCGAGCGGGGCGCCCAAGTCGTCGGTTACGGCGCCGAGGGTTGCGCCGGTTTCGTAGCGCGATTCGTCGGGTGCCGCCGGGTAGGTGACGCCGGCCATCACCGCGCTCACGACGATCGACGCGCCGTGGTCGTTCGTCGCCGCGATGTCGCCGGGCTCGCTGCACGCCGCGGCGCACAGCCAAGCGATGGACGCGCGCGCGCCGATCGTGATGCGTGGGTGGACCGATCGCATGCTCCCTCCTGGGTCGACGCCCGTCGCGACGCGGCCGGGGCGGCCGGGGCGAGCACGACGCACGCGCCGAGGCGCTCAGAGCAAGCGTTGTACCACGGTGTGCGCCTACGCCCACTCAAGCTGAGCCCCGTCCACGTGTCTCGCCGAGGAGACGTCGCGGTCCGCGGTCGTCTCCGTGCGGAATCAGGTCGCGACGAAACCCTGGACAGGGGGAGCGCCCGTCTGCAGCACCTCGATCGTCGGGCCGGTCTCGACGACCAGCGGCCCCTCGCAGCGGTAGAGATCGCCGTCGACCATGTACTCGATCACGCCGCCGGGGGCAGTCAGGACCGCGCGCCGCGCGACGTAGCTGGTGCCATTCTTGGGCGCGATGCCGAGGCCGAGCCACACGCGCGGGAGGTCGAAGACGACCGAGCTCGGCACGCCCGTGACGGTGACGAGTTGGAACACGCCGCGGTACGTGTCGGCCAAGTGGAAGGCCTTGAAGCCGAGCCCCACCTCGCTGACCGTTCCGGCTGTCACCGTGAGATAGGGGCGCGTCTTGATCACCTCGCCGTCGACCTCGACGCCCAGGTCCACGAGCGCGCCGATACGCTTGATGAACGACCCGCCCACGAGCGCGCTCGCAGCCGCGTGGCCGATCGTCTGCGCCGCCGTGACGATGCTCGGGTCGTCGTGGCCCTTCTGGTAATACGCGGACAAGAACGTCTGAAAGACGCCGGTGCCGAACAGGAACCCGATGCGCCCGTCGGCGATCAGCGTCGAGCGCGTGAGCGAGGGCGGCATCGCGCCGCTCGCCGTCTGCGCGATGAGGCGCGCGAGGTTCTTCTCGGGGCGCCCGCGCGGCAGTCCCAGCGCGTTCGAGACCGTGTTCATCGTGCCGCCGCGCATGAACGCGATCGGCGGGAGCGGCCGCGGGGAGATCTCGTTGGTGGGTGGATCGTTCAGGCCCCAGACCTCGCGAAACGCCGCGATGGTGATACCGGCGGTGCCGTCGCCGCCGACGACCGCGAGGATGTCGATCGCCGCGTGGCGGAAGTCCTCGGCGGCCCGGCGCACGCTCGCGTGGTCATGGCACTCGGCCACGAGGCCGCGCGCGCCCACGAGGTCGCGAATCGCTCCGATCGCGGCGGGGCGATGGCGCAGGTAGCGCGAGCGCGGGTTGAGGACGACGCCGATGGTCGGAGCCGACGCGCGCGCGCGTGGGGCGGTGGGGTTGGTGCTCACGGCATTACTTTGAGTACAAAGGATTGGGAAGTGCCCGGGCCCGACGCGGTGGCGTTCAGAGGTCCGTGCCCTGGCTCGCGCCGACCAGCAGGTCCTCGCGCGGGACGTCCATGATGCCGCGCTGGCGGTGATCGCGAATGCGCAGGAGGATGGCGGCGGTCTCTTCGATCGCGCGCTCGGACACGTCGATGACCGGCCACAGCGGGTGCCCGGCGAAGATGTCGCGCGCGTACTGCAGCTCGGCCACGATGTGGTCGCGGCGTGCATAGTCCGTGTCGTCGGGCATGTTGAGGGCCCGCAGGCGCGCGCGGCGGATCCGAATGAGGGCGCCCGCGTTGATGGTGAGCCCGAAGATCTTGGCTTGCTCGACGTGTTCGATCTCGCGAGGCAGCGGCAGCCCGAGAACGATGGGGACGTTCGCGACCTTCAAGCCGCGCTGCGCGAGATACGTCGAGAGCGGCGTCTTCGACGTGCGCGAAAGGCCGCACAGCACCATGTCGGCCGCGTGTAAGCCATTGGCGGACTGCCCGTCGTCGTGCTTGACCGCGAACTCGACCGCCTCGATGCGATCGAAATACGCCTGATTGAGGACGCCCACGCCCGGCCGCCCGACCGGCACCGAGTTCAGAAACTCACCGAGGCGTCCCATCAGGTGGCCGATCAGATCGACCGTCGCGAGCTGGAACACCTTCGCGCGTTGCTCGAGCCGATCGCGCTGCTCGGGGTTCACGATCGTATAGACGATGAGCGCGCGGTCGACCGCCGCCTGCCGCACCGCCTCCTCGATCTGCTCGTCCTTGCGCAAGAGGCTGAAGATGCGCATCTGCGGGCGCACGTCGCGGAACTGGATGAGCGCCGCGCGCAAGACCCGCTCGGCCGTCTCCGCCGTCGCGTCCGACAGCACATAGATGATGCTGCTCGCCTCGTCGCGCGCCGGCGTCTCGGCCGTAGCGCCGCTCACGTTCGGATCCGCCGCGAGAACCAGTCGATGAAGTCGATTTTCGTCAGGATCCCGACGATGCGCCCGTGCTCCTCGACCACCACCACGCGGTTCTGACTGAACATCTGCGCCAGGATCGTAGTGCGGTTGTGCGTCTCGACGAGCGCGTATTGCCCGTTGAGGAATCCGGCGATCGGCGTCTTCAAGTTCGCGCGCTGCTCGATGAGCGCGCTCAGCATGTCGACCTCGGTGATGAGGCCGATGAGCTTGCCCTCGGACAGGACCGGCAGCTGCGAGATCCCGCCTTCCTTCATGCGGCGCACGACCGACTCGAAGGTGTCGCTCGGGTCCGCCATCACGACCTCGCGGCTATGCAGCGCGATGAGGTCCCCGATGGTGTCGCCCGCGACATCCTCGGCGTCGAAGAACCCGCCCTCCTTGAGCCACGTGTCGTTGAAGATCTTCGACAGATAGCGCACCGCCGAGTCCGGCAGAATGCACACGATGTGCTCGTCGCGGCGCGCGCGCTCGGCGTACTTCACGGCCGCGCAGACCGTGCCGCCCGCGGACCCGCCCGTGTAGAGCCCCTCCTCGCGCACCACGCGGCGCGTCCATTGGAAGCACTCCTTGTCCGACACGCGAATGACCTCGTCGACGACCGAGAAATCCATCGTCGATGGCAGGAAATCCTCGCCGAATCCCTCGACCCGATACGTCGACGGCGCCGGCATTTTCCCGGTGCGCCAGTAGTCGTGATAGACGCTGCCGATCGGATCGACGCCGATCACTTTGATCGACGGCTTCTGCTCCTTGAGGAACTTGCCCGTTCCCGAGAGCGTCCCGCCCGTCCCCATCGGCACGACCAAGACGTCGATCTCGCCGCCCGTCTGCTCCCAGATCTCCGGCCCCGTCGACGCGTAGTGCGCCGCCGGATTGGCCGGATTGTGGTATTGATTCGCGAGGATCGCGTTCGGCGTCTCGGTCGCGATCCGCCGCGCGACCGCGTAGTAGCTGCGCGGATCCTCGGGCTCGACGTTGGTCGGGCACACGACGACCTTCGAGCCGAACGCGCGCAACGCCGCCATCTTCTCTTCGGACATCTTGTCCGGCATGACGAAGACGGTCTTGTAGCCGCGCACCGCCGAGTCCGGCAGAATGCACACGATGTGCTCGTCGCGGCGCGCGCGCTCGG
>SXGT01526664.1_pt1 | contig 10392 bp, 7 predicted proteins | sample 3176221 | NCBI WGS metagenome assembly SXGT01 (sample SAMN11356862, study PRJNA531348) | freshwater metagenome | isolation source: freshwater sample F1-120 | place: China: Fuxian Lake, Yuxi | collected 2017-12-25
CTCCATCGAGGATCTCGCGCAGCTCATCTTCGATCTCCGCAGCGTGAACCCGCGGGCGCGGATCAGCGTGAAGCTCGTCTCCGAGACGGGCGTGGGGACCGTTGCCGCCGGCGTGGCGAAGGCGCACGCGGACGCGATCCTGATCTCGGGCCACGACGGCGGGACCGGCGCGAGCCCGCTGTCCTCGATCCAGCACGCCGGGACGCCCTGGGAGCTCGGCCTCGCGGAGGCGCAGCAGGTGCTCGTGATGAACGACCTCCGGCAGCGCGTGGTCCTGCAGACCGACGGGCAGCTCAAGACGGGACGAGACGTGGCGATCGCGGCGCTCCTCGGAGCCGAGGAGTTCGGCTTCGCGACGGCGCCGCTCGTGGCGCAGGGCTGCGTCATGATGCGAAAGTGCCACCTCAACACGTGCCCCGTGGGCAGCGCGACGCAGGGCCCCGTGCTGCGCGCGCGGTTCCGCGGGCAGCCGGAGCACGTGATCCAGTTCTTCTTCGTCGTCGCCGAGCAGCTCCGCGGGATCATGGCCGAGCTCGGCTTCCGCCGCGTGCGGGACATGGTGGGCCGCACGGATCGGCTCGTGACGCGCCCGGCGATCGCGCACCCGAAGGCGCGGCGCCTCGACTTCGGTCGCGTGCTCGCCCCGCCGCTCGCCGGCAAGGCGCTGGCGCACGATCCGGCGGCGCCGACCTACCACCCCGCCGTGGACGCAGCGCTCATCGACCTCTGTGGGCCGGCCCTCGACCGCGGTGAGCCCGTCCGGAGCAAGCTCCGGATCCAGAACAAGGATCGCTCCTTCGGCGCCGCGCTCGGCGGCGAGATCTCGCGCCGCCGCGGCAAGGCGGGCTTCCCCGAGGGGACCATCGTGCTCGAGCTCGAGGGCTCCGCGGGGCAGAGCTTCGGCGCCTTCCTCCCGCGCGGCGTGACCCTCGAGCTGCGCGGCGAGGTCAACGACTACGCCGGCAAGGGCCTCTCCGGGGGCGTGATCTCCGTCGGTCCCCCCGCCGGGAGCGCCTTCGTCGCCGGCGACAACGTCATCTGCGGCAACACGGCCCTCTACGGCGCGACCTCGGGGCGCGCGTTCTTCTCGGGACGCGCGGGCGAGCGGTTCGCGGTGCGAAACAGCGGGGCGTCTGCGGTCGTCGAGGGCGTCGGCGACCACGGCTGCGACTACATGACGGGCGGCGTCGTGATCGTGCTCGGGCCCACGGGGCGGAACTTCGCCGCGGGCATGAGCGGCGGCATCGCCTACGTCCTCGACCCGGAGGGCGCGTTCGCGGCCCGGTGCAACCCGGAGACGATCGAGCTGTCTCCGGTGCAGGACGCGGCGGAGCTCCTGCGCGTGCGGGATCTCGTCCGCGAGCACGAGCTCCGCACCGGGAGCCCGCGGGCCACGGAGTTCCTCGACACGTGGCCCTTCTCCGCGAGCGCGCTCGTGAAGGTGCTCCCCACGGAGTACAAGCGCGCGCTCGAGGCGCAGGCCGCGCGGCCGGGTGCGCCGCGCCTGACGGTGGTGAAGGGTGGCTGATCCGCGCGGCTTCCTCGAGCTCCGCCGCTCGAAGGCGAAGGAGCGCCCCGTGGCCGAGCGCGTGCGGAGCTTCCGCGAGTTCGTGGAGCCGGAGCCCGCGGCGGAGATCGCGCGGCAGGCGTCGCGGTGCATGGACTGCGGGATCCCGTTCTGCCACAAGGGCTGCCCCCTCGCGAACCTCATCCCCGAGTGGAACGACCTCGTGTACCGGGGCAAGATCCCCGAGGCGGTGGCGCGCCTCCACGCGACCAACAACTTCCCGGAGATCACCGGGAGGGTCTGCCCCGCCCCCTGCGAGGCGTCCTGCGTGCTCGCCCTCGAGGACCAGGCCGTGACCATCAAGGACGTGGAGCGCTGGCTCGGCGACGCCGCCGATCTCGCGCCCGTGATCGCGGAGCGGCGCACGGGGCGCGAGGTCGCGGTCGTGGGATCGGGTCCCGCCGGCCTCGCGTGCGCGCAACAGCTCGCGCGCCGCGGCCACGACGTGACGGTGTTCGAGCGGACCGACCGGCCGGGCGGCCTCCTGCGGTACGGGATCCCGGACTTCAAGCTCGAGAAGCAGCGCGTGGACGGTCGCCTCGCGCAGATGAGAGCGGAGGGCGTGGTGTTCCGCGCGGGCGTGTCCGTCGGCGTCGACATCGCCGCCGAGGATCTCCTCGCCTCCTTCGACGCCGTCGTGCTCGCCGTGGGCGCGACGACGCCGCGCGAGCTCCGTGTTCCCGGTCGCGATCTCCCGGGCGTCCACCTCGCCATGGAGTTCCTGACGCGGCAGAACCGGCTGATCGCGGGCGATCGGGATCCGGCGCCCGGCCTGTCGGCGCGGGATCGGCGGGTCGTCGTCCTCGGAGGCGGGGACACGGGCTCCGACTGCGTGGGCACGGCGATCCGTCAGGGGGCAGAGAGCGTCACCCAGCTCGAGATCCTCCCGCCCCCGCCAGGCGCGCGCGCGGCGGCGAACCCGTGGCCCGAGTGGCCGCTCCTGTTCCGCACGTCGTCCTCGCAGGAGGAGGGCTGCGAGCGGGACTTCGGCGTGCGCACGGAGCGCTTCCAGGGAACGACGCGGGTCGAGGCCCTCGTCGGGACGCGCGTGTCCACGGGCGGGGAGGTGCGCGTCGGCGCCGATCTCGTCCTGCTAGCGATGGGCTTCATCGGGCCAGAGCCGGCCCTCGCCTCCGCGCTCGGCCTCGCGCTCGACGCGCGCGGGAACGTGGTGATCGACCCCGCTGGCCGCGCGTCGCGGGAACGTGTGTATTGTGCAGGCGACGCCGCGCGCGGCCAGTCGCTGGTCGTTTGGGCCATCGCCGACGGTCGCCGGGTCGCCGACGCCGTCGCCGCGGACCTCTCGGCGTTCGCGCAGGGGACGTAGATCTCGGCTTCACAGCCGATGAGATGGCCGAAAACGCGGACGGAATCGCGTGGGGCGCGGCCGCCGGAGCCGAAACGGACGATGAAGTGGGCGTTTCGGCGATGAAGTCGCCTTCGGCGGATGACGAGGCCATCGGGACGGCTGCGAAGGTCGTGGTGAAGAATCCGGGCGCCCTGGGCTGGCCGTGAGCTATCTTCTTGCCAGGCGCCGGCTCGAGCCGGCCCCCCCTGCGATATGGACGGCATGCCGAAACCCGGGGACGTGCTCCTCGGCAAGTACCAGATCGAGCACACCCTCGGAGTGGGGGGGATGGGGGTTGTCTATGCCGCGCAGCACATGCTCCTCGGCAAGCGCGTGGCGATGAAGCTGCTCCTGCCCGAGGTCACGCGGCAGAAGGACTCGGTCGCGCGGTTCCTCAACGAGGCGCGGGCGGCTGCGCGGCTCGAGAACGAGCACGTCGCGCAGGTGCTCGACGTGGGCCAGCTCGAGAACGGGCTGCCCTTCATGGTCCTCGAGTTCCTCGACGGGTCCGATCTCGCGCAGGTGCTAACCTCGCGCGGCCCCCTGCCGGTCGCGGAGGTCGCGGACCACCTCCTCGAGGCGATCGACGCCGTCGCGCGCGCCCACCTGCTCGGCATCATCCACCGCGACCTCAAGCCCGCGAACCTCTTCCTCGCCCGCCGGGGGGACGGCAGCGTCCGGATCAAGGTGCTCGACTTCGGGATCTCGAAGGCGACGGGACTGACGAACAGCGGCAACATCACCAAGACGTCGTCGATGCTCGGATCGCCCATGTACATGGCGCCCGAGCAGCTGCGCGACTCCAAGAGCGTCGACCACAGGTGCGACATATGGGCGTTCGGCGTGGTCGCGTACGAGCTGCTCACCGGACAGCCGCCATTCGACGGCGACAACGCCGTGGCCCTCTTCGCGGCGATCCACGAGGCCGACCCGAAGAGCATCCGCGCCGTGCGTCCCGATGTCGGCGTCCAGCTCGACGCCGTCGTGATGAAGTGCCTGCGCCGCTCCCCCGACGAGCGGTTCGCCTCCGTCAGCGACCTCGCGTCGTGCCTCGTACCGTTCGGGACGGCCGCGGGCGCGGCGGCGTTCGAGAGCACCCGTCGCGCGATGCCGCCGAGCGGGGGTGGGGCCATCTCGGGATCGCGGGTGAGCTTCAGCACGGGCTCCGGTCGCCTCCCCCAGACGCCGGCATCGTCGCGCGACGCCACGCTGACGGCCGGCTTCCAGGAGCGGCCGACCTCGGCGCCGGAGCCTCCGGCGATGCAGACCCCCCATCCTCCCATCTACGGACAGACGTCCGCGGAGTGGGCGAGGTCGCAGACGCGGCCCGGCCGATCACGTGGCCTCGCGGTCGGGATCGCCGCGGGGGTCGTGACGCTCGCCGTCCTCGGGGCGGCGGGTGTCTTCCTCGGGCCGCGGATCCTGGCGCGGACGACCGCGGGCAAGGACCCGGTCGCCGACAGCCGACCTGCCGCATCGGCCCCCGCCATCAGCGCGGCCGAGCCTGTCCTCGGGCCCTCCGCCACGCCTCCCGTCGCGTCCACGGCGCCCTCGACCGCGGCCGTCACGCCCCCCCTCCAGGCGACCGCCAAGAAGCGGCCGGGCCCCGCCGCGACGGGTACCGCGACCGCCGCCACGGTGGCCGCGCCGACCGCGAGCGCCATCGCGACGCCGCCCGCCACCGTCCCGAAGGTGAGCTGCACACCCCCGTACGAGCTCGACGCGGACGGGAAGAAGCACTGGAAGCCGGAGTGCCTATGATCGCGCGGCGCGGCGCTCGCCGCTCCCGGACCGCGCTCGCGCTCGCCGCGCTCGCCTGGCGGTGACACCCGGGCCGGGTGCGCGCGTCCGGGCGGCGTCCTGGGCGCGCCCACCGTCGCCCGCGAGATCTTCGCGGTAACGCGCGATCGCGCTGCGGCTCGGCGCTTGCTGACGTTGCGGGGGCCGCGCCGGTGGCGGTGCCGCCCTTCGAGGAGAACGATCATGTCGTTGAATCGCGTCGTTGCTGGTGTTCTTGCCGTGGTCTCGGTCGGCGGATGTGGCGGACAGGGCCCGGACGACGGCTCGGGCCCCGACGAGACGGTCGCGTCCACCGCGCAGGCCATCCAGGGCGGGGCGCTCGAAGCGGAGCACCTCTACCCGTGGGTGGTGACGGTCGACGGCAGCTGCCACGGCGTGCTCGTGGATCCCTCCTGGGTGCTGACGGCGGCCCACTGCGTCGACGCGTCCACGATCCCGATCGCCCGGTACTCGCGGACCGACCCCTACACGGGCGTGGTCCACGCGGGCAGCCGGTACGCGCGGAGCAACCCGAGCAGGCTGGTGTACAAGCACCCCGACTACAACCCGGCCACGCTTCGCAACGACATCGCGCTCTTCAAGCTCGACACGCCGTTCACGCTCGACCGCTACATCCAGACGGTGGCCATCCCCGCCGCGGCGTCCGGCGCCGGCAACGTCGCCGCCGTCGCCAGCTACATCCGGCACGGGGGCACCCGCCCGGCCGGCAAGGTGGTGGTCATGCGGGCGCCCATCGCGGCTTCGAGCGTCTGCGGGGCCGGCACGAGCGAGCTGTGCTTCCAGAAGAACGACGCCGCGCTGTGCAACGGCGACAGCGGCTCCGGGCTCGTGAGGAACGTCGGCGCGTCGCTGGCGAGCAACGGTCGCGCGACCGTCGTCGGCGTCGCCAGCAACACGCCGGCGAACAACTGCTCGTCCGACGACCTCGGCCTGCCGGTCACGATGATGGACGTGTACCGATACCGGACCTGGATCTCCCAGACGATGAGCATGTCGCTCGCCGACCTCGCCGGTGACGCGCGCCTGCGCTACGAGGGCCAGGCTTCGCGGGGGCAGCTCGAGCTCCGCTGCGAGCGGTCGCCCTTCGGGTCGACGACCAAGAGCTCGGTCGGGCCGATGAACGCGCCCGGCGTCGAGCTCCGCCACGCGTGCGGCGCAGGCACGCGGGCACGCGCGTCCTGCACGGGGGTCACGGGCGCCGCCATCACCGGCTTCAAGCTGACGACGACCAACAAAGTGAACGGCGCGTCGAGCACGACGAACCTGCCGTTCACCGCGAGCTCGGCGTCCTACGTGACCAGCTACGACGCGACCGGGATCTTGATCCGCGAATTCAGCTGCACCGTCGGGCCGATCCTGACCCGGTAGGGGCGGTCTCCCGGCCGGGGACGCGCGCTTGCGCCGGTTGCGAGGAGAAGGGGGGGCCGGGCGAGAAGTCTCCGAAAATGCGATCCATCCCCGGCGACCGGGCGTAAGCTGAGGGCGCATGTCGATGACCCCCGCCACCCTGGACGTGCCCGCCGGCCGAGGGCGCGTGCGCCTCGCGCGGTCGACCGTGCGCGCCGGCCTCGCCGTGGTCGCGACCGTCGGCCTGCTCTCGGCGGCCGTTGGCTTCCTGCACACGCCCGCCGGGCACCCGCTCCTCATGCGGCTCGCGGGGGTCGGCGGGTGCCCGGTCGGCAAGGCGAGCGCGGCCGATGTGGACGCGGTCCGGAGTGCGGTGCTCGCGAAGGACAAGGGCGCGCATCCGGCGCCGTCCCGCCCGGCGCTCGGCTTCGATCTCGACCGGACCACCGTCGCGGACGTGCGGGTGTGGCGCGAGCGAGCGGGCGCGAGCTGCACGGAGTACCGCGACGCCACGCTGATGCTCTGCCGCGACGTCCCCGAGGCGCGCGCCTTCCCGGCCACTCCGGCGCGGGCCTCGCGCGGCGTGATGACCGAGATCTCCTTCGGGTTCTCGCTCGACGGCAAGCTGACGAGCGTGGCGACCCTCTACACGGGTCGCGCGGGGGACGAGGCCTCGCGCATGGGCGAGGCCACGGAGGCGGACCTCGCCGTCTCCCTCGGGCCGGCGCACCAGCGCGCGGGCTCCTTCGCGGAGCGCGGCTCGGTCGCGACGCTCTCCTACCGCTTCTCCGACTACGCCGTGGACGTCACCGCGTCGGAGGTCTCCGGCTCGCGCCATGTCCTGCGCGAGAGCTTCATGTCGGTGCGCTGAGCACCAGGTCTTCATGTCCTCGTCACGAAAAATATCGAATGTCGCGGGCCGTGTGCCCGGGGAGGCTCCCATGGTTGGTATACGAGCTCGGTTTGTTCTGGTCGGTGCGTTCCTCGGTGCCTCCGCCGTCGGCGGGGCCTGCAGCTCCAGCTCCACGACCCCCTCCCCGGCGCCCGCAGCGACGGTGCCGACGAAGACCGACGCGGGAAGCACGAGCCCGGGCTCGCTGTACACCCGCCTGGGTGGCCACGCGGGGATCCGCAAGGCGATCGACGCCATCGTGGCCGAGGAGCTGAAGGACGCCGAGATCGCGGCCTACTTCGCGAACGTCGGCAAGCCCGGCCGCCCGACGGCGGATCAGGTCTCGGAGTGCTTCACCAACCTGCTCGGCAAGGCCGCGGGCGGCACGGAGACGTACCCGGGGATGGCGAACGGGTTCGCGTGCCGCGACATGAAGGCGGCGCACCTCGGCCTGAAGATCACCGCGGCGCACTTCGACAAGTTCGTCACCATCGCGGCGGGCGTTCTCAAGAAGGCGGGCGTGTCCGACGCCGACATCGCCACGATCGGCGGCGTACTCAACGGGACGAAGAACGACGTGGTCGAGACGACGACGCTCTACTCTCGCCTGGGAGGGCACGCCGGGATCCGCAGCGCGGTCGACGCGATCGTGACCGAGGAGCTGAAGGACGCGGAGATCGCGGCCTTCTTCGGCGACATCGGCAAGCCCGGCCACCCGACCGCCAGCCAGACCGCGGAGTGCTTCACGAACTTCCTGGGCGCGGCGGCGGGCGGCGCGGAGAAGTACCCCGGCCCGGCCGAGGGGTTCGACTGCCGCAGCATGAAGGACGCGCACGCCGGAATGGGCATCTCCAGCGCGGTGTTCGACAAGTTCGTCACCATCGCGGCCGGCGTCCTCAAGAAGGCCGGCGTGTCCGACGCCGACATCGCGACGATCGGCGGCGTGCTCAACGGCACGAAGAAGGACGTGACGGGGACCTGAACGGCCTCGATCAGGTGCCGGGCTGAGCGAGCGAGGAGCGCCGGACGAACACGTACGGTCCGGCCGTGGCGCCCCACACCTGCTTGCCGGATGCGTCCCATCCTCGATCCCACGAGCGTAGCGACGACGCGTCGAGCCGCACGTCCGTCGTCGCGAAGGTAGCCCCCTGGAGGGTGCTCGCGCACCGCACCGTCCCCGGCACCGGTTCGAAGGTGCTCCCGTTCCAGCGCGCGTCCGGCGTGTGTCCCACATAAGCGTCGCCGGTCCAGTGCATCGCGACGGTGCAGCCGGAGCGCTCCGTCGCGTCGATCGCCCGGAGGGTCGGCGGCGACGCCCGCGTGCAGGCGCCTACCATGGGCTTCGGATCGGCGAGTTCGAGGACGCGCGAGGTCGCCGCATGGGCCCCGGCCGCCTCGAGCACGTAGAGCCGCTGCCTGTACGGCGGCGACCCCGGCCGCGCCTGCTCCACGTAGAGGACACGGGGTCCGATCTCGGGCGCGACGACCGGGCAGGAGTCGAGCGTGATCACGAAGTAGCTCGGATCCGCCTTCGCCTGGTCCGCGGAGTCGAAGTGCCCGACGAGGAAGCGGGAGAGGCGGGCCTCCTCCGGCTCCACCACCGGAGGCGGCGTCGCCGGCTGGGCGACGCCCGCGTCGTCCGATGCGCCTGTCCCGCCGTCCCTCGCGCTCCCCGCGACGGCACCCGCCTGCGGACCGCACCCGGAGAGGAGGGCGAGCACGGTCAGACTCGCGGCGGCCCTCCCTTCGTGCCCCCGTCGAGCGACGTGCTGCCCCACCTTGCCGGCGCCCGATGCGCAGGCGGCGGACACCGGGATGGTGGCGATGCCCCGAGCCAATCTGTTCATGTTCGTGACTCCTTGTTGTGGACCGTGTCGCGAGAGCGCATGGAGCGCCCGGAGGGGTGGCCCCGGGCCGTGCGACGAGTGGACGGAGAGAGAGCGTCGTGACGCGCGGGCGGACACGTGTTACGGCGTCCGCCGCGCGGCTCGAACCTCGAGCACGTGACGGCCAGGACCGCCGCAGTTCACGCGGACCGGCTCGCCCGCGGTCGCGACGACCTCGGCGCCATCGCACGTCGCGCGCGAGAGGACGTGATGCGCACCGAGCGACACGAGGTTCTCGCGAGACGCGGCGATGCCCTCGATCTCGACGACGAGCGAGCCCGGTCCGTCGGGGTGCCGCACCGTGACCATCCGCCCCGCGACCGCCTCGATGCGGACGCGCGCGAGGGCCGACGTGACCTTGGCTCGCTCGACCCAGCCACCGTCGGCGGCGCGGTCGAAGAGGCCCCAGCTCCCCTGGCTGGACTCCTTCCACACCCAGAGGAAGGTGCTCGCGTGCAGCTCCTCGGCGAGCTCCGCGTGCCACGAGAGGTACGGCCCGAACTTCGGATGCTCGGGCGGGAAGCCGATCTCGGTGACCATGAGCGGCGCCTGCCAGCCGTCGGCCTCCTCCCGGGCGGCCCGATACGATCCCGCGACGGCGTCGCGGGTCACGGCGTCGCGCGTGGCCTCCGAGCCGAACGACGCCGTGTAGACGTGCGGGGCATAGACGGTCCCCGGGCCGAGCGGGGACGAGGGAACGGGCGCACGGTCGGTGAAATTCCGCGTCGCCGACGGCTCGAAGAGCACCAGCTTGCGCGGCGCCGCGGCGCGGACGGCGGCGAGCACCTCGGCGTGGAACGAGGTGAGCTTCTTCTCGGTCGTGAGCGGCTCGTTGAAGATCTCGAACCCGATGACGGCGCTGTCGTTCGCGAACCGCGCGGCCACGTGCGCCACCATCCGGGCGAAGCGGCCGCGCAGCCTCACGCCGTCCGGGCCATCGCCGAAGAACGTCTCGAACGCGTCGAGGACGGGCTTCGAGAGCCTTCGCGCCTCGAGATCGGTGAGGGGGCCGCCCAGCAGCTTCGGCGGGGGTGGCAGGATCGCCCAGAGCGGCGCGCCGTCCTCTCCGATCTCCTTGCTGTAGGCGTCCTGATGCACGTCGATGAGGACCAGGAGCCCCGCCGCGCGCGCGACGTCGACGGCGCCCGCGACACGCTCGAGGTAGCCCGCGTCGAAGGGACCGGCCTCGCGGGGCTCGAGGCCGCTCCAGTTGATCGGCAGGCGCAGGGCGCCGAACCCGAGCGCCCGCATCCGGCGCACGTCGTCCGCCGTGAACGCCGGGATCTCCTCGAGGGGCGCGCGACCGTCGTCGAACGTGACGTCGAACACGCCCGCTACACGGGCGTTGATCCCCGTGAGGAAGACCTCCCGGCCCTGGGCGTCGAACAGGGTGCCGCAGCGGACCGACAGCGGGGCTCCCTCGAAGGACGGTCCCGCGCACGGCAGGGGCTCGACGGCCGGCGACGGGGTCGGCGACGAGCAACTGAGGGCCGCGACGAGCGACGCGGCGAGGAGGGCGGCGGGAGCTGCGGCCCGTTTCATCGCGGTCCCC
>SXGT01115901.1_pt1 | contig 10391 bp, 10 predicted proteins | sample 3176221 | NCBI WGS metagenome assembly SXGT01 (sample SAMN11356862, study PRJNA531348) | freshwater metagenome | isolation source: freshwater sample F1-120 | place: China: Fuxian Lake, Yuxi | collected 2017-12-25
AAACCACTTGGGAGAAAAAAGGTTGATGAAATGTCCGCGATGGCTGGGGCATTGTCAGAACATGCCAATCCTTCACATGTTGCCGGCTAACCAGCCGCTCCACCCCGACGCGCTGACGGGCGCGGGTGAGCGCCGGCGTTAGCCCTCAAAGCGCCCACAACATGGCCTCCCGTGCTCTCCAAAGATACATTGGCACCTGCCACTGCGGCGCCGTTCGCTTCAAAATCGAGACCGACTTTCCAGACCTCACCATGTGTGACTGCTCGATTTGTAGTCGCAAGAACGCCCTCATGGTCAAGGTCCATGAAAGCAAGTTCAAACTACTCTCCGGTCACGAGTCGCTCACTGAATACCAATTCCACAGCAAGACCGCCAGGCACTTCTTCTGCAAGGTCTGCGGAATCTATCCCTTTCATCGGAAGCGAGTCACGCCAGACAACCTTGGAGTCAATGTTCACTGCCTTCACGAATTCGAACCCAGTGGCATCCCCGTTCGCCAAGCTGTTGGGAAGGCAATGTCGTAGTAAGCGCGGCCTGATCGTTCGAATTCCAGCGGAGTCACATGCCACGGTTCGCTGTATCGAGGGTTAACCATTCGGTCAAGCCGACGTGCTCCGGCCTGCGGCCTCCGCACGCGGCTTAACTCGAACGTTAGCGGTCACGGGGCATGCCTCCTCGCATCCAGCGGCCGCCATTGCTAGTGTCTTGGCATGGCTAGACCAGTTGCCATAATTCAGAGCGAGATCCGTCAGCTTTCGCTGGCCGAGAAAGAGAAGGTTCTTCGAACGCTCCTCGAGGAGCTTGATGGTCCGCCCGATCAGGGTTCCGAATCGGCATGGCTCGAAGAGGCCAAGCGGCGGGCTGACGAGATCGATTCCGGAAAGGTGCAATGCATTCCGGCTGACTAAATGTTCCGGAAGCTCGATTCCCTCCTGAAAAAATGAAGCCGGAGTTTCACCCTGCCGCAGCTCTTGAGCTGGAGGCGGCGGTGCAAAGTGGCTAGGCACATAGCCCGGGTCTCGGCGCGGAACTCAAGGCGGAGGCGCAACGCTTGACGCAAGTCTTGCTTGATACCCCGCTGATCGGGGAGTGAGTCAGTCGGTTACGGCATCCGGCGCTTTCCCCTTAAACGCTTTCCTTTCGCACTGCTTTACCGCATCGATGGCGATGCGCTGAGAATCATCGCCTTTGCGCATCGGCGTCGTCGCCCTGGCTACTGGAGTCGGCGCTGGTGCCGGGCGCTCGACTTAGACGTTAGGCGTCTACAAGAAATCACAACTGAGGAGACGAAATGAAGACCAGGACAACCCATATCATCGCGGTCGTGCTGAGCGTTCTATGACCAGTAGCAGCAAAGGCCGACACTGTATTGGAGCAAGTTGATGCCGCGAAAAAGGCATTCGCGAAAGCAATCGTCGCCGGAGATATAGACCATCTCGTCAACGCCTACACCGACGACGCATGCATCATTGCTCCGCAAGCGCCGCTAACTTGCGGGAAGGATGCGATTCGGCCGTTCTGGACTTCTGTTGTTGGGTCGAAACCCAAAAGCGTAGAAATCATTACACACCATGCGGAGAAAGACGGAAAAGAGCATGCCCGTCGCGCACGCAGCCCGCTGCGTCGTACTTATACGGATGCCCGTGCCGCGCCGAAGGGCGTACGGTGCCATAGAGGTCGAGTCAGGATCGCATTGCAGTCAACCCGAGGAGGCAGGACCCATGGATGCCAACGCCGGTACCGAACGACTGATGACGGATCTGCAGGCCGTCATCCGCGACACCGAGAATCTGCTGAAGGCCACGGCTGGCGACGCCAGCGAGCGGGCGGCGAAAGCCCGCACCCACGCGGAGGAGTCCCTGCACAAGGCGCGGGCCCGCCTGGGCGAACTGGAACAGGAGGTCGCGGCCCGCGCGCGGGAAGCCGCGCACAAGACCAACGCCTATGTCCACGAGCACCCGTGGCCGTCGATCGGGGTAGCCGCGGGCGTCGGACTGCTGATCGGCCTGCTGATCGGCCGGCGCTGAACGCGTCCGGCCGGACGCGAGCACGGTGATGGACGAGCCCGACGAGTCCGGACGACCGGCCGGTGGCTTGGTCGATTCCCTGCGCGCGCTGATCGCGACGCTCGTCGGGCTGGCGCACACGCGCCTCGAACGGTTTGGCACCGAGGTCGAGGAGGAATTGCGACGCGTCGTCGCGCTCCTGCTGGGCGGGCTGGCCGTGCTCGCCCTCGCGAGCCTGTCGCTGCTGTTCAGCGGTCTCGTCGTGATCGCGGCCTACTGGGAGACGCACCGACTGGCTGCCGCGATGGGCGTGGCCCTCGCCTTCATCGCGCTCACCGCCGCGGCCGGTCTCATCGTCCGCGCGCAGACCCGGCGGCGGTCGCGCCTGCTCGGGTCGACCCTCGACGAACTCGAGCGCGACCTGGAACTGCTGGACAGGGAGATTTCGCGATGAGCCGGCGCCGGGAACTGGCCCGGACACGAGCCCTGCTCCTGGCGCGCAGCGAGCGGCAACGCCGGGAGCTCGCCAGCCGCACCGGCGCCATCGCCGGCTCACTGCGCCGGGTCGATGCGGCCGCCGGCCTCCTGCGACGGGCTGCGGCGCACCCGCTGCTGCTCGCCGGCGCGGTCGCGGCGGTCGTCGCCGCCTTCCGGCCAGGCCGGCTGTTGCGGGGACTCAGCTGGGGACTCTCGGCGGCGATGCTCGTGCAACGCGCCGCGGCGCTCCTGCAGAAGGGCGCCCGGGTCACGCCGGCGGCTCGAGCCACCGGTACAGCGCCCGCAAGGCCAGCAGGCCCAGCGTAGCGCCGACGAGGCCGATCGCCACGAGCCCGGCGATCTGGCGATCGGCGACGCCCTCGCCGAGCATGACGGCGCCGATCGCGTAGGGCAGCTCGGCAATGGCGAGCGCCGGCACATACGTGCGCAGGCGCACCCCGAGGTAACCGCACAGGTAGCCGGGGATCTCCGAAGGCACCGCGAGGCACAGCAGCAGCACCGGCACGAACGTGACCTCGCCCGGGAGCCTGTGCAGAAAATAGTCGAGCTTGCCGGAAGTCCCGGGCGCCCCGCTCCGGGGCCTGCTTAGCCCGCGCCCGAGCGCATAGGTGCAGATCCCGCCCAGCAACCATCCCAGCCACAGCAGCACGAAGGTGAGTGGGGTGCCCCAGGTGTACACGGCGGCCGGCAACAGCAGGGCGCTCGAGAAGAAGGCGAGGATGGCCGACAAGGCGGCGAACAGTACGAACGCGACGGCGCCCAGCAGCGGATAGGTGGCGATACCCGGCGCCGCGGCGGACAACGCCTCCTGGAGCCTGTCGTAGACCGGGTCGAAGGACAGCAGGAGCGCGATGGCCGAGCAGAGCAGCACGACCGCAGCGGCACGACCCCAGCTGCGGGCCTTGAGCCGGGGGCGATCAGTGTCATGCAGCGGCTCGGTCATCGGTCCATGGCTCTCAGCACCGGCACGACCCGCGCCGCTAGCACCGCGGGGCCCACGCGGCCGCTCAGTGCCGGACGATCAGGACGACGCCGGCCAGCAACAGCGCAACCCCGGCAAGTCGCCAGGTATTGATCGGGTGCTCCGCGAAGCCGACCCAGCCGTGGTTGTCGAGCACGCCGCCGGTCCATTGTGCGAGGGCCGCGCCGACCGCGACGGCCGCAAGGAACAATAGATAACTCATGCGGCCTATACTGCCATGACGGCCGGACCCTGGCGCCGAGCGTCGCAGGCCGGCGCGTCCCCGCTCACGCGAGCGCCCCCCGCCGGTCGCTGTGCGGGACGTTAGGCGATAGTCATGGGGATCAATAGACCATACCGACGAACCTGTCGCCAGTTTGCGGACGGCGAGTATTCAGGGGGTGGCCGGCGGCTCATCCCCGCGCCAGTAGATGATGGGGCCGCCGCGCATCTCGCGGGCAGCTTGCTGCCAGACTTGCACTTCACTGCAACGGATGGTTCCACGGTCAACCTTGCACAGCTAACCGGTCGGCACATCATCTATATCTATCCGATGACTGGACGGCCCGGCGTTCCACTACCCGACGGTTGGGACGGAATCCCCGGCGCGCGTGGCTGTACTCCACAGTCGTGTGCTTTCCGGGACCACTACGCGGAGCTCTTGGCGCTAGACACCTCCGTTTTCGGACTCAGTGCACAGACCACTGAATATCAGAAAGAAGTGCATGCACGGCTCCATCTTCCGTTTCAGCTTCTCAGCGACGAAGAGTTGATACTGAAGCATGCACTTCGGCTTCCAACGTTCATAGCGGCAGGAATGGAACTCTACAAGCGGCTCACCGTAGTCGCAGAGGCGCATAGAATAACCAAGGTGTTCTATCCAGTGTTCCCACCAGACCGGAGCGCAGATGAAGTCCTGGAGTGGTTGCGCAAAGACGCCTAACCCATCTTTCGAGCGACAGCCCCCGGGGTACCGGTGCCTGCCGCTCAACTCAAACGTCAGACCGCGTCGAACGAACTCAGGAGAGAACCATATGCACTTTGTGAGGCCCTTTTTCTTGGTGGTGGCTTTCGCGTTGCTGGCTTCGGGATGCAAACCCACCGATCCGGCGATCCTGGCGGATGCTATCTACGTCGGCGGCCCGATAGTCACCATCAACGACGCGCAGCCGAATGCCGAGGCGCTGGCGGTCAAGGACGGCAAGATTCTTGCCGTCGGCAGCAAAGCCAACCTCGAGAAAGCGCACAAAGGGCAAGCCACCACCGTGGTCGATTTGGCCGGCAAAACGCTGATGCCCGGCTTCGTCGATGGACACGCCCACGGCCAGCAATTCGGTATGCAGGCCATCGGCGCCAATCTGCTGGCGCCGCCGGATGGCACGGTCAATACCATCGACGACGTGGTCGCCAAGCTGATCGCATTCCGCGACAGTCCCGATGCCAAGCTGTCCAGCTGGGTCTTCGGCACCGGTTATGACGATTCGCTACTCGGCCGGCACCCCACCCGCCAGGATCTCGACAAGGTCTCCACCACCCAGCCGGTCATGGCAGCCCACATCTCGGGCCACTTCGCCAGCGTCAATACCCCCGGCCTGAAGCTGATCGGCTATGACGCCAACACCCCCAATCCCGAAGGCGGCGTCATCCGCCGCGAGGCCGACGGCAAGACCCCGAACGGCGTGCTCGAGGAGCTCGCTGCCATTCCCCACATGCTCACCGGGCTGGCCCCGAAGGAAGCCGCCGGCAAGGACCTGTTCCTGAAGCGCGGTCTGGAGCTGGCCAAAAGCTACGGCTACACCACCTTGAACGAAGGCCGCATGTTCGGTGCCATGCACGACGAGATGGTGGACGCCGCCAAGCGCGGCCTGGTCGACATCGATTTCACCGGCTGGATGGACTATACCGGCCGCACCGCGCTCGAGACCGGCTTCTCCAGGACCTACACCAACAACTACCGCCTCGCCGGCCTGAAGGTAACGCTCGATGGCTCGCCGCAGGGCCGCACGGCGTGGGTCACGGTCCCGTATCTGATCCCGCCAGACGGCCAGAAGCCCGGCTACAAGGGATACCCGGCCATACCCGACACCAAGCAGGTACAGGCGTATCTCGACGAAGCCTACACCAAGGGCTGGCCGGTCAAGGTTCACGCCAATGGCGACGCCGCCATCGACCAGTTCTTCGAAGCACTTCGCCCGGTCGTCGCCAAGCATGGCGTGAAGCCCGGCCTGGCGATCCTCATCCACGGCCAGTTCATCCGTCCCGATCAGGTCGCGCAGCTCAAGGAACTCGGCGTCTTCCCATCCATGTTCCCCATGCACACCTTCTACTGGGGGGATTGGTACAAGCGGATCGTCGGCCCCGATAAAGCGAAGCAGATCTCGCCGATGCGCTCGATCCTGAACACCGGCCTGCACGCAACCAGCCACACAGACGCACCGGTCGCGCTGCCGAACATGATGCAAGTGGTCTGGGCGACGGTGAATCGCACTTCGCGCTCCGGCGCGGAGATCGGCCCCGATGAGCGCGTGACGCCGCTGGAAGCGTTGAAGATGATTACCCTGTGGGGCGCAGAGCAGTTCGGTGAAGTGGACAGCAAAGGCTCGCTTGAACCCGGCAAGCGCGCCGACATGGTGGTTCTGTCCGACAACCCGCTCACCATCGATCCGATGAAGATCAACGGCATCGTGGTGCTGGAAACCATCAAGGATGGGAAGACTGTTTACAGGCGACAGCCATGAACCGCATCACAAACGGTTCTAGCCTACGCGGTCTAACAACCGGTTGCAGCGGACGGCGCTCACGCGCCGCCGCTGAACCGGAGCGTTAGCGGCCCATGTCTGAGGAGGAAACATGATCGTCTTCAAGAAATTACACGCCATAACAGCGGCCTTTGTGCTTGCGCTGCCGGTTATCGTTTGGGCACAGGCCGGCACCCTGCAGGACCTCGCCGGCCCGCTCGCGCTGCAGCCGAGCTCCACGGTGATCTACACCGCGCGCGAATTCATCACCATGGACCCGAAGAAGCCGCGTGCGGAGGCTATCGGGGTGCACGACGGCAAGTTTGTCGCAGTCGGCACGCTCGCGGAGGTGACCGCCGCGGCCGGGACAGGAGCCCGCCTCGACAAGACGTTCAATGACAAGGTGGTGATCGCCGGCTTCGTCGAGCAGCACGTACACCCGGTGCTCGCTGCTTTGACCATGAACACCAAGGTGATCTCGATTGAGGACTGGGACGCGATCGACGGCTTCTCGCCCGCGGTGCGCGATGAGAAGGCATATCAGGAGCGCCTGAAAGCGGCGCTGGCCGCACACACGGACAAAACCAGGCCCTTCGTGACCTGGGGCTACCACCACTATTTCCACGGCGAGATGTCGCGCGAAAAGCTGAACAAACTGGCACCGGATTTTCCGGTCATCGTTTGGCACCGTTCCGCGCACGAACTGTTCCTGAACGATGCCGCGCTCAAACTCACCGGCATCGACGAGGCGCTGGTCAAGACCCTTGCCCAGTCCGCTCAGGAGCAGTTGAGTCTGGCCAAGGGGCATTTCTTCGAGCAGGGCGCGATGGCGCCAGCAATCATGTCGAGGGTCGGCAAGTATCTGGCATCGCCAGAACAGTTCCGCAATGGACTCGAGTTCTCGAAGAGCTACTACCACCGTAACGGCATCACGCTCGCCTGCGAGCCGGGCGGCTTTCTGAGCAAGCCGATGCAGGACGCGATCAACGCCGTGTACTCGGACGATGCCACGCCGTTCAACCACTGCTTCATCGGCGACGGCAAGAGCTTCCTGGCTATCAAACCGGGCGACGCAGCGAACCTGCTCACCGAGACAAGAAAGGTCGAGGACTGGGGCAAGGGCCGCACCTTTTACCTGCCTAATCAGGTGAAGCTGTTTAGTGACGGCGCGATCTACAGCCAGCTGATGCAGATGAAAGACGGCTATACCGATGGCCACCACGGCGCCTGGATCACCGAACCACAGGCCTTCGACTTCATGTTCCAGACATACTGGGACGCGGGCTACCAGATCCACGTGCACAACAACGGCGACGCTGGCCTGGACATGGTGCTCGCCTCGTTCGAGAAAGCGATGGCGCGCAAGCCGCGACCCGACAACCGCACGGTGCTCGTGCACTTCGGCTTCAGCCAGCCCGAGCAGGTGGCGAAGTGGATCAAACTGGGCGGTATTGTCAGCTCCAACCCGTACTACGTCACTGCGCTGGCTGGACGCTATGCGAAGCTTGGGATCGGGCCTGAGCGCTCGGCCAACATCGCGGCGCACGGCGACGTGGTGAAGAACGGCGGCTCGCTGTCCTTTCACTCCGATATGCCGATGGCACCGGCCAAGCCGATGCAGCTCGTGTGGGCGGCGGTCAACCGCTTCACCGCGGAAGGCCCGGTCGCAGGACCAGAGCACCGTGTCTCGCTCGATGTCGCGCTCAAGGCTGTGACGATCGACGCTGCATACTCAATCCAGATGGAGAAGAAAGTTGGCTCTATCGAGGTGGGCAAGGACGCAAACCTGACCGTGCTCGAACAGAGCCCGTATGCGGTGGCGCCGCAACAGCTCAAAGATGTGCCGGTTTGGGGCACCATGCTTGAAGGCCGCGTGCAGCCGATCGGCCCACCTGCGAAAACCCGTCGTCTCGAATCCGGCGCGTCGTCAAGTGCATCGCTGCGCGTCAACGAAGCCGAGATTCAGGAAGCGACCGCCGCGCAGCTGGCACGCCTGATCACGCACGGGCATGGCCACTGAATCGGACGTGTCGGGCATCTCGCAACTTCAAGCTAACGGCCGGCTGACAACCGGCTGCAGCGGACGGTCCGCTGCGTGGCCCGCCGCGGAACTGGAGCGGTAAGCGGCAGCGGTCAAGGTTTCATACCTGCAACGATCGTTGACCAGATCTCGCTAGGAGATAACTGTATGGGCGAGGCGATCAATGGAGATCTTTCGGTCCGAGCCGTGGCTGACACGACTCTGATGGAGTGGACGTCGAGTCCGAGCGGGTCGGTCTGGCGAAAGCGAGTCCACTTGGTGGGTCCGCCGGAATCGGGCCAAGTCACGTCTGTCGTGCGCTACGAGGCGGCTTCGAGGTTTCCAGCGCATGATCATCCGGCGGGGGAGGAGATCCTGGTGCTCGAGGGCGTCTTCTCCGACGAAAATGGGGACTGGCCCGCGGGCACGTATCTGCTCAATCCGGAAGGGTTTCGCCACGCCCCCTTTTCGGAATACGGTTGCGTCCTGCTCGTGAAGCTGAGGCAGTTCCCGGGTCGGGAACGGCGCCACGTCGTTGTAGACACGCGCGAGCTCGCGTGGGAGCCCAGCTCGATTCCGGCCGTAGCTCACAAACTGCTCTATCAGCAAGCCGGCTTCTCGGACCTGATGCGCCTGGAGCGTTGGGAGCCGCAAGCAGACCTTGGAATGATCTCCTATGAGCAAGGTGCCGAGCTGTTTGTCCTCGAGGGTGAGTTTGCCGACGAAGTCCGCACGTACTCTGCGGGGTGCTGGTTGCGCCTTCCAGTTGGTTCAGAGCATCGCCCCCGATCCACCGGAGGATGTACGCTTTACATCAAGAGGTCTGGACTACCCTATCTGAGGTCGGCTGCCTGACCGGCCGGGCAGGTTGCGGAACAACTTGGTGCGAGAACATGAGTTACAACCACTTGGTCGCAATGGCAAAAAATCGCCTGAAGTCAGGTGCAGCGGACGTCTATCGGCCCCGCCGACCAAGACATCAGGCGGCTACGAGAAGCCACAACTGAGGAGGCGAAATGAAGACTGGAACAACCCGATTCATTGCGATCATGCTGAGCTTTCTAATACCAGTAGTAGCAAAGGCCGAGACTGTATTGGAGCAACTTGATGCAGCCAACAGGGCATTCGCGCAAGCAGTCGTCGCCGGAGATATAGATGATCTCGTCAACGGCTACACCGACGACGCATGCATCATTGCTCCGCAAGCGCCGCTGACTTGCGGCAAGGAAGCGATTCGGCCGTTCTGGATTTCTGTTATTGAGTCGAAACCCAAAAACGTAGAAATCATTACACACAACGCGGAAAAAGACGGGAATCTGTCATATGCCACCGGCGAACTCATCATCACCGACAGCAACTCGGCTGTCCAGAAAAGCCGTTTTGTGGTGGTGTTCAAGCTGATCGATGGTGGCTGGAAGCTTCATGTAGATTCATGGACGCCGCAGTAGGACTCAAGTCAGTCAAGCGGGCGCAGCCGCCCGAAAAAAGAATCAACCTGACCTGTTACATCGGGTTTGCTGAAAGAACATGACCGCTGCCGCCCCACTATGCAATGCATCGTTCAGGACCGTTTATCGGTTTCTCTGCTCGGCTTGATTCAGGCGTTAGGCACCACAAGTGGCGGAGCGACGCATAGTAGGGTTCCACCTGGATGCAGAGGAAGATTGGGTGGCAGAGCTCGATTGCGGGCATAACCAGCACGTCCGCCACAAACCTCCGTGGATCAGTCGGCCGTGGGTAACTACGGCAGATGGACGCGCATCAACGCTGGGTACGGCACTGAACTGCACGAAGTGTGATCAAGGAGCGCCCCGGGATTGGCCGGCTGCGTCCAAGGCGTGAATGCATTGGGGCCTAACCCTTAGATTTCCCCGTCGTGGAACTCGGCGAAGGGCTTGTCTGTTTCGAGGCCATATCATTCCACCGCGAGGGTGATGCCAGGTTAGCCATTCATAGGAGATTTCAATGAAACGCGCACTTCTTCTGATGGCGTTGTTGATTGCCTTGCCCACCCACGGCCAGGACAAGGCCAGACACGAAGGGTACAGAGCTCTCGAAAGTTTCGTCGGCACGTGGACCATTCCGGGCCAGGAATCCACGTATCTGGAAGCATGCGCCTGGTATCACGGGGAGCGTCACATCGTCTGCAACACCGAAGCGAAGCGGAA
>SXGT01309470.1_pt1 | contig 10391 bp, 9 predicted proteins | sample 3176221 | NCBI WGS metagenome assembly SXGT01 (sample SAMN11356862, study PRJNA531348) | freshwater metagenome | isolation source: freshwater sample F1-120 | place: China: Fuxian Lake, Yuxi | collected 2017-12-25
GGAGCACATCTTGCGTTCGGGCAACCAGCAATCGAAGGAATGGTCGCGGGCGCGTCGGCGCTTGATCGAGCTGCTCCGCGCACGGCCGGAACTGGCCGAGAAGGTGCTCGCCATGCTGCTCGACCCCGGCCTCGACCGCGAACTCGCCGCCAACTTGCTGGGCGCGGCGGGCGCCGCCGGCACGGCTCCCATGCAGGGCTTGCTGCTGAAGGTGGCGCAAGCAGGACTGCTCGATGCCGAGCGTCGCGGCCAGGCGCTGGTCGCGCTCGTCCAAGTCGAGGATCCCGACCCGGCTGCCTTCGGGCTCCTCCCGGGACTGTTCCGCGACGCTGGTCTGGACGCGACCGTGCGCAGCGCCAGCCTCTTCATGCTGGGCGCGGGCGCCGGTCAGCCCGGCGCCGACCCGCACCTGCTGGCGCAGGAACAGTACGCCATCGAGAATGGCCTGCTCGACGACTGTCTGGCGGCGCTCGGCAACGCGGGGCTGCCGGAGATCCTGCCAGTGGTGCAGCAGCACCTCGCCAGCACCGATCCCGATGTGCGCGCGGCCGCGCTCGACGCCTTGCGTCGCCTCGAGACGCCCGAGGCGCTCGAGCTGCTGCGGCGCCACGCCAGCGACGATCCGTCGGTCGAGGTGCGCTGCGCGGCGATCGAAGCGCTGCACGGGCACGCTGGCGCGCAGGTCCTCGCCGTGTACGAGGCGGCCTTGCGCGACCCACAGGTCGCCGTGCGCCAGACTGCCTTGCGCGGGCTCGTCCACCGCGACGGGCTCGAGGTCCAGGCCCTGATGCGCCACGCCCGCGACAACGATCCGGCGCAGCAAGTGCGCGACCTCGCGGCGGAACTGCTCGCCGGAGGGTGACCCTCGTGCGCCGGCGCGGACATCGGCGGCCTCGTTCTCCATGCTCGTGCCCGATCATGGCCACGCAGGACGCCGAGGGCCGCAGAAGCCTCGCCGATCGCGCGCAGGCGGGGGATTGGGGCTCGCCACGTGGTCCGTGCCCGGCGCTCGCGCCTGTGCGTGGACCGGGATTGCTCCCGGGATCAAGGACACCCAACGCGACACGCGCCATGACGAACATCCACTCGCTCGACATCCACTCCCTCGTTCCAACCAACTCCTGCCTCGTCGTCTGCGACCTCGATGCGCTCGTCGCGCCGGACGCGCCGGCCTGGAGCCTGCTCCAAGGCTCGCAAGTCGAGATCGGAGCGGCGCTGGCCGCGCACGTGTCGTCCAAGGGCGTCAGGCGCCTCGACGACTACGGCGGGGTGGCCAAGTCGATCCTCTCCGCTGGCGACGCCTACCTCGACGCTCCGCTGCGCGTCTGCGACCACGCGGCGGTCTACTCGTTCACCCCGAAGAACAAGATCGCGGCCGAGGGCTTGGCGATGGCCCTGTGCGCGCGCAAGGCGGGCTACCGCCTGCTGGTGCTCACCGTCCAGAAGGATGGCAAGCACGGCAAGGTCTGGGGACTGCGCGCCCTGCTGCCGCAACTCGCCGGCCCGCGCCTCGTGTACTACGAGGACACCGCGTCGGTCATCGACGAACTCAAGGCCGCGCCGGAGGGCGTCCACATCGAGGCCGTCCATGTGCTGGCGCCCGGCTGGGAGGACCAGGCGTCCGCGCGAGCGGATCGCGTGTTGACCCAGTTGGAATACCAGCGCGAAGTGCTGCTCGATGCATGACCCGGCACGAACCGGTGGGCGGCCGGCCCCGGCTCGGCGCCGCGCCGGAGACGGCCCATGTTCGGCCTGCGCGACGACCCAAGCACGTCGACGCGCGCGTCGGGGCCGGGCCAAGTTGCGCGCGTTCGGCCCCGTGCTAGGCTTCAAGCCATGAAGCTCCTCGCCCTCGCCATTCCTTGCCTGGTCCTCGCCGGCTGCGCCGGCGGTGCTCGTTCGTCCCTCGCCACGGCCGAGTCGGCTCCCGCCTCGTGCGCGGCCAACTCGTGCTTCGCGCCCGAGAGCTGCGCGGGCGAAGCCAAGACCTGCCCGCCCGGTCCGGATTGCTTCGCGCCCGAGACCTGCGCCGACGAGGCGCGCACCTGCCCGCGCTGAGCGCGCTCCGGGTTCGGGGCTTGGGCCGCTAGACTGCTGGCCCATGAGCGCCGTCGATCCCGCGCAACTGTCCGCCCTCGTGCGCCGCGTCGTCGGTCGCGCGATGGGGGCGAGGGGCCATGAAGGGTTCGCGCCCTCGGCGCCGCGGCCGGCGGGCGTGCACGTGGCCTTCGAGTCGCCCCGTCCCGCCGAAGACGCCGCCGAGATGGCGCGCGCGCGGGGCGCCGATCTGGTGGTGGTCGACGACCTGGCCAAGATCCCGCGCGGTGGCGAGTTGGTGCTGCGTCCTGGCGCCGTCGTGACGCCGCTCGCCGCCGACGCGGCGCGCGAGCGCGGCATCCGCCTCGTCGAGCGCGCCACCGTCAAGGATTCTGGACGCCTGCGCGTCGCCGTGGGCGCCGACCACGGCGGGTTCCGCGCCAAGGCCGTCCTGCTCGACGAGCTGCGCCGCCTCGGCCACGTGCCGTTCGACCTCGGCACCCGCGACGAGAATGCCGTCGACTACCCGGACTACGCCGCCGCCGTCGGCGAGGCGGTCGCCAGCGGCCAAGCCGACCTCGGCATCGCCCTCGACGGCGCCGGCATCGGCAGCGCCATCGCCGCCAACAAGCTGGCCGGCATCCGCGCCGCGACTTGCTGGGACACGCAGAGCGCCGCCAACGCGCGCGAGCACAACCTCGCCAACGTGCTGTGCCTGGGCGCCAAGATGCTGAGCGAAGCGCAGCTGCTCGACACCGTGCGCGTGTTCCTCGCCACCGCGCCTGGCGGCGACCGCCACGCGCGGCGCGTGGCGAAGATCACGGCGCTCGAAGCACGCCGCCCGCGCTGAGCGGGCTGTCTAGACGCCTCACTGCAGGCGCAGACGCAACCGCTCCAGCTTCTCGCGCACCTTGCCGGTCGACATGTCGAAATCGACCAGTTGCACGCGGAAGTAGACCGAACGCGTGCCGTCGGGATGTTCGTCGACGAAGTAGCGGCCGTCCCATCCCGTGGGAGCTGCTGGCTGATCGAGCGCCGTCAGGCCGGTCACCGCACGCTCGGTGCGCACTTCGGCGGTGTAGACGAGCACTTCGTGGTTGCGGCGATTCGCCGCGTCCCAGCTGCTCTCGACGCCAACACCCGCGCCGCGCCAGCCGTGGATCGCTGGCGATGCTTCGTACTTCCAATCCGGTGGCGCGTAGTGCTCGACGCGCGACCACTCGGCCGGTGCGCGCACGACCACCTCGCGTCCGCGGATCTCCGCCGACGCGGTTCGCGTGCGTGGCTTGGAGGGCAGATGCAGCACGAGCGCCGGGTCGCCGTAGAACGCGGCGTTGAGCAGTTGGTAGCGCAGGACCGCGCGCTTGTCCTCGTCGCGGGCAAGGCAAGCGACGAGCGCGCGGTTGAGCGCATGACGATTCGCCTGCCCTAGGCTCCGGCCGGCGAGCACCGCGTTCCAGAACTCCGTTCGGTAGAGCTCGTGCTGCGCGACGGCGCGACGCACGCTGCCGACGAAACCTACGGCTCCATTGCGCAAGAGGCGCAGCGCGACGGAGCGCTGTTGCGGGTCGGAGTCGAGCGCGGCGGGGCTGCAGCCACCTGTTTCGACGAGACATGGGGCCAGAAGCACGCGCGAGTCGTGCATGTAGGTCTCGCCCAGCTGCAGCCACGAAGAGTGCGCGCTGTGGACGATGGCCGTCGCGGAGGCGAGTGGGGAGTCCTGGGTGAACGGCTTGCCGCCTTCGTGCAGAGTGGGCTTGGCGAAGCCCACGTTGGCGAAGAGCGGCGCCCACGCACGCTCCCACTCGGCGAGTGCCAGCGTGCCGCCGGCCTTGGGCGCGAACAGGTGCTCGTAGGCTAGAGATCGCGCGGCGAGGAGCGCTCCTGCCGCCGCGTCTTCGGCCACGAAGCGGCCGACGGCGAGCTCGACGAACGGATCGGCGTCGATGTTGCCGTACTCGAGGTCGGACGGAGGATCCGTGTCGATGCCGGCGCCAGTGCCAGCGACCACCGCCATCGGGATCATGTCGGGGCCCGCGGCGAGGCAGAGATGCTCGAGTCCGTTGGCGAGCGGCCCCAGGCTGGTGGCGATGTCCCCACGCGCCGCATCGAAGTCGGTCGTCACCTCGTCCGATGTGCCCAGCAAGCCGATCGCGCCCTTGCGCCCGGCCGCGAGCACGGCCGCCGACAGGGACAGCTTGCGTCGGAGGCCCATGGCGCGGTCGGCCGGAGCGGCGACCGCGAGGTAGTCGACGGTGCGACCGCGTGCTTGCAGCCAGCGCGCGGCTTCAGTCGGCTCAACCAGGCGCTCGCAGCTCGCACCGGCCAGCTCCTTGCCTGCGACGGCGAGCGACCCCACGTAGAGCACCTTCTTGGCGCCGAGTCGCGCCACTTCCGCTCGCGTCGCTTCCGGCAATACAGCGCCTTGCGCGAATAGGAGTGGCGCGCCCTCGCGCGCGGCGATGACCGCGCCAGCCAGCGCCCCGGAGTAGTCGTCGTCCGCGCAGGAGACGACAAACGCGCTTTGGTCGAAGAAACTTCGCGACAGCACGCAGGCCGCGGCCACGGCATTCGACGCCTCCAGCTGGGTCGCGGTCGGATCCTCTTGGCCGGCTCCGCCGACGCGGACGATGCGTCCGGGGTTGCGTCTGGCGAGGAAGTTCACGATCTCCGGCGGCAACGTGCCGTCCATGGAAGTCGCGAGCACGAGGGGAACGCCCTCGTTCGCCTTGCTCGATGCTGCCACGGCGGCGAGGAACGCGAAGTCCTGCCATGCTGCTTCGGACGGCAAACCGACGAGCATGGCGGTGCCTCCGGCGCGTGCAGTGCCTGCGGGCGTCTGGGCCGAAACGAGCTTCGCGCCGATCAAGAGGGCGAGCGTCGCGACCAAGGGCGTCGTGGAAGACGTGATCTTCATGCGTTCCTTGTTGTGGTTGGACTGGCCCTTAAGTGATGGTACGCCGCGTCTGCGGCGACGCGGAAGCGCTCGCGCGCTGGTCCGGGTGGAATGCCGACGCGCAGGAGAGCTTGCTCTCGGCGCGAGACCCATCCCAAGCACGCTCCACGGGCCTCGCCGGTTGGCGCGCAGGGGATTCGCGCCGCAGGGCGCGCGCCTAGCCGATCTCGCGCAGCCGCGCGCCCATGCGACGGGCGAATGCCGACACGAGGAACGCCGCGCCCGCGAGCATGCAGCCGGGCAGCCAGCCAGCGATCAGGGTTCCCACAAGCCCTGCGCCGTCGGCAAAGGCCTCTTCGGGAGGATTGTCCACGGCTTGCCAGACTCCGTAGCCGATGTGGGTCCCGAGGAACAACCCGAGCCAGAACACGAGCACGCCCAGCCCGAGCAGCCCGAGGCGCGCGAGCCAGTGTCCGAGTCGCGCCGCGCATGCTCCCGCGACAAGGACGATCGGCAAGCCATAAAGCAGGTGAAGGCATAGAACCTGCTGGAAGGGACGCGAGCTGTCGCTCGACGACGCGTACATCAGGCCGACGAGCGCGCAGCCGACAGCCGCGCCGATGGCGGACACGAACCGCAGCTCGCCCAGTCGTTGCCCAAGGAGCTCGCTCTCGCATTGGCGGACGTACGCCTCCTCGTCTCCGATGCGGCGCACCGCTTCGGCCGCCGCCGCCTCGGGCGCGTGGCCCTCCGCGACCAACGCCGCGCGACACTCCTCGCGGTGGGCATGGAACTCCTGGCGAATCTCCATGCACGCGCGCGGACCCACGACCCACTTCACGAGATTCATGCCACGCCTCCGATCCTCTTCGGAGCAGCCGTCGCGGCCAACGCCTCCGTCACGGCGCTGGCGACCGCCTTCCAGCGTGCAGTGCCGAGCTTCAGGCGTCGCCGGCCGACGTTGGTCAGCGAATAGAAGCGCGCCTTGCGGTTGTTCTCGCTCGTGCCCCATTTCGCGCGCAGTTGGCCGAGGCGCACGAGGCGGTGCAGCGCCGGATAGAGCGAGCCCTCTTCGACGAGCAGCGCGCCGGAGCTGCGCTGCTTGATGTGGTGCGAGATCCCGTAGCCATGGCGCGACTCGTCCGCGACGCTGCGCAGGATCAGGAGCTCGAGCGTGCCCGAGGGCAGCTCGTGCGGGTCGCTGGTGGGGTGGATCGGCATGGAGGATGCTTCCCTTGGCAGTGCAAGGGAAGCATGGCGCAGCACCCCTTGCGCTGCAAGGGGTAGTGGACGACGCGCATCAAGCCAGCAGGCCGTCGTGCGACGAATGCCCGCCTGAACCAACCTTGTCGCGGCTCAGCGCAGGCGCACGGTGGGGTCGCCGAGGTACACGAACTTCATGCCTTGGAAGAAGATGCTCGGCGGGTACCAGCTGTCGGTGGGTTCGAGCTCCATCAGGCGTTCGTCGCGCACGTAGCGCGCCAGCGCCGCGGTCCACCACTCGCCCGCGGAGGCGCGCGGATCCTGCGCCAGCGCGTCGACGAACCCGTCGAGCAGGGTCAGCGCGCAGGGTTGGCTGCCGGTCACGCAACCGATCACCACGATGGCGCCGCCATCGGGACGGCGCAGCGCTTCCTCCGACACGCTCGTCGCGTTGAATGGCGACGGTTGCAGGGAGGCGGGGCTCGGCGGCGGCGCGGCGTGCACTTCGCCCGCGTTCGTGCCCGCGTGGTCTACGCCCGCGTGGTCGCGGTAGCCTTCGTAGGGCGGCTGCGTGCAGATCACGGCGGTTGAACAACCGATGGAGAAGAGGAGAGGCGGCGTGTCGGTGGCGGGGGCGCCATTCATGGTCGCGCGATCGAAGCAGCCCTCCCAGCCCCACGGTTGGCCGTGCCCCGAGTGGAACAGCGCCGCGGGTCCTTGCGCCAACGCCTCGGCCACGGCGGGGACGCTCGGCTCGCGCCCCGGCAGGTAGTAGGCGAACCTGTCGGTCGACCACGTTCCGCTCGCTTCGACGCGCCCGACCAGCGCATCCGCCCACGCCTGGTTGTCGACCCATCCGCCGCTGAAGAAGAAGCGCAGCTCGACCGCGGTTCGCTTCCCGCCCTTCGCGCGCGCCGCGAGCACGGCCGCTTGATGGCGCAAGGTCTTGGCGGCGACGAGCCGCGCTTCCTCGGGCGTCGACACCGGCCAGCGACCCACGGCGACCTCCGGCGCGTAGGAGACGCCATCGTGGTTGATCGGCCCGTCCTTGTGGCGTTCGCCGCGCACCTGCCCGACGTAGTCGCCGTCGACGCCGTCCTTGGCCGCGTTCCAGTCGTCGAAGCCGCCGTCCGTGTGCGCGAGGTCGGCGTAGTACAAGTCGCTCGGATAGAAGGCCGTGTCGAAGGCCGGCGCCGCGACGCGGTCGAGCACCATGAAGCGCACCGGCATGACGTCGACGTCGCCCACGAGCAGCACCGCGTCCAGGGCGCCCGCCCGCCAACGACGATGCAGCTCGCGCTTCAAGCGCAACGGCGCGTCGCCGCCTAGGCCCTCGGGCACATCCTCCAGCGCGAGGAAGTCGACGACGCCCCGAAGCTGCCGCGCTCGCTCGACCAAGTAGGGCTCGAGGGCGCTACGGAAGGCTCGTGGCGCGACGACGAGTAGTCGCTGTCCGTCGTCGGCCGCTTCGCGCGCATCCGCGCGGCCGATCGTGGTGGCTCGCTCGCCTGGCAGTGGCGCCAGTCGCGCATCGGAGGACCCGCGGGCGCAGCCCGCCGGCAGGGCCAAGGCGATTGCGACCAGCGTGCTCCAAGGCTTCCAGCCGACAGCCAGCGCCGGACCCCGCAGCCTGCTCTCTCCCGCGTGTTCCGACCCAGGACAGACTTGTTCCTCTCGGCCCATGCATGGGCAACATAGCGCCATGTGGCAAGCAGGGGGCCTTGAAGGGCTGGCTCTTGCTTTGCAAAGGGCAGCTGGGCCGAGCAACAGGTGGACATCCGAGTGGATTCCGAGCAAGGACCGCGCCCCAGCCGCGTACACAATGATCTGCCCCGCGCCAGACCTCGGCACCCCTCCAGGGGACCTTTCCGTTATGCGCCTCGCCGCCCTCGCCCTGCTCGCCTTGCTGTCCGGCTGCTTCATGATCACCGATGCCGCCACGCGCTTGGCCTCCGAGCTTGGCGAGCGCGCGGCCGAGCTGCGCGCCTCGGGTGCCGAACAGCTCGAGTTCCGCCATCTGCCGGATGGCTACCCCGATGGCGCGACGGGGTCGTACGAGATCACGCTGCGGGAAAGCACGCGCACGCCGCCCTTCACGGGCGCGCTGTTCATCGCGGACATCGGCAGCTCCAGCCACCAGAAGCACGGCTACAACTGGTCGACCACCTCGCACCTGCACCACGTCGGCGTGCCCGCGACGCTGACGGTCAGGAAGCCCGCCGGCGAGCCGACGACCTTCGTCCTGCGGAAGTCCGGCGACGCGATCGACGTGGTCGAGCTGCGCTGAAGTCGATGCGCCGTCAGCGGCGCTCCAAGCAGGCCTCGGCCAGGCGTTCGCCCAAGGCGACGATGCCCGGCGTGGTGATCACGAGTTGGGACTCGCTGCCTGGCAGGTCGAACACCTTGAGGTGCACGAGCCGCGGGTCCGCGGCGGCGAGGCGCTCGAGCTCGGCGGTCGGATCGATGGCGTCGAGGTCCTCGGCGGCCGTGGGCGGTTGCTGGCTCGCGATCCAGCGCAGCGTCGGCAGCCCGAGGTCCTTGCGGCTTTGCGCCACGATTGCGGCGAGGTTCGCCACGGCCTTCCTGCGATAGGGCGCGAAGGCCATGTCGTTCTCGCCGAGGTGGTAGACGACGCCGGCGAGCTCGACGGCCTGTCCGCGCGCCTCGAGCTCGCGGATCGAGGCGCGCACGAACTCGAGGAACGCCGGATAGAGGTTGCGCGACGCGGCCGCGCTGCCTTCGGGCGTCCAATCGACGATCTGCGAGCCGCCGTGGGTGAACTTGGCGATGGCGATGGGCTCCTTCGATGCGCGCACGAGCGCCGCGCCGAACGACAGTTCCGGCCCGAAGGTGTCGTAGGGGCCCGCCGGACCCAGCGGTTCCCAGCCGTCCGACACCTTGGCTCCGCCGCCCACGCTGTACTTGAACGCGATGCGCGCGTCGTCGCGCGCCAAGTCGCCCTTCGCCTGGATCTTCGCCAGGTCCTGCACGAACGAGCGCTCGCCCTCCATGTTGCGGTGGCCCGCGAGGACGTACAGCTTGACCTTGGCGCCCCTCGCGTACGGCCATTGCTTCAACGGCCGCGCGTCCCTTGGAAGCTTGCCGACGACGTCGAGGTAGGCGTCCGCGTGGTTCACGCCGTGCTCGAGCTGGCCCAGCGTGCCGTAGTGGTAGTGCAAGCCGCCGTCGCCGCCGATCTCCACGCCGACGTGCGAGGTGCGCACGAAGCGCGCCAACGGATCGCCGGCGACGTACGCCCGCTGGCCTTCGCCCAAGGCGTGCATCTCGACGCGGTGGTCCATGCCCCACACGGTCTTCGTGCACAACTCCCCGATGTAGAAGCGCAGCTCGGGCAGGCCGAGGTCGCGCCGCCACGCCGCCGCGAAGTTCGCCAGGTTCTTGGCGTAGCCCGCGCGGCAGGCGGCGTCGAACATGTCGTTCTCGCCCTGGTGCCACATGAACCCTTCGACGCGATGGCGCGTCTTGGCGCGATCCAGCTCCGCCAGCGCCGCGCGCACGCGCTGCAAGGCCAACGGGTAGAGCTTGAACCCGCCAGGCTCGTCCGGGTTCCAGTCGCCGCACAGCGTGGTGCCGCCGGCCGCGACCTTGACGATGGCGATCGGCGCGTCGACGTGTTGGGCCACGCGCCGCGCGAAGCTCAGCTCCGGCCCGACCATGCCGTGCACCGGCCGCAGCGTGGTCCAGCCGTCCGACTGCGCCTTGTCCTCGCGCCCGATGCAGTAGGAGAACTTGACACGCTCCTGCGGCTGGTCGAGGCCGGCGAACGGCGCGTAGAGCTGGATGTCCTGCGCGCGCGAGTCCGCGCCGACCATGTTCGACTGGCCGGCGAAGATGAAGACGCGCGTGGTCGCGTCGGCGGCCGTTCCGGCGGCCGCGAGCAAGCCGCTCGGCGCGAGCGCGCGGCAAGGCTCGACGAGGCAGGTGGAGGCGAGCGTGGCGAGGATCGTGGCGTGGAGTCGATCGAGCATGGATGGGGACTCGCGGGTCGTGGGTGCCCTTGGCGCGGCGGACCTTCCATCATGCAGCACGCCCCGTCCACCGGGCGCGCGGATCCCCGAGCCGCGGGGCGTGAGGGAGGATCGCCCTGCGCCCACGGCCGCTCGACGCCACCCTCCGCCGCGCCCGGTGGAGCCTGCGACCGGACTCGCGCTCGGCGCACCGGCCCGCGTGCTTGGCATGGGACCCGCTCGTCGTCTCCGCGTGCTGGACCGGCCTGCTCATGGCCGCCGCGCGA
>SXGT01918557.1_pt1 | contig 10391 bp, 11 predicted proteins | sample 3176221 | NCBI WGS metagenome assembly SXGT01 (sample SAMN11356862, study PRJNA531348) | freshwater metagenome | isolation source: freshwater sample F1-120 | place: China: Fuxian Lake, Yuxi | collected 2017-12-25
CACGGTACCTGTCAACACTAAGCGCAGCGGCATGGTTATGGGACAGATGGCAAACCTGACAGCGGAAGCCGGGGATTCTCAGTGGACGGCCCCTGTGGGTGCGGATGCGGAGCCGGTCCCGGAACTGGAGTTTGATCAGACGTTGGGATGGTAATCCTGCGCTGCAGGAATGGCACACACGGCGCAGCGTGAGTAGGCGTGGTGCAGCCGCTTGCATAGCGCACTGCTTATTTAGGACTGCCAATGCTGGCCTGTAGAAGTTGTGTAATCTCTGCTTGTTGAATGAGCGTAAGTCTTGGAATATCCAATAATATTGATCGTTGATAATTAAGCAGTGGCGAGGTGGAAATTCGTGCACACTGGTGCTTGACAAATCTAGGGCAAGCGCCTAGCATGACCGCAAGGGCGAGGGCTTGATTTACCTATCCGTTTAAGGACTACAATATGCGCGAGGCTCGGAATGTCCTCCAGAACGTGATTGACTATATGGAAGCAGACTATGTCCCGCGCCTAATCACCCCTGGGCCAGTATTCCTGTCAGGCCATGACCTCTACCCGAAATGGTACTACGATTCTGACCTGTTGCCTATCTGGAATTCCTTCATAGATATTATGCCCGCAATCGAAGGGCGTCTGTCGGTCGTGGAAATTGCCATGAAGATTAATTGTGACCCTGCTCACGTCTTTTACTGGTGTGACCGTTTCCACGAGAAGGGACTCCTGAACATAGATGAACATTTGGTGGCGAGGCGGCAGCGAAGCCTTATCGACGGGAGGAAGTGACATGGACGTGCCCAAGAATCGAATCGTGGCCGACTTCATGAATGTGATGAAGGACATACCGACAGGTGCACCTCTGCTGTTCCACACAGACATAGCATCAATGGGACTCATTGAAGAATTTAAAAACCGGGCTTCCATGGCCCAAAATTACGAAGATCTGATGGATGAAGTTTCAGGGGGGCGGCCCTACCTGATACCGACTTTTAACTACGACTACTGCCAGACTGGGGTATTCGACCTCGCCAAGGACTTTGGTAAGGTAGGCGCACTCTCAAAGTACTATTCGAAAAAATATCCACACCTGAGGACGAGAACTCCCGTCTTCAACTTCGTAATTAAGAACAACGCGAGTGTCTTCAGCCTTGCCCCGGTTGTTAAATGCTATGGATACGGTTCGACCTTTGATACTTTAAGAAAGTGCGGCGGGTACGTCATCATAATCGGCAACCTCAGCAACACGTTTGCGCACCACGCAGAGGAAACGCTTCCGGTAGGCTATCGCTACTCAAAGCGTTTTACCGGTAAGGTTCTTTGGGAGGGTAAAGCAGAAGATACCGAACTTGAGTTTCGCGTTCGTCCGAGGGGTGGGGCCGTCATTTACAGCGAAATGGATATAACGGATGCCATTGGGGAAGGGATTATGAGAAAATCAAATTGCGGCCCCACCACAATGATCTGGTACAAGGCCTCTGAGTACTTTGACTTTATACAAAGAAAACTCAAACAGGATGAACTCTACATGCTTGATGAGTCATCAAAGAAGGCGATTCAGACTCTTTGGAGTCGGCACGGAAAACCGCTTTCTTTGCAGAAATATGAAAGCTAAGAAGGCCCCTTTATTTATGCCCATATGCGCTCACATAGCTGGCTGATTCTATTCACATTTTTACCGGGCACCACTGCCAGATTTGGGTAAAGTGAATCCATTTTAGTAGATGAAGTAGCAGGATTATGCAATTAAGTGTAGTAAGTTATTTTGAAAGTGGGAGCTTGCTCACGCACCAGAAAAGATTGCCGCCATCGTCAGTGATGCTGAATATTCTTTCCGTGAGTTGGAGCTAAAATCGAAAGACTGTGCTCATTAAATATTGGAAATGACAAACGCATGCCGTAGGCCAACAACGGACCGGTTGCCAAGCTGATGTCTTGCTGGGATTCGTTCACTGTGAGGCTCAGGCTAATCCGGATCCTCAAATGCACTACTTGTACTCACAAGTGATACTTGGGAGCGCAGATCTTCGCGCGATCGCAGACTGCTTAAATTAATCAAACTAGCGGAACGGAAATGAAGACTAACATTTATAATTACTTCGAGGAAACCGCTCAACGTTGTAGTGGAAAGACTGCAGTCATCGAGGGGGACCAGTCATGGACCTTTGGACAGTTGCAGCAAGCAACGCAGTCTCTTGCCGACTCGCTGCTGCAGATGGAGATGCCTCCCAATGCTGTCATAGCGGTGCTCCTGAAAAAGTCCTTCCGCACGGTAGTTGTTGATCTGGCTATCACAGGGGTCGGCTGCGCCTACATGAACTTGGACGTTAAAAGTCCTGCTGCTCGAATTGAGCAAATCTTAGGTGTCATCTGTCCAGCCTTGGTTATCACCGATTCCCAGGGTCTGGCATTGCTAGAGAAGATTGGCGGGTGTGCCGTCCCTGCTCTCGATTTGGACGTCTTCGATCCGGTCGAAATGGGGTTGCCAGACCCTGCGGGAAATCCCCGCGATTTACGGTTGGCCGCAATCATTGACACCGATCCGTACTGCGTTATCAACACATCTGGTTCGACTGGCATACCCAAAGGTGTAGTTCTGAATCACCGCAGTTTTGTCGACTTCATGCAGTGGAGCGCTGATGTTCTGGATGTCGATGGTAGCGAGGTAGTCGGCTCGCTATCACCTGTGATCTTCGACATCTTTAGTTATGAACTATGCATGCTTGTCTTCAAGGGAAGCACACTATGTCTGCTCGATGAGCGGCTATCTCCTTATCCGTTCAAAATACTCGAGAATCTCGAGAAGGATCGGGTCAGCTACATTTTTTGGGTGCCTACGATTATGTCCAACATCGCGAACATGGGGCTCCTTGAAAAGTTCATTCTGCCTGACCTAAAGACAGTATGGTTCGCCGGTGAAGTGTTCCCGACGGTTAACTTTAATAAGTGGTTCGACAGATTCCCTGGGGTGCGCTTTGTCAACCTATATGGTCCTATCGAGATCACCCTCGACTGCACATACTACATCGTCAAGGACCGAATCCCCGATGATCGACCCATTCCCATGGGTTATCCTTGCCGCAACACCGCGTTACTGGTTTTGAACGATGACGGCACCGAAGCACTGGAAGGTCAGATTGGCGAGTTGTATGTCCGCGGCACGTCACTTGCGATGGGCTACTACAACAACCCTGAGCAGACCGCCAAAGCCTTCGTCCAGAACCCTCTGAACAAACGATATCCTGAGATCCTCTATAAGACCGGTGACTTAGTCATGCACCAAAGCGGCCTTTACCATTTCAAGGGGCGTGAGGACTCAATGGTTAAGCATCTAGGCTACCGCATTGAATTAGCGGATGTCGAACACTCGATCCTCAGTGCAATACAAGCGGTGAAAAACGTGTGCGTAGTGTACCTACACAGTCGCAAGGAAATAATCGCCTATTGTGAAGTGCGCGAGCCGTTGACTCCTAAGGTCTTTCGCTCGTGTCTAAGCCAGAGACTGCCCGCTTACATGATACCTAGCCAGATGGTGGAGGTCGAGCAAATGCCCATGAATGCAAACGGCAAGATTGATCGGTTGTATTTCAAACGGTTGGCTGAGGGATGACATGAGGCAGTCGAAACTGCCATTAAACTTCATTTTTTTCGGGGAGGATACCTTCAGCCTTGCCGTGCTGCAGTCGCTGGTAGACAGTGGTTTGGACCTGTGGCCCCTCGCGGTCGCGATACTCGAGCCAATCAGCGTGTCTGGTAGGCGCTTGGCTGCCTACTGTGAGGACCGCGGCATTTCGTTTATCAAAACGAGATCTGTGTGTTCTGACGAGTTCCTTGCCCAGTTCGACGCCATGGTTTTCGACTTGGTCATTTGCGCGCACTTCCAGCGAATACTGCCGGTACGGTTGTTCGGCCGCGCTAGACTTGGCGCATTGAATCTTCATCCCTCGCTCCTGCCGATGTACCGTGGAATGGCTCCCCAGCACTGGCCTATTATCTTGGGGGACGCCGAAACTGGTGTGACGGTCCATAGCATCGACGAGGGGGTAGACACTGGCCGAGTCTTGCGGCAGGTGCGCATCCCGCTCGAACCTGACATCTACATTCATGAGCTTCAAAAGAAGTTTCTTTCGGCCTATCGAATTATCATGGTCGAAGCGGTTCAGTGTCTAATCGCCGGTTATGAGGGAGAGGTGCAGCCAGCGGATGGCGGTGCCTATTTTCATAAAATTCGGGAAAGTGACATGGATATTACCCCGGAAATGGGTGTCAAACGTACCTATGGTCTTGTTAGAGCCTTCTCTTTTCCGTACCATGGCGCCCGGTTTCAGAACCTGCGCATCATGAAGGCCAAGCCAGTGGACGAAGTTTTGTGGATTGAGTTGCGGAAGTCCGTGCAGCCAGCAAGTCTGCTGGTTAGGGAGGGGGGGCACTATTTAGTCCTAAAGGATGGCGCTTTGGAGATTACAAAATGGAAAAATGCATGAACACTCGGATCGCAGAGATTATTAACGCCGTGAGGCCAGAAATACGGATTGTTCAGGGCCAGGATATTGAACTCTTCGGTATACTGGACTCATTGGACATCATCATAATCGTCGAGGAACTGGAAGTGCAGTTGGGCATCATCGTAGAGGCTGATCAGATCGTCCCGGAGAACTTTGCTTCCTTATCTGCCTTGGAAGCCTTTGTGAAGAGTCGTGCCAAATGAAACTGCAATTTCAGGGGGCTCGCATCCACGGAGTCCAGTTGGTGCTTCCGGCCAATGAGGTCGCCTTCGACAGTGAAGTCGATGCCTACAATTTCACCCCGCAGCAGTCTGCTAAACTCAAGACGGTGATGGGTTACGATCGGCGCCGTGTGATTACTGGGAGCGTGACCAGCTCTGATCTAGTGGTCGCGGGTTTCGAGGAATTGTTGCGTGATGGTTTGCTCGATCTCAACTCTCTGGATGCGTTGATCGTCGTCACACAGACGCCTGACTACCTTATCCCAGGAACGAGCTACGTCATCCACGGTCGCTTGGGAATGCGCCAAGATATGCTTTGCTTAGATCTCAACCAGGGTTGTGCCGGCTTTGTTGTTGGGCTTTACACTGCGTGCTCTCTGCTAGGGCAGCCGAACATTAGCCGCGTAGCACTAGTCAACGTGGACATTCTTAGCAAACTTGTCGCCCCGGGCGACCGCAACAGCCGACCCATCATAGGGGACGCTGCTGCTATCACCATTGTCGAGGCTGACACGCAAAATGGCCCGATCCACTGCAACCTTAAGGTTGATGGCTCGGGCTGGGACACCCTCATGGTACCTGCCGGTGGCATGAAGATTCGCCCTAGCTTAGAAACTGCCATGCCCGTGAACGATGCTAATGGGAACGCGCGTGCCCTCGATAACTTACTCATGAAGGGGGATGCTGTTTTTAATTTTGTAATGCAGAAAGTCCCTCCAATGATCCAGTCGCTATTGCATGAGAGCGGTACAGACATAGCGCAGGTGGATGGCTTCCTCTTCCACCAGCCCAATCCCTTTATGCTCAAGAAGTTGGCGGGCAAACTAGGCGTACCGCTGGACAAGATGCCCATCGATCTAGTGCAGCGTTTCGGTAACTCCAGTGGTGTATCAATCCCTGCGGTGTTGTGTAGCAATTACAACAAAAATTATTTTGGGCAGCGACGCATGATGTGCATGGCTGGCTTCGGCGTGGGGCTTACTTGGGGTTCCCTGCTCATGCCCATGCAGGATCTATCTTTTATCAATGTTCTGGAGGTTTGAATGGAAAAATTGATTGTTGAATTGTGCGAAATCCTCGAGGTGGCTGATCTGCCGCTTGATGTGCGCTTCGAGGATCTTCCTGAGTGGGACTCCCTTAACGCCCTTAGCGTAATTGCTTTACTGGAGTCGAACTATGGCCTTCATATGGAAGCTGCAGGCCTGCTAAAGTTCAGCGGTGTTAGTGAGTTCGCTCAGCATGTTCTCGCCTGCAAAAAATAAGATAGGCTACACGCTAATCACTGGCGCCACCTCCACCATTGGTTCGGAGGTAGCGCGTAGTCGCGCAGCCACAGATTATCTACTGCTTCATGGTCGAGATCGAAGCGCGCTGGAGGTATTGGCGTCGGAATTGCGCATCACCACAGAAGTAAAAATTTGGTGCCGCGACTTAGCGAATCTTGAAGGGCTTCACGGTGAGTTCCTCCAGTTGCTCGAGCGGGATGGTTTGCGTATCGAGCGGGTGATTCATGCAGCCGGAACTTTCAAAATCCTGCCTCTGCGGTTGTTCGAGTTGACCGACACAATGGCCATCTACAGCGTGAACGTCTTTAGTATTATCGAGATCTTGAGGGTGCTGGCACGCAAGCCCTACCGCGACGAGTTGCTATCTGTCGTTGTACTGTCTGCCCTCGTTAGCAAGTTTGGCGATAAGGGCAATGCGATCTATTCCTCATCAAAGGGAGCGCTCAACAGCCTAGTTAAAGGCTTGGCCGTAGAATTTCCACAAACTCGATTTAACGCACTAATTTTGGGCGCGGTTCGCACCCATATGACCGAGCACTTGTTCTCTGACGGTGATGGCGCACAGAAATTTTCACGTTACACTTTGGGGACTGGTACGTCCGCTGACGTTGCAGATGCAATTGATTTTCTTCTTAGGGATGGCCTTTGGATGACTGGCCAAGAAATATTCCTGGATGGTGGCGCATCCGCATCTTGAATAACCTAAAAATTTGAATATAAATGGATAATTACCTGTTTAGTCACAATGGTCAACACATTACTGGTGCTAATTTACTAGATGCGTTGCGTCTATTAGGCGCACATGAGTGCGATGTTTTATACGTCCACTCCGGAATGCAATTCGGATTACCAAATATAGACATTGGCAAGACGGTGCTTCTTGAGTCTGTGGCTGTTGCATTAATGTCGCTGAATGTCGCGACAATAGTGATGCCCTCATATACATTTAGTTTTTGTAACGGCGAGCCTTATGATGTGGAGAAAACACCTAGTTCAATGGGCGCTCTTAACGAATACCTGAGGATTAAGCATCGATGGGAGAGATCAATTGACCCTTTGATGTCCAATATCCTGTATGGCAAGCATTATTATCTGATTAAAGATATTGGGAAGTCCTCTGTAGGGGATGGGTCTACGTTTGATTTGCTCGCCAAGTCCTGCTTGGTAGTAAAGTTTTTGTTTATGGGTCCGCGAGTCCATGATTGCTTCACGTACATGCATTATCTTGAGGCCGTACGCAAAGTGCCGTATCGGTATGACTTAGAATTCACAGGAGTGATTCAAGATAAAGACCGCAGGTATGATGATGCATATAAGTTGTTCATCCGTGATGCCGGAGTCAATGCGGGTGCCGGGGCAAAAATTTACGAGAACATCATGATCGAAAGAGGTATCGCTAGGAAGAAAGCTCTTGGTGCAGGCGCTTTGACCGTTGTTGAGTTAACCGCAGCCCGGGACACCTACCTCGAACTTCTCGATATGTCTCCTAATTTCTACATCGAGGAAATCTTTAGCTCACCTAATCGATCGGCTTTCTTTAAAAAACGGAAAATGATTGCGCTCTAGTTGTTTTTGAGTAAATTGTTTTACAATTTCATTATCTGACTTGGTGTCACATTACGGGCGATCATAAGGGCATTTGCAGAACAAATCAGGGTGTGATGTAAATGACAAATATTGAGAATATTGGTGGGAAAAAATTGGAGCCAAAACATATTTTTTTGGTCTCGTTCAGAAATTCGCTGGTTTCATTCGAAGAAAATCCAGTCGGCCGTTCATGGCAGTGGTCGCTGGCGAGAGTGTTAGCGAAGAGTGCGTTGTTGCGTTGCGCAGAGCTGGTGTTGTTCTGATCAAGGTTGGAGTTGGCGCTGGTTCAATCTGCACCACCCGTGTCATTGCGGGTGCGGATGCGGATGCGGAGCCAATCTCGGAACTGGAGTTTGATTAGACGTTGGGATGGTAATTTTGCGCAGTTGGCAAGGCACACGCGGCGGAGCATAGGTAACCGTGGGACAGCCGCTTGCAGAGCGCGCTGGATAGTTTGGGCTAGCAATGCTGGCCTGCAGAAGTTTTGTAATTTCAGCTTGTTGAATGAGCGTACCTCCCCGAATGTCAGATAATAGTGGTCGTTGACTACTAGGTATTGGCGGGGTGTAGGTTTGCGCAATTTGGTACTTGAGGAGCGCGGGGCCAGCGGTTACAGTTTTCTAAATCTTAGCTTGAATTTTCTATTCGTCTGATGACCCAGCCTACCCTGTTCGCGGAACCGTTTGAATATCAGAGCGTGCATCTTGAGCCTAGCCGCTGGCAGCGCCAGATGGCTGCGGCCCGCGCCTTCTATTTGAGTGTGCCGGATGACGACATTCTGCACGGCTTTCGCAGGGCGGCCGGGCAGCCTTCGCCCGGCAAGCCCCTGGGCGGATGGTGCGGCGAGAACAGCGACACGGTGTTTGGGCAGTGGCTGAGCGGCATGTTGCGGCTGTCGCGCATGCTCCGCGATGACGCGATGCGCCGTAAGGCGGTCGGGTTGTTTGAAGCGTGGGCCCTGACCGTTGGACCTGACGGCGACTGCCGCATGCTGCATTACTCGTTTGACAAGTTGGTGGGCGGCCTGGTCGACCTGTCGCAATACGCTGGACACGCCGCTGCGCTGCCCGTGCTTGAGCGCGTTGTGGGGCATGCCATGCGGACGCTCTACAACGACAATCGGTGGCCGAATGCGGTGGTGGTGAGGGTGACGGGGGTGGCTGGGTGATTGGATGATTGGTGATAGGTGACTGGATGACAAGATGACTGGATGACTGGGTGACGGGATGACAAACGTTCCAACGTTCAACGCCATGGGAGGGCGCGATGAGATTGACGATTGCGATTTGCGGGGCCGGGTCGTTCGGCAACGCGTTCATTCCGTTGTTCAAGGCGTATCCGCTGGTGGAGCGGGTGTCTGTGGCCGAAGGGTTGGCCGAGCGGCGGCGCCAGGCGCAGGCCAACCCGCTCGTCAGCCAGGTCTTCGAGACGCTGGACCAGCTCTGTGACTCAGACGCCGACGCCATCGCCCTCTTCACCCAGCGCTGGACCCACGGTCCGCAGGCCGTGCAGGCCCTGGCCGCGGGCAAGCACGTCTACTCGGCGGTGCCGGCGGCGGTCACCCTGGCCGAGCTGGCCAAACTCGTGCGGACCGTGGAACAGACCGGGCTGACGTACATGCTGGGCGAGACCAGCTACTACTATCCGTCTTGCGTCTTCTGCCGGGACAGATTCCACCGGGGCGAGTTCGGCAAGTTTGTCTACGGCGAGGGCGAATACCTGCACGACATGTCCCACGGCTTCTACGAACCGTACAGCGGCAGCAACGGCGCCGAGTGGAAGCGTTTCGCCAGCTTCCCACCCATGCTCTATCCCAGCCACTCGGTGAGCATGGTGCTGGCCGCGACCGGCGCGCGCATGACGTCGGTCTCGTGCCTGGGTTGGGTCGACGAGTACGAGGACGGCATCTTCCGCCGCGAGCTGAGACACTGGCAGAACGACTTCAGCAACGAATCGGCGCTCTTCCGCACATCGGACGGCGGCATGGCGCGCATCAACGAGTTTCGCCGGGTCGGCCATTGGGGCGGCGCGTCGGTGCGCTGCAGCATCTACGGCACCCGGGCGTCCTACGAGGAGCAGGCCAACGCCCACGTCTGGACGACGCTCGCCAAAGAGATGATGGATGTGAAAGAGCTGCTCACCTGCGCGCCGATCCAGAAGCCGGCCGACTGGGAGGCGCAACGCCGCCAGGGCGCGCAGGAGGACTTCTTCGGCGGGCTGGCGCCGGTACACCCGCGCGGGCGGCTGCCGCACTCGTTCAACGGCCTGCCCAACGGCCACTACGGCTCGCACCAGTTCCTGGTGGACGATTTCGTACGCGCCTGCGCCAGCGGCAGGCTGGCGCCCAACCACGTGTGGCAGGCGGCCCGCTACTGCGCGCCCGGCATCGTCGCCCATGAGTCGGCCAAACAGAACGGCGCCATCCTGGCCATCCCGGACTTAGGCGATCCGCCAGCCAGCGCAGAGATGCTGGAGATGTAGAGCTACAGCCGCATCTTTCGGCGCAAAGGCGCAAAGAACTCTGCGGTTCTTTTGCGACTCTTTGCGGCTTTGCGCCTTTGCGCCTTTGCGTCAGGTCCTTTTTGCCACACCATCTCGTTGATCAACACAAAAAAGAGGATAGCGAGAATGCTCTTCACACGTTCATCGCCATTGGCCTGCGGCGCAGTGCCGTTGACTATCTTGCCCCATGATCGATCCATCTTGCAGCGGCTGGCGGGCCAGGTGGCCGACATAATCAGTGGACGTCCCCTGCGGGTGCGGATGCGGAGCCGGTCCCGGAACTGGAGTTTGATCAG
>SXGT01289640.1_pt1 | contig 10388 bp, 8 predicted proteins | sample 3176221 | NCBI WGS metagenome assembly SXGT01 (sample SAMN11356862, study PRJNA531348) | freshwater metagenome | isolation source: freshwater sample F1-120 | place: China: Fuxian Lake, Yuxi | collected 2017-12-25
TCAGGTGGCATGTAGAGCTGAAACCACTGCGGTGCGTGCAGGCGCTCGCGAGCGACGTCCTCGATGGCGACCGTGGCATTGGTCGGCACGACGAAACCGGCGCCGGCCTGCGCCGCACCGCGCGCCGACGCCGCCTCGCCTTCGGCGTGATAGGCCATGTGGCGGCCCATCGGCGCGATCATCAGCGGTGCATCGAGCGGCTGGCCGAGAACGGAGGTCGCGGTGTCGATCATCGTGATGTCGCGCAGCACGCGGGGTCGCAGCCTGAGCGCGCGCCACGCCCGTGCGTTGTCGGCAGTGGTGATCTCGTCATCGGCTCCGCACATCGCAAACGCAGCCGCGCCCGGCGACATACGGCGATAGGCTTCCTGCTCGAGCTCATCGAGATCGCGGCTGTCCATTGCAAGCCTCCATCATCGATGCGCGACGCTGCTATCCCGCCCTGCGAACGATCGCCTGTGCGGCCGTATCCATCGCCTGCAGGAAGCGCGAGCGATCCTGCTTGGAAAAGGCGGCATTGCCGCCGCGCACTTCGCCCATCGCGCGCAGATCGCTCATCAGCTCGCGCATAGCCAGCGCCATGCCGATCGACGCCTCGGTGAACGGCTTTCCGGTCGGCCCGATAACGGCAGAACCTGCCTTCAGGCATCGGGATGCAAGGGGAATGTCAGCGGTGACGACGATGTCGTCCGCACCGCAACGTTCCGCGATCCAGTCGTCGGCGGCGTCGAAGCCGTCACTGACGACGACGCGCTTGACCTGCACGCTGTCGGGCAGGCGCATGAAGCTGTTCGACACGAAGTGCGCGTCGGCGCGATAGCGCTCCGCGACCCGCACGACCTCCTCCTTCACAGGACAGGCATCGGCATCGACGTAGATCTGCACTTTCACCCCGCCTTCGCGCCGGCACTACCCCACCCGGCGAATTTCGGCCCAATTGCCTCGGAGAACCACTGCATCTGCTCGCGCACGAAGGCGTCGGGGCGGCGGCCGAAGTTGAAGTACAGGATGACCTCGTCGATGCCGATCGCCTCCACCTTCTTCAGGCTGTCGATGATCTGCTGCGGGCTGCCGGAGAGGAACGACTTGTCGTCGAAGTCGCCCTTCTTCGGGTCGTTGGTCTTGGCGCCGATCTGCTTGAAGTAGGCGAGCGAGTCGGGAAGCTGCTGCAGGCCGCCCTGGCTCATCGTCTTCCTCAGGCCCGCCATCGAGATGTAGTCGATCATGCGTTGCTGGGCGATGTCCTGCTCCTTCTCGCCGCCGCCGATGTGAATGAAGTAGGAGCACTTCACCTTGCGCGGGGCCTTCCCCGCCTTCTCGCATTCCTCCTTGTAGGCCTGGACGGCACCGCCGAGGCTGCCGAACAGAATCGTGGACGCGAACGGCGCCATCAGCAGGTTCCAGTCGTGCTTGGCGGCCAGCGCCATCGAGAAGCGCGAGAACGAGCCCATATAGGGGCGGAACTCAGTCTGCAGAGGCTTCGGGAACACCTCGACGTCGTTGAACTGATAGAATCGCCCCTTGTGGTCGAACGGCTTCGTCTCCGTCCAGCAGCGCATCAGAAGCTCAACGCCTTCGGTGAAATGCTCGGCCGCGGTCATGAAGTCGGCGCCGAAGGGCGTGAACTCGTGAGCGTCGTAGCCACGCCCGGCGGCGAAATCGACGCGCCCGCCCGAGAGCTGGTCGAGCGTTGCCCATTCGGCCGCGACGTGGATCGGGTGATGGATCGGAAGGACGACGACGGCGGGTGCCAATCTGATGCGCGAGGTCGCCGCCGCAACGTGGCTCAACACGACGAGCGGGGCGGAGACGCAGCCGCGGCGATTGAAATGATGCTCGCCGATCCAGGCGGAGTTGAGCCCGAGCTTCTCGGCCAGCACGGCCTGGTCGCGGATCTCGATAAGGAACTGCTCGGCCGTGCGTGAGTTGTCGGGATAGCGGTTGTCGGAGAGCGTGAAGTAGCCGAATTTCATGGCCTTGCCGATCCTCACTGGGGATTCTTCGCGGAATTTCCGGGGAAGCTAGCAGCGCACGTGTCCAGCGTCCACGCGGGGATCATCCCGTGGAGCGAAGGACGAGCGGCGCGCAATTGGCTAGGCTCCGCCGGCCACGAAGAAGCGCGCCAGTGCGCTGGCACCGGCCTCGCTGTCGAAGGCAGAAGCCGCCAGCGAGAGCAGCGCATCGGCCACATCTGTGCGCCCAGCGTGGGCGAGCACGCGACGCAACTTGGCCTCGAGCTCCCGATCGCCGAGCGGATTGCCCGGATCGCCCAGCGGCTCGATGATCTCGTGCCGAAGCGTGCCGGTGCGTGTCCTCACCTCGATCGCCGCCGGCCAGCGCGCCGGATACAATCGGTCGAGCGCCGGGTCGGCCGCAATCCGGCCCTTGGCGGCCAGCTCGAACACACCGGCATTGCCCAACACGCCCGCCCGCTCGACGTCGTAGAGAGAGCCCGGATCGAGTGCTGCAATCGCCGCCAGACCGGCGCCGCTGACGTACGCCGACGCGCGCTCGGCCGGATCGAGCTTTTGTCCGATCATGCCGGCGTAGGCCGTGGGCACCTTGATCGTGAACGCCTCGATCTCGGCAGGATCGAGCCCGCCGGCGACGAGCGCGCGCATTGCCTCCGCACCCGGCAGCGCCTGACGCGAGGTGCAATAGGGCTTCAGCGAAAGCTGAGAGAGAACGTTCGCTCGGCCGAGATCCCGCAGCAGCACGGCCATGTCGACGGGAACGCCAAGCGATCGGGCCAGGCCGTCGCCATCGAGCACGGCAGGATCGCCGCTGAAGCCGGCACGGGCCGCGGTGGCTGCGCGCAGGCCGGCAGCTACTGCCGTCGCGAAGACGACCCAGCGGCCTGAAAGCTGCCCTTGAAAACGCCCGGTCCGACCGGAGGTCAGGATGACCGCGAGGGAGAGCGCGTTCTTCGTCTGCTCGGCAGAAAGTCCCCAAACCCTGCAAGCGGTAGCAGCAGCCCCCAAGGTCGCGCCTGCGCGCGTCGGCCAGACGCCTTTGTAGAGCACGCCGGCACCGCCGGCTGCCAGGCCGACGCGCGCGATGGTCTCGATGCCGACGTAGATCGCACTCTCGAGCCGCTCGGGGCTGCACGGCGCCGACGCAGCGAGGGCCAGCGCAACCGGCACGGCGACAGAGCTCGGTGTGGTGCCGGAGGGCGTGTGGATGTCATCGGTCTCGGTCAGGCGAACGAGCACCGCCAGCCCGGCAATCGAGTCGGTGCCCTGGCCGGGCGGATAGAGCGCGAAGGCAGCCTTGCCCTCAGTCGTGGCCGCACCGGCAATGCGGGCGGCGACGGCGTCGGTCATGTGACGGCGCAGCACATGGCGATCGCTGGTCGCAAGGTCTCGTGCGCTGGCAGAGGCGACAAAGCCGGCCAACCCGTCGAGCATGCTCATGATCCTGCCTCCTGACCGCGTCTGGTGACGGCAGTGTTCCCCACGGCCCGCTTGCGGTGCGCAACGAGCACGGCTTACAGGCTCAACGCAACGAGGTTTTTTGTCATGGCTGTCATGGGAGCCGGACGCTGCGGCCAGCCAGCTTCAGCGCGCCAGGAAGCGGCGGATCTCGGTGGCGACCGCCGTCGGCGCCTGCTCTGCCGGCATGTGGTCGCACCCCTCCAGCACAGACAGGCGCGCCCCTGGAATGGTTCGCGCCAGTCGCTCTGCCGACGCTATAGGTACGACCCCGTCCTCACGGCAGGACATCACCAGCGCCGGCTTCGCGATTGTTGGATAGCGCGCGATCAGGCGGTCGAGATCGGGCGGCACGATCTGCAGCGCCGTCTCGATCAGCGCATGCGGACCACCCGGGCTCGACAGTGGATCGGCATAGATCGAAATGTCCCTCTCCGTGAAGCGGTGGAATCCAGCTGCATCCATCATCAGCGCCAGTGTCGTGGTGAGCTCTGGCGGAACAACGAGCAATGCCACATACGGCAGTACCGGCCGGCGCAGGAACTTGATGCCGCTCGAGAACGGCTGTGGGTAGGCCGGCGCGCTGATGGTCACCAGCCGGGCGATGCGATGCGGCTCAATGCGGCGGTCGAGCACGAGCCGCAGCGCGACCATGCCGCCGAACGAATGGCCAACGAGGGTAATGCGGGACAGGTTGGCGGCGCGAATGAAGGCGCGCACCACCGCTGCATGGTCATCGACACCATAGGCCCGGTCGAACGGCTTGTCGGAGCGGCCGAACCCCCGCAGGTCGAGTGCGACGACCCGATGCGTGGCCGCCAGCCGTGGGGCCACGAAGCGCCAGGAATAGCTGGACCCGCCGAGACCGTGCAGCAGCAGGATCGTCGGGCCGTGGCCCATCTCCTCGACGTAGACGTCGAGCGGCGGCTGTCCGTCGGGCGCGAGGCGCACGAACTGCCCTCTGGGGCCCTCGCGCAATGCCGAAGCAAATGCCGCGACCACCGGCACGATCCATGCGGCGACGGCCAGCAGTGCAATGCACGCGAGAAACGACTTGCGAGTCTGCCGCATCAACGACCCCGGCCACGCCACCTGCCGCAACAACGGCCGCACCATAGCGTCGATGACGTTGCCGAAACGTTAAGCCGGTTTTCAGATTGGGACAGCTTGGAGAAGCTTGTCTCTCACATCAGGGATGTGTGATGGACCAGCGCGCACGCTCCTGCACCTCCTTGGGCGCCTCGAGCACCTTGCGGATCAGCTCGTGCACCTGCTGGCCCGTGCGCGGCGAGACCTCGAGGCGGGCCTTGAGCACCTCTTCTGCATATTCCTTGTCGGCCATGGTTGCATCGAACGCCTTGCGCAGGGCGGCCAGCCGGTCAGCCGGCACGGCGCCATGGACGAGGTAGGGCCGGCCGAACTCCTGCACCGTGGCGATCAGCTCCATCGCCCGCTTGTTGAGCGGATCCTTGACGAAGCCCAGCGCATTGGGGACACCCGCCTTGTCGGCTGCCGCATGCGGCGTGAGCGCAATCTGGTTGATGATCTTGGCGCTGCCCTTGTTGATGAGATCGGGCGAGCGGGCGAACAGGGACGACCACGCGTATCCGCAAAATCCGTCGATCTCCTTGCGCTGGATCGCCAGGACGAGATCCGAGGTCCCCTTATAGCCGGTGATCATCTTCATCTTGGCGCCGGACAGCTTGCGGAACATCACGGTGTGGTCGTGTGTCGTCGAGCCGATCTGGTCGCCGCCGAACACCGCCTCCTTCTCGTGCAACTCGGCGTAGTCCTTGACCGAGCTGTCGGTCCTCAGCAGACACAACGAGGTGAACGCCTCCGCGCTGCCGACGTATTGGAACTCCAACGGCTTGTACGAGATGGTCTTTGGGTCTCCCAGGATCGGCTCGACGAGAGCGCCCGGCTGGTTGGCGAGCATCACCGTGCCGTCTCGCGCGGCGACGTCGGCAAGGAAGACGGTCGCATTCTTCGCACCCGCGCCCGGCATGTTCTTGATCACGAAATTCGGCGGCCCCGGCATGTACTTCGACATGTGCCGGGCGATGATGCGCGCGTAGGCGTCGAACCCTCCCCCCGGCGGGGAGGCGACGATGATCTCGAGGTTGCGCCCCTTATAGAAGGCCGCTGGGTCCTGGGCTTGAGACGATGCACACATGCCGAGCAGGGCGGCCGCCGCCGCGAATGACGCGAGGGATGACTTGTGCGGCATGCGTTCCTCCGGGCAATGTTCCAAGCTCGAGTACGATGACCTGCGAGCGCCGACACCAACAGCAATGAGCTGGCCCGGCAAATCTCAGGCGAGCCACCAGCCGCATCAAGCTAGCATCCCGGCCAGAGCGTACAAGTAGGTCGAGTGCGCAGACGGTGCGATGGCAACGGCTGCCGCTGCCTGCTATGCCAAACGGCATTTCAGCGCCGGAATGCTCGCCATTGCTCCGGCGGCGCGCTAAGTAGCGGATGGGGGGACGTTTCTGCGCTGGCTCGCGGTTCGGGTCAGTGACCTGCGGTACACGGCCCGTTCGTCAAAGAGGCGTCGTCGGACAATGGAAGCGCAATCTTCGGCCGTGATCCATCCGGCGCAAGAGGCCGGCGCACTGGAGCGCCTTCGACGGCAGGTGAACACCGGCTTGTCAGGCATCAGCGCGCTGTGGATCCTCGGCATCATGCTGTTGATCTGCCTCGATGTCGCGATGCGCACGTTTCTCAATCGCCCGATCTCCGGTGTAGCCGAGTTCGTCTCGCTATCGGTGGTCGGCTGCGTGTTCCTGCAGCTTCCCGCCTTGATTGCCGATCGCCGGCTGTTGCGGGCGGAGATGTTCATCGAGCCGCTCGAGGCGCGCAACCCGCGTGCCGCTGCCCTTCTCAACCTGACCTACGCTCTCGTCGGGCTGTTGTTGTGCTGGAAGATACTGGTCTGGGCTACGCCGGCTATGCTCAAGGCCTGGGAGACCGGCGAGTATGCCGGCATGCAAGGCGCCTATCAGATCCCGGTCTGGCCGTTCAAGGTGGCGCTCGTCTGCGGGTCGGGGCTCGGCCTCGTGCAGTTCGCCTGGATCATGGTGGAGCACGTCGCGGGCCTGATCTCGCCCAAGGCCGAAGCGCCCGAGCATGACGACCTCGGCGGACGAGCCCTGGCAGGCCCGCTCGGATGGGTCGTCGTGCTGGCTGCGATCGGTGCGGCAATCGCATTCCTCTACCTGCTGTTCATGAGCGATCTCAAGCCGATCCATGTCGGCGTGTGGTGTCTCGCCGCCATGCTCGTGCTGGTGTTTCTCGGCATGCCGATCCCGCTCGTGTTGATGGGGCTCAGCTATGTCGGTATCTGGGTCGCCCGCGGCGCCGAGTTCAACGCGCTCAATACGCTGGGGCTCGCCGCCTGGAGCGCGGTCGGCTCGTTCGAGTTCGGCACGATTCCGCTGTTCATCATGATGGGCGTGGTGCTGGAGAAGGCCGATGTCGGGCAGGATGCCTACCGCGTGGCGGCAGCGCTGCTCGGGCGGCTACGCGGCGGCCTCGGCATGGCGACGGTGTTCGCCAACGCGATCTTCGCCTCGATCGTCGGCTCCTCGGTCGCCTCGGCGGCGGTGTTCTCCAAGATCGCCGTGCCCTCGATGGTCGATCACGGCTACACGAAGAAGTTCTCGGTCGGCTGCGTGGCCGGCTCCTCCGTGCTTGGCATGCTGATTCCGCCGAGCCTGCTGCTGATCATCTATGGCCTCGTCGCGGAGGAGTCGGTCGGCAAGCTGTTCATCGCCGCGGTGATCCCCGGCATCATTCTCGCAATCGTGTTCTGCATCGGGATCTGGCTGCTGGCGACGTTCCGGCCCGACTATGTCGGCACCGGACAGCATACGGCAGACATCGAGCGGCTGCCGCTCGGCCAGATCATGACCAACCTCGCGCCGATCGTCATTCTGGTGGCCGCGGTGATCGGCGGCATCTACGGCGGCATCTTCACCCCGACCGAGGCGGCCGCCGTCGGCACGCTGTTCGCGATGCTGATCGCACTCGCCCGCCGCCGCCTCAACATCCGCATCTTCAAGGAGATACTGCTGGAGACCGCGGCCGTCTCGGCGGTGATACTATTCCTGATCGTGGCGGCGAACCTTTACACCCGCCAGGTCGCGCTGACCGGCATCCCGAGCAACTTCGCACAGTGGGTGACGAGTGCGGGGCTCGGCATGATCGCATTCCTGGTCGTCTACTTCATCGTCGTGCTGCTGCTCGGCATGATCATCGACAGCGTGTCGATCATGCTGATCGTGCTGCCGATCATGCTGCCGGTGCTGCTGGCGCTCGGCGGCGACAAGATCTGGTTCGGCGTCGTCACCACGATCGCGATCGAGATCGGCCTACTGACGCCACCATTCGGGTTGTCAGTCTACGTTGTGAAGAGCGTCTTGCCGAAGGACTTCGTGTCGCTCAACACGATCTTCGCGGGCTCGTTCCCGTTCGTGGTCATGATGGTGCTGGTCACTGGCCTCGTAATGGCGTTCCCGGTCCTGAGCCTGTGGCTCGTCAGGTGATACCGCGCAGCACGGCCCTGAGCCGTGCAGGGGACACCGGCAGGCGCGTCACGGCACCGGGGCAGCCGATCGCATCGTCGATCGCGGCAGCGATCGCGGCGGCGATCGCGCTGGAGCCCGCCTCGCCCGCCCCCTTGAGGCCCAGCGGATTGAGTGGGCTCGGCGCATCCTCGGTGACGAGCACGTCGATCTCGCGCGGCATCTCCGCGATCGTCGGCATCAGGTAGTCGGCGAACGTCACCGCAGTCGGCTGGCCGCGCTCATCATAGGAGAACTCCTCCAGCAGTGCGCCGCCGAGCCCCTGCGCGAGCCCCCCGTGGATCTGGCCCTCGATCAGCATCGGGTTGACCGCGCGGCCGATGTCGTAGGCGACCGCCATGCGCTCGATCGTGACGCCGCCCGTCTCCGCATCGACGCGGGCAACGGCGATGTGCACACCGTAAGGATAGTTCATGTGATGCGTGTGGTACCAGCCTTCCGCCGTCAGGCCCGGCTCGCGGTTGCCGCGCTGCGGCGAGGCAGGGCCGAGCGCGCGCGCAATCTCCGCCAACATGATCGAGGGGCCGGCAGCACCCTTGCGGCGCACCGTACCGTCGGCCAGCTCGAGCTCCTCGCGCGGCGTCTGCAGCAACGCCGACGCCACATCGAGGGCCTTGTCGCGCAACTTCTCGCAGGCCGCGTACGTCGCCGTGCCGGTCATCACAGTGACGCGCGAGGCGAACGCGCCCATACCGTGGTCGATCATGTCGGTTCGGCCGTGGTGGACGCGAATGCGGTCGGGCGTGATGCCGAGCCCGTCAGCGGCAATCTGCGCCATCACCGTCTCGACGCCCTGGCCTACCGAGGCAGCACCCGTTACCAGCTCCACTGCCCCCGACGTGTCGACCGTGATGCGGACCGCGTCGAACGGGCCAAGCCCGCTTTTCTCGATGAAGCAGGCGAGCCCGACACCGACCTTCTCGCCGCCCTCGCGCCGGGCCTGCAGCATCGCCTGCAGCTCATCCTAACGGACAAGATCCTGCGCGCGACCGAGCAGCCGCGCATAGTCGCCTGAATCTAGCACGACCTCGGTGCCCAGCGTATCGAGGCCGCGCTTGAACGGCATTTCGGAAGCGGAGATGAAATTGCGGCTCCGCACGTCAAGGGGATCGAGCCCGAGCTTGTCGGCGACGGCATCCATCAGCCGCTCGCGCACGAACGAGGATTCAAAGCGGCCCGGCGAGCGATAGGTTCCGCCCGGCGTCTTGTTGGTGAGGCGGATGTGGCCGCGGGCGCGATAGGCGGGGATGCGATAGGGGCCGGGCAGCATCGCGGCGGTGAGATCGGGCACGGTGGCGCCGTGGGTGCGGATGTAGGCGCCCTGGTCGTGGAAGTAGTCGTCGTCGATCGCCAGCACGGTGCCGTCCCGCTTCACGGCAGCGCGCACGTGATGCGTCTGCTGGCGGGAGTGGTTGGCGGCGATCAGATGCTCCCGGCGGTCCTCGATCCACTTGACCGGACGGCGCAGGCGCAGTGCTGCAAGGCAGACCAGCACATCCTCGGGATAAAGCTCGCCACGGATGCCGAAGCCGCCGCCGACGTGGCCTTCGTAGAGATGCACCTTCGACGGCGGCCGGCCGAGCATGCGCGCGATGGTATCGCGGTTCCAGTGCGGCACCTTGGCGGCGCCGTGCATCTCCAGGATATCGCGGGCGGCATCGTAGCGGGCGATCGCACCGCGCGTCTCGAGCGGCACGCCGGAATGGCGTCCGATGGCGAGTTGCAGCTCGATCGTCAGATCGGCTTTGGCAAAGGCGGCTTCGAGATCGCCGTAGCCCTTCTCGATGACGGCCGGCTCGGTGTTGTTGTGCTCGTCGTAGGCCGTCGGCGGCGCAGTCGCGTCGAGGCAGGCCGGCAGCTCCTCGATGTCGGGCTCGATTGCCTCAGCCGCATCCTCCGCGGCGTAGGCATCGGTGGCGAATACGACGGCGATGGGATCGCCGACGTAGCGCACGCGCGACCTCGCCAGGATGGTCTGCCGGTAGGGATCGAGGCCGGCGATCTTGGTCAGCCGGAAGTCGATCGGCGGCACGTCGGCGACATCGGCGTGCGTCCACACCGCGACGACGCCCGGCATCGCCAGCGCCGGTCCGGTCTCGATGGCACGGATGATCCCGTGCGCGACCTGGCTGCGCACCACGCGCATGTGGAGCTGATGAGGGAACGTGACATCGGCCGCGAACCGGCCGTCACCGCGCACGAGCGGCGGATCCTCGTGGCGTGCGATCGAGCGGCCGATCCAGGAAGGGCGCGGTCCCGCAGAGGTTGGGGTTGGCTTAGACATCCGATGCCGCGGCGGGCGCGCCCCGCATTTCCACTGCCGCCGCCCGCACTGCCTTCAGAATGTTGTGGTAGCCCGTGCAGCGGCACA
>SXGT01363299.1_pt1 | contig 10388 bp, 9 predicted proteins | sample 3176221 | NCBI WGS metagenome assembly SXGT01 (sample SAMN11356862, study PRJNA531348) | freshwater metagenome | isolation source: freshwater sample F1-120 | place: China: Fuxian Lake, Yuxi | collected 2017-12-25
CGATCGACGGTCCGGAAGACTTCATCCAGACCAACCTGGTCGGCACCTTCCACCTGGTCGAGGAATGCCGCCGCCACCTGGCCGGCAATCCCGACCCCGACTTCCGCTTCTTGCACGTGTCGACCGACGAGGTCTTCGGTGCGCTCGGCCCGACCGGCGCCTTCACCGAGACCACGCCCTACGATCCGCGCTCGCCCTACTCGGCGTCCAAGGCCGGCAGCGATCACCTGGTCTCGGCCTACGTCCACACCTACAAGTTCCCGGCGGTCATCACCAACTGCTCGAACAACTACGGCCCCTACCAGGTCCCCGAGAAGCTCATCCCGCTGACCATCGCCAACGCCGTCGCCGGCAATCGCCTGCCGGTCTACGGCAAGGGCGACAACGTCCGCGACTGGATCCACGTCAGCGATCACTGCGCCGCGGTCCGCGCGGTCCTCGCCCGCGGCCGCATCGGCGAGTGTTACCTGGTCGGCTCGCGCAACGAGCAGAAGAACCTCGACGTCGTCCACACCATCTGCGACGTCCTCGATCAGGTCCGCCCTCGCGCCGACGGCTCGTCGCACCGCTCGCTCATCCAGTTTGTCACCGACCGCCCCGGCCACGACTTCCGCTACGCCATCGACCCGACCAAGATCGAGTCCGAGCTGGGCTGGAAGGCCCGGATCGCCTTCGCCGACGGCATCCGCCAGACCATCGACTGGTACCTCGCCAACCAGGCCTGGACCGACGCCATCCGCTCGGGCGCCTACCGCGAGCGGCTCGGCCTGGGCTGACGGACCCGGGCCGTTGGCCCGGGGTCCGAGGCCTGCTATGGATGCCGCGGATAGAGCTTCGGCATCGCGTTGATCGCGCGCAGGGTGCGCTCGAGCTCGACGCCGATCGTGCGGCAGTACCAGGCCAGCGACTCGTAGCGGGGGCGGTTCTCCTCGTCGACGACGCGCCGCGCGTGATCGCGGCTGCGGGCGCCGGCGCGGACCTGACCGCTGCGGAAGGTGTCGCTCTCGGTGAAGCCGGCGGCGGTCCAGTAGATGTAGTTGTAGAAGGCGGCGGTGCCGTCGCCGATGCGCCAGGTGCTGGTGGTGTCGGTGGCCAGCTCCCAGCCGTACTCGTCGATGATGGTCTTCACGACGTGGTCCTCGTCCCAGGGGACGAAGTCGTAGAAGTCGAGGTAGGTCGGCTGGCCGAGGAAGTAGAGGAAGTACGAGAAGGCGGTGTCGGGGATCGAGCGGTTGAGGTAACCCCGGTTCCTGGCGAAGGCGCGCAGGTAGTAGGCGACCAGGCGGGCGTTCTGGACCGGGCCGAGGTGGAACAGACTGTTGTCGTGGTAGCCGGCGCGATCGAAGCCGCAGAAGCCGGTCTTGAAGTCGCTGCGCTCGAGGCGGTTGTTGCCCCAGATCTGGAACTTCACGCCGGTGCGGCGCTGGAGCTGCTCGGCGTGGTGGAAGTACTGCTTGTCGCCGGCCATGAACAGCGGGATGAGCCCGAGGTCGGGCTGCTTCAGCCAGGCCTCGACGTTCAAGCGGATGTACTCGCGCTTCTGGGCGATGTCCGCCGACACGATGATGTGCTCGACGCCGAGCTTGCCGCACAGGCGCGAGGCGTTGCGCCGGGCCAGGTCGGTGACCATGCCCCAGTCGTAGGTGTAGGCGATGGCCTTCACCCCGAGCTCGGTGGTCAGGTAGTGCAGGAGGTAACAGCTGTCGCGGCCGCCCGAGAGCGGGACCAGCACCTCGGGCCGACCGTCGTGGGTGCGATGGGGCGCGAGCACGCGCTCGAGCGCCTCGCGGCCCTTGGCCACGATCGGCTGGTGGTGGCGGCAGTCGACGCACACGCCCGCGTCATCGAGGCCGACGAAGGGCACGGTCTCGGGCTGGACGCAGCGGACGCAGCGGCGCAGGCGGGCGATGGCCTCGCGGTTCCGCTCGTGCTCCTCGACGAACCAGGCCGGCGCGACGTCGCTGGCTTCGGGACGGCGGGGCGCGGCCCGGACGCGCTCCGGCACCGGCAGCGGCGCGTCCTCGCGGATCGCTCGGCGTACGCCGTTCTTCTCGACGGCGCGACCGCTGTCCGCGCCGGAGGCGAGCGAGAAGGTCTGGACCTCGATGCTGCTCAGATCGACGAGCAAGCCGGCGCCGGCGACGAGCTGCGTCACGGCGGTGGCGCGCTGGGTGAGCCCGGCCTTCTCGATCGCGGTCTCGAGGATATAGCGCTCCGAGGCGAACGCGAACCAGCCGCCGTCACGGTCGGCGCAGTGATAGATCGAGCCGTTGTTGGTGGCGACGGTGAGCTGATCGAGCTCCGACGCGAACATCGCCACGTTGGCGACGCCATCGAGCTCGGCGAAGGCGCTGCGCACGCCGCCCACGAACGAGCCGTCGCGGCCCGCGTGGTGGCGGACCAGGCGCAGGAGCACCTCGGTGTCGACCTCGCTCTTGCGCACCAGCTCCGGGTGGGCGCGCCACAGCGCCTCGTCGTTGACGATGATGCCGTTGTGGATGCCGACCAGGTCGTCGACGGAGACCGGCTGGTTGTTGCCGTGCTCGGTCTGGGCGCCGTTGGTCACCAGGCGCGAGTGGCCGATCACCGCCACCGCCCCGCCGCCGCGAGCGGGCGAGCGGACCACAGCGTCGACGTAGTCGGCGTAGGCCGGCGTGCGGGCCAGGAGCGATGACGGCACCGGCGACTTGAGGACGCGGATGGTGTCGCCGCTGATACCGGCCAGGCCGGCGGCCTCCTTGCCCCGCGACTCCGACAGCCGGAACAGGGCGTCGAGCAGATCCTCCGCCTTGGCGCCCAGGGCGTTCCGGCGAGTGATCACTCCGAAGATGCCGCACATGCCAGCTAGCTCCTTTGAGACGTCGCGGCCCGCGCCGAGGCCACAGGCGCACGGCCGGCGGCGTCGTGGGGACGCTCGGCGGCGTGGGTGCGGAAGTACTCCTGGATCAGCGCCACGTTCTTCTTCACCTCGCGCTCTCCGTAGCCCGGGTAGGTGGGCAGGAGCAGGACCTGCCCCGCGGTGGCCCGCGCCGCCGGGCAGTCGCGGTGCCACTCGCCGTAGCACTCGTAGTCGGCGTTGTTGCCCATGTGCTGGACGGTGAGGTCGCGGCCACGCGTCATCAAGAAGCGCAGGAGCGCGTGGCGATCCTTCACCTGGATGGCGTAGTTGAGGTAGATGTGCGAGCCGTCCTCGCGCAGCGGCGGGGTGAGGATCGCGGGGATGCCGGCCAAGCCCTCGTCGTAGATGCGGGCGTAGCCGACGCGGATGGCGGCCAGGCGATCGACCTCGGGGATCTGCGGCACCAGCAGGCGGGCCTGCATCGGCGTCATGCGGCGCAGGTAATTCTCAGGGATGGTGCGCTTGATCGTCGGCGCGTCCTCGCCGCGCACGCGCTTGTTGAGTGCCTCGACCTCGTGGAGGTACCCGTAGCGAAACGCCCAGTAGGTCGCGGCGCCGAAGAACAGCGGCGAGGTGATGGTGTCACCGGTCAGGCAGAAGCCGGCCCGGCGCAGCAGGATCGACGAGTCGGTGTAGGGCAACTGGCGCAGCTCGTCGCGCAGCGTGGCGGCGAGATCGTCGCGATCGGTGGCGACCAGCCCGCCGTAGAGGCAATTGACGTTCTTGGCCATGCCGAAGCTGTAGATGCCGGCGTCACCGAACGTGCCCAGGCGCCTGCCACCGACGCGGGCGCCGAACGACTGCGACGTGTCCTCGACCAGCGGCACCTTGCGGTCGCGGCACACCCTGGTCACACCCTCGATGTCGCAGGCCAGGCCGTGCAGGTGGGTGACCATGACCGCGCCGGTGTCGTCGTCGATCAGGCGAGCGACCTCGTCGGTGGCAACGTTGCAGGTGGCGCGATCGATGTCGGCGAACACCGGCGTGGCCCCGGCGCAGATCACCATGTTGATGACGTCGTGGATGGTGTACGGCGACAGCACCACCTTCTTGCGCCGGCGGGTGAGCTCGCTGAGCGTGAAGTAGATGCCGACCCGGGCCTGTGGCATGCAGACGGCGTGGCGGACGCCGAGGTAGTCGGCGAGCGTGCGCTCGATGGCGGCGACGTCATCGCCTTCGGTGATGCGGCCCAAGACGGCGTCACGGAGGACGCCCTGGTAGTTGGTCGAGCGACCGTAGAAGCGCGCGCGAGAGCGGGGCGGGAGGAACATCAGCGCAGCTCCTTCTTCATCACGACATAGTAGTCGCCGAACGAGCGGGTCTCACCGAGGATCGTGAACCCGAGACGGGTGTAGAAGCGTATGCCGGCCTCGTTGCCGTCGCGGTGAGTCCGGATCACATAGGCCGGCACGCCGCCGCGGCGGAGCGCATCCTCGCACGATGACACGAGGTCGGCGCCGATCCCCCGGCCGCGCAGGCTGGCGTCGGTGAAGATCTGGACCAGCTCGGGCAGCCCCTCGGTGCCGTGCGGCTCCGACTCGCGCAGCCTGCGCACGAAGCGGCGGCGCAGGTCGCTGCTGAGCAAGAGGTTCCGGCCGAGCTCGGTGGCGAGGGCGACCGGCGCCGCGGCCGCGAAGCGGCGCAGGAGCGTGCCCGGAGTGCGGCTGACCACCACCCCGGCGTCGATCATGCCCAGGTGGTTGCGGGCGATGGCCACCAGCTCGGTCGGCGACGCGATCACCTGCCGGTAGTAGCGCACCACCGCGGCCTGGCCCATCACCGACAGGATCGAGCGCGGCAGCGAGGTACGGTGGAGCACCGCCAGCCGCTCGAGGTCGGCGGCAGGCAAGCGGGTCACGATCTCGGGCGTCATCGCGACCCCGGGCGCAACACCGTGCGCAGATGACAGCCGATGCGGTCGGCGTTGGCCATCATGGTGAAGGTCAGGCCCTTCGAGGGCAGGCTGGGGAACACCGAGCCATCGGCGATGTAGACGTTGCGCGCGCGGCGCAGGCGACCGTGCTTGTCGGTGGTCAGATCGTCGTCGCGGGCCGGCGCCTCGGACATCGGGAAGGTGCCGGCGAAGTGGGTGCTGGCGGCGTTGCCCTCGTGCAGCCGGCGCAGGGTCACGCAGCGTAGGCGCAAGAGGCCGCGCAGCACCGCGGTCTCGACCGCATCGTGCTGGGCGCGGTCGGACGGCGACAGCGCGTACTCGACCTCGAGCCGATCCTCGCCACCGTCGCCGGCCCGGGCCAGGGCGCAGTACTTGTCGGGCGAGGGCCGGTCCTCGTGCTGGAGGATGAGCACGCTGAAGCTGGGCGAGAGCAGGCGCAGCATCTCCATGCCCTCCCGGAACGGCAGCGGGCTGTACTTCATGAGGCGGAACAGCAGCAGCGAGCGATACGAGTAGACGTGACCGACGGTGAAGCGACGCTGGGCGCCGTCGGGCGCATGGACCACGCAGAGCTGGGCCATGCTGTGGCGGGCGTCGCGCGCGTCCTTGCCGAGGCTGTTGGCGTTGAGCATCGCCACGTAGGTGTGGGGATTGCACACCAGCGGGATGCGACGGCCGTAGAGCTGGAACGAGCGCAGGACGATGCGGGCGGTGCCGAGCGTGCCGGCGGCGAGGACCACGGCGCGGGCGCGGAGCTCCTCGATGCGTCCGCTGTCGAGATCGCGGGCGGCGACGATGACGCCGCCGTCGGCGGTCTCGGTGAACGACTGGACCAGGCGGCGACCGACGAAACGGAAGCCGGGGAAGCCGCGCAGCTCGTCGACGGTCCAGCGCGGGCGGTAGATGCTCTTGCCGGCGTCGCTCCAGAAGTCCATGTCCCAGTAGCGGGTCGGCGAGCGTCCGCGCAGGGGCTGGCTGAGCATGGCCAGCCGGGGGTGGCCGAGGAAGAGGCCGGCCTGGTTGGCGGCGGCGCGGCGCTTCTGGTAACGGCGCAGGATCGACTCGCCGTTCGAGTCGATGGCGACCGCGGGCTGCATGGCCTGGAGGTCGCCGAGGAAGGGCACGAGATCGTCGTGGGCGCCCGAGATGCCGATGCGCGCCGCCACCGCCTCGTAGTGCGGTTGCAGATCGGTCAAGCGGATCGGGAAGCCGTCGAGGTCGGCCTCGCAGAACTGCGGACTGCCGGCGCCCCAGCCACCGCCGAGCCCGCCCTCGGCCAGGCTCTGCAGCGGGAAGAACGAGCCCGAGACGATGGGCAGGAGCCGCTCGGCGTCACGGGCCACGTACTGGCGCGGCGGCGTGAGCTGGGCGCCGGCACCGGCGTGACCGAAGGCGATGCCCTCGAAGCTCTCACCGAGCAGGTAGCGGTGCTGCTGCTCGTCGGTCCGCCGCAGCTCGGAGAACGGCCCCTCGGGGATGGTCTCCTCGTAGGTGGTGTCGCGGTTGCCGACGTCGAGCATGGTGACGCGCAGGCCGGCCTCGACCAGCGGGTAGGCCGCGTTGACGGCGCTCGGCCCGGAGCCGACCACGATGACGTCGACTTCAGCCACGACGTCGCCTCGCGATCGCCGTCGACAGCGCCAGCCCGGCGGCGACGTTCACGGCCATCCTGGCGGCCGAGAGACCCAGGCGCGCGGCCAGGCCGGGCAGGCTGGCGTTGCGCGGCTCGGTCTGACCGACAAAGGCCGGCGTGGTCTCGACGATCGCCATCATCACCAGCAGCTTCTTGCGGAACAGCGGGGCCTTGCCCGAGAGCGCCGTGCCGGCGTCGAGCATGGCGATCGATCGCGGGTGGGCGCAGGCGAAGTCGATCACGGCCTGATCGCCGGGTGACGGCGCTTCGGTCAGCAGCACGTCGTTGGCGCGGACGTAGCGCTCGATCAACGCGTCCGGCGGAGGCGCGTCGACGAGGTACCGGCAGAAGGCGTCGGCCTCGCGGCGTAGAGCGTCGCTGTCCATGGGGAGGGCGGGCGGAATCTAGCGCAGATCTGTGGTAACCGAAGGCCCCTGGTGTCCGCCGCGTCATCCGCAGCCGTCACGTTCGCCATCCCGTTCTACACGGGGACGGCGTACCTCGCCCGCACGCTGGCCAGCGTGGTGGCCCAGGCCGACGGCAACTGGCAGGCCGTGGTGTGTGACGACGGTCCCGAGCAGGGCGTCGAGGAGATCGTGCGCGGGTGTGGTGACGCCCGCGTCCGTTACCTGCGTAACCCCCGCAACCTCGGCATGGCCGGCAACTTCAACCAGTGCCTCGACGTCGCCGAGACCGACCTGGTCACCGTGCTCCACGCCGACGACGAGCTGATGTCGAGCTACTGCGGCACGATGCGGGCCGCGGCGGCGCGCCACCCGCAGGCGGCGGCCATCTTCGCCCGGGTCGCGATCATCGACGAGCGCGGCCAGCCCCGCTTCTCGCTCACCGACCTGGTCAAGGATCGGCTGATCAACCCCGCGCCCGACCAGGAGCTGACCCTCGAAGGCGAGGCCGGCGTGCGGGCCTTGCTCAAGGGCAACTTCATCGCCGCCCCCACGCTCTGCTACCGCAAGTCCACCGTCGGCGCCCGCCGCTTCCGCGAGGGCCTCAAGTTCGTGCTCGACTGGGAGATGACCACCGGCCTCCTGCTCGACGGCAAGACCCTGGTCGGCCTGCCCACGCGTTGCTACCGCTACCGCCGTCACGACGAGGCGGCGACGTCCAAGTACACCCGCACCCAGCTCCGCTTCCACGAGGAGTCGGCGTTCTACGACGAGATGCGCGACCAGGCCCGGGCTCGCGGCTGGGACGACTGCGTGAAGGTCGCCGCCGCCAAGCGCTTCCTCAAGCTCAACCTGACCTACCGCTCGCTCAAGTCGGCAGCGATGCTCGAGCTGGGCGAGGCCCGCCGCGGCTTCCGGTTACTGCGGGAGCTCTGACACGTCGTCGGTCGCCGGCCTGGGCGACGCCGGGGGCGACGCCGGAGGCGACGGTGACACCTTGGTCGCCGGCGGGACCACGCGCTCGACCTCGGCGCGCAGGATCGCGAGCTCGCGGGTGAGCTGGGTCAACTTCTGCTCGATCTCGACGAACTTGGCGAAGTAGTGCACGAGCACGAACAGGACCGCGACGATCGACAGGTAGATGATCAGATCGGCGCCGCGCTCGACGCCGACCCACTGGGCGATGCGATCGGTCTCGTGGGGCACCACCACCGCGACCGCGCCGGCGCCTAGCAAGCCGAACATCGTGACGATGTGAAACGGCAGCTTGTTCCGGCGCAGGAAGATGAACCAGCCGATCGCGGCGAGCGCGAGCAGGAGCAGGACGCGGATGATCATGCTCCGCCGCCGATCCGCGTCTTCGGCACCGCCGGTCGGACGCGTGGGTAAGACCTTCCGTTGATCATGAGGCGGCGCGGAAGAAGTAGTCGAACAGGATGCGCACGGCCTGGAAGCCACCCTGGCCCTTGGCCATCGAGTGCGCGGTGTAGCGGATGGTGCAGGGCACCTCGACCACGCGCAGCCGACTCTGCTTGATCTTGCGCAGGAGCTCCGAGGCGTGGGCCATGCGGTTCTGGACCATGCGCACCTTGGGCGCCACGTGGGCGTGGAAGGCGCGCAGGCCGCAGTGCGCGTCGGTGAGCTCGAGACCCGACATGCGGTTCGACATCATCACCGCGGTCTTGAGCAGCGCCATGCGCTCGCGGGTCGCGCCCTCGACCGTGCCCAGGAAGCGCGAGCCGAGCGCGATGTCGGCGCCAGCGTCGAGGGCTGCGATCAGCACCGGGATGTCCTCGACCGCCATCTGGCCGTCGGCGTCGAAGGTCACGATGTGACGCGCTCCACGGCGGAGGGCAAAGTCGATCCCGGTCTGGAGGGCCGCGCCTTGACCGAGGTTCACGGCGTGGCGGACCACGGTGACCCCGGCCGAGCGGGCGCAGTCCGCGGTGTCGTCACGGGATCCGTCGTCGACGACGACCACCGACCAGCCCTCGCGGGCCACACCGAGGACGACATCGCGGATGACCGCGCCCTCGTTGTAGGCGGCGATCACGACCCACGTGTCGTGACGGTCTGGATGCATGACCGCCCCGTTATAGTCACGGGTCCCGGGAGCGCGCAAGGATCACGGCGCGGCAGGGGTCGGCATGACCCCGGCTCGACGGGCACGGGGTACACACGGCAACCCGATCAAGATCACACCGACCAGGCTGTAGACCAGGTGCACGACCGAGAAGGCCAGCACCGCCGCGGCCCGCTCGTCGGGGGTGGCGCCGGCGGCATGGTCGGCGAAGAAGTACACCGTCGCCGCCTGGGTCGTGCCCAGCCCACCCGGTGAGATCGGCAGCGCCGCGGCAATCGCGATCGCCGGCATGATGGTGAGGGCGGCGGAGATCGGCACCTCGATGCCCCACACCCGCATCGCGGCCCATTGCGAGAGCACGATCAACACCACGTGGGGCACGCGCGCCAGGATGGCGAGGGCGTGGCCGCGGAGCCCGGCGTCGAAGAGAGGCGCGAGCCATGCGACGCGAGCCAGCACGGCCGGCGACGCGAGGATGACGAGGAGGTAGGCGGCGAGGCCGGCGCTGCCGGCGGTGAGCAGCCACCACAGGGTGACCGGCACCGCGTCGCCCTGGAGCCACCACGCACCCGAGGTGAGGATGACGAGCGCGGCCAGGTTGGTGCCCATGAGGAACAGGGTCGCGCCCACTGCCTGTCGCCCGGTGGCGCCGGTGCGGTGCAGGTAGTATCCGAAGCCGCCCTGCGCCAGCGCGTAGTTGACGAGCAAGAGCAGGTAGGTCGCGCCGCGCACGGCGACGACATCGACGAAGGCCCGCCGCATCCGCAGCGCGATCAGGCCGACCCAGGTCGCCACCGACTCGGTGGCGAGCACGATGACGGTGATCGCGAGGTTGGCCGCGAACAGCCAGTGATGGGGCCCGCGGGTCATGCCGTCGCGAAACGCCGCGAACGGCACCCGCGCCAGCATCACCGCAAGGATCGCGATCCCGACCAGCCACGGCCACGAGCGGCGGAAGAACCCGACGATTCCACGCCGCGGCGTTAGGTCAGGTCCGGACTCCACGTCCGGCGAACGCTATCACCGATGGTGTCAGGCGCAGTCGCTCTAGTAGTGCACGATGTCCGCGACCCGGCCCGGCGGTCCCGACGCCGCATCGACGTTGCCAGTGCCGCCGGCGCCGCCGGTGCCGCCGGTGCCGAGCTCCTGCATGTTGGCGCCAGGCTCGCCGCTCGCCGACAACACGCCGGTGATCAGCGCCACCGCGATCGATGGCCCGCCGGCGCCCCCGGCACCACCGCCGCCGATGCCGCCGTGACCGCCGATGCCGCCCGACGCGCCGGCGCCGGCCCGGTACGTGATCGCGCCGCATTGCTGCGACGGCGACCCCTGGCGGCCGACGGTGCCGTCGGTGCCGCCGGGGCTGCCCGGGTGACCGTCGCCGCCGTCACCACCGCGGCCGCCGGCGCCGCCGGCGAACATCACGCCGTCCATCCACACCGTCGAGCGGATGACCACCGCGCCGAACGCCGCGC
>SXGT01853658.1_pt1 | contig 10387 bp, 11 predicted proteins | sample 3176221 | NCBI WGS metagenome assembly SXGT01 (sample SAMN11356862, study PRJNA531348) | freshwater metagenome | isolation source: freshwater sample F1-120 | place: China: Fuxian Lake, Yuxi | collected 2017-12-25
CGCGCCGTCGCCGTCGCCCCGGGCGGCGGCCGCGTGGGTGTCGCCGCCGGGGCTCCCGAGCGCCACGGCGCCGGCCGTCCGGCTGCGGAACAACCACGCCACCACGTCGAAGCTCGTGCGCACGCGCGCGCCCGCGAGCACCGCATCGGCGACCTGGCCGGCGTTCAAGCCTGAGAAGTTTGCGGCGACGAAGCCCTCTACCGGCTCGCCCTCCTCGTGCGCCCACGCCGCGAGCGCCTGCTCGACCGCTCCGGCGTCGGTGAACACGCGGCCCGCGGCCACCGTGGTGCCGCTGCTGAGCTCCAGGCCACACATGCGGCACCGGGCGTGGTGCATCCGCGCGATCGCGTCGACCAGCTCGACCATCGCCGACTCGACGCGGCAGTGCGGGCAGTCGCACAGCACCTGCAGCGGGCCGCCGGCCGCGGGCGAGCTCATGCTTCGTCGGTGACGCGGACGACGAGCGCGGTGATGTTGTCTTCGCCGCCCCCGGCGATGGCTTCGCGGACGAGGCGCTCCGCGAGCTCGGGGGGGTCGGCCTCGCCCGCGAGCTCGGCGATGTGCGGATCGTCGAGCGGGTCGGTGACGCCGTCGCTGCACAGCAGGAACAGGTCGCCCGGGAGCACCGGGCGGGTGATCGTGTCGGGCTCGACCGGCCCATGGTAGCCGACCGACTGCGTGAGGTAGTTGCGGTGGGTGACCCGCCGCGCCATCTCCGGCGTGAGCCGACCGGCGTCGATCTCCTGCTGCACCACGGTGTGGTCGCGCGTGAGGCGCGAGATGCGCCCGTCGCGGACCAGGTACACCCGCGAGTCGCCCACGTGGGCGATGTGCGCCTGCTCGCCTTCGATGAGGAGCACCGCCACCGTCGTGCCCATGCCCGCCCACGCCGGGTTGGCCTGGGCTTCGCGTCGGATGCGCGCGCTGGCCTGGTTCATCGCGTAGCGGAGGCGCTCGCGCAACAGGTCGGCAGGGTCGCCCACCTGGCGATCCAGCCGCGTCTCGTCGGGATCGAGCAGGTCGCCCGACAACAGCTCGGTCAGGGTGTCGACGGCGATTCGAGACGCCACCTCGCCCGCCGCGTGCCCGCCCATTCCGTCGGCGACGATGAAGAGCCCACCGTCTTCGTCAAGATGGTAGGCGTCCTCATTGTTGTCGCGCACGGGACCCGGGTCGGTCCACGCATACGCCTCGAGCTTCACGCGCCCCTCGGGTTGGTGAAAGAGTATAGAAGCACGAGGCGGTGAGCAACACCACGCTGAGTACGATGCCGGAGAGTGGCGCCCGCCTGGGCGATTGGACGGTCGTACGTCCGCTCGGGCGGGGCGGGATGGCGGTGGTGGTCGAGGTGCGGGACGACGCCGGCCGCGCCGGCGCGCTCAAGCTCGTCTGGCCGCGGTCGGGTGCGCTCGCCGAGGTCGAGGAGCGATTCCGTCGGGAGCAACGTGCGCTCGCCCGGCTCGACCACCCCAACATCGTCCGGGTGCTCGACACCGGTCGGTGGGAAGGCCGCGACTGGTTCGTCATGGAGCTCCTCGCCGGCCACGACCTGCGGGTCGAGGTCGAGGGCTGGGAGCCGCTCGCGGCCGAGGATCGCTGGGCGCGCACCCGTCGGGTCGCCGGCGACGTGGCGCGGGCGCTCGAGGCCGTCCACGCCAGCGGCCTGGTGCACCGCGACCTCACGCCGGGCAACGTCATGGTCCGGCCGGACGGGGGCGCGGTGCTCATGGACTTCGGCGTGGCCAAGGAGACGGGCAACGACGACGAAGAGCTCACCTCCCACGGCGAGCTGCTCGGCACGGTGGCGTGGATGTCGCCCGAGCAGATCAACGGCGACCACGTCGACGCGCGGGCCGACCTGTACTCCCTCGGCGCGCTCTTGTACCTGATGCTCACCGGCCGGCGGCCGTTCCACGCCCGCACGCTCGCGGGCTACCTGGACAAGCACCTCCACCGGGCCGTGCGCCCCCCCCGCGAGCTCAACCCGGCGATCCCGGCCGACCTCGACGAGCTCTGCGTGCGGCTGCTCCAGAAGGAGCCCGAGCTCCGCTACGCGAGCGCGCGGCACGTGCTCATCGCGCTCGATGCGCTGCCGCGGGCCACGGCGAACCTCGCGCGGTGGCCCGACCAGCCCGTGGGCCGCCTCGCCGAGCGGGCGGCCTTGCTTGCTGCGGTGCAGGCCTGCGCCGAGGGGCACGGTGGCGTGGTCGTGGTCGAGAGTGTCCCCGGGATGGGACGCACGCTCCTGGTGCAGGAGGCGGTGCGGGCGGCGGAGGGGCTCGGGCTGACGGTGCACAGCCTCACGACCACGGGCGCCCCGGGCGCGCTCGACCCGTGCCGGCCGCTCGTCGAAGCGTTGGTCGCCGAGGCCGCGGAGCCGCCCTCGGTCCTGCGCGCGCTCCTCGGTGCGTTCGGCGACGACGCCGTCGTCGAGCGGTTCGCCGCCTACGCCGCGGTCCGGTCCCTGCTCGTCGGCACGCGCCCGCGGGTGATCCTGGTCGACGGCGTGCATCGGCTGGACCCCGCGAGCCTGGAGCTCGTCGAGTACATCGTGCGCGGCACCCGCGCGCTGGCCGACGAGCCGGTGCTCTTCCTGCTCACCCGCGTCGAGGACGCTGCGCTCGGCGGGGGGCTGGTGTCCGGCACGAGCACCGGCGTGCGGCCCACGGCACTGGCCCTCGGGCCGCTCGGCCCGCAGGCGGTCGAGGAGCTGCTCGGCACGCTGCTCGGCGGCAGCCTCGCGGTGCGCGCGCTCGCCCGCCGCCTGCATCGGGAGGCGGAGGGGAACCCTGCCTTCGTCGTCGAGATGGTGCGCGGCCTCGCCGAAGAAGGGGCGATCGTCGCCGACGAGGAGGGCCGGCGGGCGCTGCGGCCCGACGAGATGGCGGTCAACCGCCTGACCCTCCCCATCCCGCGCAGCGCGCGCGACGCGTTGTTGGCGCAGGTGCAGCGGCACAGTCCGAACGCGGTGGTGCTCCTCAAGCTCCTGGCGCTCGCCCGCCAGGAGCTCTCCACCGAGGCCGTGGGCCAGGTGCTCGACATGGGCGAGCAGACGGTCACCACCGCGGCCGAGGAGCTCGTCACCTCCGGGCTGGTCCGCGAGCGGCGGGTCGAGAACGTGCTGCACGTCGACGCGGCCCAGGCGCGCATCCGCGAGATCGTCGACCGCGAGATCGCCGGCGACGAGCGGGTGCGGCTGCACCGCCGCCTCGGGGAGACGCTGGAGCGCCTCGGGCGTCGCCGCCTGCACCTGGTGGTCGACGCGCTGGCGACCCACTTCGAAGCGGGCGAGATGCCCGGCAAGGCCTACCACTACCTGCTGCGCGCCGGCACCCGCCTGCTCGGGCGCTCGTTCCCGCGCGAAGCGTTGGCGGCGTTCGATCGGGCGGTGGCGCTCGAGATCGACGCCCGCGAGCTCATGCCGCTGGACGAAGCCGACCGCCTGCTCGCCGACCTGCTGCTCAAGCGGGCCGAGGCCCTGGAGGCCACGGGCGACTGGGCGCGGCTCGACGCCGACCTGGCGCGTGCGGCGGCGCTGGCCGAAGAGCTCAGCGACGACCGCCTCGGCGCGCGCGCCCGCGCCGGGGCGGGGCGCCGCGCCCGCCAGACCGGCGACCTCGTCCACGCCTCCGAGCTGTTCCACGCGGCGCTCGCGCAGGCCGAGCGCGCCGGCGACCAGTCCACGCGCGCCTTCGTGCTCAACCAGCTCGGCAGCGTCCTGTGGGCATGTGGCGACCTCGAGAGCGCGCGGCGCCACTGGGTCGAGGGGCTCGCCGTGGCCGAAGGTGCGCAGGACGAGCGGTCCATCGCCTACGGCTACAACGGGCTCGGGATGGTCGCCGCGTGCCGGGGGCAGGCGGCGGAGGCGCGGCGCAACTTCGAGCAGGCGGCCACACTTTTCGAGAAGGTGGGCCTCGCCGGTCCGCTCACCTGGGTGCGCGGCAACCTCGTCGAGGTGCACGTCTGCACCGGCAACCTGCGCCGCGGCCTGGAGCTCGCGGAGAAGACGGTCGCGCACGCCCGCGAGGTGAACCACCCCTCGAGCCTGGTCCTGGCGCTCGCGGCCCGCGCCGACGCGTTGACCCACCTCGGCCGCGACCAGGAAGCGGTCACCGAAGCCGAGGCGGCGTTGGCGCGCGCCCGCGAGCTCGGCGATCCGAGCCTCGTCCTGTCGGTGCTCATCCCGCTGATGCGCGCGTCGTGGGCGCACGGCGTCGCGATGGTGGAGCTCATCGCCGAGGCGCGCCGCCTCACCGAGGAGATCGACCACGAAGGCTGGGCCGGCATCGTCAACGCGTGGGAGGCGCGCACCCAGGCGCTCGCCGGCGACGTGCCCGGCGCCTTGGCGGCCGTGCAGCGGGCGCTGAACACCGCCGGTCCGCGGTGGCCGTACCAGGAGGTCCGCCTCGACCTCGCGCTGGCCCGGGTGCACGCGTTGCTCGGGGATCGTGCGGAGGCCACGCGGCACGCCGACGCGGCCATCCGTCGGGCCGACGCGTGCGGGTACCGGTTGTACGTGCTCAAGGGCCACATGCTCGCCGCCACCTTCTCGACCGACGAAGCCGCCATCGCGCGCCACGCCCGCGTGGCCGACGCCCTCGGGCGCGCGCTCGCGGCCAACCTCGCGCCGGCCGACGCCGAGCGGTTCTTGGCGGCGGAGTGGCTTCGGAGCTGATGTCCAACGCCACCGAGTGACGCGCTCCAGGTTTGCCGGCCCGCCGCGTTGTAGGGTGGTCCTCTCGGAGCGCCCATGACCTCTCTCGCCCTGCTGCTCGTCGCCTGCACCACCGACGATGGCGGCCTCGCCGACACCGACCTCACCAGCGAGCGCACCCTCGACAACTGCGGTGGCACCGTGTCCGCCGACGTGCCCGAGCCCTACGCCACCTGGTTCTTGTGCGCCGACGTCGCGGTGGTCGACGGCTACCTCAACGTGTACTCGTCGAACCTGCCGCCCCACCCGAGCCCGTACTACCCGACCGACAGCGACAACTACGTCGAGTTCGACACCCGGACCGGCGAGTGGCACCAGAACCCCAACACGATTGCGGCCCAGGAGCTCCTGCTCAGCATCCCGCTCGAGCCGACCGCCAAGGGCATCACCGTGACCGAGGCGCTCGTCGACGTGGAGGCCGGCACCTCGGACGAGGAGTTCCGCACCGACTGGCAGGGTGTCACCGTCGACGGCACCGCGCTCTTCGCCGGTGTGGCCGCACCGGGGGACGACATCATGGAGGAGGAGTACACCTTCGACGTCTACGAAGGTCACCCCCAGAACACCGGGGTCTACCACCACCACGGGACCAACCCCGCCGCCGTCGCGGTGGCCGAGGCGGTGGGCGAACCCGACGTGGAGTTCTACGGCCTGATGTGCGACGGCACGGTGGTGCTCGGCTGTGACGAGCCCGACGGTACCGCGGTCGACGCGGCCGACCTCGACGCCCAGTCCGGCCACGTGGCGACCCTCCTGGGCCCTGACGGCACCACGTGGTTCACCGACCGCTACCACGCCCACGCGTGCGACGACTTCGGCCGCACCCTCGCCCCCGAGATCGCCTACTACAGCGACGGGTGTTGAGGGCGGCGCGCCGCGACTGGCCGCGTCGAGCGGCCGGTCCTGCGGCGCGCCGCGGCGCGGGGGCGACGGGGGTCGGTCAGCGTCGACGCCTCTCCGCCATCTCCTCGCGAATCGAAGTCCGCTCGTCAGCGGGGATCGTGTCCACCCACGGGAACCACGTCGTCTCCTCGACCTCGATGTGATTCCGCAACAACGCGACGAGCTCGGCGACCTCTCGTGCGAACTCGCGGGGAGCCTCGAGCTGCCCGACCGCGATGGCGTCGAGGCTCGCACACACCACGGGGAGCCGCCGGACGATCTCGTGGTGTTCGCGTTCGAGCTCGGCCAACACCGGCGCGAGCGCCGGGCGTACCGCGAGCAGGCGCGGCGTCAGCGATTCATCCTCGTCTTCGGCGTGCCGGGGGAGCGCCTCGCGGAAGTAGCGGGCCACGCTGGCGGCGCTGCCCGGGGCGCGAGGGTCGCCTTCCGCGACCGCGGTGACGAGCTTCTCGCACCCGACGCAGAACGAGCGCATCTTCTGATGGCAAGCACGGAGCAGGTCGAGGGCAGAGTCTTCGAGGGGCATTTCAGGCGACATTCGACTCTGCTAACTCGGGCCCCGTCGCCCCCGCGCCGCGGCGCGCCGCGCCCCGCCGCGTCGAGCAGCCGGTCGCGGCGCGCCGCCCAAACCACGTTACGTCGGCGTGTCTCCCCAGGAACTCATGACCGTCCGCCCCGTGCTCGTGCTCTGTGCCGTCGTCGCGCCGCTCTTCGCCTGCTCGGGCGTCACCGAGGGCTTCGAAGAGGGGTTCAACCAGGGGTTCACCACGTCGTTCAAGGACAGCTTCGTGCAGTCGTGCACGGCCGAGCGCACGCCCGAGATCACGGTGGAGCAGATGAAGGCGATGTGTGAGTGCGGTGCCGACGGCCTGTTGGCCCAGTACTCGGCCACCGAGCTGATGAAGTTGGCCACCGAGAGCCCCGAGGTCATCGGCCAGAAGGCCGAGCCGATCATGACGAGTTGCGCGATGCAGGTGATCGCCGGCGCGCCCCCCGCGGCCGCGCCCACGCCCTGAGGTCAGGCCGCCACGGCCGCCACCGCCCAGGCGAGCGCCCCGAGCGCGAAGCCCGCGTGCAGGACGCCCTCCGCCACGCGAATGCGCGCGCGCCGCGCTTCGGCGCGAACCGCGTCGCGGATGCGCGCGTGGACCGCCGCGGGCGGCAAGAGCGGGGCGATCGGGAGCTCGGGGTCGGGGATCATCGGAGGGCCTCCTCGAGCGCGCGACGGGCGCGCGCCAGGCGTTGACGGGTGGCCTCGGCGTTGAGGCCGAGCACGGCGGCGGCTTCTTGCGGCTCCAGGCCTTCGCCCACCACCAGGAGCAGGACCTCGCGCTGGGCCTCGGGGAGCGTGGCCAGAGCACGCTCGTAGCGCAACTGCAGCTCGGTGGCGGCGGTCAGCTCGGCGGGGCCGGGCGGGCGCGGGGGCGCCGCGAGCTCCAGGAGCCGCGTGCCGTCGAGCCACGCCCACCGCCGGTGCGACCGGTACAGGTTTCGGGCGACCGTCAGGCACCACGCGCCGAGGCGGGTGTCCTCGCGGAGCGTCGGCGCGTGGTTCACGAGGCGGACGAACGTCTCCTGCACGAGCTCCTCGGCCACTTCGGCGCTCGCGCCCAGCCGCCGGAGGAACGCGAAGATGCGGGGCGCCCACGCGTCGTACGCCGCGTCGATGGCCGCCGCGTCGAGCCGCCGGAGCGCGGCGACGTCGACGTTCGGATCGCGGGGCGGCGCAGACATCGTGCGATCAACGCACGACCGGGGCCGGCGTGACGGGGCGGCCCCGAAATTTCTTTTTTCGGGATCGGCGTCACGCACGGGCCGGACCGGCGTTGACCGGGTCGGAGGTGTTCGATGGCGTTCTTCCTGATGGGTGGGTTCCCGATGATGGTGATCACGGTTTTCGGGCTCTTGGGGGTGGTCAACTCGGCGCGGTTCGCCTGGGCGCCCGGCCCGGGTCGGGTGGGGTACCTGCTCGCGATCGGCGCGGCGGTGGCCTTTGCCGGGGTCGGCGGCATGGCCGTGGACCTGTACACGGTCGCGATGCAGGTTCCGCGCCACCCGGAGTGGGTCGAAGAGGGGGGACTCGCGATGGTCCTGCTCCAGGGCTTCGGCGAGTCGCTCACGCCGGTGGTGCTTGCTTCGGGGGTGCTCATGGCCCAGGCGCTCCTCCTGGCGCTCGGCTTGCGGCGCATGTCGGCCTGAACGGGCTACATTCCAGGGATCATGCGCACCCCCCACCTCGACGCCCAGTACGAGCGCGAACTCCAGGAGATCCGGGTCGGCCTCGCGCGTACCGGCGCGCGGGCCGAGGGCATGGTGCGCAACTCCGTGCGCGCGATCCTCGAGCGAGACCCTGCGCTCGCGCGGCTGGTGGTGGCCGACGACAAGGAGCTCGACCAGCTCGAGGTCGACCTCGACCAGGAGTGTGTGCAGCTCCTGGCCCGCCGCGCCCCGGTGGGTCAGGACCTGCGCCTGGTCATGACGGCGCTCAAGAGCGTCGTCGACATGGAGCGGATGGGCGACCTCGCCGAGCACATCGCCCAGCGCTCCATCGAGCTCACCACGACCCTCGGCATCGAGGCGCAGCCCGAGTGTGTCGCGATCGCCAGCGCGGTCCAGGTCAACGTCGAGCGGGTGATGCTCGCGCTCGCCCACGAGGACGGCACCACGGCCCGCGCGGTCATCGGCGCCGACAACGCGATCGACGACCTGCACAACCAGCACCTGCGACGGCTCATCCAGCTCGCGAAGGACCACCCCGGCCAACTCGAGCGTACGCTCGCTTGGGCCAGCGTGTCGCGCCACCTCGAGCGGATCTCCGACCACGCGTGCAACGTCGCGGAGATGGTGGTCTTCCTCGCCGAGGGCCAGATGATGCGGCACGGCGGCCCGCGGGCGAGCCGGAGCTGACGGCCGGGGAACTTCGGGCGGCCCCCTCATCCCCGACACGACGCGGTCCGATCGTCGGGGTGAACCCGAGTCCGCGATGCCCACCACGCCCGAACCCCTCCGCCGCCGCCAGATCGGCATGTTGTACGTCGATCTTGGCCTGATCACGCGCAATCAGCTCAACGAGGCGCTCGTGGAGTGTGCGCGCGCCCGGCAGCCGCTCGCGCACACGCTTCGTCGCCTCGGCTACCTGGGCTGACTTGCCACGACCGGGCCCCGCGTATAGAAGGCGGCGCGCGGCTTCGTAGCTCAGTTGGTTAGAGCACGCGGTTCATAACCGCGGTGTCGTAGGTTCAAGTCCCACCGAAGCCACCACCTCAGGCGGGGTCGACCCCACGGTCGGCCCCGTCGTGTTTTTCACCCGTGCGGCATGTCGGCCACCACGACCGCCGGGCCCGCGCCTACGCTGGCCACGGCCGCGCGGACCGCGGCGGCATCGGCGCCGTCACACCGGGCCGCGCCCAGTCCGAGCGCCTGGGCCAGCACCTCGGGGCGGACCGCGAGCTGGGGGGCGAACGGCCCGTCGCCTTCGTACCAGGCGATCACGAACACCACCGGCGCGCGGTGCTGCGCGCACAGGTGCAGGGCCTCGTGGAAGTCGCCGTAGCTGGTGCTCCCGGCGCCGAGGAGACACACCGCCGGCGAGCCGGCCAGGGCGATGCCCACCGCCTGCAGCGCGCGCGCCGCCGGCGCGTCACCGGCCGGGACCACGCGGTAGGGACGCGCCTGGGCCAACCGGTCGGCGTCGGCCCCGCGCAGCAGGGCGGCGCCGGCCTCGCGGCGGCCCACCAGGAGCCACGACTGCTTGGGGGTGGCGGCCACCACCCCCTCCACCAACGCGGCGACGCCCCGCGCGCCGCGCGCGGGGGGTTGGGCCTCGGTCCAGGCGCGAAACGCCTCGACCGCGCCGCTCACCGCAGCTCCAGGAAGAGCTGCTCCGGGCTCTCGAGGATGGCCTTGAGCGCGCTCACCGCGCGCGCGGCGACGGCGCCGTCGATCACGCGGTGGTCGAAGCTCGGGGAGACGTACATCATCGGCCGCACCACGACCTGCCCGTTGACCGCCACCGGGCGATCATGGATCTGGTTGACGCCGAGGATCGCGACCTCGGGGTGGTTCAGGATCGGGGTGGCGAATCGCCCGCCGATGTTCCCGACGGAGGTGATCGTGAACGTGCCGCCGGTCAGCTCGTCCATCCGGGCCTTGTTCTCGCGGGTGCGCGTGGTGAGGTCGGCGATCTCCGCGGCGATCTCGACCAGCGACTTGTCCTGCACCCGCTTGATCACCGGTACGTACAGCCCCGCGGGCGTGTCGGTGGCGATGCCGATGTTGACGTCGCGACGTACGACCAGCTCGAAGTTCTGCTCGTCCATCACGGCGTTGAGCGTGGGGAAGTCCCGGAAGACGCGCACGAGCGCCTTCATGATGAACGGCAGGTAGCTGAGCTTGACCCCCTGGGCCTCGGCCGCGGGGTTCATGCGCTTGCGCAGCTCGACGAGGCGGCTCGCGTCGACTTCGTCGACGTAGGTGAAGTGCGGGGCGGTGTGCCACGCCTGCACCATCTTCTCGCTGATCTTGCGGCGAAGGCCGATGATCTTCACCCGCTCGTCCCCAGCGACGGGGGCGGGCGCGACGAGCGCGGGCGGCGCCTTGGGCTCGGGCGCGCTGAACGAGTGGAGGTCGGCGCGGGTGACCCGGCCGTCCTTCCCCGAGCCCGTGACCGCGTCGACGTCGATGCCGCGGGCGCTGGCTTCGTGGCGCACCGCCGGGCTGGCGAGCGCCTTCTCGCCGGGCGGGCGCGGGGGCGCGGGCATGCGGGCCGCC
>SXGT01080434.1_pt1 | contig 10386 bp, 11 predicted proteins | sample 3176221 | NCBI WGS metagenome assembly SXGT01 (sample SAMN11356862, study PRJNA531348) | freshwater metagenome | isolation source: freshwater sample F1-120 | place: China: Fuxian Lake, Yuxi | collected 2017-12-25
CCATGAGTTCCGGCCCTTGCACTCCATCGGCATCGCCCGGCCAGTTGTCCACTTCGGTGGTGGTGGTCAATTGCCCCCCCATCTGGATGCCGGTCACTAGCACCGGCTTCAAATTGGCCCGCGCCGCGTAAACGGCGGCGCTGTAACCGGCCGGCCCCGAGCCCAGAATTAGCAAGCGGCAGTGTCGTTGTTCGGTCATTGAATTCCTCGGGTCGCTGGGATTTGAACGAAAACCAAGTATGACGATATGGCATTTCGGCGTAAAGGTTTCAAGCGGCGCGCCAATCCCGCGCCCAGATGGCGGTGTTGCCCGCAAGTCGTTCCGGGTGGGAGGCCACCCCAATCGATGCAGCCGAGAATCGGGATAAGCAACCGCGATGAAGAGGCCATGCCGACGTGAAATTTTCATTTGGGAAGCACCCGATGGCGGGCACGAATGCATGCCCGCCCGACGGGCTTTGAAACGCGCGGGACGGGTTTGCGAAATCCGTCCCGCGCCTAGGAGGGTTTCGAAAGGGTTATCGCCCCATGAAACTCAGTGGTTGCGCCACGTTCCTCGCCCCGGAAGGTGCGCGGTGCGCACCCTACCGGACTTCATATGGGTTCGTTACGTGTCGGGAAATCTATTTTCAATACACCAAAGCGAAAACCATCAGGCCATGTAACAAGGCTTTCGGCCTCGTTTTCGCCGCGCCTTTCCCAGCAAGCGGCAACATCTCGCAAGGGTTCTTCTCTAGGGGTGCCTGGATAAGCCAGCCACGTTTCCTTGTAGCTCGACTCTTGCCTATTTTCAGCGAAGGCCAGCAACCGCGCATAACCAAGCGCCTGATACACATCGGCACTGCTGGGAGAGGTTCGGTTGTCCTTGGCTATGTCCTTGTACTTGGCATCGACCACGATCTGCTCTGCCCTGGCAATGAAATCCGGTCGAAAGATGATTGGATTGCGGAATTCCGTTTGCGCCTCGAACTTGATCCCGGTTTTCGCCAGCCAAATACCCACCCAAGCCTCGAACAATTGATTCATGTCCAGAAAGAACGGGATGGTCTTGGCTTCTTCTTGCGTGATCCCATTGGAATCGGTACGGAGTCGTTGGAGAATCATCCGCGCCAAGGCCAAGGGATGGGCATAGGGGCGCATCAAGCCCGTCTTGTGGGTTTGCCCCCAATCGCGGGGATTGACCCGGTATTCCGGAACGCCCGCCAGTGCCGCCCTGGCAATGGACGCCCAACGGGCGAGTTGAGGCGCGAGGTGGCACTCTAAATTCGCAAGATAGCGAGTGCAGGCGTCCAGAGCCGCTTTCAGAATGCGGTTTTCCAGGGTGTCCAAGGACATGACCGTGAATTCGCAGGCAGCCCGGTCCAAGCGGCCAAACGCCAGGTTTTCCCGTAATTGGGCTGGGATTCGGACGCGTCCCTTGATCCGTCCCGTAAGGTTTTCCTGGACCCTGGTGAATCCTTGTCGCAAATGTCGTTGGACGAACTCGGCAAGCGCCGCGAGATAGGCCGCGATTTGCAGGAGGGTCAAATCCGGCAAGGGTTCGCCGGGGATAGGCTGGCCTTCCGGATCGCAGTTGAATAGCTCGCTCAGATTCACCGTATGACTATCGGCGATAGCGGTGAACATGGCTAGGGCATCGATTTCGGGAATTTTGGGCTTGACCACCAAGGGTACGGTTTCTTCCTCGTCTAGCCATACCGCGCCGACGAAATAGGAAGGGCGGATATAAACGCCCTTGCTGTTGCTGGCCCAATGCAGGCCAAGGGTGTGGGGATTATCTTCCGGCAACTTCTCCGTCGAGTTGGTATACCAAGCATCCGATGGCTTTAGTGATCGAACTTGATTTGAAAGATCAAATCTTGATTCTGTGCTTAAAATTATCACATCCCATTCTTTGGGAGTAGTTCTAAGGCTGTCGGCATTAACCGGATAACGCACTTTAGGGGCACAAAGACCATTGTTATCATCCGGCTCTGGAAGAGGGAAAATGGCAGCCATGGCTATATTCCCAGGGCGTCATTGAGCCAACTCAATATTTTATCTGGTTTCTTCGCCTCATCGCTATTCAAAGCTAGAGCGCGGTTATTTACAATAAGGCTGGCATCCATCTTGATTACTCCATCCTTTAGGTACTCCCTAAGCAAGGGAATTACTTGATAAACAAATTTATGTTTAAGCAGCGCAACATTTTCAGCCATGAAATAAGTATGCCCTGGCTGAACGTCTTCAGGATTAAAATCTTGCGAAATTGCTCCGTTCTGGCCAACGCGATCAAATAATTGAGCCACCGCAGCGAATAGGTGCGAGGCCGAGTTAACACAATCAAAAAAGTCTTTCGTATTCTTGCGATTTTTATAATATATAATGATTGCGGAATGCTGATTCAATGGTATGTTATCCGGCAGCAAGGGAACAAATGCAAACCGCCTCCGCACAGCATAGTCTATATGTCCAATAGATCGATCCGCCGTGTTCATGGTGCCGATAACGTAGAGATTAAACGGAACTGATATTGTGTTGCTTCCATTAACGCAGTAAGGCGTGGCAATAGGCTGTCCCCTGTATTCAAGGCCATAAATCAACTCCCCAAGCACGCCAGCCAAATGCGCTCGATTAATTTCATCGATTATTAGAACGAACTTCTTTTCGGGATGCTTTGCGGCGGTTTCACACATTTGCCCGAATAGTCTGTTCTCGGTTTTGTATTCTACCTGCTTGGTTTCGGTGTTGGCTTCAATTCGGATTCCTCGCACAAAATCTTCATAATTATATGCTGGGTGGAACTGAACTATAGCCCAAGCACCAGGAGTATCGTCGCCCTTGTCAACCCATTTGCTAAATTCCAAATCTTCAAACTTGACCTTATCATTATGATTGCTATGCCTATTTCCAGCCTCGGGGTCGAAGTCGAGAATCTCGGCAGCGAGCTTGCGGGCTTCATGGGTTTTGCTGGTGCCCGGCGGGCCTTGAAAAATCAAAGCCTTGAATTGTCGTATGATCTTAAGGTGTTCTGACATTTCATTGTTCTCATTATTTGGTTGATTTTCAAGGATTGCACGCTGATCTTGATTATCTCCGTTCAGCGCATCCCTCAGGGCAGCATCCAAAGAGGCGAGGCTATCCATATACCATTTAAAATATCTGGGCCAGTAGCCAGCATTATTTACATTATCTCCGTTTAATTGGTAATGTATTCTAATGTATGTAACTTTTATGCCAATAATCGGTCTTTTCCATTGCGGTTCGATTTCAAGGTCTTGCCGCAATCTTTCATTTATTTTTTCTTTATGTAGCTCAACGCGGCGGTAAAAGGCATGATTATCTTCGATATATAATTGACACCTTAGTTCTTCCTTATAACAGGTAACCGCTAGGTCGGCTCCTGTATTTAATAAATATGGCACATTACGGACTATACGCTGGTGGCCTGCCCCGGGCCTCCCATAATCGTATGCCGCACAAGGATGAGCGGCATTATTATTTTCTTGATATTCTCTGAAGTAATTATTTCTGTATTCTTGGAATCCTCTCCAAAACTCTAACCCAGGCATTTTTTGTCCTCAGATTTTATTGTCAAAATTCCCGTCAGATATCCCAGCATTTCCCGCGAGGTATGCTCATAGCAATAACTGATGGCACCAGGTCGTCAAAATGCAATCTGAACACAGTCTCTCTACGCTCACACCGCAAGCGCGCTTCCAACCTGCCTCCCTCTTCCATCGTACCGGTAAACAAACGATCCCCGCTGAATCGTTACCGAAGAGGCGGTATACCCTTTCAAGCCGTCGCTGGCTTCGGTGCCCGCTGGCACGGCGGCGGTCTGCCTGCCCTTTTCATCATAAATGTAGACGAACGAACCCTTCTGTACCGCATATCCGATCTGCATCGCTATGCCCCTTTATTGGTTGTTTTGAAAAATACCGATAAAAATCGGTTATTCCAGCTTGATCGATCTCTCTCAAACTTGGGTAAATTCTCGCCGGATAGCCAGTGTTTAGATTTATCCAAGGTATATTTCCATTCCTCGAAAACAAGTTGCTCACGGGTCGTATGCTCCAGGTAATACCCCACACTCAGATTCACGCCGCACACTTTCCTAGCAAGCACCACGATATCGGTGTTCGATAGCTGGTCAGGTTCCTCGTAGCCCGTCGCGACCCTCACATATTCGCGAAATGCCGGTGTGCCTACGCTGTAGCACTTAAAATCGCACGCTCCGCTCCGGTCAAACTGTACCAGGAATCTGTGATCTTGAATAGACTTCGCCACGTCGCGGTTCTGTTCCATGATCCAGTGGCTGCTCCGGCAGCCGTTCTCCTCGCCGCTGGTGAGCAGTAGCGAATGCCCTAGGTTGCGTAAATGCCATAGCATGGCGCAGCCCGCCCTGTCGTCGGCACCGATGCCAAGGTGCGGACTCCCTGAACGGAACACACCATCTTTATAGCTCACCGGCGCGGGGAAACCGGAATGCGCATCCCATACAGTGTCTGTATGGGCGACCAGTAACACCCTGTCTCTCCTGCTTCCTGGAATATAGGCGAACTCGATATCGCCACCCCCCCGGTGAATGGCCCGCGTGCCACCATAGTCAAGGAACTTGCCCATGAGTTGCGTGCGTTCGCATTCCAGCCATTGTTTCAAGTCGCGCTCAAGATTGGTCATGACAGGCTTCCATTGCTCCTTACCGAGGAGCAAAGCTTACGCCCGCCCTGCGTCAGATACTGTCGGACTCAGTGCGAGCGCCACCGGACGAACTGTTATGCTCTAGTTTGACTTTGCCAGCCTTCCGGAAATGAATGTATGACCAGCCCTTTAGAACGTCAGTGGGAACTGCTCAAGCTCATACCCCGCGACCGGAAGGTCACGGTTGCCGAGTTGCGGAGGAAACTTCTTGACCTGGGCTATCCAGTTTCGGCGCGAACCATCGAGCGCGACTTAATCGCCCTGTCGGCTCAGTTCTTTCTTGAATGCGACGACCGCAGCAAGCCCTACGGCTGGCGCTTTGGCCTCAATCGGCCACCACTCCAAATACCGGGGCTAACCGAAGCCGAAGCCATGAGCCTGATCCTGATGGAGACGTACCTGAAAAACCTTTTGCCCATCGCGGTGGCGAAAAATCTTGATCCCTATTTCCGCCACGCACGGAGCAAGTTCGCCGAATCGAATCCGCGAACCCCCCTGCCTGCCTGGCTGAGCAAGGTGCGCGTTGTTCCGCCTGGACAACCCCTGCTGGCGCCCGTGCTCGATCCCGAAGTCCAGCGCATAGTTTACGAGGCCGTGCTGAAGAACCTCCACGTCGAAATGCGTTATCAGCCGGTGGATAAAGACGAACCGCGTCATTACAAGCAAGTCAACCCGTTGGGATTGGTACAGCATGGGACGGTGGTATATCTGGTGGCCACGCTTTATGCCTATGACAACCCGTTGGTTCTGGCCCTGCACAGGGTAAGGTCGGCCACGCTCCTGGATACCACCTGCCGGATTCCAGAAGGCTTCCAGTTGGAAGCGTTCATCGATTCGGGAGGATTTGGTTTTGGGAAGGCCGATCGCTGGATAGAACTGGTTGCCATATTCCGGTCGGACGCCGGCCAACATTTGTTAGAAACGCCGCTGAGCCAGGACCAACACGCCGAGCGTCTGGAACCCGGCGTCGTGAAGATCATTGCACGGATACTCTATACCCCCCAATTGGTCTGGTGGCTGATCAGCTTTGGACCGGATGTGGAGGTATTGGAACCCGAGAGCCTGCGAGAGGAAATCGAGCAGCGCCACCGCGCAGCCTGCTGGTCCAGCAACCTCCCATCCTAGATGATCGATAAGATTCCAGGCGCACAGCCGATTTCTGAAGGCGTTATGCAATCCGGCACTCCACGCGATCCATGGTGGCAATGGCATAGCCTTATACACAACTCCGCTCACCGCGTAGGCTATTGATTTCTTGTGTGGATAAAGGCGATGTGTGGGGCTACGGAAGAATTGATGGGTATTGAATTGGGTGACAAGCGTCTGGAGAAGCGGTCGGTGTTGTTGCTGGATCGGCTTGGGGAAAAGCCGCGGGCGAGCATCCCGATGGCCTGCCGAGGTTGGTCGGAAACGAACGGCGCCTATCGGTTCCTGGGGAACGATCAGGTGGAGTGGTGGGACATTTTGACGCCGCATGTGCGGTGTACGCTGAACCGGATGGATGGTTATCCGGTGGTATTGTGCCTCCAGGACACCACCGAATTGGATTTCAACGGACGCTAGGCGGAAGGGTTGGGTTCCCTCTCGTATGAAGCCCAACGGGGCCTCAATCTGCACGCCACCTATGCGGTCACGCCGTGCCGGACGCCGCTGGGGTGCTGGATGCCTGGATGTGGGGGCGGGAGTACAAGGACGAGGAAGGGAAGCGCCCCGACATCCAGGAGAGCCTGCGCTGGACGGAGGGGTATGAACGGATTGCGGAATATGCCGCTGAGCGGCCCGAGGCGCGACTGGTATCGGTGGGAGACCGGGAGAATGATATCGCGGCGTTCATGCAACGCGCCCATGAGTTGGGTACCCCGGCGGACTGGCTGATCCGGGCGAAGCACAACCGGAAGCTGGCGGGGAAGGCGGAGGGGGAAATCGAGCGGTTGTGGGAGGTGGCGGGCCAAGGCGAAAGTCTCGGGCGGGTGATCTTCGATCTGCCGGCCCGCAAGGGGCGCCCTGGCCGGCGGGTGACGCAGGAACTGTATCCGCGGCGGGTTCGCCTGCCGTTGCCCGGAGGGATCGGGACCGAGGTGACCGCGCCGTGGGCGCGGGAAGAGCATCCGCCTGTCGGCGAAAAGCCGGTGAGTTGGAAGCTGTTGACCAATCGGGTGGCCGAGACGCTGGAACAGGCGGCGGAATTGGAGGACTGGTATCGCTGCCGGTGGGAGATCGAGATTTTCTTCAACGTCTTCAAAAACGGTTGCCGAGTGGAGGCACTGCAACTGTCGAAGCTGCCGCGCATCGAGAATGCGCTGGCGCTGTATCTGATTGTGGCGTAGCGGATCAACCACTTGGTGCGGCTGGGGCGAACCTGCCCGGACCTGGATTGCGAAGTGGTATTCGACCGGGAGGAATGGCAGGCGGGACTCGACAGGTATCCGGCAGCGGACTTCCATCCATGCTGCGGGGATACCCATGGCTTTTGGAAAACGCCGCCAGCGACGGCATCGTGGCAATGCCCATATATATGGCCTTATTTGGATTTCTTGTGTTTTTTATAATGATAATAGCGCACTTTATGAAAGCCTTGGGTTAACTTACCCCCCTAAATGGGCTAGCCCGTCATGGGGATGGCAAAGCCGATGCACGGTATTTTAGGGTATGGTAAAAGTGAGCGGTTAAGCCATAGGTTAGGCAGATGCTCAACCCGCCAGAATCTCTCCAATAGATCTCATGAGCATCCCTGCCATGGACACCCCCCGGAGCAACGGTTTGCCGCAGGAAAATTAACGCCGCCCTCCGCGCCCTGGATGCGGCGCGACATTCGGAACCTGATCTTGGGCCGGTTTGGGATCAAGGCGCGGTAACGGCTGAATCGGCGCCGTGATGATTCCCACGGGGCGGGGCTGGTCGTGGTCAGGCGCCCTGCTTGTAATCGTCTAGGCTTAGCAGAACGAGGGGGCCGCAACGCCGCTCTTGGGTCGGATGGCGTTCTCATTTGGGCGCAGCGCCCTAAAGGTCCGCCGGTCTCGATAAATTCCAAAGCAACAAAACAAAAAGGAACTACGATGAATTACAAATTGATTGCCACAGCAGCTTTGATGCTATCAATCCAAGGCTTTAGTTCGTCCGCGCAGGCATTCCAATATGAATATCTATTAGCCCAATCTCCAGACCGATACATGAACGAAGAGGATTATAAGCTTATGCTGGAGACCGGGCAGGACATACTGGACCACGGCAAGGATGGCGCAAGCAAAGGCTGGAAAAACCCCAAAACCGGCAACAAGGGAGTTTTCAAGGTACTGCTGTCGTATAAGGATTCCGGTTTGTCCTGTCGCCAAACCGCGTTGGCAACCAAGACAGCGAGCGGTATCTCGGAAAAATCGGTGTTGAGCTTCTGCAAGATCGAAGGCCAGTGGAAGATCAAGGCGTCGCCCGCGGAATCCTTTACCGATGAAGATTGGGCGGTATTCGACAAAGCGGCCCAAGACGCCTTGGATAACGCGAAAGATGGCAAGGCCAAGACTTGGCACAACCCCAAAACCGATCATTCCGGAACCTTCAAGCCCACCGCGACCGGCGACAACGGTTGCCGCACGCTGTTCTTGGCGATAGGAAAATCCAAGCAGGATACCGCCGAAACCACCCTGGATGTGTGCAAGAAGCCCGATGGCACCTGGGAACAACGCAAATAAGGGCGATGCGGTCACCGGGGCCGACGCCCGTTTCAAGCTCGGCCTCGCCGTACTGATCGTCAGCAACCTGCTGTTCGCGGTTCCTTTCTTCATCCAAGAGCATTGGCCGGGATGGCTCAAAGCCTTGGCCGGTTCCATGCTGCTGGCGCCGGATATCGGAACCTTGGCGGCGGTGGCGATCATGGGAAAGGAGAACTTCGACCGCATCGTGTCCGCCGCGAAGCGCTGGTTCGCCGGCAAGAAGCCGGCGGGCAACGTGGGGCCGGTTCGTCACGCCATCGGACTGGTGTTATTCCTGTCGCCGCTAGCCGTGGCCTATATCCAAGGCTATTTTCCCGAATGGCTCCCGGATGCTTCGCCTTGGCGCTTTTACGCGAACCTTGCCAGCGACCTGGTATTCCTGGCCAGCCTCTTCGTGCTGGGCGGTGATTTTTGGGACAAGCTCCGAGCCTTGTTCGTGCGCGAGGCCCGGGCGGTGTTTCCCGAAAAAGCCCATGGGGAAAATCGACCGGGCTGATTGCCGCTTATCGACCGCCGCCAATGGGGTTCCACGTTGATGTCCACCCGGAAATCCAGCCACCTAGGTGAACTCCCCGGAAAAGCGCCGCCCGCGACCAACACCGTGCCGCACAGACGCCTATGTTCCATTGCGGTGCCAGCCTTGCTGTTGGTCCTGCTCGGGGGGTGTGCGCTGATCCACAAGACCGTGGAACTCCCGGCCCGCATGGTCGCGGCGATACTTCCCGGAGCGCCGGAAACCGAACCGGCCGACCCCATCAAACTCCAAGACGACCTGCTCCGATTCGCGGACAATTTCGTGTTCTCAACCACGCAGGCGGCGGAACACCTCTCCACCCCCCAAGGCCCGATCAACAGGGCCGATCTCCTCGCCATCAAATTGGCCTTGGCCACGGATGTTTACGGATTGGCTTCGGGTTCCAATCCCCTCTCCAACCTGGTCGGCCTGACCGTGCTCGCCTCGGAGGCCCGGCACCGCATCGAGGACTACTGGCTGCCCAAGGTCTATGGCCCCTCGGCGGAACCCCTGCTCCGCTGCTTCAAGGATCGGGAAAGGGAAATCTGGGCCATCGCGGAGCGGACGCTCAGCCCGGCAATGCGCGCCGAATTGCGGAAGGAAATCGAGCGGTGGCGACGGAGCTTCGCCGAACCGAACGCGGACCCCGAAGCCTTCGCCGGTATCGCCATGGTCAACGATATTACCAAGGGATTGGAGGTCAATCGGTCCAGTACGCTGCCGAACAGTGTCTTCGGGCTCCTCGGCATCGACCCGCTCGCGGGACTCGATCCGGCCGCCCGCGAATTGGCGGAAACCCGTCTTTTCGCGGAACGCGCCCTGTTCATCGGGCAACGGCTCCCCCAGACGATGGGATGGCAGGCGGAACTCCTAGCCCTGCGTTCCGCCGAGATTCCAGAAGTTGCCAGCCTGGTCGGCAGCGGTTCCCAGATCGCCGGTTCCAGCGAGCGGCTTTCCAAAAGCATCGAATCCCTGCCGGCCTTCCTGTCTTCGGAACGGGAGAGCGTCCTCAAGGCCTTCACGCAGGAGCGCATAGGGCTGGTCGGCCTGGCCCAAGCCACGAAAGAGACCCTCGCGGAAGGTACCCACATGGTCCAGGCAACCACCCAGGTCTTGAAATCCTACGAAGGCATCGCGCAACAGCTACAGGATGCGCCCGATGATCCCAACGCGCCGCCGTTCGACATCCGGGAATGGGGCAAGGCCGCCGGCGAAGTCAGCCATATGTCCGCCGAGCTTCATGGGCTTTTGAACCTGGCGCTCTCCGCCACCCGCAAGGACCAGCTTGCGGCGATCACGCAAGCTTCGCGCGAGACCGGCGAAGCCTTGGTCGATTACGCATTCCGGAAACTGCTGCTCTTGGTGGTCCTGTCCGGGTTGTTCATCACCGGTCTGCGATTGGCCTACCACTGGCTCCGGGTCCGTTTAAGCCTTCATAGCGGCTGATCTGGCGCGTTGGGGTTGCGGACGCCACCCCCGCCG
>SXGT01592063.1_pt1 | contig 10386 bp, 9 predicted proteins | sample 3176221 | NCBI WGS metagenome assembly SXGT01 (sample SAMN11356862, study PRJNA531348) | freshwater metagenome | isolation source: freshwater sample F1-120 | place: China: Fuxian Lake, Yuxi | collected 2017-12-25
CCGTTAGATCACTTGGCCGAGAGATCGTCGATGCCGAGATCTTTCGCCCGAGCGACGAGCTTCGCGATCTTGTCCCGCGCGTCGTCGTCGGCGCCTGCCATGAGCTTGCCGAGGACGGCGCTGATCGTGAGGTTCTTCGCGGTTTCACTGCTCAGTGCGGGGCGCGAGAGCACGTCCTTCACGTCGCTCGCGAGATCTTTGTTCCCGTTGAGGTAGTCGCCAAGAACTGCCTTCAGCGTCTCGCTCTGGTCGATGGTGGAGTCCACTGCCTGGCCGAGAGAGACCGCGTTCACGAACTTGTCGAAGAACCGGCCGTCGCCGCCGACGATCTGAATCTTGGCGTGTTCGAACGCCTTGGACATGATCTGCGCTTGCTGCTCGGCGATCTGCTTTTTGGTGTCGAGCGTGTAGAGCGCGACGTCTTTGCTCGTGGAGAGCTTGACCCGGAACTCTTCGTGCGCGCGGCTCTCGGGGTCTAGGTTCTTCATCGCCGCGGCCTTCTCGGAGATGCCTTGCGCTTCCGCGCTGAACTTCAGCCTCGAAGACTCGGCTTCGGCGGTGCCCTTCTTGAGGATCGCAGAGGCCTCTGCCTCCTCGACGCGGACGTGCGCGAGCCCCTTCGCCTCTTCACCGATGGCTTCGGCCTGCAGCCGTTCGCGGATCACGAGCGCATCAGCGAGGCCCTTCTTCTCGGTCGCGGCGGCCTCTGCCTCGGCGACTCTGACCTTGGCCAAGCCGAGACGCTCTTCACCGGTCGCCGCAGATTGCAGCTTCTCAAGCGTGACGCGCGCCTCTGCCATCCCGACCTTCTCGGCGGCAGCTGCGTCGGCCTCTTTGACGCGAGCCCTTGCGAGGCCTTCAGCGGCCTCCTCGGCTTGGTGACCTTCAGCGAGGCGGATCTTGGAGCGCGCGACCTTATCGGCTGCCTCGAGATCGGCCTCGGCCTTCGCGAGGACTTCACGGCCGTGGTGTTTGGCGGCTTCAGCGGCTGCCTCCGCGGCTTTGACGGTCTTGACGAGCGACTCGGCAGCTTCGGCCTCGGCGTGGATGCGAACAGCCTCCTTGTTTCGGTTCGCCTCGGCGAGGACGCGAACATCTTTGATGCGCTCCTCCTCCTCGGCGACCGTCTTGTCGACGACGATACGCCCGCGGACGATATCGGCGATCTCCTTCTTCTTGCCCTCGAGCTCTTTGTCCTTGTTGATCCGCTGGATCTCCACCTCGCGCTCGCGAGAGAGAGCCTCGAGCTGCTGTGCCTTCTTCACGCGCTCAATCTCGATCGCGACCTCACGCTCTTTGGCCTGGCGCGCCACGAGGACCGCGCGCTCTTTGCCTTCATTGGCGACGAGCTGCTCTTCCTCGTTCTTGTGCCGCTGAATGAGCGTGCGCTTGATCTCTTCCTCAGCGATCCGCGCGCCGTCGTTCTGTTCACGGGCGGTCGCCACGGCGATCTCTTTGTCCTTCTTTACTTCGGCTTCCGCGCGGCGCTGCTCGAAGTTGAAGAGGGCCTCGTCCGACGCGAGGTTCTGACTGCCAATCTCCATGCGCTCCTTCTGGCGCAGTTGGTTCGTCTGGACGTTTTGTATCACCGTCAGGTCCGTGATCTTCCGGATGCCTTCGGCGTCCATGACGTTGTCCTTGTCCAAGGACTCGATCGGCGTTTGTTCGAGGTAGTCGATCGCACAGTCGTCGAGGACGAACCCGTTCAAGTCGGGACCAATGACGCGGATGATCTCGTCCTTGAATCCCTGGCGCTTGGTGTAAAGGTCCTCGAAGTTGAGGGCCTTTCCTGCGGTCTTGAGCGCTTCGGAGAACTTCGCGTTGAAGAGGTCGGCGATGACGCGCGGGTCACTCGCGCGCCCGCAGCCGATGGCCTGCGCGACTTTGAGGACGTCCTTCGCTTCTTTGTTCACGCGGACGAAGAACGTGACCTTGATGTCTGCGCGAATGTTGTCCTTGCAGATGAGGCCTTCTTTGGCGCGACGATCGATGTCGATGGTCTTCACCGAGATGTCCATCGTCTCGGCGCGATTGATGATCGGCCAGACCGTCGCCCCCGTGAACGTGACGTCCGGCTCGGTCCCTGTCCGCCGATTCACGATGAGTGCTGCGCCCTGATCGATCTGTCGAAAGAACTTCGCCAGGATGATGAGGATGCCGGTGATGACGATCGCTGCGACACCGACGATGATGAGGATCAGGAACAACTGATTCGGCATGAACGATGGCTCCTTCGACTGGGCCTTTGGCGCACGAGCGCGTACCGGTAAACCCCCCACGCCCCGCGCGGGACGCCGGATGGTACACGAGTTCACCCGCCTTCAACCGGCGTGTGCGTGCCCCCCAAGCAAACCTGTAAACACAATCAAAACAGACACCTACGATCGAATTCCGCAGGCACCATGCAAAGTGAGCCTGGACCTTTTGATTGTCCAGGGAGAATCGGTCTTGGCTGCAGCCGATTTTTATTCAGCGTTGCTCGATGATTCCGTGAGTTTTCGCGCGTTCACGATCACGAAACCCGGCGTGACGGCGTCGATCGCACGCTGCGCAAGCCGCACGAGATCCGAGGTGTCCTCATTCGCGCCCCGATCCTCGAGTGAGCGAACGAGCAGAGCCGAGAGGGCATCGCGATCGTTCGCGGTTGCGCAGCCGATAGAGCTCGAGATTGAGCGCACCGCGCCCTCGTCATCCTTCGGGCGTAGCGTGATCTCAAGAGCGTCACCCGCGAGCGCAACGACGAGATCTCGCTCCGCCATGTTGAGTTCGTCAAACGCGCTCGCTGGACCAAACGTCCCTCCACGCAAGAGAACCGTGCTGCCTTCACGTCTCACGAGTGCCTTCGCCGGCGTTGCCACCTGATAGAACCAGAGGAACAGCCCAAGGCCGACCGCCAGCACCAGCATGAAGCTGATCGCGAACGGGAGCAGAAACGGAACCACGCTTCCTTGGTTAGTCGACCTTTGAAGACGCGCGGAGCTTTTCTGCCTCGCGCTCAAGCTCCTCGCCAGCGACGCGGTCGTCCTGGAACCGTCGTTCCTCGGAGGTCGTGCCGTGCGGCATGCGCTCAACGCCGTACGTCCCGTTGACATCGTCGAGGTCGACCAGCAGCACCTTGTCGCCGCGCACGAGCGCGCGTGAGGGATCGCGGATCTGCAGGATCAAACTCGCGCCGCCGTCCTCAAGGATCGCTTGCCCGAACGTCTCGCTAACCGAGCCCGTGCTCACCTCAGCGACCTTGCCGATGAGGTCGCGCTTCTGAAGTGCTTTGTTGACGGTGAAGAGCGGGACGAGCGGTCTTACGGCAAACGCCGTCAGGATGATCGAGAGCACGGCCGAGCCCAGAAACACCCCGGCCCCCAGCGCCCACCCAGGGTGGCCTTGCCACAAACAGAACGACCCTGACAGGCCGAGACCCAAGAGCGCAAACACGCTGAGGGTGATGGTCACCGGCACTTTGCGCAGCGAGTCCAGCCCGACTGCCGACACCGCGAGGCCCTCGGCCGCGCCCACCCCGCCCGTTTTTGCATCAATCGCGGAGCCCGCGTCTCCAACCAGACTCTTCACTGCGCCATCGACGACACCCTTCGCAGCACCTTCGACGGAACCCTTCACCGCGCCTTCTGCGCCGCCGAGGAAATCCATATCGAGGGCCCCAAGGATGACGAAGAGCCAGTACACGAGGCAAAGCAGGACCACCGTCGTGTAGATCGCGGTCGGAAACGACCCGAGCATCCCCAAGACTTCGGTCATCAGCCGAGGGTAGTCACAAAGTGAAGGTCACGCGAGCAATCATGCAGCGCGGGCGAGCCGTACCGATGCGGGCTTTCGGATCGGCGTGACGTCCGTTACCGCGCGTGCGTACGCAAACCCAGCAAGCGTCACGCGCATACGCATCGCATCGACGAGTCCTTGGCGGTGAAGCTCCGACACGACGGTCCGAATGTCTGCCCGCCTTACCTGAAGCGCCTCCGCGAGGTCGAGCGCAGTAATGCGACGCCCGGCGGCCTGGGCGCTGGTCATTTCGCGCATCACGTGGATCGCGATCACCTCGGGTTGGGGAGCCTCTTTGTTGGGTTCATCGCGGTTGATCATGGTGAGTTCATCCTGTGGTCTTCGAAGCTGCAATCGCAAGACCAGCGAAATCACTTCGATAAGTCGTTATTCCTCGGGCAACGCACGAGCCGCATCGACGAACGCATCACCACGGTGTTTGTAGTCACGGAACATGTCGAAGCTCGAACACGCTGGGCTGAGGAGCACCGCGTCGCCAGGCAACGCCAGCTCACGCGCAAACTGCACGGCTTGCTCCATCGACCCAGCACGGCGAACCACGACCTCTGGCGGGAGCGCGGCGGCGATCTTCGATGCCGCCTCCCCGATGAGGACCACTGCGCGGCCACGCTCGGAGATCGCGTGTGCGAGCGGCTCGTACGAGCCCATCTTGTCCCGTCCGCCCGCGATCAGCACAACCCTCTCCTCCGATAGGCCGCGGATCGCTGCCACCGTTGCGCCGACGTTCGTCCCCTTCGAGTCGTCGTAGTACGTGACCGCGTTTTTGGTCGCTACCAGGACGATTCGATGCGCAAGCCCGGCGAACGACGAAAGCGTCTCCTGGATCACCGTGGCCGAGAGGTCGAGCGCTGACACCAGCGCGAGTGCGGCGCAGATGTTGGAAGCGTTGTGATCTCCAGCGAGGCGGAGGCCTTTGCGGGAGACAGAGATCCCCCGGCGACGATCGATAATTTCGTCGCGGGTAAAGCTAAACGGTGCACTGCCGTTCACGCTGGTTGCAAACGCCGCGACCCTTGCAGGCCCGCGCGCTGCCTGCAGCGCACAACGCAGATCGCCCTCGGGGATGACAGCCAGGTCGTCGGCGGTCTGATTGATAAAGAGGTTTCCTTTGGCGGCGACATAGCCATCAAAGTCGTCATACCGGTCGAGATGATTGGGCGAGACGTTGAGGAGCGCGACGGCGTTCGCGCGGAAGGACGGAACACGCTCCGCTTGAAAACTGGAAATCTCCAGCACGACCGCGCCGTGATCGAACGTGCGCTCCGGTCCGACGAACGCGCACGGGGGATCACCGAGGTTTCCGCCTACAAACGGTCGGAGGCCGGCGCGTGAAAGGAGCTCTCCCACAAGCGTAACCGTCGTGCTCTTGCCGTTCGACCCCGTGACCGCCAGAACGGGGACTGCAGGAAGGAACCAGGACGCAAACTCGATCTCGCCGACGACACGCGCGCCCGCGGCTTCCGCGACCGACAGCGCCGCGAAGCGGGGAACACCCGGCGAGATTACGATCCAGTCCCAGCCCTCATACCCCACCGCATCGAGTCCACCGCTGGAGATGGTTACGCCAAGGGCCTCGAGGGCCAAGCCATCCGGGGACAGCTTGTCACGAGCCGCGCCATCGACGGCGGCCACGGTTGCCCCAGCGCGAAGTGCAAGAGAAGCCGCAGCGACGCCGCTCTTACCGAGACCGATCACGAGGACACGTTTGCCGCGTAGGTCCTTCGTTGTTGCGTTCAAGGAGAACCTTTCGACGCGAGGCGCGCCGCGACGGAACCAAGTCCCATGGAGTTCGAAGCTTTCACAAGGACCACGCTCTTCGAGAGATCAAACGTCGCGAGGTCCGTTTCTGCCTCGCCCGCGTCCTTCACCCACCTCGTCGGGCGATCACTCTTTGATTCGAAGCCTCGCTCGATCAACCGCGCGCCCTCCCCAACGACCACGAGCGTCGCCGGGTCGGCCTCGGCGGCAGCCTGACCTACCTCTTGATGTTGCACGTCCGCGTCCTTCCCGAGTTCGAACATGGTGCCTAGGACGAGCACGAGTTGCAGTCCTTCGAGAGAAGCAATCTCTCTTGCGGTGCGGATGCTTGACTTCATCGAGGCGGGGTTGGCGTTGTACGCGTCATTGATGATGATCGCGCCATCTCTGCGACGCGTGACGTCGAGCCGACCCGGCTCGTTCGGAGCAATTGCGGCGAGACCGCGTGACAGCTCTTCCGGTGGCAACTCGGGTCCGTGCACCGCGAGCGCCGCACACACAGCCGCCAGACAAGCGCTCGCGCCTGCATCCCCCAAAAGCCTGACCTCCGCCTCGAGCTCTCGCCGTGGTCCGCCCAGGTTCAGCTCGATGGTGAGGGCGCTCTTCTCGAGTGAGAGCGCGCGGCGACGCACGAGCCGCACGGAGGCCGTCGCGCTCGCCCCGTACGAAAGTCTGAGGCGTGCTTGCGTACGGACCGCCGCAGCGGCTGCGAAGGGGACATCGGCGTTTACGATGCACACGCCCGAGGGCGGAAGCGCTGCGACGAGATCGCTCTTCTCACGCGCGACTCCCCAGAGCGATCCGACACCCGCCGTATGAGCGTGGCTTACCAACGTGACGATGGCGATCGTCGGCTCAACCACGCTCGCAAGCGTTGCGATCTCTCCTGGCTGATTCATCCCGATCTCGATGACGCCAACCGTGTGATCGTCAGCCAGGCCAAGGAGGCTCATCGGGGCTCCGATGAAGTTGTTCAAGTTGCCGTGTGACGCGTGCACGCTACCTCCGAGGGCGCGAAGGAGATGCGCTGTCGCGTGGCGCGTCGTCGTCTTCCCAGCAGAGCCCGTGATGCCGATCATTTCGCGGGGGCCTCCGAGCGAGGCCCAACGACGCCGATGCGCGCGAGCGAGCAGACCGAGCGCACGAAGGGTGTCGGGGACTCGCAAGAACACAACCTCTGGGTCGTCCGATGGGGCCACGTCTCGATCGACCAGCACCACCTTCGCCCCGCGAGCCACAGCCCCAGCGATGTGATCATGGCCATCGAAGGACTCCCCGCGCAGCGGGACAAAGAGCTCTCCCGCGCGAACGGTGCGGCTGTCCGTCGAGACGCCAACGGTCACCCGGCTCGCCGACGAGGCGCGGCCGATCACCGACGCGTCAAGCGCGAGGACAAGCTCGGCGACGGTGAACTGAGCGTGGTTGGGAGGTAGCGGGGTCGCCACGAGGACGACCGTTCTAGTCGGCCGCGAACGCTAGGCCAAGAGCCCGTCGACAAAGCCCTTCTCGAGAGACGGGTCACCGAAGTCGTCCATGGGCTGGCCGGCGCCGTTCAAACAACCCACGGCGGCGCCGATCGTGTTGAGGATCTTGTTGTGGTCAACGCCACCTGCGTCCACGTAAATCCCTGTGTTGAGAGCGCCACCGGCGCGCCCCGCGAGGATGAACGGCACGTTCTGATAGCTGTGCCACTTGTTCGACAGATCGTTCGTCATGCAGACGATGCCGGAGTCGAGTGCGTCCAGGGCATCGAGCTTCTCGAGCAAGTAACGGAACGCCGCGAGGTTGATGCGATCGATCTTGTGGTGAAGCAAGTCGGCGTTCGGGATCGGATCGCCGGTGTCGCCGTCGGAGTTGATGCGATGCGAGATCTTGTGAAATGGGAGCTGCTGTTCGCCGTCGACGACATATTGCGTCTGGTCGTTTCCACAGCCGATTTGAAGCGTCGCAGCTCGCTTGACCCCACACGCCATCGTGATCGCAATCAGGTCGTAGTGCCGTCGCATGATCGTCTCGATCTGGGTGTCGTCGTCGAGAATCCCCGTCACGGCGTTGAGGTCCATCAGCTCGCCGTCCGAGAGCTCGCACGACAAGTTCTCCTCGAGGTCGCGGATTGCGTCGAAGTGTCGTTCAAGCCGCTCTTGATCATCCGTGGAGAGCTCGGGCCGCGCTCTGAGCGCGAGCATCTCGTCGCGGACGAGGTCATTCACGCTCTTGCGACGAAGCCGTAGCTTCTCGAGCTCCTCCTCACCGACGCCTGCGAGCGCGAAGAGATCCATGTAGACATTGAACGGATCCCGCTCGGCTCCGCGAATATCGTGTGCGCCGCGGTACGAGAGCACTTCATCGAGGTAGCCCAGCTTGCGTCCAGCGTAGAGCGTGAGCGGCTCCTCCTGATCGGCGCCAAGCTCGCGTGAGATTCGGTTGTCGAGGCTCTCACCCTCGGCGAGGGACTCGTTGCCGCTCGGTGTGTCCGAAACGCGGGCTGCCGTGAGCACCTGATTTCCACCTCCGGAGTGTCCGCAACCGTTCCCGGGAAAGGGGAAGTTCAAACCTCGGACGATCGCGAGTCGATCCGCGAAGGGTCCGAGCTCGGAAAGCGCTCGGCCTGTATCCGCGGATAAGGTCGGAATTGTGAGATTCCCGGGCCCCGAGGTCGGCCAGTAACGCTCAGGCTCGGCGTCGACGCCCTGTGCGACCCCGTTGCCTTGACGTACGAAGACCGCGTACGGCGCGGTTGCGGCGACCACGCGCCTCCTGGGCGCGAAGCCCTCGAGGAAAGGAAGCGCGACGGCCGCGCCAAAGGCACCACGAAGCACGTTTCGTCGTCTCATGGTTGCACCTCCTCCGTCCCCGGAGCATCGGTTCTTCGATACCGGAACGCGTCGCTCGAGAGCAGCCCGCGAAGCATGTCTCGCACGGACGCTCCAGCCAGTGAGTCATCCCCGACGATCTCTGCGAGGCCCGCGTCTTCGGGTGCGATGTCTCGAGCAAGCGTGAACTCTATCCATGCGCTGGCAAAACACCGATGTGCGCTCGGGCTCGCGGCGATCAGCTCGGAGAGTTCAACCGCGTTGTCATACGACTGGACTTCGTTGTTGAACGAGAAGCTCGCGGACGCATTGATCGGTTGGTCGTTGTCGAGGTCTCTCCACTCACCTGCGGCACCGTAGTTCTCGAACGCATACCCAAGCGGGTTGATCACTGTGCCGTGGCACGATGCACCGCACGTTCCCGCGCCCGTCAGCGCCTCGACTCGCTCGCGATTGGTGACCTGATCACCGAACGTTGCCCCGGCGGCTTCGTCGGGTGGATCCCCCAGCGAGGCACACAGCACGTGCTTCGCGATGAACACACCGCGCAAAATGGTATCTGGTTGAGCCGGCGTGCCCCGCCATGCGAGGAACCCGGAACGCGTCAGAAGGCCTGCGCGCTGTGCGGGATCCAGTGAAACCTCCGCGTAGCCGTTCTCGTCGAACGTCAACGTCGCAGGATCGATCCCGTAAAGTTCGGCGATGTTCGCTGTCACAAATGTCGTGCGATCAAGAAGCAGATCCGAGAGCGAGCCTCCCGACTCGACGACATGGGTGACGAACCTCGCGAGCTCACCGCGCATTTCAGTGCCAACGGCTGCATTGAACATCGGGTAAAGCGTGTCGCTCTTGTCGAGCTGCTCGTACTCAGCACCGTGGCCGACCTGATCGAAGAAACGTTGGAACGTGTCGCGAGAGAGCGGATCCTCCAGCAAACGGTCGATCTCCGCTTCGAGCGTCGATGTCTCCGTGAGATCACCGCGAGCGGCGGCCTCAAAGAGTTGATCGTCGGGCATGGAATTCCAAAGCGCGTAAGACAACCGCGACGCCATCTCATAGTCCGTGAGCGCCACGAGATCGTCTTCGGACGAACCGAGTTCGGGCCGATAGACGAAATGCGGCGACTGGAGAACCGCTTCGATGGTCAGACGAACGCCGGCAACGAAGGCATCCATCTCCGGATAGTGCGTCACCCCAAGATCGAAAATCGTCGTGAGGCGTGCTGTGTCGTCGTCGTCGAGAGGCCTGCGATAAGCCCGCGTCCCAAAGGCGGCCAAGAACGCATCTCGCTTCGCTGCGGGATCCGTGGGCAAGCTCGCGGGGGCAATGTTTGCGAGCAACGCAGGATCTCCCACGACCAACGTGGCGACGTCTTCGGCCGCGCGCTGATAGTCAGCCCACAACGACGTTCCGACTTCGAGCGTCTCCGAATTGTTGTCGAACGTCTTTCCGCCAAGGGGATCCGGCGCAAAGCCGGACGAGAAGCCGACCGGTTCCGGCAAATAGAAAAGATGCTGTACGGTGTTCTCCCATTGCACGTGGGAGAGGCGCGGGACACGCGTCGACGGGGCGACTTGAACGCCAGACGGCGTGCAGCCAACGCATCCATCTCCATCATCGTCGTTGGAGCTCGTCCCGCCATCAGGATCCCCGAGGGTCCCTTGGCACGAGACGAGCGCCACGATCGAACAGACAAGCAGCGTTCGACTTCGCATTCGACAATGGTCACCCTACGAGCCCACGGGGGCAATTGGGGGAAATGTAGGCCAACCGCTGTTAACCCGAGGACGGGGACTCAGCGCGCAAGTTTCTGAGCAGACTGGAACGTACCGCTCGGATGTTTCCCACCACCTTCGAGAAGGGCCTGGACGGCCATCGAGTTGCCGATGGCCGCATACACGCCTCCGCCTTTGATCAACTGCTTGGCGAACCGCAAGCGTTCGTGCGGCGTTTCGAGGCTCGAGATCCCCGCAAGCGTCATCGTGGACACGACGATCTCGTCGGCGCGCGGCGCCCCAAA
>SXGT01782531.1_pt1 | contig 10386 bp, 8 predicted proteins | sample 3176221 | NCBI WGS metagenome assembly SXGT01 (sample SAMN11356862, study PRJNA531348) | freshwater metagenome | isolation source: freshwater sample F1-120 | place: China: Fuxian Lake, Yuxi | collected 2017-12-25
ACTTGATTTTTCTTAGTTGCCATTTATCATCATCGGGAAGATGCGGGGCAACTCGTTGGCGGCCAGCAATACCCCCTTGTAACCGGCGATATTGGCCATCGAGGAGAGCACGTCCATACTCTGGGCGCGGGTGATACGCGGCATCAACTCCAGGGCGAAATGTATCACCCCGGCGGCAGCCACCGCCTTGGCTGTTTCCAGGGCGATCAGGGGCTCGGCCAGGCCGATGAGGATCTGGCCCGGGCGCAGCAGCTTCAGGTCGGCCTCCCCGGTTTCCGGGTTGGCACCTGGGGTGCGCACCTGCATGATGACGTCTGCCCGGGCGAAGAGTTCGGCCCGGCCGGCCAGCAGGCCCGCTTCTCTTTTAGTGTACTCGGCATCGGCCAGGCCGCTGCCCTCGCCGGCCCCGGCCTCCACCAGCACCTCCACCCCTTTTTTGCGCAGCGCCGCGACACCCTCGGGCACCAGGGCCACACGCCGCTCACCCGGGCTGGTCTCTTTGGGAATTCCGATGATCATCTGTTCCTGAGTTTCTCGAAAAAAGGTGATCAGTGGCGGGATGTTGTGCTCCCCTTTGGTCCGCAGTCAATAATACTACAGTCCCAAGATGCAATCAAATTGAGGACATAAAAAAGCCGCCACCCCAACGGGGGCGGCGGCACCAGGTCCAGGAATCCCGGACCCTTTGGTATCAGGCGCGGTGTTCCACCTGCTTGTCGCGGTACTTTTTTAGCTGCACCTCGACCCGCTCGTACGCCTCGTCCACTGCTTTGAACAGGTTTTCGTCTTCAGTGGAGGCAGAAGCCACCAAGGTCTGCTGGGGGACCTTGACGATGAACTCCACCGAGGTCTCCAGTTTCTGCTTCTCGACTACCACCTCGCAGTCGATGATGCGGTCGTAGAAGTGTCCCAGCTTGGCGCAGGTCTTCTCGATGTGTTCTTTGGTCCGTTCGGAAACCCGGGCCGGGTTCCTCACACTGATGATGGGCTGCATCTTGATCTTGTCCTTTCTCCTAGGAGATGCACTCTATAGTTAAAGATATCCCGTCCTCAGGGCTGGTCAACCATTCCCTGGTACCAGTAGCAGGTCCACTGATAGACCAACTGCTCCCGGCCGTTGAGCCCGGCCAGGGCCCCTTTCTTGGGGCAACCGGCCTCCTGGAGCAGTAGGAAGGATCGGTGAAAGGGCACCGCGTCGAGCAACTGCAGCCGGTAGGCCGAAACCCGCCCCCGCTCTTCCAGGCCGGTGTCGCTGTAGGACTGATCGAGACACCCGTGGGTGGGGGTATCCACCTCCCCCAGCAGATAGAAATAGGCGCAATTGAAATAGTCCTCGGTGCCCGTGCCCAGCCAGGAGGGGTCCTGCTCCCCGTCTACATAAATGTATTCATTGCCTTCTTGGTTGAAACAGCCGTGCACCGCAGCCCCCACCTGCTGGGTCACCTGGTTGAGGCCGACGAAACGCCCCCGGCCCTCCAGTTTGAGCACCTGATACAGGGTGCCGTAGGTGAAGTGCTCGCGCTGGTAACGGCAGTGGAAACGCAGGTCAGTGGCACAGGGCAGGACCCGCCGCTGCACGGCGAAACCCAGGCACAGGTCGGCGGTAGAGGAGTTGACCAGCTTCACCCGCGCCCCTTTGGCATAGGGCATAGGAAAGGCGGCGCTCAGCCGCCCTCCCTGCCGCCGCAGCAACAGGGAAGAAAAATCGCGGCGCTTGGCGCCCTGGCAAAAAAAATGACTCAGGGGCACCGCCACCGCCGGCACGGTATGGCCGTCCCAGCAGATCTGCAGCGCCAGGGAGGAAAGGGCCTCGGGTTCGCCGTCCAGGTCGAAATCGAGCCGGTCGATACAGCCCTCTCCCTCCGCCTCCAGGAGCACCACCTCGCTGCGGCGGGGCACCTCGACCCGGACCAGTTCGCTCCCGCCGCCGGGAAAACCGTGGTCCCGGCCCCAGCGGGCGCCCACCTGCTCCAGGGCCTGGCGCTGGGCCAGGCTCAACTGAATCGGCAAGGTTTCCACCTCCACCTCAGGGGGGTAGCGCAGGGCATTGATCTGCCAGTAGAAGCTGCCCGTATCGCTGCAGGCGCGCACCTTGCAGCCCCGGGCAAAGGGTATGGGCAGATAGGAGACCCGGCCCTGGCTCGAATCGGCGCAGTCCATCACTACGGGTTTGACGAAGGGGAAGAGCCCGCCGCCGAAGAAATCGCGCAGGGTGGTGCGGATGACTGGCTCACTGGTCCCATCGAAGAAGAACTCCAGTTCGCCGTCGAAGTCCCCGGCCGTCCAGAAACGGGTGAGACACCCCGGCCCCTCGTAGTCGACCAGCACGTGCCAGAGCTTGTCCCCCTCGCGCTCGTCGCGCAAAAAGAAGTTGCAGTCGCGCGGCCCCAGGCGCTGGTTGAGGCTGGAATCCATCACACACTTGCCATCCAGATCCGAACCGGCCAGCCAGTCCAGGTCCCGCAGACATCCCAGGAAGTATGCCAGGTCTTTCATCTATACCCCCCTCAGTCCCAGGGCAGGGACACCCCGAACTGCTGGTGCGCCGCCCGGATCGACTCCTGCTCTGGTTCGCCAAAGTGGATACCCTCGCGCCGGTACCTGGCCATCATCTCCTCCTCCACCGCCCCCGGCAGCAGGGCTTGGTCGGTGCCGGGCATGGGCGCGTGGGTCTCGCGGATGTCGCGGATATAACGGTCGGCCTCGGCGGCAAAGACCTCCGGATCGACGGCGGCGGCCACGTCGATGGCCAGCACCATGCCCCCCATCCGCGCCGCGCCCCAGCGGGCCTCCACCTCGTCGCCGCGCGGCAGGCTGTACCCGGTCAGGGCCCCGCCGACGAGGGTGGCCACGGCGATATAGCCGATGCTCTTGAAAAAGGCCGCCGGCACTCTGGTTTTCAGGTCCTCGAACTCGGGATAATTGTAGGCCCCGAAGATGTTGGTGCCGGTGTCCAGCACTACTGCTGGCTCCTCGCCGGCGGGCATGGCAAAACAGAGGGGCGGGTTGCCGCTGAAGGCCACCGAGGGTTTGATCTGGCGGCCGTGTGCGTTCCCCTCGCCGCGCCAACCTTGGACCGAGAAGCCGATACAGCCCTGTTCCAGGCAGATGCGGGTGTAGTGACCCGCCGAGCCGTAGTGGCCGATGCAGCGCACCAGCCCCATGCCCAGGCCGAACTGCTTGGCCCGGGCCACCGCCTCCTCGGCGGCCCGCACCATGGGCAGGTACCCCAGGGTGCCGTCCCCGTCGATCACTGCGGTGGTGGGGTTCTGGTGGACCAGGCGGATCTGCGGCCGGGGGTTGAGCTGGCCCTGGGCAAAGGCCGTGCAGTACCCATGGGTGTTGCGCGAGCCGTGGGAACGCACCCCGCGCAGATCGGCATTGACCAGCAGCCGGCTGATCAGGGCAGCGTGTTCCGCCTCCAACCCCACCTGCTCGAAACAGGCCTGCACGAACACCAGGAGCCGTTCCTCCCGGACCAGGATGTATTGTTCTGGCGGGCGGTTCATCGTCTTTGCCCTTTCCGCCCCGCTACTGCCCGAGCAGGAACACCCGGGTCTCGGGGGCCCGGAGGGTGAAGTGGATCTGGTCGGTGGCCGGTGAGTACTCCTCACCCGAGATCAGGTCGCGGACCCGGCATACCCCGGGCAGGGAGAGTTGCTTCTCCCCGGATTTGAGGGAGTGCAGGGCCACCACGCTGCTGTTGGCCAGGAGTACGTCGTTGGATTCACAGTACACATGCGCCCCGGCGTAACGGGCCAGGTTCCGCCACAGCTTGGCCGGCAGGTTCACCGCCGTGGAGAATACCCCGGCCCAATCCCCCGGCCCCCGGTCCTTGCCCGCGCCCCTGCCGAATTCCTTCAGGCCCAGCCCGATGTGGTTGAAGCCGCCCTTGGCCCAGGCCAATCCCAGCTCCAGGCAGTCCTTGGGCAGGAGCACCGGCCCGTAGGGCAGGGGTCCGCCCAACACCAGGTCCGGCTCCAGATCGCGGGTGATGGGATGGTCGAAATTGGCGATCAACACCCGCCGCTGGGCATTGGCCCGGATCAGTTCGAACTCGAAGCCGGTGAGCCGGCTGGCCGACTCGGTCCCGATGCGCTCCCCGTCGGAGATGCCCGAGCCCGGCCCCCAGACCACCAGGGCCCCATCGCAAAAAACCTTGCGGCGCAGCAACTCCAGCCGCGCCTCATCCACCCGGAAGAGGTTGGGGAAATAATAGACCCGGTGCCGGGGGAAGTTGTCCAGTTCCAGATCCTCCAGGAGATAGATATTGTGGGGCACCCCGCAGCGGGCCAGGCCCATCTTCCACTCCCACATGATGGCCTCGTTGAAATAGTTGCCCGCCCCGTTGGTCTCCAACACGGCCTGGTCGTCGAGGATCATGGCGATGCCTGGCACGGTCTGGTGCGGCCAGTGTACCGACTCCTTGATCACCTCCACCTGGCGGCGGATCACCTGGCGGATCTCCTCGGGGTCGAACCAGCCGGCCCCGAATTCCATCCAGTAGGAGTGGTAGCCGCGGGTGAAGCCAGTGGCCAGGTTGCGCCAGGTATTGGCCGCGTACTCGCACACATCGCGGGCCAGGCCGATCTCGTTGGCAGTGCGCACCCAGGTGCGGGTGTCCATCTCGCCGTAGAGCAGCTTGCCGCGCAGCACCGCCGAGTCGGCGATGCCCTCGGTCTCGTACACCCCGCCGATGCCCCGGGCCTGGTAGTCGTGCGGGGTGATCAGGCCGTCGCAGCCAGGCGCGCCGAAGAGCGGGGCTACCCCCAGGTGCCCCGAGCCGGCGACCATGTCCACAAAGGCCGGGCTCCACGACACCCCTTCCCCCCCGCGGGGGTAGTTGAAGAACCCGTAGTTGCTCCAGCCCAGCATCACCTGCTTGAGGGCGTCGTGCAACATCAGCACCCGGCGCGGTGCCGCCGCCTGCATGGCCGCCCCCTGCTGGCGGAAGCGCAAATGCCAAAGGTCGCGGGTCAGCTCCAGATAATCGCGCAGGGGCTGGTTTTCCCGCCGCTCCTGCCAGTACAGCTGCTGCGCCACCTCGGGCAGGGAGCCGCGCAGCCGGTCCCTGGGGACCAGGGCTGTTTCAAAGGTGAGGCTGGGATCGCCGTACGCATCGCGAAGCTGCTCCTCGGTGCCGTACTTGGCCCGCAGGAAATCCCGCCAGCGCCGGGTCATCGGCGGGCCGTGGTCGTAGAGCCAGCCGGCCATCACCGGCGGATGGGTGCCTTCACAGACATGGAAGTTGGCGTACCCAATGACCCGACAGGCCCAGGGTCTGGACTCGCAGAAGCGGACCAGGGCCGCGGTGAAACGGGCCGCCGTGTCGAAGAAGAGGTCCGAAGCCAGGGAGGCGTGCGCCAGCGGCACCCCGGTCTCGGTGACAAAGGCCTCCTGCGGGTGCAGGGCGGTCCACGAGGCTGGCGGCCAGATGGTGAAGCGCACGAAGAGGTACGCATCCGGATCCCCCTGCAGCACGTGTGCGGCCTGGGCATCCAGGTCGAAGTTGCCGGCCGGCATGGGCGGGTTCCCGTCGATCTGATCGCCCACCCAGAAGCGGGTCTCCGGCCAGGCCCCCGGCATCTCGGGCTGGAGGAAGTACACCTCCATCTTGTGGGGGTAGGCCAGGCCCATCGAGCGGTCGAAGGCCTCCTTGCCAAAGGTGTTGAAACCGGCCAGGGCATAGGGCTGGCCGTCGATGAAGGCCTGGGGCCGGCCCAGGTGCTGGCGGACCTCCACCTGAGGAGGTATAGGCGTATCGTGTTTGGTGGTCATAACACGGGCCTCAGTCAATCTCGATGAAGGTGCCGGCGATATGGCGGGTCCCATCCCCCTGGTTGAAGTAATAGGTCACCAGCACCAGGCCGTCGGCCAATTGGCAGGCCCAGGGATAACCTAGGTCGCCGCTGCCCCCATCCTCGCGCAGCACCAGCTCGGGCCCGGAGAAATCCCGGCAGCCAGGGTCGAGCAAACGGGCGCGGATGCCGTAGGGCTCGTGGCGGTACCCGTAGACCAGCAGGAAACAACCGTCGTCCAGGCGCAGGGCCTGATAGGGATGGCCGATGACCCCCATGTCCCTCCAGGGCTCCCAGGTCTGCCCCCGGTCGGTCGAGCGCACCACCACCCCGTGATCCTGGTACCCGGCGGTGCGCACCAGGGCCACCAGGTCGCCCCCGGTGGTTTCGATCAGCGAGGTCTCGTTGAACACCACCCGGTCGTCGGCGGCGATGCGGCTCCGGTGCTCCCAGGTCTCGCCCCAGGTGGAGGAGACCAAAAGGTCCAGCGCCGTCTGCCCGGGCTTGGCGCGGGGAGCGGTGGCCACGGCCCAATAGACCAGCCCGTCGCTGCCCTGCAGCAGGGCGCCCCGGTTCATGGCCGGCACCGGCAGGCCCGGATAAGAGCCGGCCTGGTCCTCCAGCTGCGGTGGCAGGATGGGTCCCTCCCAGGTGTGCCCTGCGTCGTAGGATCTCATCAGATAGCCGCCCAGAAAGGTGAACTTCCAGCCAAAGACCTGGTGCAGGGAGTGGGCCTCGGCCCGGGCCACCCCTTCCTCGGGCAGCAACATCCAGGCATAGCTGGACACCAGCAGGGTGCCGTCGTCCAGCTCGATGAGGCAGGGGTCCTGCGAGCCGCCAAAGGGATGGGCGTAGATCAGCTCTGGCTCGGCCGACCAGCTGCGCCCCAGATCGCGCGAGCGCACCAGCACCAGATAGCTGTTGGGGTCGGCGTGGGTGCAGCCCGGCGCGCCGAAGCGGCGGCGCTCTGGGGCCCGCCTGAAGGCCACCAGCAACTCCCCGTCGGGCCGCGAGACCACCGAGGGGAAGGCCGCGTAGAACCGTTCGTCCTGATAGATGACGATGTCTTCGAGTTTGCGCATGAGGTGCTCCTTTTCAGGCAGCGGCGACTTTGGCGCCCAGCAGGCGCCGGGCGTTGTCGCAGAGGATGAGTCGCTTGTCGGCCTCGCTCAGTTGGGCAGCGTCGATGCGGGCCCGCTGGGAGGGGGCGAAGTAGAGCGGCGTGTCCGTGCCGTAGAGGATCTTCTCGGCCCCCACCTGGCCCACAGCCCATTCGATGAGGCCCGGCATCAGGCTGCGGGCGCTGGAGGTGTCGGTGTACACGTTGCCCTGCCGGCTGGCCTGGATGGCCTTTACCTGCAGGTCCGGGTGGTTGCCGGCCGCCCCGCCATTGCCCAGGTGGGCCAGGATCACCTGCACCGCCGGGAAGGCATCGGCAAAAGGCACGTACGCCGCCGGGGCGCTGAGCGGATCGCCGCTGTGGGCCATGACCACCGCCCCCTGTGCGGCGGCAAAGGCAAAGAGCGCGGTGCCGTGTTCGGCGATGGGGTACTGGTGCTCCTCGGGGTGGATCTTGATGCCCACGCACTGCGGGGTGGCCAGGAAGCGGCGGGCCTGTTCGTAGGTCTGCGGCTGCAGGGGATGTACGATGACCCACCAGCGCAGCTCGGGAAAACGGGGCACCACCTCGGCGGCCTCTTCGTTGCCGGCCACCGCGTCGGCCCCGCCGCGCGGGAAGAGCCCCAAGAGCGGCGAGACGATGGTCAGGGCGGTGTGGGCCTGGCGCGCCCGCCCCACCACCACGGCCGCGTCCCCGGTCATGAACTGGTTCTCCAGAGCGGTGGTCTCGCGGCGGTCGTATACCCCGTAATGGGCGTGGACGTCGATGGCAGCAATCTGGTCGGCGGACAACTATCCCTCCTCTGAGTCGAGCCCCAACAGGCGGGCGGCGGTGCCACCCATGATTGCCCCGACCTCCTCGGGGCTGAGGAAATCGCAGTGCTTCTCGATCCAGGCGCGCGACTGGCGGTAGGTGCAGAAGCGGTTCTGGAAGGGCATGTCCGTCCCCCAGAGCAGACGCCCGGCGCCCAGGCGTTCCACCAGCTCGCCCAGGGTGGGCCACACCTCGCGGTACGGGTAATCGAAGAGATCTCCCAACCGCACCGGGAAACACACCTCCAGATGGAGGTTGGGATGGCTGAAGACCTCCCAGATGGCCTCGGGCAGTTCGATGCGGTCTCCTTCCAGAAAAGCCCGCCAGGGGAAACCGTGGGTCAGACTGCACACGGCCTGCGGATAACGCTCGATCCAGTGTTTTAGGATAGCCAGCTCGCCGAGATACCCATGGCGCTGCTGCGCGGGTGAGCGCTCCTGACCCGAAAGGTCCTCGGGGCCGCTGCCCAGGGTGAAGAAAACCGGCACCCCATAAGAGAGCGCCGCTTCCCAGAAGGAACGGTACGGCCCGTCGTCCCAGGGCGCCGGGCTGTCGAGGTAGGCCAGGGGCGGGATGAACTTGAGGGCGTGCAGGCCGTGGACCTCAAAGGCGGTGCGCAGCTCCGCGATCACTGCGTCGGTCTGGGTGCGGATTCGCCATTCGTCCACCGGGGCCATGGCGCGCAGGCGCTCCGGATAGAGGCGCACACATTCGCCCAGGAAGGCGCTGTCGCGGCCCAGCATGGGATCGGTGTGCAGCAGGGCCACGTCCACACCGGCGTAGTCCATCTCCCCGATCAGGCTGTGGGGGGTGTACTCCAGGTCGCGCAGATTGGGCGGATAGAACTGCTTGGTGTAATCCTCCCCCTCGACGGTCCAGACCACCCGGCCCCGCTTCCGGTCAGCGCGGAACTGCACCTCGGGCAGGTGGGCCAGGTCGTGGCGACCCTCCGGGTCGAGGGGGCGCGAGGAGGCCGGGGCCCGGTCGCGCACCCGCCAGGCCGGCTGGTGGTGGCCAGCGTGGGCCGCCTGTAGCCAGCGCAGGTGTTCGGCCGCGCTGGTATGGCCGGCCGGGGCATCGGCGGGCTCGAAACAATAAACGTGCGAATCGAGAATCATCGCGTGGCCTCCAGATAGGCGCTGACCGCCTGTCCTTCGCGCTGGCGCAGGTCGAGGCGCTGGTGTACCCGTTCCGCCACCTTTTCCAGTTCCTTGGCCGTGCCCGCCGGGGTGTGAGCCGGATCGGCGAAGAAACGCTGCGCTGCTTCCAGGCGCGAGAGCGAAGCCCCGTCGGCCATCCAGGGCAGGTACGCCGCATCCTCGGGCGGGATGCGGGCGGCGATGGCAGCGTAGTTGGCCTGCATCCAGGCCAAAACCTGGTCGCGGTTTGACGGGACCTTCTCGGCCAGGGTGAAGGGCACCTCCAGGATCTCCTGGGGCCGGAGCGGGCCGCTCAGTACATACTCCAGCACCGCTGCCACCGCCTGAGGGTCGGCAAAACGCCCCAGCGCATCCAGATAGTGGGCGCGCTGGGCCGGCTGGGCGGCGGCGGCGAATCTGGCACAGAAGTCCTCCAGGCGCGCCCGGTCACCCCGAAAGGCCGCCACCCGCAGTGCCGCCCCGGCCAGGGCCGGATCGACGGCACTCGGATCGCGGCCATAGGCCAGGGCCAGGGAATCGGCGACCGCCCCCACCTGTGGATCTCTGCCGCGGATGCCCAGCGTTTCGATCAGCTTGGGCCGCAACAGCGAAAGGGTCGCAGCTTCTCTGGGGAGCCTGTTCAGCCCGTATCGCGCCAGGGCCGGAGCCAGCAGGCGCCGCACATACCCGGCAAAGGGCTCTTCCAGGTCGGCGGCCTCGGCGGCAAAATTCGCCCCGACCGCGCTGACGGCCCCCAGGAGGGCCAGCAGGACTTCGGGCTGGGGATCACCGGCAAACCCCTCCAGGGCCTGCAGGTAGGTCCGCGCGTCGAGTTGTCCTCCCTCCAGCAGGGCGGCCAGCTGGTCGATCAGCCCTACCCGCTCGCGGGGGCTCAGCCAGTGCTGCGCCCGCCCGGCCAGCTCGACCAGCATCGCCGCCGGCACCTGCCACCGGTAGTACCCCTTTTCCCCGGCATTGGGGTGGATCCAGGCCGGCGGAGTCGAGGCCGCCAGGGTGCAGAGCTGGGTGGGCTGGCTGAGCAGCAACTGCTGGGTGCGCAGCGAGTCGCCGTCCGGGTATTTGAGGACCACGGGAATCTGCCACTGCGCCGCCGGCGCCCAGGCTCCGGGCCGCAGGTAGCGCTGCTGACTGAGCCGCACCTGGCAGCCAGGCAGGAGTTCGGCGCTGACCAGGGGGATGCCGGGCTGGTCGAGAAAGGTGGCCATGGGCTGGCCCAGGTCGCCGCCAGCCTCCTGCGACAGGGCGGCCCACAGGTCGGCGGCCTGCGCGTTGCCCAGGGCATGGGCCTGCAGGTAGGCGCTCACCCCGCGGCGGAAAGCAGCGGGGCCCATCCAGTGCTCGAACATGCCCAGCACCGCCCGGCCTTTTTCGTAGGCCAAGGGATCGAAGAGCTGGGCGGGATTGTCGGTGGGGCTGACCGGCTGGCGGATGGCCCGCACCGCCAGCTGGGCGTCCTCCCGCATGGCCCACTGCACGTCCTGCAGCTCGGTGATGC
>SXGT01340990.1_pt1 | contig 10384 bp, 9 predicted proteins | sample 3176221 | NCBI WGS metagenome assembly SXGT01 (sample SAMN11356862, study PRJNA531348) | freshwater metagenome | isolation source: freshwater sample F1-120 | place: China: Fuxian Lake, Yuxi | collected 2017-12-25
CATGTTGTCTCCCTAGGTTGATTATTTTTTGCAAAACAATTAAACCAAGGAAGACTGCTAGAATCCAAGGCCTTTGTATTTTGTTTCGCTGTGCGAAACAAAATACAAAGGCCTAACCTCCCGTGTTATTGGGAAAGAACCAAGACATTGCCTTCACGGTTCAAGATCTGTTTTTTCACTAACGTACTCCTTACGTACAGCATTCCTATTCTTAAAGTGTAACCGCTTCGATATAAAGAGCTCTACAAAACAAATGTGGAGTTCCCATCACAATTTCAATTTAAAAATAGATAATATATTCATACTTTTATTACTCCCCCCTTTAAAACCTTCTTTATTTAGTAGCCTCTTTTGTGCTAATACGCCGCATGGCTTCTCCCCCCCTTAAACTTATCTTAAGCCCTGATAGGCTAGGCCCTAAAGGCGATGGCATATGCCAAAGCCCCGAAGGAACTATCTATATTGAAAGATCTGCCCCTTTTGACAAACTAAGAGTGAAGATCTTTAAAGACTTAGAGGGGGTGAGCCGGGGTGAAATTCTGGAGATTTTAGAACCCTCTACCCATCGTCAATCCCCCTCCTGTCCTCACTATTCAGCCTGTGGGAATTGTACTCTCTTACATCTTACCCCTCAGTTTTACCGTGAATGGAAGACTCAAACTGTTAAAGAGGCCTTTTTAAAAACAGGACTTAAACCCCAAAAATGGTTAGAGCCTATTTTTTTAGCTGGATACAATCGAAGAAGAGCTACCTTCACAGTTCTTAAAAAGAGGGGAAAGATCGTCATGGGATATTACCGAAGACGATCTCAAGAGATTACCGAAATTGAAACTTGCGAAATTGCCCATCCTAAACTTTTAAAACTAAAAAAATTTCTCAACCCCTACCTACCCTTTCTAACTAAAGAAGGGGCCCCTCTTGATCTCTTTTTTCAGGTCGTTGGCAACTCTATCGACATGGTAATGACAGGTCCCATAGGAAAAACAGGAAGGCCCGATGATGCATTCATCAAAGTTCTTCAGGATATTTTAGAGGTATCTGACGTAGCACGTGTCAGTTGGCGAAATGAGTCTCAAACTCAAACTCTGATTCAAAAAGACTCTCTAACCATTCAATTCGGTTCCCTGAAAGTAGAACTCCCTCCTGCTGCATTTTTACAGCCCACAATCGAAGGGGAAAAAACTCTAGTCGATGCCGTTTTAAAAGCTTTGCCCTCCCATGGAACATTCGCGGATCTATTTTCAGGTTGTGGAACCTTCACAGGCCCCATGCTACGACAAGGATCTGTAGAGGCTTTTGAGTCCGATCTTTCTGCTATAAAAAATCTCTCTAAGGCCTCCAGAGGAAAAAAATTAAAGGTTTATCAAAGAGATCTCTTTAAAAACCCCATCCCTTACAAAGATCTAAACCATTTTGATGCAATTGTTTTTAATCCTCCACGCGCAGGCTGCCCTGAACAGGCCCAAGAAATCGCACGTTCACAGTGCCCCACTTTAATCGGCATTTCCTGTAATCCTGCGACCTTTGCTAGAGATGCAAAAATTCTCTGCCGTGGCGGCTATCAGTTAAAAAGTCTTCAGGTCATCGATCAATTTTTAGGCTCTCACCATGTTGAAGTCGTGGGGGTATTCAGTAAATCTAAATGAGGCTTTTATGTTTCCAATTCATGTAAGAACCGCTCTTGGTCTCGAAGAGGTCTTGGCTCAAGAACTTTCTGATCTAGGGCTGCAAAATATCAAAACTCGTAATCGCTTAGTGGTGGGGAGAGGTGATCTGAGACTCCTCTATCAAGCTAATATTTGGTGCCGAACCGCTATTCGAGTATTGCGGCCTATTGCTACCTTTACAGCCAATGAAGAAAAAGAGTTCTACGATGAGGTTAAAGCTATTGATTGGAGCCCTTGGGTATCCTCAACGGGAACCCTATCCATCGATGCTCATGTCCATTCCTCTTTTACTACCCACTCCCTATTCTTAGCTCAACTCACCAAGGATGCCATTGTCGACCAGTTTCGAGATAAAACGGGAGAAAGACCCTCGGTAGATCTCGAAAATCCCGAACTTAGAATCGCAGTTAATCTCTTTAGAAACTCCGTAGAAATTGCCGTGGATGCCTCAGGAGAATCTTTGCATAAACGTGGCTATCGACGACAGTCGGGTGAGGCCCCCTTAAATGAAACTCTAGCTGCCGGAATTATTAAACTCACCGGATGGGATGGATCGACTCCATTCCTAGATCCTATGACCGGCTCAGGCACATTTGTTATCGAAGCAGGTCTCATTGCAAAAAATATAGCCCCTGGTCTTTTTAGAAAGCGATTTGGATTTCAGAAGTGGCAAGATTATGACGCGACTCTTTTTGAGACCTTAATTCAAGAGGCCCACCAAAAAGCCCAAAAGACGATTCATGAAGATTTTACTCAACCCATTTTAGCTTTCGATAAAGATCCCAAAATGGTAGCCATCGCAAAACAGAATATCGAACGAGCAGGACTTCAAAATCTGATCACAGTAGAAGCACAAGACTTTTTTGCCTTACCCCCTTCCTCTGAAAATCCAGGAACTCTTGTAATGAACCCCCCTTACGATGAGCGGCTTGCGGTTGAGGACATGGCCCAATTCTGCTCCGATTTAGGTAAACAACTTAGGGAGCAATATTCAGGGTGGAAGGCCTTTATTCTAATGGGCAATGCTGAAGCAGCTCGAGAGATTGGAATAAGAACGGCCCGAAAAATACCACTTCTCAATGGCGGCATTGAATGTCAGCTTCTAGAATTTAATTTACAGGACTCCATTCTAGCAGAAGCTGCTCAAGAGGATAAGTCGCTCTCAGAGATTCCATGGCAATGGAAATCAAAAATTGAATCCTTTAGTAACCGGCTAAAGAAAAATCTCAAGCACTACTCTAAATGGGCTCAGAGAGAAAGAATCACCTGTTGGCGAATTTATGACAAAGATATTCCGGAACTACCCTTCATCGTTGATATCTTCGGCCGTAATATTCACTTTGCTGAAGTCCCAAGAAATCATGATCACTCTCCACTAGAACATCAGCGGTACTTAGAACTCATGAGAAAAACCGCTTCTGAAATTATTCAGATTCCAATCGAAAAGGTCTTTCTTAAAGTTCGCAAAGCTCAAAAGCTCCCAAAAACAGAATCAACAAAATCGATGGAGGTTAAGGAAGGAAAGCATAAGTTCCTTATTAACTTTGTGGATTATGTCGATGTAGGTCTTTTTCTTGAATATAGAAAAGTGAGAAGCTGGATTGAAAAAGAGGCTCAGGGAAAAGACTTTCTAAATCTCTTTAGTTACACGGGAACAGCTACAGTATGTGCGGCTTCAGGCGGTGCAAAATCCACAGCCAGCGTAGATGCCTCTACTACCTATATCGACTGGGCAAAAAAGAATCTAGAACTTAACCAGCTTAAGGGCTCTCAACACATGTTTTACCGTTCTGATGTCATGGAGTTTCTAAACGGATCCAAAAAGTTTTATGATTTTTGCTGGATAGATCCTCCAGTTCATTCAGTAAATCGAATTTCAGGAAAAGAGTTTAATATCCAAGAGGATCATGTGACCCTTTTAAGACTTGCTTTGGATAGAATTCGTCCCAATGGAAAGGTTTTTTTCACAACCAATTGCCAGAGTTTTCAGCTTCAGGAATGGGCCCTTAAAGAATCTTGTCAAATTGAGTTAAAAGAGATGACTCATGCACTCACACCGATCGACTTTGAAAAAACAAAACCTTTTAAAGCCTGGCTCATCGAAAAAAAATGAAATTATCATCTCTACTCACCTGCTTTATCCTCTGCTTAAATTTAATTCCAATTAACAGCTTTTGTTCCGATTCGATCGTACTGTTTAACGGGAAAGATCTTAATGGCTGGGTGAGTACAAAAACCTTAGGAGTAGCCCCCTGGAAAGTAGCTGAAGATTATTTAGAGGTTGTACCTGGAACGGGTGATATTCAAACTCGAGAAGTTTTTAATGATTTTGATCTTCATGCAGAATTTTGGATCCCCTATCTTCCCGATAAAACAGGGCAGGATCGCGGCAATAGTGGAATCTTTTTGCAGGGACGGTATGAGATTCAGGTATTAGACACCTGGGAAAACGAAACCTATCTCGATGGAATCTGTGGATCACTTTATAAAATAATTGCTCCAAAATTCAATGCCAGTCTCCCTCCTGAAAACTGGCAAACCTATGATATCCATTTTATCTCACCTAAAGTGAATAAAGCGGACCAGATTTTAGAGGCAGGCGAGGTCACAGTTATTCACAATGGAAAGACCGTCATCGATCGAGGAAACTTTGTTCATCCCACCGGATCGGCCAAGAAACAAAAACAGGGGGTTCCTGGACCTATACGACTTCAAGATCATGGAAGCGCTGTACGATTCCGTCATCTCGTAATCAAACCACTCAACTAAACTTACCTAACGGTGAGTTTAGGGGATCTCTTTTTTTATTTTTGTTTTAAGATTAAGTTGAGTCGTGAGATCTCCAGTAGGGATACCATTGGCTATAACAAGATGGCCCTCTGGAATATCAGTATCTAATTCTAAATTATAGACATCAACAGGTTTTTTATAAGATAGTTTTTGGATGGAGGATATTTTTTTCCCTAGCCCCTCTCCCATAATGATATCTTGAGAGGTTAAGTGATTTGCACTAACCCAACCTCGTTGAGTCAGAAAGGGATGGTCCTCAGTCACGGTGACTTGATAGGTATTCACTTTAATTTGGTAGAGCGGTCTCTTCTCAGGCCCTTTAACAATTTTAGAGACTCTCACAGGCTTTTTAAATAGAGGATTTGAGACAAAGTCATCTGTTTTAAGATCTGTAATAAGTTTATCCTCTCCATTGACCATTCGAATTTTAGTATCTTTTGTGAAGCAGCCGTCAGATCTAATTGCATATTCTGTAATTGTACAGGATGGACTAGTTGCCGGACCTACCTCAATCCAAATTACAGCAAGCCCATTGGGACCACTCAGTAGCCCATTGACCATACAAAAAGAACTGGAATCACAATAAAGATTTCGACCGCTATCTCCAAAATTAATAATATCACCTGTACCGTGAGCCTGAAATTGATTATCTACTTTCAGAAAGTTTCGTTGAAAAACACGATTAGGTTGACCAAAGGCAGAAGAATAATCCCGTGGGTAATTAGCATCATTAAAAGCACAGACAGCTCCAAGATAGGTAGAGAACTTTTTTGTTCCTCCAGGCCCAATGACCGTAATCTCAATCTTTTCTGAGGCAACTAAAGAGGTTCGAGTATAAGGAGTCGTTGCTATTTTGTAATTACCACGTCCTTGAAATGTAGGGTTAAAAGTTGCTAAGGAAAATTGCTTTCCGTTTCTTGTTATGTAAGCTGAAGTCACTCTTCCTGAAAATGGCTTATTGCAATTGAGTATCACATTTGTTTGTTGGCCCTGTAAAACTTGAGGGTTAGATACAGAGGCCGTACAGTCAGGAGGGGGAGGCTGGGATATTTTAATTTTAGAACTCTTACAAGTCCTTCCTACAGAACTTCTAGGGAGTCCTTCTACTTTAGCTGAAAGAGTTGCACTTCCATAGTTATCATCAAAACTCCCATCAGAGTTAATCCAAATTCCAGAGGATTGGAGTTGATATAAATTAGTTGGGATCGTAACCTCTGCAGTTCCTACAAGTTCCCACTTACCTAAATTAGAAAGCGGGTATCTTTTTTCTGAGGGCAAGAAGTTTTGATAGGTATTAAATCCATCTCCAGAAACTTTAGCGGTGCTAAAGATGCTGTCTATGGATAATTGGACCATGACCTTTTCTCCTAAGTTTGAAGAGGACTGTTCAGCAATCAATTTACAATCAGGTTCTGGGAGATTAATAGGAATTTGAGCTCGAGTCTTACCTACAGTGACCTCAACAGCAGACATCACAAGAGGGGCATTAGAATCTCTTATTATGTTATGAAAAATAACAGGTTTTGAAGCAATAGCTTGTGTGGAGAGAGAAGCCTGGTTGTTAGTAAAAAAATCGGTCTTTTGATCGTTACTTAATCGAGAAAGAAGAGGGTGTCCAACAAAACCCGTTTGTTCCTCAGTCTGATTTCTTAAATTGATATTATTGTTCCACCCAATAAGTTCTGGGCCTATTTCCAGAGAGCCTAATTGAGAGTCGTCTAGATTAAAATGGGTAACATTACAGTCATTTGTTGATTCAGTTCCATTAATTCTTGTATCAGGGTTGAGGAGATTTTAACATTGTCCAGTGCCCAGATCTTTACTCCCTGAGACTACAAGATTTGGAACTAAAGATGATGCAGCAGAAGTCAGCCCAATGAAGTAAGGATTAAATTCTGGATTTGAGAGCTCTTCATTTGTAGGGTAAAATTCTAATACCCATTCACTTTGGGGAACTCCATTAGAATCAGTTTTTTTGGGTTGTAGTTTTTGAGCAATAATATTGAGAGCTGAAAGATCCGCCTCTTTCAATGCAGCTTCTTGAGAACTTGTGACCGAAGTTTTTATTGATAGACCTATATATTGTAAGGTGATAACAATCCCCCCCAAAATAAGTGAGCTTACAACAACGACTGCAACCAAAGAATTCCCAGTTCGGCTTCGTAATAAACACTTCATACATCACACTCAAAAAACAATGGTTTAATTTAGTTTATCAAAATATTTTACGATGCATTAAGAAACAATTGTGGAGTTTTAAACATAATGAGCTCTTTCTTTTATTTGTATGTCCCCGCCTAGCTGATAACTGATTTTGGCATCGAGGCAACGGGCACACCGGGTTGCGGTCAAGGCACCCGGCAATTGCGCAAGAGTTCAAAGATGTTGGCAGCTAGAAGGTCCAAAGTATCTTGTTCCTCTTCATTAAATTCATCAGGTCCAAGTTGAACAATGGCCACTTTATATCTTGAAAGAAAAGATCCTATTAAAAAGGCTGAACGAGTTCTCAAAAAATATTCACTCTCCTCTTCTATCTCCCCTTCTCCCTCTTTGAAAAGAGAGGGCTCCTCTTTTTTATCCTTAAGGAGAGTAGGTAAATTTAAAAACAAACAAACTCCCATCCCCTCTCAAATTCGACACGAAGTCATGAAACGGGACCGTACTTATCTTTTATAGTTCACCGAAAAATCCAACCGATTCCAAAATGATGTCATTTTATCGAGAAGAGGAAGTTTCAGGATTTACTTTAAAGGTAAAACGAGGAGATTGGCTATCCAGAATCGCAAACAAGGAACTGGGCACCTCTAAAAGTTGGATTGAAATCGCCGTCATGAATAAAATTAAAGATCCTTCCAATTTGAAAACAGGTCAAAAGCTGATGATTTTTCCAAACATTCAACCCAAGCCCAAAACGCCTCAAGTCGTAGCCTTAAATAACAATCCGATTATAAATTCAAACAATATCCCAATTACAAATTCAAATAAAAATCCACTTGATGTAGTTAACCCTACTCCTAACATCGAGGTAGCTCCCCCTTCAGTCCTTGAGGTTCAACCTCGAGTTCCATTAGCTATTGAAGAAGAGAAACCTGCTAAAAAATCTAGCGTTAAAGAATACATTAGAAATCTAATTCAAAAATTTACTCTTCTATTAAAAAGAAAAAACTGACTGCCTTACACCTATTTCCGAACTCTACCAAAGGGGGCTAAAATAGATATTTAAGAACTTTTCTACCTTCAATCTCATCTACCTGTACATAATTCTTTCGAATCCAGTTCTCAAACTCCTCGCTTTTTAACCAGACTGAATTCTCCGGAAGAGCATACCAAAAACGAACAATCATCTCTGGGGGATGAGCCATCCAGTCTCTAACCAAAGATTCTTCTATACGAGAATTAAATTGATCGAAATAAAGATTACTTACATTGCGAACGGGTATCGCTCCCGTCAGAGAATGGGGCCCTCCCATCGAAAGCCAAAGAGTTCTCTTATTTATTACGTAGGGCTTTAATTTAGTTGTATAAATTTCAACTGCCCCTAATTCAGCTTTACTAAAAAATAGCCCTCTAAGCCCTGCCCCCTCCATTCGAGTCATGGGGCCCAACGCGTGCGTGGGATAGAATAAATAGCCCCCCATGAGAAGAGAGGCACATAAAATATAAAGCTGTCTCTTAGAAAAAAGACCAATATTAAGAATCGAAACAAGAAAAATCCCTACTATCAACGGCGCATTTAGAAAGATGTATTGAAATCGGGAGGCACAAACCACAAAAGTAAGACCTATCGCATAAAGAGACAAAAGAATTTTCATCTTTTGCTCCCCCCAAAAATAATGACTCTTTTTGAATGAACAATAAAAACAGAAAAACAGATTAACCAAAACGAAAAGATATAGAAAAACGAGCATGGGCGTAACAAGTCGATAATTAGTATCAATCCAATAAAACCACTCTCTCCATTTAAATGCTATTTTAGGATTCAACAGTGGAATCACTAAAGTTAAACACAACAAGCCCAAAATCCTTATCAGGTCTAAATTATTATTCTCATTTCTCGTGTTATTCTCACCCGTTTTATTAGCTCTTAAAAACTTTCGATAAAGGAAAAAGTTTATCCCTACAATAACAGCATAGCAGAGTAGTTCTGCGAAATGCTGCAAGAACCATCTGGTTTTGTTTTCAATAGAGGTTCCAAATGAAATTCTTGGAAAAGCAGTTTTAATCATATTAAAAAAACTACCCTTCGCACTGGCTGCATCAGTAAACATTAAATGATATAACTCGGTGGCCCCTATCTCTCTGGAAAAGATATAAAAAAGCGAACCGCTTACCAGCATAAATCCAAAGCAAAAAGCCAAAACTGCACCAACTGTTTTTGCGAAACACTTTTTATTTACTGTGAAATAGTTCATCATGATTAAAGCAATAGCTAGTAAAACACTTCCCAGTCCTAAATTCTGTTTTGCAAATAAAGAGAGAGCTGCAAATCCCGATGCAATAATTATCCTCCAAAACTTCCCCTTGTTTAAATAGTCAAAAACAAACACGCCACACCAAATTGCCAAACTGTAACTTAAAAAGTTATAGGCATGTAAAGCTAGTAAGTGAGGAATACTAAGCGGGGCTACGATTATCATTACAAAAGCTAAGTCAGTTTTTTTTTCTGAAAAATTTCTAAGCAGAAAATAAACTCCAAGCAGAGAGAACATCCAACACGTATAGTAAATAAGGTAAATAAAAACCCAATGGGCTCCAAAAATTTTAAAAATAAACCCAATCAATTCGTAGGCCAGAGGGCCTAGAGCTGTATAAAAATCCTTACCGTAAACCCCTCCATGAGAAACTCGATATCCAGTTTCAAAATCCCATCCAAAATCATATCCGTTAGCGACAAATCCCCAACGCACAAAACAGAGTAAAACTGCAATCAAGGGGAAGCAAAGGGGATCTAATTGTTTAATAAAACCAGTTCTATTCATGATTTTTTTCATTGCGTGAATAAAATAAATGCCTTAAGGAAGGGTAATTACCAAGAGTTTAATTTTCAATAAATTCAGTTAATTATATCACCCAACTCAATGTTAAACCAATAAAAGCCCAATAATACGGGAGGCCCCTCCGCTTAGCCTCCATAATTCCTTCACAATTTTGATATATTCTATGAAAGTAGTTTGTAATTTTTAAAAACCCGTAGAACGTATGCAGAGATTATTTTTATTTCTAGCCTTAATGATCTTACCTCTATCTAGTCCCTCAATATTTGGGCAATGGATAGAAAACTATTACGAATGCCTATGCTATTCAGGTTCCAGAACTGAATGTATTAAAAAAATAGATAGTAACCATCCCGAATATCGAGATTTTATTTCTGCTCAATTCTCTTCTAAAGATACCAGCCTCTGGTTATCTCAAATAAGAGCTGCCGAGATAATTCTAGACCAGAGAGCTCAGGAGAGACCTGAGGAAAGCACCTGTCTTAAATCAGCCCGAAGTCACATAGATCATGCTCTTCTTTTTTCAATTAAAGAAAAAATGGAGGCTCGACCTGATTCCTTCACTTATATTAAAGCGCTCCACGAACTGAGCAGAGAAATCTATCAATGGGCAGAGGAAAATTGCTTTAATAATAGAAATGCTCCAAGTACGCCTTTGGAGATTAATTTACCCAATCCCAATCTCTGCCGCCCCCGGTACTAATCCTTGAGTTCAATAGGGATTAATAGGCTTTTGTCAGTAATTCTCGGGATTGGTTTTACTTAAATAAAAGTTTTTCATTGAAAAACCTAACTGAGATCTCTAACAGAAAAGTGGGTTCTTTCCCAATAACACGGGAGGTTAGGCCTTTGTATTTTATTTCGCACAGCGAAATAAAATACAAAGGCCTTGGATCCTAGCAGTCTTTTTTAGTTTAATTATTTTGCAAAAAG
>SXGT01379433.1_pt1 | contig 10384 bp, 10 predicted proteins | sample 3176221 | NCBI WGS metagenome assembly SXGT01 (sample SAMN11356862, study PRJNA531348) | freshwater metagenome | isolation source: freshwater sample F1-120 | place: China: Fuxian Lake, Yuxi | collected 2017-12-25
AGGGCTATGCATCCTACGGCGCCGTCATCGCCCAGATTATGGCGCTTGATTTGGTGTTTTCGCTCGATTCGATCGTGACAGCCGTTGGCATGACGAACAACCTTCCTGTCATGATCATCGCAATCGTTATCGCCATCTTGATCATGATGTTCGCGGCGAATGGCGTGTCCGGATTCATTAACCGGCATCCAACCGTCAAGATGCTGGCGCTGGCGTTTCTGGTGATGATCGGTGCAGTGTTGCTGGCCGAGGGCTGCGAAGTCAAGATCCCCAAAGGCGCGATCTACTTTGCGATGGCCTTTTCGCTTGCCGTGGAAGCACTCAATATCCGCATGCGCGGCAAGCGCGACACGCCGGTCAAATTGCACCGCAACGAACCGTAGCGGTACCTGGCCGGAGAATGGCTCCTGGAGCCATTCTTGGCGATTTATGGGGTACGCAGTGCGTCCAGCGCTCGATCGAGGAAGTCGAGACGGTCCTGGCCCCAGAAACGGACGCCGTTGAAGATGAAGGTCGGCGCACCAAACACGCCGTCGGCAACCGCGTCTTCGGTGTAGCGCTGGTACAGCGCCTGCACCTCGGCCGAGGTTTCGGCAGCGATCAAGGCAGCGCCATCCATGTGGTTTTCCTCGGCGATCTGTTGGCGCACTTCGGCGTCAGCCGTATTGCGTTCTTCCGCCCACAGCGCGCGCAACAGCGCGTGCGAGAGGCGAAATGCGTCCAGCCCTTGCATCTGCGCGGCAATCACCATCCAGCCCGGGCGTTTGTTCCAGTCCGGATCGGTGACCACCCACGGGTAGTACTTCGGCTGCAGTACCAGCGACAAGCCCAGGTAGGTACGCCAGCGATCCAGCTCTTCGGTATGGTAGGTGCGGCGCGGTTCCGGGCGCGTGCGCAGGGGCACGCTGCCGGTAACTGTGGCAATGGCCTGGAAATCGTAGGGCTTCAGGATCAGCTTGACATGGTGCCGGCGCACGATGTCCTGCAGTTTCGGGCCCCCCAGGTAGGCCCAGGGTGAAGAAAGGCTGTAGTAGCAAGGCAGTTCGATGGTCATGGTGGTTGCGCAGCGTTGCGGGAAACGGGTAACACGCGATAATTCGGCATTATGACTGTTGCAAACTCGGCGGAGCATCCAGCCCCCAATCTTCTGGCCGTGCTGGAGGCACAAGCGCGCCATGATCTGGTGCGTCTGAATTACCCTGCGCCCAATTGGGTACCGACCAGTACGGGCACGGACGGTAAACCGCTGCTGGACGTCTTGGTGGTCGGGGGCGGCATGTGCGGCCAGACCGCAGCGTTTACCTTGCTCAAGGAGGGCATTCGCAACCTGCGTGTGATCGACAAGGCGCCGTATGGCATGGAAGGCCCCTGGGGCACGTTTGCGCGGATGGAAACCCTGCGCAGTCCGAAGCATCTGACCAGCCCCGACCTTGGCGTTCCCTCATTGACCTTCCGCGCCTGGTACGAAGCGCAATTCGGTGCGGCTGGTTGGGAAGCGCTGTACAAGATTCCGACCCGTCAGTGGCTTCAATACCTCTTGTGGGTACGCCGCGTCGCCGGCTTGGCCGTCGAGAATGAAACCGCGTTGACGGCACTTACGGCCGAACGGGCTTACTTGCGCGCCGAGATGAAGTCGCCGCGCGGCAAGGAAGTCGTTCTCGCACGCAAAGTGGTGCTCGCGTTGGGGCGTGAAGGCAGTGGAGCGCATCGCTTGCCGCGCTTCGCACTCGAGGGTGTGGCGAAGGAGGCGTGGGGCCGTTGCCTGTTTCATTCAGCTGACGAGATCGACTTTGCCGCGCTCAGTGGCAAGCGGGTTGGGGTGTTGGGCGTGGGTTCATCGGCGTTCGACAATGCCGGTGCAGCACTCGAAGCTGGAGCGGCGGAAGTGCGCATGTTTGCACGCCGGCCATTCCTGCCGCAGGTCAACAAATCGAAGTGGAGCGCATTTCCGGGCTTCTTTCACGGCTTTTATGCTCTGGACGACGCTACCCGCTGGAAGTTTCTGACCTACATTTTCTCCGAGCAGGTACCACCCCCCTTTGAATCGGTTCTGCGTTGCGACAAGCACGCCGCGTTCACGCTGCACCTTGGTGAAGGCTGGAACGATCTTGCGCTGGATAACGGACTGCCGGTGGCCCACACGCCAAGGGGCCGTTACCCGTTCGACGCGGTCATCCTGGCGACGGGATTTGATGTCGATTTGATGGCGTGTGAGGAACTTGGGGCATTTCGCCAGAAGGTTCGCCTGTGGTCCGATCAGGTGAGCGCGGAAGAGGCGCGCAAGTTCCCGGAGGAGGCGCGTTTCCCGTATCTGGGATCAGGGTTCGAGTTAATACAGCGGGAAGCGGCGGGGGCGCCGGCCGCCCGCAACGTGCACATCTTCAACTGGGGTTGCGCCATGAGCCATGGCCAACTGGCGGGCGACATTCCTGGGCTCGGGGTGGGCGCCACGCGTCTGGGTCAGGCGGTGGCGCGCGACTTGTTTCTCATGGATCATGATCGCCTGTTTGAGGTCTTGCGGGCGCACACCGAGCCGGAGTTGAAGGCAACCCGGTACTACGTGCCTTGACCTTAGCGCTGTTGCCGGCTTCCTTTGTGCTCGCGCAGCGAGAAGTCGCTAGATCCCGCTTTGCACAGGCGGCGCATCCCAAGCCGGTCCACCGGCGAGCCAATTTGCGCCGCGAGCGTACAGTGCCTGGACCACTTCGCCCTTCAAGCCGGGCATATCGCGCTTGATCTTGAAACCCACCTTGCTTTGCAGGTAGGCCAGGTGGCGGTAGCCCTCTGGAAACTGCCCCAACAGGTCGACATCCAGCTTGAGTGTGACGGACGGGTCAACCACGTCCATGCGGTCCTTTTCGTAGATGGGTTGCCGACGCACAATTTTCCATCCGCGCGAGCGCTTCTCGAAGAAATCATAGCAGCGGCCGGTGCAGACGACATCCACCTCCACGTGATCGACCAAAGCGCGCTGGTTAATCGTCATTTTGGTCTGGGCAACGGCGCGGTTGCCCTCAATGTCGATGCTGGTTCCGCCGAGGAAATGGAGGATGGAGACGCCCTTGTCGAAACCGGCCTTGCTGACGTCGATGAACGCATTGGCGGGCCCCTGGAACCAGGAGGCGGACATCCAGCCGTCATCGTGCCACACGGTCTTGAAGCGTTCCCAGTCACCCGCGTCGCGCCACACGGCCCAGTTCTGTACCGTCTCGGAGATGGCGAGCCGGTCGAGAAGCGTGATGTCCATCATTGTTCGAACCTCGAATGCGTAGTGGAATGCGGACGCAGAGTATACGCAACCTGCGCGCAACCTGTGGCATGCGAAGATAATGCTGCGGGCGGCTTCACACGCACTTTACAAGCACATTATTTGATCAGGAGACAAACAGATGAACAAACAAATGCGTCGCAGGACGTTGCTTACCGGCGCGGTGGCGGCAACGTTGCTGCCCGGCATGGTGAGAGCGCAGGAGTTTCCGGCTAAACCGGTGCGCATCATAGTGCCGCAACCGCCGGGTGGCGGCTTTGATACTACCGCGCGGGTGCTGGCAGAAAAGCTGGGGCCATTGCTTGGGCAAACGGTAGTCGTCGAGAATCGGCCGGGTGCCGGTACGCTGGTTGGCACGGAGGCTGCCGCCAAGGCACCCGCTGACGGCTATACCCTGCTCTTGGGTGGCTTGTCCAATATCGCGCTCAATCCCGGGCTCTACCAAAAGTTGCCGTATGACCCGCTCAAGGATTTCGTGCCGGTGGCCTTGCCGGTAAGCTACTCGTACACCCTGGTGGCGCGCAAGGACCTTCCGCAAAACACCTTGAAGGAATTGATCGACTTTGCCCGCGCCAATCCGGACAAGGTGACCTATGCCTCCGGCGGCAACGGCTCCGGCCAGCACATCGCCTCGGCGGTGGTGGCGCACCTGGCAGGGGTGAAGATGACGCACGTACCGTACAAGGGCGCCCAGGCGGCGTATCAGGATTTGATTGCCGGACGTGTGGATCTGTTTTTCGACATCACGCCGACGGCCCGCGGCCAGGTCGATGGAGGCGCGGTCAAGGCGCTGGCAGTTTCCTCGCGAGGCCGGCAACCGGTCCACCCGAACGTGCCTTCCGTGATGGAAACGGGCGTCGCGCAGCTTGACATGGAAAGCTGGTTTGGCCTGTTCGCGCCTGCTGCCACGCCGGCACCGGTGCTGGCCAGGTTGCGCGCCGAAATGGCCAGGGTGATGGTGATGCCCGACATCGTGGACCGGTTTCAGAAGGGCGGCGGCATGGCAATGAAGCTGGGCACGGCGGATACCGAGGCCCTGGTCAAGCGCGAGGTAGAACGCTGGACCAAGGTGATTCGCGAAGCCGGCATCAAGGGCGACTAACTCTGCGGGCCAACGTGTAAAGTGTGGCGCCGACCCGTTCTGGCGATGGCCTGTTGCGCTGTTGCCGGCGGGTTTTCTTCCAATTGCTAAACCGAAAAATCATTGATGGAAACCTTCCGCACTTCGCAAGCGTCCCTCTGTGGATTCATTGCGGCCGCCTTTGAAAAGACCGGCTTGCCGGCCACCGACGCCCGCAACATGGGTGAACTGATGGCCGAAGCCGACCTGCAGGGGTCGGATGGCCACGGCGTGATTCGCCTCATCCCCTATATCCGGCGCTTCAAGGGTGGCGCGGTCAATTTCAAGCCTGCCATTCGTGTGGTGAGCGAGAAAGCCGGCATGGCGTTGCTGGATGGCGACAACGGCATGGGCCATCTGGTGATGAAACGCGCCGCGCAGTTGGCGGTGGAGAAGGCAAAAACTGCCGGGGTGGCCTGGGTCGGATCGGTGCACTCGAACCATGCCGGCCCGGCTTCACTGTACGCGCGCATGGTGGCCGAAGCCGGCATGGTCGGCTTGTACTTTGCGGTAGGCAATGCCAATCATCTGCCGCCGTGGGGCGGGCTGTCGATGCTGCTCTCGACCAACCCGATTGCCTGTGCGGTACCGGCGCATGAGGAAGGCCCGGTGGTGCTGGACATGGCCACCACCGTCGCTTCGTTTGGCAAGGTCAAGGCATACGCGCAGCAGGGCAAGATGATGCCCGAAGGATGGATGGTCGAACGCGATGGCCGCCCGATGCTGGACCCGAAGCGGGCGGATGAAGGATTCCTGTTGCCGGTGGGTGGCTACAAAGGTTATGGGCTTTCACTGATCATCGGCCTGCTCGCCGGCACCCTCAATGGCGCAGCGATGGGCCGTGACGTGATTGACTTCAACCATGATGATAAGACTGCCACCAACACCGGGCAGTCGATCCTGGCAATTGATCCGGCGGCCTTTGGTGATGTGCTGGCGTTTCGCAAGCGGGTCGATACGGTGGTGCGCGACATTCGCGCCAGCGAGCGCATGCCCGGCGTGGACCGCATCTGGATGCCGGGTGAGCAATCGAACGCCAAGCGCATCGACTACGCGAAACTCGGCATACCGATTCTCGCCCAGTTGAAAACCAACCTCGACAAACTGGCCGCAGAGCTGGGTATCGAAGCGCTAACCTGATTCGACAAAAAAGGAGACAAACATGAAGCGACGCATCATGCTGAGTCGGGCAGTAGGCCTGACATTGGCTCTGGGAGCCATTCTTGCAGGAATGACCCCGCACAGCGGCCTGGCCCAGGGTACTTATCCGAACAAGACGATCCGCATGATCGTGCCACTCGCCGCTGGCAGCGCCGTAGACAACGCTGCCCGCATCCTGGCGCAAAAAATGTCGGTGAACATGGGCCAGCAGGTGGTGGTCGAAAACCTGACGGGCGCAGCCGGCATCATCGGTGCGGACCGGCTGGCGAAGTCGGCGCCGGACGGTTACACCATCGGCGGCTTCAACGACAGCGTGATCACCATGGTGCCCAACCTGAACCCGAACACGCCGTTCAATCCACTCAAGGATTTTGCGATGGTGTCGCTGGTGGCCACCATTGATTTCGGGCTGGCGGTGACGCCCAGCGCGCCCTACAAATCCCTCGCCGACCTGATCGCGGCCGCCAAGTCTGCTCCGGGCACGATCAACTATGCCTCGGGCGGCAATGGCAGCCCTCAGCACATCGGTGGTGCCATGTTTGCCGCCCATACCGGCATCAACTTGACCCACGTGCCCTATAAGGGCGCCACACAAGCGGCGCAGGATGTGGCCGCCGGCCAGGTGCCGATGACCATGCAGGGTCTGGCGACAGTGGCAGGGCTGGTGCGGGGCGGCAAACTGCGCCTGGTGGGTGTGCCGATGAAGGCACGCCATCCACAGTTTCCGGAGGTACCCACGTTCGCCGAGCAGGGTGTCAGCGGCTTCGAGTACAACACTTGGTTTGGGGTGACCGCACCGGCCGGTACGCCCAAAGAAATTGTCGATCGGCTCAACAGCGAGATCGTCAGGGCCCTGGCGGATCCAGAGGTCAAGTCGAAGTACGACAACCTCGGCTTAGCTTCGCGCGGCACCTCGCCAGAAGACATGTTCGCCATCACGCGCGACCAGCTCGCAAAATATGCCCGCGTGATCAAGGAAGCCAACATCAAGGCCGATTGAATTGCGGCAGGGCGCTGCGTTACACTGCAAGCAAGCCCGAGACAGGTGTCGTCGCATAAAAATAGTTGAATTCACAGGAGACAAACCATGAGGATTTCCCGCCGCAGTCTGCTTGCCGGTTCCACCGCTGTTGCCGGCCTTGCCGGATTTCCAGCGATTGTTCGCGCGCAGCAAAAGTTTGAAGTGAAAGTAGCCAACTTCGTTGGTCCGCAGCACTTTCAATCGCAGTATCTGGTCAAGTGGGGCGAGGACCTGGAGAAAAAGTCCAACGGCCGCCTGACGTTCAAGCATTTTCCCGGCGCGCAGATGGGGCCGACCCCAAAGCACTATGACTTTGCCCGTGACGGCACTGCCGAAATCGCCTACATCCTGCACGGCGCGACGCCGGGTCGCTTTCCGTTGACCGAGCTGGCCAACATGCCCTACCTCACCGCCAGCGCAGAACATGGCATCAAGATCCTCAACGATCCCGAGTTGCGCGCCAAATACCTCGATGCCGAGCACAAGGGCACCAAGGTGCTGTATCTGTTCACACACCAGCCGGGTAGCGTGCACACCACAAAGAAAGCGATTCGCACCCTGGATGATTTCAAGGGGCTGCGTTTGCGCTTCGCCACCCCGGCAATCCGTGAGTTCATTGCGGCGCTGGGCGCAACCCCCGTGGGTGTGCCGCCGACTGAAGTGGCCGAGCAGCTGCAAAAGGGCACCCTGGATGGCGCGTTTACCGATTACGGCGGCGCCGGTATTGCCTGGAAGCTCGGTGGCATCGTCAAGTACACCACCGAGATGTACTGCTTTGTTTCCAGCTTCGCAGTAGTTGCCAACGAAGCCTGGTTCGCCAAGCTGCCGGCGGATCTGCAGAAAATGGTCACCGAATCGGTGACCGGTATTGAGAGGGAAGTCGGCACCAACTGGGATGCGCTGGACGTGCCCGGCAAGAAGGCACTGGTCGATGGCGGGCTGGAGCCGATCCGGCTGTCCAAGGCCGAGGACGACAAGCTGCGCCAGATCGGGGCGCAGGTGACCGAATCGACGCTCAAGGCGATGGAAGGCAGAGGCATGCCGGGGCGTGCCGTCTACGGCATGATGAAGGCGCTGGCCGACAAGCACGGCAAAACCTCCAAGAATTTCTGGGCCTAGGGTTTTGCGCAAGGCAGTACGACTGGCGGTAGGCCTGCTGGACAGCGTCGCCGTGGTGGCGCTGCTGGCCATGATGACGATCACAACCAGTGATGTCATCCTGCGCAAGGTGGCCAACAAGCCCATCACCGGCACGCCGGAACTGGTCGAATTGGCGCTGGGCGTGGCGTTTTTCTTTGCCGCGCCTGGCGTGTTTGCTCGTGGTGCCAACATTGCAGTCGACATGATTGACCAGTGGCGGCCGCAGTGGTCCACCGCCCTGAAGCGCCTGTCGGCCGTGCTCGCTGTAGTCACCCTGGGTCTGTTTACCTGGCACATGTGGAAGCCGATGATGGACATCATCACGTTCGGCGACACCAGTGCCGATTTGCAGATCCCTAAAATCTGGTTCATGGCGCCCGCCTGGTTGGGCATTCTGCTTTCTCTCGTGGTGGCCATCTATGTGCTGCTCGCGGGAGAAACGGAACCTCCCGCCCGCGATGCATCGGCAGGATTGCCGCGCGGGACCCTCACATGAGTGTCGGTGCGATTGGTCTGGCGGCTGTGGTGGGTCTGCTGGTATTGATGATGTTGCGCGTGCCGATTGCCATTGCGCTTATCATCAGCGGTACCTTGGGCTATGCGGCAGCACAAGGCTGGCCGGTGGCGTTCAAAACCCTGGCATCGGTGCCCTACGAATTGACCGGCGCGAACCCCGGGGTGGCGTATTCGTTCTCGGTGGTACCGCTATTCATCTTCATGGGGGCGGTGGCCTCGCGCGCCAACATGTCGCGCGAGTTGTTCGTAGCCGCCAATGCGATCTTCAGCGGTGTACGTGGTGCACTGGCTGCTGCCACCATCGGCTCCTGCGCCGCTTTTGCGGCTATCTGCGGCTCCTCGATTGCCACTGCTGCGACGTTTTCCAAGGTGGCGATTCCGGAAATGCGCCGCTACGGGTACGACATGGAACTGGCAACCGGCGCGGTCGCATCCGCCGGCACCTTGGGCATCCTGATCCCGCCGTCATTGATCCTGGTGATCTACTCGCTGGTGGCCGAAGAGTCGATCGCCAAGCTGTTTGCGGCGGCGATGATTCCCGGCATCCTGCTTGCCATTGGTTACATTCTGGTGATAGCGATTCTGGCGCGCTTGAAGCCGCACCTGATGCCGGTCACGCCTGCCCTGCCCTTGCGTCAGCGCATTCAGGCGCTCTGGGGCACCTGGAAGCTGGTTTTGTTGTTTCTTCTGGCGGTGGTCGGCATTTATGCCGGCTGGTTCAGCCCCACCGAAGCGGCGGCGGTTGCCTCGTTTGCCGCCATCGTGATCGGGTTTGTCAGCGGCTCCCTGACCCTGCGCGGGCTATGGGAAGCGGGCATCGAAACGGTGCAGACCACGGCAATGTTGTTCATCATCGTGATCGGCGCATTCATCTTTTCGCGCCTGATTGTTCTGACGCAGTTTCCGCTCACGCTTGCCAATACCGTCAAGGAATGGGGTCTTGCGCCGTGGATGGTGATTCTGGCCATCGTTGCGTTGTACCTGCTGCTTGGCACGTTTCTGGAAGAGGTGAGTACGCTCCTGATCACGGTGCCCGTGCTGCTGCCGCTCATCAAGGGCATCGGCTACGACCCGGTGTGGTTCGGCGTGTTCGTCACCGTGATGTCCACCGTCGGCTTGATCTCACCGCCGGTGGGCCTTACCGTCTTTGTGGTCCAAAGCCAGAACCCCGAGATACCGCTGCAGAAGATTTTCCGTGGCGTAATGCCGTTTCTCTATGCGGATTTCGTGTTGTTGGCTGCGCTGGTGATGTTCCCGGCGCTGGCGCTCTGGCTGCCGGCGCAGCTGAAGTAAGCCGCTTCAGGCGCCCAGTGCGGTGCGCATGGCGCGTACCGCCGAATCCGGACTTGTCACGACGGTAACGCCGGTCGCCGCATGCACGGCGTGACGCGCCCGTGCTGTTGAAAACTGCGCCAGCATGATGGCGTCGCAGTCCGTGAGCTTCAGTGCTTCCTGCGCCAGCAGCGCATCGTGAGTGGCCGTATCACCTCGGTTGAGGGCCGGCATCGCCTCCGGAGCGCAGGCGGTGACCAGTTGCGCATGGCTTTGACGCTGCTTCGCCAGTGTGGCGAATTCCTCCACCATCGGCGCAATCGAAGGCGCGAATGAGGCGAGCAGCCCGAGGCGCGCACCCGCCCCCAGCGCATCCTCGAACATGGCTTCGTTCGGCTTCAACACCGGCAAGGGTGCAAGTGTCTGCTTGACAGCTTCGATTGCCGGGCCGAACGCCGAACAGGTGAAAAGAATGCCGTCGACGCCAACCGATTTCGCGTACTGCCCGAGGGCGAGAAACCGCGCGGTCATCGCCGGCGTCAGCATGCCGTCGCGCTGGCGATCAATCGAAAGCGAATCGTCCAGCAGGTTCATCAATTCGGCTTCCGGCCACAGCCGCGCGAAGGCTTTGGCAACCGGGTCGATGGCGACCCGCACGGCGTGGATCAGGCAAATACGCGGCATCGCTGCGAAGTACCGGGATCAGAAATCGCAACCCTTGGCCTTGAGGGTGGCATCGACCCAGCTACGGTCTACCTTGCCCTTGCGAATGCCCTTCAACACCGCGTCTTCTTCCTTGGCCTTGGCTTTGGCGGCTTTGAGCACGATCGGGGCGACGTCCACCGGCACCGCTACCACGCCGTCTTCGTCGCCGACCATGATGTCG
>SXGT01196096.1_pt1 | contig 10383 bp, 9 predicted proteins | sample 3176221 | NCBI WGS metagenome assembly SXGT01 (sample SAMN11356862, study PRJNA531348) | freshwater metagenome | isolation source: freshwater sample F1-120 | place: China: Fuxian Lake, Yuxi | collected 2017-12-25
CAACCCGTTCGGCCTCGAGTTCTCGGTGACGGCCGGCATCGTGAGCGCCAAGGGTCGTTTCATCGGCCAGGGTAACTACGACGATTTCATCCAGACGGATACGCCCATCAATCCTGGGAATTCGGGGGGCCCGCTGATCGACATGCAGGGTCGGGTGGTGGGGATCAATACCTCGATCTTCAGTCGCAGCGGCGGCAATATCGGCATTGGCTTTGCCATCCCGATCGATCTCGCGCGCGAGCTGATTCCCCAGCTCAAGGAGAAGGGCAAGGTCGTGCGCGGCTGGATGGGTGTGATGATCCAGAAGGTCACGCCCGAGCTGGCCGAGTCGCTCGGCATGGAGAACGCCGCGGGCGCGCTCGTGGCGGATGTGGTCGCGGGCGGCCCGGCGGCCGATGCGGGAATCAAGGTGGGCGATGTCATCGTCAGTTTCGACGGCACGGCGGTCAAGGAATCGACCGAGCTGCCGATGCTGGTGGCGCGTGAGCCGATCGGCAAATCGGTGGATCTCCTGGTCCAGCGCGGCGACGAGCAGAAGACGCTGGAACTCGTCATCCGCGAGATGGCCGACGACGAGGGCGGGCTCTCGGGCGAGGCCTCCTCGGCGCTGGGGCTCACCGTGCAGAACCTGACGCCCGAGATCGCCGAGACGCTCGGCCTCGATGCCGATGCGAAGGGCGTTCTGGTGTCTTCGGTCGACCCCGACTCGGCGGCGGCCGAGGCCGGACTGCGACGCGGCGACCTGATCGTCGAGGTCAACCGCCACGCGGTGGCCGACGTCGGAGCGTACTCGGAGCAGATCGGCAAGACCAAGAAAGGCAAGAGTGTGCTGATGCTCGTGCGCCGGGGAGAGAGCACGATCTTCATCGCGATCAAGCCTGCCCAGGAATGATCGTTCTCGGTCTCGAGTCGTCCTGCGACGACACGGCGGCGGCCGTCCTCGAGGACGGCCGCGAACTCTCGAGCGTGGTGGCGTCGCAGGACCTGGTCCACGCGCCCTTTGGCGGCGTGGTGCCGGAGCTGGCGGCGCGCAACCACCTCGCGCAGATCGTGCCCGTGATCGAGCTGGCGCTCGAGCGTGCCGGGCTCGACATCGCGGCCATCGACGCCGTGGCGGCGACGCGCGGGCCCGGCCTGCTCGGCTGCCTGCTGGTCGGATTGCAGACCGCCAAGGGGATCGCCCGCAGCCGCGGCCTGCCGTTGGTGGGCGTCCATCATATCGAGGGCCACCTGCTCTCGACCGAACTTGACCAGCCGCTGCCGCGACCCTTCCTCGGCATGGTCGTCTCGGGTGGACATTCGGCGCTCTACCTGTCTGAACTCGAGGGCGGCTGGCAGTTGCTCGGCGAGACGCGGGACGACGCTGCGGGCGAGGCTTTCGACAAGGCCGCCAAGCTGCTCGATCTCGGCTACCCGGGCGGCCGCCGCATCGAGGCGCTCGCGCGCGAGGGCGATCCGAAGACGCTCGCTCTGCCGCGGCCGCGCGTGCGGAGCGAGGGCGTCGATCTCAGTTTCAGCGGCTTGAAGACCGCGCTCTGGCAGAGGTTGCGCGAGCAGCCCGACCTGCCACCCGCCGGCGTGGCCGCCTCTTTCCAGGCTGCCGTGGTCGATACCCTGGTGGTGGCAGCACGGCGCGGGCTGGAGCGGACGGGTGCTGGCTGTCTCGTCATGACGGGTGGAGTCTCGGCCAACGGCGCGCTGCGCGCGGCGATGGCCGATCTTTGCCGGGACGTGGGCGTCGTCTTCGTCGCGCCGCCGCTTGCCCGTTGCACCGACAATGCGGCCATGATCGCGTTCGCCGGCTGGCGGCGACTGGCCCGGGGCGAGAGCGATCCCCTCGACATCGAACCCCTGCCGGTCTGGCCCTTGGGACGCTGAGCAGCGTCCATCGCGCCGCACGCGCTGCGGCACCACGAGCCGGCCCGTTCGGCCGTCGAACCGAACGACCACGGCCGGCCGCCGCGAGGTGTCGATCGAGGGGCCTCGGGCCGTGGCCTCGACCCCCGCCGGCGGGCGGTGTAGCCGCTCGAGTCTCGCAGGGCGACGATGGGAGGACCACGCACACGCCGGCATGCTCTCGGGCAGAACTTCCTCGTGGACTCCGGGGTTGCTCGAGCGGCGCTCGCCCTCGCCGAACTCGGGGCGGGGAGTTCGGTGCTGGAGATCGGTCCCGGCCATGGCGCGCTGACCGAGGTTCTCCTCGCGGCCGGGCACGAAGTTTTTGCGGTCGAGATCGACCCCGCGCTCGCAGCGAGCTTGAGTGCCCGCGGGCATGACCGCCTGCACGTCGAACTCGCTGATTTCCTGCGGCTGCCCCTGAGTGCGGTTCCGGCCAAGGTGAGGAATGTCGTCGCGAACCTGCCCTACTCGAGTGGCACGGCGATGGTGTCGCGGTTGGTGGGGGAGATCGGGCGCTTCGATCGGATCGTCGTGTTGCTGCAGCGTGAGGTTGCCGAGCGGCTCTGCGCCGGTCCGGGAGGACACGCCTACGGCGCGCTCTCGGTCCTCACGGCGCTGGGCGCCACCGCTCGGCTGGGGCCGATCGTACCGCCATCGGCCTTCCGGCCGCAGCCCAAGGTCGAGTCGGCGCTGGTCCGGCTCGATTGTCGAATGCAAATTCCAGAGGGAGTGCCGGACGTGGCTGCCTTCCGGCGTGTGGTCCGGGGGGCCTTCGGGCAACGACGCAAGACCTTGCGCAACGCACTCGGTTCGGCGCTGGGGCGCGAAGCCGCACTGCTTGCGCTCGCGGCGGCTGGCATCGATGGCGAGCGCCGCGCCGAGACCCTGACCTTCGGCGAATTCGGGGCACTGACGCGGGCGGCCCTGGCTCTGGCGGGCGACTCGCCCACAGGGGCCGGGTCGGCGCCGACTCCGCCCGCAGGGCCGGCGGGCGAGGGGGGCTGAATGCCCGAATTACCCGAGGTCGAAACCGTCCGGCGGACACTCCTCCCCCACGTTCGCGGCCGGCGGATCACGCGGGTCGAGGTCCATGATCGCCGGCTGCGCGAACCCGTGCCCGAATCGTTCGCGTCGCGACTCGAGGGCCAGCGCGTGGTCGATGTCCGTCGGCGCGGCAAGTTCCTGCTCGCCGATCTCGACGATGGCGGCGTTTGGTTGGTCCATCTCGGCATGAGCGGGCGTCTCTGCGTTGGCGCGCCCCCTCCCGGTGCGGCGCATGTTCACGTCCGGGTCCTGTTCGACCTTGGTAAAGAGCTGTATTTTCAGGACCCGCGTCGCTTCGGAATGATGCGCGTCGACGCAGGCGAGCCCGAGCTCGTCCTGGGGCCGGATCCTTTGGTCGACGGCCTGGACGGCGCTGTGCTCTGGGGGCTGACGCGACGCTGCAGCCGCCAGCGCATCAAGACCTTGCACATGGACCAGCGGCGCAACCCCGGCCTCGGCAACAACTACGCCAACGACGCACTCTTCCGGGCCCGCATCCGGCCGGGGCGACGCGCGGGAAGGCTGCGTCGGGCCGAGGCCACGGCTCTCGCTGCTGCCGTGCGGGAGACGCTCGAGGAGGCACTCACTGCGGGCGGCTCCTCGCTCCTCGACTACCGCGACGCCGAGGGCCGCGCGGGGGGCTTCCAGCTCCGCTTCCGTGTTTACGACCGCGCCGGCCTGCCCTGCGTGAATTGCGCCACAGCCATCCGCCATCAGGTGACCGCAGCCCGCTCGAGTTACTACTGTCCGAGTTGCCAGCGTTGACGGGGAGTTGCCGTGCAACGGCAGCACTCGGGCCAGTGCTCGAGTGGCGCGACCGCCGCGATCTTGCCCGGCGCCTGGGCTCACACTCCATCTCCCTCGTCCACCACGGCTGCGCTTCCGAGAGGGCCGGGTGCCGACCGAGGCACGTCGACTGCACTCCGTGCTGGTTTGGCGCACGTCGTGGGGGGGGCGGGGGTGCGATTGCGTTGTTTCGTCGGGCACTTGCTGGTACCGTCGACGCGCTCGTCGGGGCGGCGGGTGTGGTGGAGGTGGAGATGCACGGCATGAAGCGCGTGATCATGATCGCGGCGGCGCTGGCCCTCTGGCTGGGCGCGATGGCCTGTCCCGCGGTGGCAGATGAGTTCCCGCGTCCGGCGGGGCTCGAGCCGGCGGTGGCCTTCTGGCGGAACGTGTTCGGAACCTGGTCGGAGAACCAGGTCGCGCTGCACGACAACGAGCACCTCGGCGTCGTCTACGAGGTCGTCGATCTCAGAGATCTGGTCGGGGCTGACGGTCGGCCCCAGGCGCGGCACACGCGTGAGCGCGAGTCTCGTGTCAATCAGGCAAAAGCACGGATCATCGCGGCGCTCGAAAAGGCGCACCGTCACGGCCCCGGCGCGAAGGTCCTGAGCGCTTCGGAGCGGACCGTGGCGCGCAAAGCGAACGAGCTGCCGGGAGGGCGGACCCGGTTCCGGCAGGCGGGAGCGCGGCTGCGCGGGCAGAGTGGTCTGCGCGAGCGCTTTGCCGCGGGTCTCGCGCGGCGCAGCGGTTACCTCGAGCGGATGCGCGAGGCCTTCACGGCCCGCGGACTGCCCCCGGGGCTCGCCGACCTGCCGATGGTCGAGTCGTGCTTCGATCTGGAGGCCTACTCGCGCGTCGGAGCTGCCGGTGTCTGGCAGTTCATGCCGTCGACCGGCCGCCAGTACATGCACATTAACTCGGCTATTGACGAGCGACGCGACCCGCTGCGCGCCACCGCCGCGGCTGCCGAGCATCTCGGTCGCGACCACGCGGCGCTGGGAAGCTGGCCGCTTGCGATCACGGCTTACAACCATGGCGCGGGAGGCATGCGCCGCGCTGCGCGTCAGCTCGGCACGACCGACATGGGGGTCATCGTCCGGCGCTACAAGAGCCCGAGCTTCGGGTTTGCGTCGCGCACCTTCTATGCGGAGTTCCTGGCGGCGCACGACGTCGCGCGCCAGGCCGGGCGTTATTTCGGACCGATCCGTGCGATTCCGGCGCCACGCACGCGCGACGAGCGGGTCGCCAGCGGTACCCACGTCCGCGATCTGGCGCGGCGCCATGGCTTGACAATGGAAGAGATGGTCGCGCTCAACCCCGCGATTCTGCCGGCGGCAGTGCGTGGTCAGGTCCGCTTGCCCGGCGGCACGCGGATTCGTCTGCCCCGCACGCCCGACGACCTGCGCGTGGCCGCAGCACACCTGGGCGACCGGCGCCGCCAACTCGCCACCGATGCGCAGCGCAGCGTGGTCCACCAGGTCCGGCGTGGCCAGACGCTGGCGGCGATCGCCCGGCACTACGGCACCAGCGTGCGCGCGATCCAGAGCGCCAACGACGTGCGTCACCCCAACCGGATCCAGGTCGGCGCCCGGCTCCTGATCCCGCCCAACGGCTAGGCCCGGTCGCGACGCGGGGTCTGCTCGCTCCGAGGCTCCCGGAGATCCACACGGGGGGTACGGCCCACCTTCGCCGGGCGTGCCGTTCGGACTCGCCGTGGTCGGTTGCCTGACCAGAGCGCGATTTTGGGCGTGCGGTCCGGGGTTCAGAGCGCTCCCGCGGCAGCACCGCTGGGGCTACCGCCAGAGGGCGGTCGTGGTAGGGTCGGCGCGTGAGCTTCCTGCCGATCAGCGTGCGGGTCGAGGGGTGCCGTTGCGTGGTCGTCGGCAGTGACGGCGAGACCGCGCGGCGGGTGCAGGCATTGCTCGATGCCGGCGGCGCGATCGTCGTGATCGGCGCGGCGGGCGAGGCCTCCTTCGAGGCGCTGTGTCGCCGCCACGCCAGCATCGAACGCCGGCGCCGAGGTTATCGCGCAGGTGACCTCGAGGGCGCGACCTTGGCTTTCGTGTGTGGCCCCGACGCGCCGGTCGAGGCGGTGCGCGCCGAAGCGTCAGCGCGCGGCGTGTCCCTGAACGTCGCCGACGATGCGGCGTCGAGCACATTCATCATGCCGGCCATCCATCGCCAGGGCGCGGTCGTGGTCGCGGTGAGCACGGGTGGCGCGAGCCCGGCGCTGGCGCGACGTGTGCGCGACGAGATCGCGGCGCTGGTCGGACCCGAGTACGGCTCCGCGGCCGAGGTGTTGGCCGAGTTGCGTGCTCGCTTCGCGCGCGGCACCGAGCGGGCGCGCGCCTTCACCCGCTTGCTCGAGGGTGGTCTGGTCGAGGCGTTGCGCAGCCGCGACGGATCGCGCGTCGAACGGCTCACCGCACGTGCGGGAGAAGATCTGGCACGCGGCACGCGGACGCGTGCGGACTGATGGAGGCTCTGCTCCTCGATCTTGCTCTTGGCGCCTACCTGATCGGCACGATCGCCGCCGGTGCAGCGCTGGTGCGGCCCGACGAGCGTGCGGCGCGTGTGGCTGTCCTGGCACTGGCCGCGGGCTTTCTCCTCGGTTTCGCCATCGTTCTCGTCCGCTCGCTCGAACTCGGCATGTTGGCGGTGTCGACGGGTACGGAACAGACGGCCCTCTTCGCCTGGCTACTGGTCGGAGTCTATCTGGTCGCCCAGGTGCGCGGCCGCTTGGCCGTGCTCGGCGCTCTCATCGGGCCGATCGGCTTCGCGGGGACGCTCGCCGCGCTGGCCTCGGGGGGAGGGACGGTCGCGGTGCCCGATGTCCTGCGCAGTCCGTGGTTGCCGGTCCACGTGACGCTCGCCGTCGCGGGTGACGCGGCGTTTGCCCTCGCCGGACTCGTCAGCGCGATCTACCTCTGGCAGGAGCGCCAGCTCAAGGCCCACGCGAGTCGCAGCGCTCTGGCCAGGCTGCCGTCGCTGGAGACGCTCGATCGCATGAGCTTCCGCTTGCTGCTCTGGGGTTTTCTGACTCTGACGCTGAGCGTGCTGGCGGGTCTGCTGTGGGCGGAACTGACGCACGGCCGGCTCCTCAACTGGGAGCCTCGCACCATCTGGACCCTGATCGTCTGGCTGGTCTACGCGTTGCTCCTGCAGGCACGCTTGACGGTCGGGTGGGGCGGGCGGCGAGCGGCGCGGCTCACCATCGTCGGCTTCGGCGTGCTGGCACTCTCCCTGATCGGCGTCAATCTGCTGGCCCCGGGCAGTCATACGGGTGCCTACGGATGAGCGCGGGCGGAGCGAGAGCCCAGGTGGAGACCCTGCGACCGCGCCGACGCGCGGGCGAGCTGGTCGTGGTCGGACTGAGCCACCACTCCGCGCCGGTAGAGTTGCGCGAGCGGGTTGCGGTGGCGTCCGAACACGTCGGAGCGGCCGCGCTGCGCTTGCGGGCAGCACTGCAGGCGCACGAAGCGGTGCTGCTCTCGACCTGCAACCGGCTCGAAGTCGTTGCGCTGGCCGAGGCCGGCGATCCGCTGGAGGCATTTGCCGAGGAGCTGACGCGCCACCACGGACTGCCGCGCGCCGGTCTCGATGGGCATCTCTACCTGCACCGCGGCCGCGGCGCGTTGCGCCATCTCTTCCGCGTGGCTGCGAGCCTCGATTCGATGATCCTCGGCGAGCCCCAGATCCTCGGCCAGATCAAGGAACAATTCCGCCAGGCCGCCGCCGTGTCGGCCGCCGCCGGCGGCCTCAAGCGGTGCTTCGAGCGCGCCTTCCGCGTGGCCAAGCGGGTGCGGACCGAGACCGGCGTGGGCCAGCTCGGCGTTTCGATGGCGGCGGCTGCTGTGGATCTGGCGAGTCGGATCTTCGATGATCTCGGTGACAAGACGGTGATGCTGATCGGGGCGGGGGAGATGGCGGAGCTCGCCGCCCGCCACTTCCGGACGGCCGGGGCCCGTGGGTTGATCTTCGTCAATCGCTCGTTCGAGCGGGCGGTCGAACTGGCGCGCGGCTTTGGCGGCACGCCGGTGCCGCTCGAGCGCATCGAGCCCTATCTGCCGATGGCCGATGTGGTGGTGGGTTCGGTCGGTGGGTCCGGCTGGATTCTCGGCCCCTCGCATCTCACGGAGGCCCTCCGGCAACGGCGGCGGCGACCGATGTTCCTGATCGATCTGGGCGTGCCGCGCAATTTCGATCCTGCGCTGAACGACATCGAGGGGATCTACCTCTACGACGTCGACGATCTCGATCGCGTGGCGGAGGAGCACCGGGAACGACGCGCGAGCGAGGCCCGGCGTGGCGAGCGGATCGTCGAGGAAGAGGTCGAGCGCTACTGGAGCCGCTTGCGGGATGACGAAGTCACGCCAACGATCGTCGCCCTGCGCGACAAGGCTGAGGAGATCCGGCGCGTCGAACTCGAGCGTGCCCTGCGCAGTCTGCCGGCCGCAGGCGACGCGGAGCGCACAGTCCTCGAGGCGATGGGTGCGGCCATCGTGAACAAGTTGCTGCACGGACCGCTGGTGGCACTCAAGGAACTGGCGCGTGAGGAGGCGGCGGCGGTCGAGGAGACCGCCGAGATGGTGCGGCGGATGTTTGCACTCGAGGAGACGCCGCCCGTGCGGGATGTGCGCTCTCCGGAGGATGAGGACGAGGGTGGCGAGAGCTGAACCCGAGGGACCGCCTCTCCGGATCGGAACGCGCGGCAGCCGGCTGGCTCTCGCCCAGGCGGGGCAACTGGTCGAGACCTTGCGGACGGCGGGGATCGCGGCGCAACTCGAGGTGATCCGCACCAGCGGTGATCGCCTGCTCGACACGCCGCTGGCGCGCATCGGTGGCAAGGGCCTCTTCATCAAGGAACTCGAGGAGGCGCTCGCCGCGGGCTCGATCGACGGTGCGATTCATTCCTTGAAGGATGTCCCGGCGGAGCTGCCGGCCGGCTTCGCGATCGCCGCCGTTCCGCTGCGCGCCGACGCCTGCGATGTCCTCGTGCCCGCGGCGCGGCTGCGGGCGCCTGCGGGCGACGGCCTGGCTCTGCTGGCCGCACTGCCGGCGGGGACTCGCATCGGCACGGGCAGCCTCCGGCGGCGCGCGCAGATCCTCGCGCGCCGGCCCGATCTCGAGGTCGTGCCCCTGCGCGGCAACGTGGATACCCGCCTGCTGCGCGCCGACGAAGGCGTGGTCGATGTCGTGGTGCTGGCGGCCGCCGGGTTGCGCCGCCTCGGCCTCGCGGTCGATGCCCGATCGTTGCCCTGGGACGCCGTCGTGCCGGCGTCGGGGCAGGGGGCGCTCGCGATCGAAATCCGGGCTGACCGGACAGAGCTTCATGAGCGTCTCCGCGCCGTGGAGGACGCCGCCACGCGCGTGGCGTGCAATGCCGAGCGTGCCTTCTGTCAGGCTCTCGGGGCGAGCTGCGTTGCCCCAGTGGCCGCGTCCGCGCGGGCCACGGCACCGGGGCGCCTGAGCTTGACAGGTCTGGTGGCAGGAATCGACGGCGACCCCGTGCTGCGCGACGAGCTCGACGGGGATGCCGCGCAACCGGCGTCACTCGGTCGCCAGCTGGCGGCACGCCTGCTCGGACGCGGGGCCCGCGCCGTGCTCGACGCTGCGGCCGCTCACCCCGGCGTCTGATCCGGGCGTCGGGCCAGCGGTCTCGCCTGGGAACCGGCGCGGGCTGACGGTCACCGGTCAGCGGGCTTGACGCGAGGCGGTCTCGCCTGCACATCGCGCAGCTCGACGGGTCCGGGATGCTCCGCCCGGTCGGCTCAGGGCGGTGAGAGTCGCTCGAGGTGCTCGATCACGAAGAGGCGTCCGCCGGCGCGCTCGTACACGCGGCCGCTGGTGCGCACGCGCGCCGCGAGGTGGTCCTCGAGCAGGGTGCGGACGTCGCTGGCGGGGCCGCGCAAGGCCGCGGGGTAGAGTTCATCGGTACCGTCCTCCACGATTCCGAGCGGCGCGCCAGCGCGGCTGCAAGTCAGCGCACAGGGGCGGTGTCCGAGCCCGCGCGCCCCTTCCCGCAAGTAGCAGCCGAGTTCGACGACCTCGCCGATGACCTCGCGCTCCCGGCCCTGCTCGGTGACGCGGGCGGCGGCGTCCATGCCGCTCGATGGAGCGGCGGGGGTTGCGGCCGCAGTGACCGCGCTCGGCTCCGTGGCGCCGGCTGCAGTTGCGCCGATGAGCCCCAGCACGAGAGGCACCCAGAGGTACTGCCGGCCACGCCGTTTCCTGTGGCTCGTGTCGCTCGGTGCGTGCCTCGCGCAGGCGGAATTCGCGTGCATGGGCTCGCGCTAGCAGACGGTTGGCAAGGCGGCCCTCTGGCTGTGCCCTCGCGTGCCCGTGGGCGATGCGTTCGGTGCGGGCTGGTACGTCCCAGTAAAACAGCCCTTGCCCGTGATCGTCGGGGTCGGGCTGTCTCTGGGCAACTGGCCGCAGCTCCCCGCGCCGTGTGTTTGCCGCATCGCCTGGCCCGGAGTAGCTCTCGACCATGCCTCCGGGATCGGTCCATCTGGTCGGCGCCGGCCCCACGCGATCACCGCGGCCGAGACCGGCCACCTCGTGCTCGCCACGCTCCACGCCAACGACGCGCCGCAGACCATCGACCGGATCGTCGACACGTTCCCGTCGCACCAGCAGGACCAGGCGCGTGCG
>SXGT01590414.1_pt1 | contig 10382 bp, 10 predicted proteins | sample 3176221 | NCBI WGS metagenome assembly SXGT01 (sample SAMN11356862, study PRJNA531348) | freshwater metagenome | isolation source: freshwater sample F1-120 | place: China: Fuxian Lake, Yuxi | collected 2017-12-25
AGGATGTAAATGCAATATTTATTCCCCTACCATCTCCATTGCTTTCTAAGTCATTGGATAAACACGAAAATCGGAGTGGCAGGCTCATTTGGATCGGCACAGCTTTGCAGATAACGCCTATACGCATGGAATATCTTTTTTGGAATCATGCGCATAATTACAGAGATGTAAAGAAAGATGTCTTTTCTACACTATCACAAACCAATTTATGGGATAGCTTTTTTTACCGCCCATACCCCCGTAACGAAGAACGGTATTTGTCCGACGAAAAGTTTTATAAAGATAACATCCCTTCCCTAAAAATATTGCCCGGAGATTTACATACTGAGGTAATGCATTGTAATCTGCTGATATTAGATCACCCAGGGACAACTTGGAATATAGCTATGGCAATGAATACCCCACTGCTATTGTTTTGGGATAAGACCTGGTTTCCGCTTAACGACAATGCGGATTCGTATTTAGAAAGATTTCGAGAATTAGGTATTTTTTTCGACGACCCTTATGAAATGAAAGACCATATAGTTAAGCTGTACGAAGAGTACACTGATTTTTCGCAGTGGTGGTCGAATCCTGAGATTCAATCCCTGAGAAAAGAGTGGATGTTAAAGTATGCGTTAGCGGACAATAGGTGGAGAAATAAATGGGTTAAAAGTTATTTGAATTTTTGATGGGAATCCTTCCGTAGAAGGGCTTTTCTAAATAGAATATTCAACTTGAACAGAGAGTATTATTTATAAAATTCTGATTATTCTTTACCGGTTCCTTGTATATTTGCTGACATCGACTTAGTTGGTCAGAGAATTCTTAATTAATTGGTAAACCCAATTAGCCACATCTGACTAAAGCTTTGGTCAATATAAATTAATCTAATCTACCATAGAAATTTTTTAAAAAACGAAATTAATAATGCGCATGAATGAGCAACTACTATTACCTTAATTACTTTGAATCCATTTCTGAAGGTCTTGCTAAATCATTTTATCATTATAACTCTCTTAATATAAAGCCTCCCGAATTTTTCAAAATAATAAATGAAAAATTGGAGAAGTTACGCGACGGGAAAAACCAGATCTACTTTTTTGGCAACGGTGCAAGTGCTGCATTTGCCAATCACATGGCCTTGGATTTTACAAAAAATGGTAAAATTATCGCACGGTCGCTCAGTGATAGCGCGTTGCTAACTGCCTTGTCTAACGACTATAGTTATGACGATGCTATGGTAGAATTCCTCAAAATGGAAAGAGTTACTAAGGATGATCTTATCATTACAATAAGTTCAAGCGGGAACAGCCCAAACATCGTAAACGTATTACAATTTTGTAAGGAAAGTGGCATACCAGCATTAGCCTTGTCGGGACTAAAATCAGATAATCGATCCATTCCACTAGCAACCTATTCTCTATACGTTCCCATGAAAACTTATGGAATAGTGGAATGTATTCACCAGGTCTTTTTGCACCTCATGCTTGACGAGTTGATGGATATTAAGGAGTGGGATAGGGAAGATCATCAGAACATGAACATCACTGATTTCAAATTGTAGTAACTAACTTATAACTAATTCAAAATGGAAAATTACAATCACATTACAACTTTTTTTGCCCAAGTTAAATCTATTGCAGAGCAGATTGATAAAGAACAAATAGATCTTTTGGCTCAGGCACTTTTAAAACTTAGGGAGCGTGAGGGACGACTTTTTTTTCTAGGCGTAGGGGGTAGCGCTGGTAACTGTTCACATGCAGTTAATGATTTCAGAAAATTGTGTGGTATTGAATCTTACGCACCTACCGATAATGTTTCTGAACTTACTGCAAGAATTAATGATGACGGGTGGGACGTTGCTTTAGCGGCGTGGTTAAAAGCCAGTAATCTAAAATCAAACGATGCTATTCTAATTTTATCTGTCGGCGGCGGTAACCTCGAAAAACAAGTAAGTGTAAATCTGATTAGAGCTATTGAATATGCAAAGGAAAAAAATGCAAAAGTTTTCGGAATAGTTGGTCGTGATGGCGGCTTTACCAAAAAGGCAGGTGATAATGTGGTTGTTGTGCCCGTGGTTGATGAAAAACTAGTGACGCCACATTCGGAAGCTTTTCAGGCGGTTGTTTGGCATTGTCTTGTATCACATCCTTTATTGCAAATCCAGGCCACCAAGTGGTAATAGTGTATGCATGAGGCAGTTTTTTTAGATCGTGATGGCGTGGTGAACAGAGGTTACTTAAGGGATGGAAAATCATATGCCCCGCGCGAAACTAAAGATTTTAGATTATTGCCGTACGCTGCAAAGTCTATCGAACGATTGAAAGAGATTGGTTTTTTAGTCATTGTGGTAACTAACCAACCGGATATTAATAATGGATTAGTATCCATTGATGCGGTGAATGGAATGCATTCTTTACTAAGGAGAAAAACCCAGGTAGACGATATATTTTTATGTCCTCATTCACAGGATGAAAATTGCGATTGTAGAAAGCCAAAACCTGGAATGCTGATAAAGGCAGCAGAAAAATACAATATTGACCTAAAGCGTAGTTTTATGGTTGGTGATCGGGCTTCTGATATTTCTGCGGGTCAGCAAGCTGGCTGTAAGACTATTTTTATTAATCGTAAATATAGTGAGGATGGCCCTCTGAATCCCGATTTTACGACACACTCACTTCGTACTGCAACTAATTTCATTTTAAACAATAAATAAACATGTCTAACATCAACAATCTAAATGTAAAAATCTTTGCTGACGGCGCTGATCTTAAAAGTATTCTGTCCTTGTACGAACAACCTTACGTTAAAGGTTTTACGACTAACCCAACGTTAATGCGTCAGGTGGGTATCAGCGATTATAAATCGTTTGCCCTTGAAGTTTTAAGTCATATCAAAGATCGTCCGGTTTCGTTTGAGGTTTTTGCCGATGATATTGCGGGAATGGAAAAGCAGGCACATGAAATAGCTTCATGGGCACCAAATGTTAATGTCAAAATCCCTATCACTAATACTAAAGGGGAAAGTACAGCTGAACTTGTAGGCAGATTGTCAGACGGAGGTGTAATATGTAATGTTACAGCAATTTTTTCGTTAAGGCAATTGCAGGGTATTCTTGATGTTTTGAATCCTAATACACCAGCTATTCTTTCGATATTTGCAGGCAGAATCGCGGATACCGGCTTCGATCCGGTGCCTTTAATGGAGGAAGCTGTTAAACTTGCCAAATCAAAACCTAAGTCTGAAGTTTTATGGGCAAGCCCTCGGGAACTTCTCAACATTTTCCAGGCTGACCAAATTGGCTGTCATATAATCACTGTTACACCTGATGTTTTAAAGAAACTTTCCGGAGTTGGAAAAGATCTTGAGGTTTTCTCACTGGAGACGGTGTTGATGTTTTACAATGATGCACAGGCTGCCGGATATAACATTGAAGCAAAATAATATTAATATATTATGAAATTTAAATCTGTTTTTCTTACAGGTGGGGCTGGCTATTGTGGCAGCCGTCTTGTACCTCAGTTATTGGATGAGGGGTATAAGGTAACTGTATATGACATCATGTATTTTGGGAAAGACTTTCTCCCAAAAGTTAATCCAAATTTAACACTTATCGAAGGTGATATAAGGGATACTGAGAAGTTGGGAGCTGCATGTAAGGGGCATGATGTTTTCGTGAGTCTTGCGTGTATTTCTAATGATGCAAGCTTCGAGCTTGATGAGCATCTTTCAACCAGCGTTAATCTGGATGCATTTGAACCGATGGTCATAGCCGCTAAAGCAGCAGGAATTAAGAGGTTTGTTTATGCTTCATCAAGTTCTGTATATGGTGTTTCGGACCAAACGGATGTCACCGAGGATCATCCACTAATACCTCTAACACTTTATAACAAATACAAGGGTATGTGTGAGCCATTGCTGTTGAAGCATACCGATGAAAATTTTGAGGGAGTTATATTCCGTCCTGCAACTGTTTGCGGTTATGCGCCTCGTCAGAGACTTGATCTTTCGGTAAATATTCTAACCAATCATGCGGTTAATAAAAATGTTATCACTGTTTTTGGAGGAGAGCAACTAAGACCAAATTTACATGTTCAGGACTATTGTGACGCGGTAAAGCTTTTTTTAACGGCACCTTCTGAAAGCATCAAAAACGAAATATTTAATGTAGGTTATCAGAACATGTCAATTGCCGATATTGCCAAAGTTGTGAAGAAGGTAGTTGAACAAGAGTTTCCGGAAAAAGGAGAGATCGGGATTGTTACTACATCAAGTGATGATAATCGTTCTTACCACATCAACTCTGGTAAGATTAGAAAGGCACTTGGTTTCCAACCAAAATTTAGTATTGAAGACGCTGTTCGGGAACTATGTCAGTCCTTCAAGAAGGATCAGTTACCTAACAGTTTCGAAGACGACTTTTATTTCAATGTGCGTCGTCTAAAACGTATTCACGCTCAATAATGAGTAAACAAAAAATAGCTGTTGTAACTGGTGGGGCCGGTTTCATAGGCAGCCACATGGTTGATCTCTTGCTATCAAAAAGTTTTGAAGTAAGAATAATTGATAATTTGTCGGGTGGACATAAGCGTAATCTTGAGCAGCATAAAGATAATTCGCAATTAACATTTGAGAATATTGATATTCTTGAACTTGCTCCGGAAAGCAAAATTTTTGACGGAGTGGATTATGTGTTTCATTTTGCCGGAATTGGTGATATAGTACCTTCTATAGAGAAACCCATTGCATACATGAATACAAATGTTCAAGGGACTGTGCGGGTACTCGAAGCATCACGATATGCAAAGGTGAAGAAATTTGTTTATGCCGCCTCTTCATCTTGCTACGGACTTGCCGAAACTCCTACCACCGAGAACCATGTTATTTCGCCCGAATATCCATATGCTTTAAGTAAATTCCAAGGCGAGCAGGCAGCCTTTCACTGGCACCAGGTATATGGACTTCCGGTAAACTCAATAAGAATTTTTAATGCCTATGGCACCAGAGTTCGAACAACAGGTGTGTACGGCGCAGTGTTCGGTGTTTTCTTTAAACAGAAATTGGCGGGAAAACCTTTTACCGTAGTGGGGGATGGTACCCAGACTCGTGATTTTCTTTACGTCACGGATGTTGTTAAAGGATTTTTCGCCGCTGCAGATACGGAACGCGTGGGAGAGGTATATAATTTGGGCGCAGGCCGTCCGCAAAGTATCAATAAACTCGTTCAGCTAATCGGTGGTGACGTGATCTATCTACCAAAAAGACCCGGCGAACCAGATTGTACATGGGCAGATATTAGTAAAATCACTTCTCAATTGAATTGGAAACCCAAGATCCTATTTGAAGATGGGGTGAGCCTAATGATGCATGAAATTAATAACTGGAAAGATGCACCGCTATGGGATATTGAATCTATTGACAAAGCGACTGCAACATGGTTCCAATTTATGTCAAAGAAATAATAACCAAATGAATACGAGTTTTTTTGAAAAATACAGGTATAAAATCAAGACCGTTCAAGAGTTAGCGGAATTGGTAGGCCCTTTTCCAAGAAAGGAAAAATTGATTCACTGTCATGGAGTTTTTGATATTGTACACCCTGGTCATGTTCGACACCTTGCGTACGCGAAAACTAAAGCGGATATTCTGGTTGTAAGTATTACAGCGGATATTCACATAAAAAAGGGAATATACAGGCCTCACATACCGGAGGGTTTACGGGCGCTAAATTTGGCTGCTTTTGAGATGGTGGATTATGTAATAATCGATAGTGAAGCTACCCCGCTTAACAATTTATCTATTATTAAGCCAGATTTTTTTGCAAAAGGATTTGAGTATACTTCCAGTAATTTACCAAAAGGAACCAAGGAGGAAGCTGATATTGTAGAAGGGTATGGTGGAGAAATGATATTTACTCCTGGAGACGTTGTTTATTCGTCTTCTAATTTCCTGAATTTGTCGTTACCACAGGTACAAATCGAGAAACTTCTGTTACTTATGGAACATAATAACATTACGTTTGATTCACTCAGAGCGACTTTAAAGGGATTGTCAAAATTTCATGTACACGTTGTGGGCGACACCATTGTAGATTCATACACCAGAACTAATTTTATAGGTGGACAGACTAAAACGCCTACTTTTAGTGTCCTTTATCAGGGAAAGGATGATTATATAGGTGGAGCTGGTATTGTTGCTCAGCATATTAAAGCTGCCGGAGCGAAAGTAACCTTTTCAACAGTACTTGGTAATGATGAGTTGAAGGATTTTGTAATTGAAGGCCTAAAGTTATCGGGCGTTAATATCGATGCTATTATCGATCCTACCCGGCCTACAATAAATAAAAATGCCATTATCGCCGCTGGCTATAGATTGTTGAAGGTCGATACTTTAGATAATAGGCCCATTTCAGATGATATTCTGAATCAGCTTATGACATCAGTGAAAGGATCTGATGCTGATGCTGTAGTTTTTAGTGATTTCCGGCATGGTATGTTTAATCGTATGAGTGTTGGCCCCCTTACCGACTCGATTCCTAAAAAGGCTTTCTGTGTTGCGGATAGCCAGGTGGCGAGTAGATGGGGAAATATTACTGAATTCAAAGGATTTGATTTAATTACCCCCAATGAAAGAGAATCGCGTTTTGCACTCGCAGATCAGGACTCAACTGTTGGACGCCTTGCTACTTTACTAAATGAAGCGGCAGATTACAAAAATCTTATTTTGAAGCTTGGCGACCGTGGTGTCTTTTGTGTTTCAAATGAAGTAGATGTTAAGAGTTCATACTTTTCTGTAGATTCATTTGCCACCAATGTGGTAGATGCGGTGGGGTCCGGAGATGCATTATTGGCGTACGCTACTTTAACCATGCTTGCCGGCGGCTCGCTAGTGGCTGCCAGTATTCTTGGTTCGATTGCTGCAGCATGCGAATGTGAGTTCGATGGAAATATTCCTATCACACCTGAAGCCATCCTTGCCAAAATTGATATGATTGAACACAAATCAGGCTATCAGTCAGACAATATTAAATGAAAGTAATTGTTGTAGGTTTAGGCGTTCAGGGTTATAAGCGTAGACTACATGCTGGTGAAGACTTTGTTGCTGCTGTAGATCCGGTAAACAAGGATGCTGAATACAAAAATATTCAGGATGTACCCCTTAATGAATACGATGCGGTTTTGGCTTGTATTCCGGACAAGCCTAAGTATGATATAATTAAGTATTGTCTGGAAAATAAAAAGCATATTCTCGTTGAAAAGCCCCTTTGGGTGGAGGATAGGTCTAACATTAAATATCTCGAAGAATTAGCCATAGCAAACAAAGTATTGTGTTATACTGCCTACAATCATCGTTTTGAACCTCATTTTGTCAAAATGAAAGAATTGATAGCATCCAGTGAACTGGGAGAGATATATTCATGTCGGATGTTCTATGGAAATGGAACAGCCCGACTTGTAAAAGATAGTGTTTGGCGCGACAAAGGTGCAGGCGTACTACCTGATCTGGGATCGCACTTACTCGACACGTGCAGGTTCTGGTTTGGTAACGCACTCGTCGATTTTCATTTGAATGCTGTCCATAGGTTCGAGAATTTATCCCCTGATCATGTTGTGATAAGTTCTGAAAAGAATCATCCGCGTATCGAATTGGAAATGACTCTTTGTATGTGGCGTAATCATTTTACTTGTGATATACTTGCTGAAAAAGGAACTGCTCATATTGAGTCATTGTGTAAGTGGGGGCCTAGCACTTTTACACATCGTAAACGTGTAATACCCTCGGGCCGGCCAGAAGAAAAGCAAATCACCTTAATCGAGCCAGATCCAACTTGGGCGATTGAATATCAAAATTTTAAGAAAATGGTGGAATTGTCGACTGTCACAGACCTTTCTGAAGATATTTGGCTGAACGATCAGTTAAGCCGTTTAAGTAATTTAGCTTTAAAATGAATCAACCAGTAATTGGTTATGCAGGTTTAACACATCTCGGACTCAACTCTGCAGTTGCAAGCGCCTCAAAGGGGTTTTCAGTGATTGGCTTTCATGATGATTATTCATTTGTTGAGCAGTTGTCGGCTGGAAAGCCGCATATAGCCGAGCCCGATCTGGAAGAATTGCTAGTTAGGAACTTATCACAGTTGGTGTTTAGTGCGGATGCGACAATTCTATCCACCTGCGATATTGTATATATTTCGGTCGACGTTCCTACTGATAATCACGGCGGCAGCAATCTTAGCTCTATCTACGACATTATTACGACAGTTACCGAGGTGCTTTGTAAGGATGCTTTGTTAGTAATTTTATGTCAGGTACCCCCAGGTTTTACCAGAAGATTGAATTGGCCAGCATCGCAGTTGTATTATCAGGTAGAAACGTTGATTTTTGGACGGGCGATAGAACGGGCCTGTTTCCCTGAACGGTTTATTTTAGGTTGTGCGATTCCTACAGCTTCTATTGACGGAAGACTGATGGAATATCTCAGTAGTTTTGGCTGCCCTATATTTCCGATGCTTTATGAAAGTGCTGAACTGGCCAAAATCTCAATCAACATGTTTCTGATTGCTTCAATAAGCGCTTCAAATACCCTTGCTGAGATTTGTGAATCTATAGGTGCAGAATGGAATGAGATCGTGCCTGCACTACGTCTGGATAAAAGGATCGGAAATTATGCTTACTTAAGTCCAGGCTTGGGTATTTCGGGAGGTAACCTGGAGAGAGATATGACAACTGTTATTAATTTGTCTAAGAAGTATGATACTGACAGTAGTGTAGTAAGCTCCTGGTTTAATAATTCTAAACATCGTAAGAATTGGCCTTGGAAGAAATTGAATGAACTTGTTCTGAGTAAAATCAGGAATCCGGTAATTGGTTTATTGGGTCTTAGCTACAAGGAAAATACGCACTCCCTTAAAAATTCGCCGGCAATCGTTCTATTGGAACGGTTGGGGGGGCTTACTGTAAACTCGTACGATCCGGCCGCAAATCAAGCTGATATAATTAAATCTAACTCAGTAAGAAAGGAAACCGCTAACGAAGTCATCGCAGGCGCTGATGTTCTGCTTATCTTGACCCCCTGGCCAGAATTCAGAAGCATTAAAATCTCAACTATAAAAGAAATTATGAGAGGGAGAGTAATTATTGATCCTTATCAGATACTTGATGGTGACAAACTCGTAAATAACGGATTTACTTACGTAAGTCTGGGGAAACCTGCTTCCATCTCTAATTAAAAAATTATAATGCTAATACATCAAAATAAGCAAGCAATTAATCCGCACAGAGTAGTTATTTTGGGTGCAGGAGGTTTTGTATCCGGCGCAACCCAGAGAAAATTGACTTCTTCTGGGATTTTGGTCCTCGCTTTATCCAGAAAAGATCTTGATCTGACGCAGGCAGATTCGGTCGAAAAATTATCTACCCTGCTTCTTCCAGATGATTCGCTGTTGTTCGTATCAGCCAAAGCACCGGTGAAGGATGAAGGTATGTTGATCGAAAATTTACTGATGGGCAAAACAGTGTGCCAAGCGATTAAGAAGTCGCCAGTGGCACATTTGGTTTATATTAGTTCTGATGCAGTTTATGCGGATAGCGAAGCGCCATTGACAGAGAAATCCTGCGCGCAACCAGGTTCCCTACATGGTGTGATGCATCTGGCTCGCGAAGTAATGCTGGCAAATGCATTTGCCGGACCGCTTTGTTTTCTGAGGCCAACACTTATTTATGGGAGAGAAGATCCGCATAATGGCTACGGACCAAACAGGTTCATAAGATTAGCAAAAGCCGGTGAAAATATTCAATTGTTCGGTAAAGGTGAAGAACGTCGTGACCATGTATGGGTAGAGGATGTTGCTGATATTGCTGTTTCGTGCCTTAAAATGCGAAGTACCGGTGTTTTGAATTGTGCTACAGGAGAAGTGGCGTCGTTTTTCGCGATTGCAGAAAAGGCCGCTTCTTTAGCAAAAACTCCAATCGAAATTCTTACGTCAAATCGTGTCGGCGCTATGCCACATAATGGTTACAGGCCTTTTGACATAGCTAACACTTATTTGGCTTTTCCGGATTTTAAGTATATATCACTTTTAACAGGACTGGAGAAGCTATGATACCAATGGATAGTATGCCGCGGGGGATTATTTGCGCTGTGGTCCTTCTCAATGCTAATAACGATGCACTTTTGCAGCTAAGAGATGAAAAACCAGGGTTGCCCGCTTCTGGTTTATGGGTGTTTCCAGGGGGGCATATCGGTCCAGGGGAAGATATTTTCGATTGCGCATACAGGGAATTTTTTGAAGAGACAGACTATAAATGGGGTAAGATAAATTGGCTAATGGCAGTTAAAGATCAATTTACCGATACTAGACCGTCATTACTACACATATTTTGGGACAACGACAAGGTTAA